>Ga0307507_10012727_pt1 | contig 10340 bp, 10 predicted proteins | sample 7_EM_MG_FD_207223 | JGI IMG/M metagenome (GOLD analysis project Ga0307507, IMG submission 207223) | Populus trichocarpa ectomycorrhiza microbial communities from riparian zone in the Pacific Northwest, United States - 7_EM | ecosystem: Host-associated > Plants > Roots > Unclassified | place... | reverse complement strand
TACCTTCCGTGTTGCCGGGTGGGGCGAGGCAGTGGTTCTTGATGGTTCCGGATTGACTTTCGATTGCCCGGCTAGGGGGTCCAAAGCATATGAAGTTGTCTCTCAGGGAGACAGCAACGAGGTTGTTTGGTATGCGCCTGGAGGAGGGTTAAGAATTGATGTTTTGTAAAGGTGGAGTGGCTGCGGTGCGGGGCTCCCCTCACACTCTGGTTTTTGCCCTCTTGTCCTTTTCTATAACTCTTTTTTCTTTCTTTTCTTTTAACAATTGCATTGGATGGGGGTGGGGTTGGGTTTGCATTTCGTTTCTAGCATCGGAGCATGGGGGTTGCAATTTTGTTGGCATTCATTAATATACGCAGTATTCGGATTAGATTAATCACCTAGTGGAAATATATAATATGAGGGGAAATATACATTTTAAACTTGAGCTTTTTTTCTTTTGAATCATGATTTTGTCTTACTGGTGTGAGCATCCCTAAGGATCTCAGAGCACGGGAGGGGCCGTAAATGGGCTCTGATATCGGCTAGATACGGATAGTGCGCTAACTAGAAGCCTAGTAACCCTTTCGCACCCCACGTGGGTGAAGATAAACATTTTACTGACTGCAAAGCCGTGAATATGACGTAGGGTGATAAGATATGTTGGAGCTCAGCCGTCACCTCCAACAGTTTCTCCCAACCCCTGAGGAGTGATTGCCCATCCAAAAAAAAGAATTGTACTGCCATTCTGTCAAGTGAGCACTCACTAGATATCACTCGCACCAACTGAGACGCCATCCAGGAATCCTGGGGGACATCACGAAGTCCACCGAACAACCTAATAACGAGTCAAGGCCTACCTGTTGTCCCTAAGCTTACAGCGAGGACCGCCGGCCTCGGAGGGAGGAGGAGACGGACTATGGGCGATAGCCTATCTTTTCGGGGTGACCGGGTGCCCTAAGCACCATAGGGGCAGGACCAGAAGGACTATTAGCCCGGGTATCACGGATGACACAGCAAACTCCCCCAAGTAACCACCGGCCCCATCCGTCCTTCATACTATGTCCCTCAATCATACCTCTCACCTACCACTGTGCTCGTCCATCACCTGAAATGGGAATTGTTGGAAACTCTAGTCACGGTCACGGCTGTGTTTTTGCTTTCTCCGTTACTGTGGTCACGAGTGACACCTCGTGGCCACTTGCGTCATCCCCTCCCCTCTCAGCACTGCGTATCCTTCTCCTCTTGGGTTTTCCTTTCCTTCTTTCTTCCCTTAATTCCTCTCTTTAGTTTTATCAAGCAATACAAGTCATTTGTCCTCTTCCTCACTTTACTGGAACTTGTGATACTACTCTAAGTCGCTTCGCTTGCCCACTTCGATTCCCGAGATATCTCAACAGGAATTTTGTTGACAAACCTAATTAGTTTAGGCACCATATACCCTATAGAGTAAGGGGATATGACTACTACCCGTTCCCCAGTTCCCTCTCCTTGGATTGTGGAACGTAATTAATAAAGTCATTATTAGGGATCCAGAAATTATCCCCGAGGGGAAAGTATGGTCACAATTTAGACTTCGAGGTTTTACTATGATCTATAGACTTATGTCGATCATTAAAAATAGTACCATTGAGGAAATGCGAAATATCTCTGAAAGTTTCCTGAAATATCCTGGAAATATCCCCGCTTTCCCCTCTAAACGTCATGGCACTTTTTACATGGGGAGAGCAATGAAGCCTGGTACCGATTCGCATCTTGGAATAATAGGTGATAGCCTTAGATCAGAAATTACGAGGAAAATTCCTGAAGACTCTTCTGAGGTGTAAGGATGGCGGGTAGTCCCTTTGAGACTATATAGTTAAAGATAGCTTGAAGATTCTAGTCACATTACAGATTGATTGGGTATTAGGAGAAATCACTTTAGGAGATAAGGGAAAGAAGCTCCGTGTGATGAAAAGGATTGAGCGGTGCCTGCCCAGCTATTCCAGGGATACTAAAAAGGGGGCTGGGTCCCCTTGAGAGGTTAGATATTGCTGCCATGTGGATTTATTTGGTAGAACAACCCTTGCCCATATTCATGAGCTCTGCAGGGCTTAGTGGATTGCACCACGCTGCGCACATTGGAATCGACGGACATTTAGAGGCACAACTAAGCGTGGAACAGGCAAGTTCGAGCCGATGGATCATTGGGGTCGCACATCTTTGGTTTTGGTTCCTGAAAGGGGGGGTGAAGGGGTTGTAATAATGCTACTGGTTGAGATGGTGTCGATCGCAACTTCTAGAAGTTGTACAGTATTTGTCCTAGGCAAGAAGTGTATCCGAAAACAGGGGTTCACAAAATAAGTTACTAGCAAAAAGCTCGGTGCGTATTGTATCACAACCCCACAACCCGTATTTTCGGATACTTTTCGCCTAGGACAGGTACGGCTGAGCACCACTCTCGATGCTGCCTTGTGCTACCATGAAGGGATAGCCAAGATACCACAGGCCCGGTAGTAAATTCCGTCAGGCATCCACCAATATGCCGTACCCACTTTACTAGACTCCACTTTAACCCTCACCTGCAGAGTCACCATTCGGTCATTTCCCTTCCTGGTCTTTCAAATTTACGTTCTTATCCTTTCTGCCCCCTCCGTTTTTCCCTTCCCTCTCCCTTCCTTCCACCCCTCTTTGCGTCGAATATCGTGAGGACAACTATAACCTCCACGCTCAGTTCCCCTCTATCATCCTGCAATGCACTTGAGCATGCTACAGCCGTGTACGATTTCCGCACCAGCGGGAACTGAATATTCTAGACCCTTTTTCCTGCTCTCCTTTCCTCCTTTTGTTTCTCTCTCTCTCTCATCCTCCCACCGCCGCAGATGGGGAAACCGTCTCTCGCTCTAGCATGTTTCTCTCTAGCATTCCCCATTTTCCTTTTGGTGCATGGGGAGCAAAAGGGCTTTTACGGCATATTAAATTATCTACCGTTCGAGGCATACTTTCTAGCGCTTCTAGGGCTGGGAATTTTTTTTCACTAGTGAAGGTTGTTTTGGATAGGTATTTTCAGCATACAGGATAGTGCCGTAGTGCCCGCACGACACCCCACGCGGGAGGGAGGGAAGACCACAAGCGTAACTAACGCCTTCTTAAAGCGTCAGTTTTGGCAGACCCCGCTGTAAGTGCCAGTGGCTCAGTATCCGAAGGCAACGTTTTCCACGACTAGTGCCGTGCTGTGAGGTGAAGTATCGAAAATTTACTGTGACTTCTACCCCATTAGCCAAGCCTCTTTTGCTATCGAACTTTATTCATGTCTTCTCTTCTCGCCCCGGTTACTATACTATCTTGTGGGCTGTACTAGGAGTTTAAGAAGTGCGATCTAATCATCCGATAACGCAATCAGATGCGGAGGTACAAAGTCAATAGTATCGTGAGGATCTTATTCCGACATCGTGTATTTATCCTGGCTGTTCTTGTCTGGTGTCTGTCAATACTATGTCTTTTACTGGGAACTATCTATACCTCGCTTTGCCCGCAGAATTTTGTTTTTTTTACAAGGCAGTAGATAGAGAGGAGCGTAGCTTGCTGGAGTGAAAGTGGCTAAAACGCTAATAACTTTCAGGGCCCACAGCTGCTCCTCCAAGATAAAGGAGGCAAAAGAAAGTTTTTCATTTCTGCCACCTGGCCATTCGCCAACCTTCAGGTCTAGGGTCGGATTCCACCACCTCGTATATAGCAGGATTGATAAACCCCGCATCCCTATTGATAAAGGCTAGGTTCTCCAATCTCCCAGTCCCCATAAGGCAGGATTTCTAATTCTCCTACCCTATGACGGATCGTTCAATAATAACTAATTGTAAGGGTTAATTGAACTCTTGGCCTCCCGCTAACTGCGATAGGGGTTAATTGGTTCTTGACATGTTAACCACTGCGCCAGCTACTACTGTACATACAACCCTCGTCTGGACCGGCTGTGTAGCCCCCCCGCTGGAATAAGTCAGGCAGGCAGGAAAAGAGAACACATTCACTAGTGTATAGTAATAAAACAGAGCAGAGAAACTCTAGCAACTAAAAACTCTCCATTTTTTCAACCCAATCAGGCAATTTAGCGGTAACGTTAGCCTCATTTAAGGATCAAGAAACACCCAGCACTCGCTGTCTGAAAAGTTTAGCCTGGGGGCTTGGCCTCTGGATGGAGATTGTCCCCACAGCTGGCTAGCTAAACTGGAGGCTTCATCGGACGGAGGCAGTACAATACACTGGCTTGAATAAATTATTGACAGCTCTTGATGGTATAATAATCCCAGTAGTAGAACGTTGTATTAGCAGTATGGAGGAGCGCTGAAGTGTGGACGAGGCACACTAGGGCATGGACTGATTTTTTAGGGCATGAGCGGATGTATAGGGCTATACATGTACTAGAAGAGTTTTCACTTTCAATGATACGGTGTCTGCAGGTGCTTATATAGGACAATGACGGAATCTTGTCAGCAATAAAGAAAGAGTGCAAGGTAGGAACGCCGAATTGTCGGGGCTACTACGGAAACCTTCCTCCTGCAGCTCTTAGATAATTTACCACCCTTGAACTAGCCCTTCGAACTTAGATACTATTCCATTATATTTACTCTCCATCCTATCCCTATCCAGGGAGGGGTAGACTCGTTCAGTAGGGGCTCATCCACGCAGCCTAACATCACGATATATCACTCGCCCCGAGTTGCCCACCTTGACAACTCCGCTTTAGCCTAAATATCGCCTCCAAGATGGAGAGGCCCTGGGGCGCGCTCACCCCTCCACCACAGCAGGCTAAGCCGGGTTGTGGCGGTGGCATTTGCCGTGGCGGCGGGAAATCGCGCCCTGCGCCAATAAACTATTAGTCGCAGGAACAAGACTGTCCGCTGTGCTCCCCTGTGAAAACTTTCCGGCTCCCGCTCCCCCGCCCCGGGAATTACCCCCCAAGCACGTCAACTACTCCGGCGTGAACTATGCACTGCCGCTGTTACTGCAGGTGCAATTCATCTATCAAGGCGCACCCCACCTTTCGAATGACTAAGGTGCAGGTTCGCTTGAAACTAAATACCGGTACCTCTCGATGGCTAATCTAAGCAGTACGCCTAAGAGCCGCAAGATATGATGAGTAATCTATTAATACCAAACTCATTGTCGCTCAAGGTCCAGGATCTACCACTAAAATAACTAGCCAAAACTACAAGCTACCTTGGAAGAGAGTGCCACCTGGGCGACACTCAGTGTACCGGCTACTACTGAAGGAGCAAGCAATGACCGTTTCCACTAGATTAGGTGCCTGGGTAGGCATTTTTTGTAGCGTACCCGGGTTATCGGTACTTACTTTTTCCTATTGGGAGCACTAAAAATTCGCTATTAGCTTCATGCTTTGCCCGAGATACCAACAAAACTACTATAATTGGTAGAGCTTGCGCAAAGAAGAAGGAAAAAAAAAGGCCCAGTTCTGCTTCAGTCCGTCTACACACACCGCCACACTTCAGCGCTATTATCTTCGAAAAGGTAACTTAATTATCACCACCATTTCCTTAGCTACTTTATAACGCCATCACAGACCGTCTCTCGTCAAATTTTAACGGGTTCGGAGGGGTAAGTTTATGTAGCATACGACACCTCCAACCCAATAAACTACTAGTACAGCAACCTCCTGTAACCCCACCAGACACTCTCGGCTGGTGTCATATAAAAACACTTTCGATTCCAATTGAGACGTAAGAAGGAGGAGCAGGGGAGGGTTTCCTCGTAGTATGCAGAGGAGGAAAAGAAATGCCCGATTTTTCTACCTAAATACACAGCTAACCCTTGGTATATACACGTGTAGAGTACTGGTGATCCAACTTTCCTCTTGCTCAGTAGCGCCCTCTGCAGGCAATTAACCTCACACTATATGTTAACCAAAGCCCCATCTCCAAGTCTTGTCTAAAAATCACCTAATCCGCAGGTTGACAATACGAGATCCGCTCCTTACGAAGAGACTTAATCTATCAGCGCTTTCTGGGGCATGGTGTCCTATAGCAAGAGATACTATTATATTTTATAGTGAGAGATACTACTTCTCAGTATTATACCTTACAAATGTAATTTACCGTATGGTATACGTGCTAACTTTATACGGTGCCGCAATGTGCCCTATTATTCGAACGCTAATCTCCCGGATATGGCAAGATTTTCCTCTCTTGCTGGGGAGATCGGATGAGTTCATGATGCCCGACCCGAGCATCCTACAGAATACCCTAAGAATAGAAAAGTCGGAATTTTGGCGAGCAAAAAGTGATTAGGGCAGCATAGGACATCCTCATCAACTCGCTCGCAAGTCGAGATTGCACAGTGTTGTGGGCGGTTCAGTCACTCTGGACAAGTCGGGGTAGGATACAGGTGCTCGGAGAGTGAGAGTTGATCTTACTTGTAAATGAACCCTCACCGTGCTAATTTTCCTCAACAAACAATAAAGAGGATAGAGAGCCTTCTAACCACGCCTTCGAGCTCACAGCTGTGGGAAGGCAGTACGAAAGCATAGTCTTCAGTAGAAAACTATGTCAATAACGAAAATTATACCTTAATTAACAGCTAGCTCTCTGGTCATTTTTCACATGTGTCAGAAATTGCTTGCACTTTATAATATTTTCTTCTCCCCCACACTTGTATTTGGGCAACCTTTATGTCAGGCTTTAGAGGGGGGGGGGGTGTGGGAAGGGGTTGTAGAGAGAAGATGGACAATAGATGCGCAAAGAGAACTTGGAATCAGAAAACAACTATAAAGCCAGACACAACGGAAATTCCAACCCACTGTAGCCCATCTCGACGTAACAGAAACAGCCCGCAACCAACCCACGATCTAGAATATAAACAGAAATTGGCAAACCCTGACTTGACTACGTAAAAAAATGCGGGTAGAAGTCTGGACAGGTATATGATAGATTCGTGAACCACCATTGCAAATGAGTTTCTACCACCAAAGGGAAATATTTAATGTGAGTTTCTGTAGCGGGCTTACCGCGGAAGCAAAGAGAAGACGGTAGCTGCCATAAGACAGTGATTCGAACTACGAGAGGAGGCGGGAGGTGATGAGAGGGGGCAAGTAGTAGTGGGGACAGGCGGTCCTTAGGGAAATGGCACATAGGTTATCGGTAGCCGAGAGTGGCGAGGGGAAGGATGCATTGACAGCTTTATACGGTGCTGGGAGTTGCAGGTGCTGGGGGCTGTAGTGCGACCACTCCCGCATGGCCACGCCTGGCAGCCCACAGGAGTGCTGTTTGGCCATACTCATTTGGTTTGTCAGGGCTAACGTCATCCCGTCCGAGTAGTATTTTCAGCACTCCCTCGTGCCCATTCACAGCAGCATACCAGAGCGGTGTTCGGCCGTCCTGATCTGGTTTATCTGGGTCGACGTCGTCTCGTCCGAGCAGTGTTTTCACCACTCCTTCATACCCACCCTTAGCAGTACACCAGAGCGGTGTTCGGCCATACTTATCTGGCTTGTCGGGGTTGACTTCTTCTCGCCCGAGCAATAGTTTCACCACTCCTTCGTGCCCATTATCTGGTTCGTCGGGGTTGACGCCGTCCCACCCGAGTAGCGTTTTCACCATCTCGCCGCTCCCCCGAAAAGCAGCCCACCAGAGCGGTGTTCGGCTGTCCTTATCTGGTTTGTTAGGGTTTACATCGTCTCGTCCGAGTAGTGTTTTCACCACTTCCCCGTGCCCATTCCAAGCAGCCCACACGAGAGGTGTACCACCTGTGCTGTCTGGTTGATATCACAACCTTCCACCTCCACCAAACCAGCTACGATGTCAGCTATCCCCAAGAAGGATGCACAGTATAGACCACTAAACAGGAGATGTCTACCGAAACGAAAATAAAAGCGCAATATCCCTGTCTTCAAGAGGATTTCCGCGGAGATGTGGTTGCTGTAGTCGTCGAATAGCCTCAACGCCAGCTGTTTCGCATAATCAGAAAGATCTCTTTTTGCGTGCACCCCCCAATATAGAGAAGAATATTCTAGAAATGGTGTGTCCCGGAGATCGGGGGAGGGGCCGGTCGAAAGAGCCTTGACCTGGTGGGAATTCAGATAACTTAAGCAGGTCTCAGCCATCGCCGCGTGAGCTCTACCAAAAAGCTCAGGATGAGCCCGGAGGTACTCTTGAAGCGTAAAGTGAATTAACCGGAGCGTGGAAGCCTCCTTGTCTGCGGCAACGAGTCCTTGACAACAGCTTAGCAGTGTTCCTATTAAAGGGACATTGTCCCCATCAAGATCTGCCGATCCAATTTCAACTCCTAGAGCGTGACATAGCTCGTCGACCTTCAAAGGCCGCTCCGAGTGCGAGATCCACATCAATGCGGCCATGCCGAGCCTTGATCTCTCCCCACCCTGTCTCTTTATTCGACTTAACGTCTCGCTATAGGCACCCCCTAACCCCAAGCCGTCAGTCATTGCGTTGAGCCTTTGCCTCCTGCGACGGATTGTGGTTTCCTGCAGGATCGCATCGACATTCAACGAGACTAGCAGAAATCTAGATATTTCTATATCAGTGGATAACCTAAGGCAGCTTCTCCGGTGTCATTGCTTCTACCTACATTTCAGAAATATCTTCGGGAATTTTCTTCAGGATATCTGCTTTAAGCTTGCTATCCATCGCGTCCGGCATTGTGTCTTCCTCTAGTCTGCGATGAAGATAACTGATGATATCGTGTCTCCGCGGAGTAATGCGTAAAGCCGTTGCTCTTCCAGAAAGACGCTGGCCCACCTCCGCTTCAATGTGCGATCTTCCCGTCACCAACATCCGAGTGCCCGGAGAGCCCCGTAGAACTTGATTAAGTGAATCAAGAATCTTGACTCGATAGTCCGCCATACATTCATCTAGTGCATCGATACATATGAACGTGCGCATTGTGGAAGTGGTATTCTCCAGCATCTTCACAATATCGGTAAGCAGCAGTCCTCGCCCGCCAACGGACCGTTTCTGGTTTTCATATGCCCGTGCTATTTCCTCGGGCACCCCTTCCAGCCCACTCACAACCTGTTTGAGCACAGCGCCCAGCATACTCGCCGGGGATTGCTCCTTTTGTGCCGCGAAGTCAAAATAAAAACATGCAACCGCCATCTCCAGGCCTCTGACCTGATCGCACAACCTGTCTATCACCAATGAGCTAACATCGCGGCATGTTAGCACTTGCCCTTTTTCTTCCATTCACCGAGATTCGTCCTTAATACCTAATAAAAGTCTTCCCCGCTCCCGGATCCCCGTAGCAAAACAAAACCGCGTTATCGGATGCACTTCCCCTACTACCAGTGTACCAGCTTCTAAACTCCTCGGTCTCTAAGACCCATCCCCCCACATTTTCAATTCGGCTGTTCCGAATATCCTGATGCCACACCCCCGGATTCAGAGGGGATAACCAGGCTAGGATCTTAGATTGGTCCTCGGCAGCGGTAATGTTATTAACAACCGTGTTGAAAGAGCCGATATTATTACTGAATGGTTGAGACATTTTCCGTTTTTTTGCTGCTTAGAGTATTATAGATGATAGATAATGGAGGAAGTCGACAACCGGTCTTAGAATTCTTCGGGGCGAAGAGAAAGAAGAGCGGGGCTTTGTGGAGGCTGATGAATACTCTAGGACCGCCCAATCAATCTCCTCCAGAGTTTTGTCAACAACATTCTGGCTCTGTTTACCGCATCAGGAGCAAGTAATTCCACACCCCTGTAATGTTGTACTGCAGAGCGGCACAAATCCTCCGCTACTCGTACATAAAATCAACGGGGTTCTCTTCTACAACCAAGTCTCTACCAACTCCCGTTGATCCAGTATTATACCCTTCCAGTCTTGTTGTGATGCGATTCTTATTGAAGTGTTTTTTTTTTTTTGCAGCCTCCCTAAGTATCCCCCACCATAGTCACTGCGCTTCCTGATACTCAGCAAGGCTGCCAAGCACATTGCGCTTGCCCGAGTACACGTACAGTCCTGAGCCGGGTAAACTAGATAAAGGCAGAGCCACCTCTTACCGAGGCTACTACCCCCAGCGGGAGCCACGATAATAGATCTTGAGAGCACTATCTATTAGTGCTAAACTAGCACTTGGACGGTTTAAAACATCACTTATTCAAGGTTCGCACGCACCGAGTGATACATTATGATCCAGTTAATCGCCCACAAGGGGTTGAATAAATCAGAACAAAAACGAACTAAATTTAACCCCCCCCCCCTATTAAGCTCACATCTAGACTATCTCTTCATAACGTAACTTGATTGAGGTAAAGAGTAGCCATGGCCTATCCCTTGATCACGAATTCGGCACAATCACAGTTTGGAACATGTACATTACCCCCCTGCCCAACCCACCCATCAAAACAGCACAACGC
>Ga0307507_10012722_pt1 | contig 10341 bp, 9 predicted proteins | sample 7_EM_MG_FD_207223 | JGI IMG/M metagenome (GOLD analysis project Ga0307507, IMG submission 207223) | Populus trichocarpa ectomycorrhiza microbial communities from riparian zone in the Pacific Northwest, United States - 7_EM | ecosystem: Host-associated > Plants > Roots > Unclassified | place... | reverse complement strand
GCAGCACGTGGACCGCGATCTACAGCACCACGACCGGCAACGGCGGCGCGGACGACCTCACCGGCCTGTCCGGCACCGGCCGCTACCTGCGGCTGAACGGCACCGCGCGCGGCACGTCGTACGGGTACTCGCTGTACGAGATGCAGGTGTTCGGCACTTCCTGAGTTGCCATTCCGGCAACGAAGTTTGCCCCCACGGGGACTCTTCCGGATGCTCACGGTATGCACAGTGTCGAAGACATCATCAGCGAAGAGTTCTGGGAGGCGCGCTACCGCGAAAAGCCCCAGATCTGGAGCGGCAAGGCGAACCGGAACCTGATCGCCGAGGCCACGGGCTTGAAGTCGGGGCGGGCGCTGGACCTCGGCTGCGGCGAGGGCGGTGACGCTCTCTGGCTGGCCCAGCACGGCTGGACGGTCGACGCGGCGGACATCTCGTCCGTCGCGCTGAAGCGAGGCGCCGGAGCGGCGGCGGACGCCGGTGTCGGCGACCGGATCCGCTGGCTGCAGCGGGATCTCGTCACCTGGCGTCCCGACGAACGCTACGACCTGATTTCGGCGCAGTACGTCCATGTGCCGCCGGCGCTGCGGAAGGAGCTGTTCACGGCGGCAGCGACGGCGGTGAACCCAGGCGGCTCGTTGCTGATCGTCGGGCACGCACTGGAGGCGCACCGGGAATTCGACGGCCACAAGCCGCCGGTCGAGCTGTTCTTCGCACCGGAGGAAATCACCGAGCTGCTCGGCGATCCGTGGCTGTGGCTGGTCGAGACGTGCGAAGTGCGCGGGTCCGGACTGGAGACCGACGCCGTCTACCGGGCAACGCGGCTGCCGGACGCGCAACCCGAGATGTAAGGAACGGTCCTTTCCTTACAGATTTTGTAAGGAAAGGACCGTTCATTACATCTCTCAGCGTGAGCGGGAAGCGCCCCTGGCCCGGCCCCGACGCCGGGCCAGGAAGCTCTTCGACTCAGGCGAGCTCGAGGCCGTATGCCTGAAGCTCCAGGGTGAGCGGGTAGAAGTAGCTGGTCACGGTGTCGCCGCCGGAGAGCGTGCCGAGACCCTTCGAGCCGTCGTAGGCCGGGCCGCCGGAGTCACCGTGGTCGGTGTGCGCGGTGGTGCCGAACTCGTGGTTGAGCACGCCGACGTCGAAGTTCACCGACTCGTCGACCGAGGTGACCTCACCGGTGCCGCCGCCGGTGGTCGAGCCCTGCTTCGACATCTGCTCGCCGACAGTCGGGGCGGCCGCGCTGGTGATCGCCTGGCCGGTGTTGATCTCGCCCGGGCCGGTGCCGTTCGGGCGGGTCAGCAGACCGGAGTCGGCGCCGGGGCAGTCGCTTTCGACGACCTGGGCGCCGGAGACGTCGCCGCCGGACCAGGTGCCGCCGAGGTTGGTGCAGTGCCCGGCGGTGAGCAGGAACGGCGAGCCGTTGCGAGTCACGTTGAAGCCGAGCGAGCAGCGGCCTTGGCTGTTCTGGATCGCGTCGCCGTCGGAGATGTAGAGCTCGAGCTTGCCGGTGCGATGCTCGACGCGGACGCTGTCGCCGTACTTCGCGGCGGCCGCGGACACAGTGTCCACAGTGGACTTGCTGGCCGCGTCGTAGACCTTGACCACGACCTGGTTGGTGCGCGTGTCGATGCCCCACGCGGTCTGCGGGACGTTCTTGACCCCGTCCATCGCGTTCTTTACACCGGTCAGCGCGGCGAAGCTGTGCTTGACCTTCTTGGCGGTGAGCCCGGCGGCCTGCACCTTCTGCGCGGCAGCGTCGTCGAGCACGTTCACCACGGCTTTGCCTTGGTCGAGGTAGATCCCGCCGGACGCGTCGCCGAGCGTGTCGGCGACCTGGGTGGCCTGCGCGACCGCCGCGTGCTGCAGCTGGGCGAAGGCAAGGGGTTCGGCCGACGCCGCCGACGCGCACACGCCGGTGACAAGGGCCGCGGCGGAGAAGACGGCGAAGGTGGAGCGGGCAGTCTTCCGGGGAGTCATCAACTTCCTCCAGGGTTGCCGGTTCGTTCCTGTGCGGCACACTTTTGTTGCCCGGCAACCAACGCACCACCGACTAAGGTTGGTTAATAACCAATGGATCCGGACATTCCTCACTTTCCAGACCCTTCCGGCCTATCCATATTGCGGCGAACGGCGGATCAAGGCGTCTGCTCTGTGCAGCCCCGGCCTGCACCCGCAAGAGAAACACAACGCCCGCGAAGCCAGCGCGGCCTCCGCGTCGTCGCCGGATCGCGCCAACGCCAGCAAAGCCTGTGGTGAACCGGTGCAGGTCGATCCGGTCCGGCGGCACGGCCAGGACGGACCCGCCGGGCGTCGGCTCCAGGCCTGCCCCGGCGCCGGCGAGGATCCGGCGCAGCCGGGTCAGGTAGCTGTAGAGCGTGCCGCGGGCCTCGGCCGGCGGCTTGCCCCCCAGACGCGCGCGACCAGCACGTCCGTGGGCACCGGGCGGCCGGCCTGGGCCAGCAGCACCGCAAGGACAATTTTCGGGAGTCCACTGTGGACGATCAAGTGCTCAGTGCGAAGGCCACCGGACGTGGTCCTCGTAACCCGGGTTCTTCCGCAGGTAGGCGGCGATGAACGGGCATTCGGGAACGATCACCCGGCCCCGCTCGACGACGTCGTCGAGTGCGCCACTCGCCAGCACTTTGCCCAGCCCCTGCCCGGCGAAAGCGTCGTCGATCTCGGTGTGGGTGAACACGGTGATCTTCTCCCCGCGCTCGGTGTAGTAGGCGGACCCGGCCAGGCGGTCGCCCACCCACACCTCGTACCGGGCGCCGTCCTCGTTGCGGACCACCTTCGGCTGATCGGTCATCCTCGCTCCTTCCACTGGTGTCGATATAACACCGCAAGACCGCCGGTCGTTCCGCGCACCGCCGGTGAGGACGGCTGGTCCGCCCGGGGGAAGCGCCGGGCCCGTTCGTGTGCAACCCGGCTCGGCCTCTTGGCGGGCAAGCCGGGGTTTGGTTGCCTCAGCACGACCGGGAATCACCACGGAAAGGCCAGGGCCGCGTGCAGCAGCAGCCGTTCGTCCTCCCCGAGTTCTACATGCCCTATCCGGCCCGGCTGAACCCGCATCTGGAGCGCGCGCGGGAGCACAGCAAGGCGTGGGCGTACGCGATGGACATGATCGACGTTCCGCAGCACGACACGGTGATCTGGTCGGAGCACGACCTCGACTCCCACGACTACGCGCTGCTCTGCTCGTACACGCATCCGGACGCCGGGCCGGACGAGCTGGACCTCGTCACCGACTGGTACGTCTGGGTGTTCTACTTCGACGACCACTTCCTCGAGCTGTTCAAGCGCACCGGCGACATCGAGAGCGCGCGGAAGTACCTGGACCGGCTGGCCGTGTTCATGCCGCTCGAAGGCGAGATCACCGAAACGCCGGAGAACCCGGTCGAGCGCGGGCTGACCGACCTGTGGAACCGGACGATCCCCCGGCGTTCGGCGGGCTGGCGGCGCCGCTTCGTCGACAGCACCCGGGCGCTGCTGGACGAGTCGCTGTGGGAACTGGCCAACATCAACGAAGGCCGCGTGTCGAACCCGATCGAGTACGTCGCGATGCGGCGCAAGGTCGGCGGGGCGCCGTGGTCGGCGAACCTGATCGAGCACTCGGTGCACGCCGAGGTGCCGGACGCGATCGCCGCGAGCCGCCCGATGGAGGTCCTGCGCGACTGCTTCGCCGACAGCGTCCACCTGCGCAACGACCTGTTCTCCTACGAACGCGAAGTCGCCGACGAGGGCGAGCTGTCCAACGGCGTGCTGGTGTTCGAGAAGTTCCTCGGGCTGAGCACGCAGCAGGCCGCGGACGCGGTCAACGACCTGATCACCTCGCGGCTGCACCAGTTCGAGCACACCGCGCTGACCGAGGTGCCGGCGCTGTTCGACGACCACGGCGTCGACCCGGCCGCGCGCGCCGACACGTTCGCCTACGTCAAAGGCATGCAGGACTGGCAGGCCGGCGGGCACGAGTGGCACCTGCGGTCCTCCCGGTACATGAACGCGGGCGCGGTCGAATCCCGCGGCGGGCCGCAGCTGGGCACCGCGACCGGGATCGGCACGGCCGCCGCGCGGATCTTCGGCTCGGTGCTCGCCACCGCGCCGCAGCGGCTCCGCGCCTACCAGCACACGCCGTTCCGCCCGGTGCCCGAGATCCCGCAGCCGTCCATCGAGATGCCGTTCCCGCTGCACCTGAGCCCGCACCTGGCCGGCTGCCGCACCCGCAACGTCGAGTGGTCGCGGCGGATGGGCTTCCTCGACGGCGTGGTGTGGGACGAGCGCAAGCTGCGCGCCACCGACCTGCCGCTGTGCGCGGCCGGCATCCACCCGGCCGCGAGCCCGGACGGGCTGGACGTCACCAGCGACTGGCTGACCTGGGGCACCTACGCCGACGACTACTACCCGATGGTGTTCGGCGCGACCCGCGATCTCGCCGCAGCGAAGGCGTGCAACGAGCGGCTCTCGCTGTTCATGCCGGTGGACGGCGAGCCGACGCCGGAGCCGGTGAACTCCCTGGAACTGGGGCTCGCCGACCTGTGGCCGCGCACGACCCGGGCGATGACCGCGCCCGCCCGGCGTGAGCTGCGCGAGGCCGTCGACTCGATGATGTCCAGCTGGCTCTGGGAGATGCTCAACCAGGCCCAGAACCGGATCCCGGACCCCATCGATTACGTCGAGATGCGGCGCCGGACGTTCGGCTCCGACCTGACGATGAGCCTTTCGCGGCTGTCGCACGGCCAGGTCGTGCCGCCAGAGCTGTACCGGACCCGGCCGGTCCAGACGATCGAGCACGCGGCGACGGACTACTGCTGCCTGCTCAACGACGTGTTCTCCTACCGCAAGGAGATCCAGTTCGAGGGCGAGCTCAACAACGGCGTCCTGGTGGTGCGGAACTTCCTCGACTGCACCGAGGAGCGCGCCTTCGAGATCGTCGGCGACCTGATCAACGCGCGCCTGGAGGAGTTCCAGCACGCGGCGGCGATCGAGCTGCCCGCGTTGTTCCGCGACTACGCGATCGCTCCCGACGTCCAGGAGGGCCTGCTCGCCTACGTCGAGGAGTTCCGCAACTGGATGTCGGGGATCGTGCACTGGCACGAGAACGTCGGCCGCTACACCGAGACCGAGCTGCGGTACCACCCGGTGGCGGGCCAGTCCTTCGCCGGGCCGACCGGCCTGGGGACGTCCTCACTGCGGATCTCGTCGCTGCTGCCCGCGGGCTGACATGAAACACTCGGGGGCGTGAACTGGTCCGATCCCGCCACGATCGGCTACCCGGCGTTGTTCGGCGGGGTGCTGCTCGGCTCGATCATCCCGATCGTGCCGACCGGCGCGGTCGTCAGCGCCGCCGCCGCGGTCGCCGCCTCGACCGGCCAGCTGTCCCTACCGATGGTGATCGTCCTGGCCACGGTCGGCGGCTACCTCGGCGACGTCGTGACGTTCGGCATCCCGCGGCTGGGCAGTGCGGCGGCGTACCGCTGGATCAGCCGCCGCCAGCCCGCGGAACGGCTCGAGAAGGCCCGGGCGCAGTTCGCCCAACGCGGCTGGCAGCTCATCGTCATCGGCCGTCTCGTACCGGCGGGCCGCATCCCGGTGCTCCTGGCGGCCGCGGCGCTGAGCTACCCGTGGCGACGGCTGCTGGTCACGTCGTTCGGCGCGTGCGCGCTGTGGGCGTGCGCGTACACCGTGCTCGGCGTTGTCGGCGGCGGCATCTTCGAGTCACCCTGGACAGCGACCCTGCTGGTGACAGCCCTCGCGCTCGTCGTGCCACTGGTGGCAGGTCTCAAATCCGTCTTCTCCGGAGGTCGCTTCGTGACGCTCACCGTGTACGGCGCCAGCTGGTGCCCGGACGTGAAGCGCAGCCGCGCGCTGCTCGACAGCCTCAAGGTCGACTACGACTACTTCGACGTCGAAGAGGACGCGACGGCGGAGCAGCGCGTACGCGACCTACAGGACGGCGAGCGCCGGATTCCGACGCTGGTCTGGGCGGACGGCACCCACCTCGTCGAGCCCAGCGACGACGAGCTCGCCGCACACCTCGCGCGATGAAGATCCTGCTCGACCTGCCGTTGGACACCCGGGTCGTGGTCCGCTACCGGATCGAGGGCGGCTTCACCGACGCGCTCGGCCCATTGCGCGCTCGCGACGCGACGACATGCACGGTCGAGACGAAGCGCGGCCTGGTGGTCGTCCCGCTGGACGCCGTTGTCGCCGCGAAGCCGGTCCCGCCGCCTCCAGTCCGGCGCTCATGACCTTCGACGACCTGGTGGCCGAGGCCTCGACGGTCTCCGTCGACGGCTGGGACTTCTCCTGGCTGGACGGCCGCGCAACCGAACAGCGCCCGTCGTGGGGTTACCAGCGACTGCTCGGGCAACAGCTCGCGTCGGCGTCGGCCGCCTTGGACCTGGAAACCGGCGGTGGCGAAGTGCTGGCGGGCGTGCCGTCGTTCCCGCCGTTGATGGTCGCGACGGAATCGTGGCCGCCGAACCTCGTCAGGGCGTCTGCGCTCCTGGGCCCGCGCGGCGTCGTCGTGGTGGCCGGCGAGCGCCCGCTGCCGTTCGCTTCCGAGACGTTCGACCTGGTCTCGAGCCGTCATCCGGTGACGACCGACTGGCCGGAGATCGCGCGGGTGCTGCGTCCCGACGGCGTCTACTTCTCCCAGCAGGTCGGCCCCGCGAGCGTGTTCGAGCTGGTGGAGTACTTCCTCGGCCCGCAGTCCTCTGGCGTGCGCAACAGCCGTCATCCCGACACGGCGGTCGCCGAAGCGGAGGCCGCCGGCCTCGAGGTGACCGACCTGCGCGCGGAGTCGCTGCGCACGGAGTTCTTCGACGTCGGCGCGGTGATCTACTTCCTGCGCAAGGTGATCTGGATGGTGCCCGGCTTCGCCGTCAGCTCCTCCTTGCCACAGTTGCGGGCGCTGCACGAACGCATCGAACGGGACGGGCCGTTCGTCGCGCACACGACGAGATTCCTGATCGAGGCGCGGAAACGCTAGCTGTCCAGCGCGATCGGCATGCGCTTGCGGACGTTCTCCTTGGCTTCCTCGGGCAGCGCGTCGGCGGCGGCCAGCCGGGGCAGGAGCTCGCTTTCGCTGGTGAACGCGCGGAAAGCGAGCCCGATGGTGACGTCGTGGTCCGGGCGGTGGATCACCGTGACGGGGTCACCACTCGCGATGAAGCCGGGCTCCAGCACCCGCAGGTAGGCGCCGGGGACCGCCTTGGCGACGAACTTCTTGATCCAGCCACGTTCGTCCAGCCAGCCCGCGAACGTCCGGCACGGGATCCGGGGCACGGCGACTTCCAGGACCACGTCGGCGCCGATCCGCCAGCGCTCCCCGATCAGCGCGCCGGTGACGTCGATGCCCGTGATGGTCAGGTTTTCGCCGAACACGCCGTTGCGCAGCGGGCGGTCCAGCTCGGCGGCCCAGTCGTCCAGATCTTCGCGCGCATACGCGTAGACGGCCTGGTCGTCGCCGCCGTGGTGCCGCAGGTCGACCACGCGGTCCCCGATCAGTCCGCTGCCGCCGGTCCCCTTCGGGCCGGGCGCGCGTACCTCGACCGGGCCGGTCACGGGACGCTTGTCGATGCCGGTGACGCCGAAGTCGGTATGGCTGCTCGGACCGGCCTTGCCGAGGTTCACCGAAAGAAGGGTCACACCTCGACGGTAGCCGCCCCCGCCAGTGATTATCAGCGCTGGATCGCTGCCTCGACGCCGTCGTACAACAGCTCCAACCCGGCTTCGAAAGCCAGCCGGGCTTCGCGCTCCAGCGGCTCAGCGGCGGCATCTTCACCGAGCCGCGCCACCGCCGGGAACCGCTCACGCAGGTCGGGCGCGAGTTCCTCCAGGAGCTTCGAGCGCGCGTACCACCACTGCTCCTCGGACAGCCCGGTCTCGCGCGAGGCCTGCCGCGACTCGGCCGCGGGCTGTACCGAGCCGCGGACGACGTTGAACAGCGCCGAGATCACCCAGCGGACGCGCCCCACCGGCAGGCCGGTCGCCAGCAGGACCCGCAGCACCGTCTCCTGCACGTGGAACTCCCCCGGCCCGAGCACCGGGCGCGCCGGCGACACCTGCAGCAGCCACGGATGCCGCAGGTGGAACGTCCACAGCTCGTCCGCGAGCGCGACCGCCGCGGGCCGCCAGCCACCTGTCAGGTCGTAGTCGCCCGGCAGCGAAGCCAGCACGCGGTCGTACATGAGGTCGACGAGCTCGGTCTTGCCGGGGACGTAGGTGTAGAGCGCCATCGCGGTGCGGCCGAGGCGTTCCCCGACCGCGCGCATGGACAGCGCCGCCATGCCCTCGGCGTCCGCGATCTCGATGGCGGCGGTCACGATCGCGTCGACGCTCAGGCCCTGCTTCGGCCCGGGACGCCGCGAAACCGCGACGCCCCAGAGCAGTTCCATCGACCGGCGCGCATCGCCCTGACCGGCGAAGACCACCACCTTGCGAACTCCTTACACCATAAAGTATCGTCGTCCCGGCAACTCTTTACAGCCTAAAGCATCGAGAAGGACGGTATGACTTCACCCAGGCGGGCCGCCGACACTCACGACGTGATCGAGGTCCGGGGGGCCAGGGAGAACAACCTCACCGGCATCGACCTGGACATCCCGAAACGGCGGCTGACGGTGTTCACCGGCGTGTCGGGCTCCGGCAAGTCGTCGCTGGTCTTCGGCACGATCGCGGCCGAGTCGCAGCGGATGATCAACGAGACCTACAGCGCGTTCCTCCAGACGTTCATGCCGAGCCTGTCACGGCCCGACGTCGACTCGCTGGAGAACCTGAGCGCGGCCATCGTGGTCGACCAGGAGCGGATGGGCGTCAACGCCCGGTCCACGGTGGGCACCGCGACCGACGCCTACGCCATGCTCCGGATCCTCTTCAGCAGGCTCGGCGAGCCGCACGTCGGGACGTCGGGTGCGTTCAGCTTCAACCTCGCCGAGGGCATGTGCCCGGCGTGCGAGGGCATCGGCCGGGTGTCCGATCTGGACGTCTCGGCGCTGCTCGACTTCGACCGCTCGCTGCGCGACGGCGCGATCATCGTGCCGGGCTTCACCCCGGACAACTGGTACGTGGGGATCTACCTGGCGTGCGGCTTCTTCGACCCCGACGTCCCGATCAGGGACTTCACCTCTCAGCAGCTCGACGACCTGCTGCACAAGGGGCCGTGCAAGGTGAAGGTGGGCAAGAACAACCTCACCTACGAGGGCCTCGCGGTGAAGGTCAAACGGCTGTACCTGAGCAAGGACACGGATTCCCTGCGGTCCCCGATGCGCGAGTTCGTCGAGCGGGCGGCGACGTTCGCGACGTGCCCGGCCTGCGACGGCGCCCGGCTCAACGAGGCCGCGCTGTCGTCGAAGATCGCCGGGAGGAACGTCGCCGAGTGCTCGGCGATGCAGATCAGCGACCTGGCCGAGTTCATCCGCGGGATCGACGCGCCGGGTGCGGCGCCGCTGCTGGCGAACCTGCGGGACACGCTGGAGTCCCTGGTCGAGATCGGTCTCGGCTACCTGTCGCTGGATCGCGAGTCCGGCACGCTGTCCGGCGGCGAGGCGCAGCGCGTCAAGATGGTGCGCCACCTCGGGTCCTCGCTCACCGACGTCACGTACGTCTTCGACGAGCCGACCGTCGGACTGCACCCGCACGACATCGAGCGGATGAACAACCTGCTGTTGTGCCTGCGGGACAAGGGAAACACGATCCTTGTGGTCGAGCACAAGCCGGAGACGATCGTGATCGCCGACCACGTCGTCGACCTCGGCCCCGGCGCGGGCACCGGCGGCGGGCGGCTCTGCTACACCGGGGACATCGATGGGCTGCGCGCGTCCGGCACACTGACCGGGCGCCATCTGGACCATCGCGCCCGCCTGCGTCCCGAAGTCCGGCAGCCGAAGGGCCACGTCTCGATCACCGGCGCGACGCTCCACAACCTGCGCGACGTCAGCGTCGACGTCCCGCTCGGCGTCCTCACGGTGGTGACCGGTGTGGCGGGTTCGGGCAAGAGCTCACTGATCCACGGCTCGCTGTCGACCCGCGACGACGTCGTCGTGGTCGACCAGTCGGCGATCCGCGGTTCGCGGCGCTCCAACCCGGCCACCTACACCGGCCTGCTCGACCCGATCCGCACGGCGTTCGCCAAGGCCAACGGCGTCAAGGCGGCGCTGTTCAGCGCGAACTCCGAAGGCGCCTGCCCGAAGTGCAAGGGCCTCGGCCTGGTCTACACCGACCTGGCGATGATGGCGACGGTGTCGACGGTCTGCGAAGAGTGCGGCGGCAAGCGCTTCACGCCCGAGGTGCTCACCTACCACCTGCGCGGCAAGAACATCAGCGAGGTGCTGGCAA
>Ga0307507_10012721_pt1 | contig 10342 bp, 2 predicted proteins | sample 7_EM_MG_FD_207223 | JGI IMG/M metagenome (GOLD analysis project Ga0307507, IMG submission 207223) | Populus trichocarpa ectomycorrhiza microbial communities from riparian zone in the Pacific Northwest, United States - 7_EM | ecosystem: Host-associated > Plants > Roots > Unclassified | place... | reverse complement strand
TCCCTCTATAGTTTGTTTAGGCGTGTCTTAATATACTTTATAACGTTAGAGTTGCGTTCCTTTTACACCCTTTACATTGCATCGGCTTCAATATATAGTTATAGGGGGGGAATATTGGCTTCCTTCTCGAGCAGTGCTGTAGCCGTTCGCTTATACCCGCCTATTATACTCCTAAGGCAGGCTATTTGGACCTTTTGGAGTGGTTTAAGGAGTAATTTAGGGGGGCCTTTCTTGGTTTCTCCAGTGGCCTAAATGCTAGATCTATACGTTATGGTTAGCCAGACAACTGCTGTATATAGTAGGCGTAACCTCTGGAAGCATGGACCCTATGTAGAATTAACAATCCTGGATATGGCGATATACTGTGCTTAGCCCTTACGGGCCGCTTACGCCGCATATGCGCTTTACTAGAGCTTGCTGTCTACCCATACTCCTAATACCCTTAGGCCTTAAACCAGTTAACCCCCAAAGCCTTGGATATAGATTGTATGCTAAAGATCTGCAGATTAGTTACGTTTTCTTATAAAATAGATTAGCTGGTATTTCTCTAGTAAGAATTGGACTCTATATTATTTTACCCATTCTATATAGGTGTTATAGGCTTTCTCTAGTGTCCTATAGTTCTCTGCGGCTGTTGGCCCATATATAATTAGGTTTGTGTTATTAACAAAGCCTATCCCCTGGGTCGCCCCTTCCTTAAAGGTGTTAAGCAGGTTGCTTACAAAGAAGAGGAAGAGTATAGGCGACAGAGGTAATCCTTATAATATTCCTGTTATAACTGCGATAGGGGGGCTCTGGTATCTGCTAAAGACCAATAATATTTCTTTCTGGCCTGTAAATCCTTAAATAAATTGAATAATCTATTCTAGGAAGCCCTTTGCCCTAAGGATATATAGGAGACGCTTATAGGGTATATTATTATAGGCGCCGCTAATATCTAGGCTAAGCATTAATACTATAAAGTTCTTTCACATAGCCTATATAGTTTTAATGGTAGTAGCAAGTAGTGTAAGTGCTAATAGCGTTGAGCGATTCTTTCTTGCCCCTATTTGGCTTTGTGGTAGTAGGGCGTGTTCCTCTACTATGTCTACTATGTGGTCCGCTATAACCTTTTCTAAAATCTTGCTTAGGGTGTTTTCTAAGGCAATAGGGCGGTAGCTTCCTGGGATTAAGTAGTCTGCTTTGCCTTCTTTTTGTAAGATAACTGTTGTTATAGATCTTCTGAGTCGCGGGTAGTAGCCTATTGTAAAGTATGCTCTGGCTACGTCTGCAAGCTAAGGTGCTATAAGTGGTCCATAGGTCTTTAGGGCTTTGTTTGGGATCCCATCTGGTCCTAGTACTATGTTATTTAAGAGGCGGCTAATGGTTCTAGCCATTTCTTTAGTTGTTATGTCGCTGTTAACCCTTAGGCGAGTCACTAGTGTTTCACTGGTAATGTCGCTAAGGTCTGCTAGAGCTGGTTAAGGGAAAAATCTTTCTATAAGGATCTTTGCCTTCTCGTTATTGTTGCTTGTGGCCTATAGTTCGCCTACTCTTTATAGGGGTGGTAGGTATAGATCTTCTACTAGGCGTTCTGCCTTTTTTTTTGCCTATTTCGCTATGGTCCAAAGGCCCTTGTTATAGGGGAGACTCAGGTTAGTAGTATGTTTGTTTATAAACCGTCTCTAGTTATTTCTTACTTCTTTTCTTAGGGTATTCTTTAGCTGGTTTCTTGTGTCTTTATATTATCTTTTGTCCTCAGAATTGTGGCTGCTTGTGTATTTCCTCCTTGCTCGTCGTTGGCCGGCTATAAGGGCCGCGCACTGTGCAGACTATGCGTGTCACGCGTAGGGGCCTGGTTTTGAAACTGGGCAGTGCTCTTTTAGCCCGCTTTTAATTGCTGCCTAGATCCTTTCTAGTCTTTAATTAATTTCCTTGGGGGTAGCCAATAAGCCTCACTTGTTTAGTATTAGGTGGATTTCTTCTAAGTCTTAGAGTTGTTGTTTAATTGTATTAAGGAAGCTATCTATGTTAAGCTTCCTTATTGCGTATCTTTTACTATTTGGTTGCGCCTTGATGTCCAGATCTAGTTGTATTTAGATAGGGATATAGTCTAAGGTAAGTGCCTATTCTTCTTTAGGGGAGCACCTTTTGAGTCTCTGGTATAGGTTTTCGTCCATAATTATAAGGTTAATTATACTTTTGGCGGTACCCCGTTGCTATGTGATTATACCTAGGGGGGTAGCTAGCTTAAGGCCCCCATTGTCTATAGCTCTTAGTAGGCACTCTGCCTGTCAATTGGCAGCAATATGGATGCCCCCCTACCGTGGGTGGTAGAGGTTTATGTCTCCTAGTAGGATGGACTCCGCGTATTCAGTTTCTAGCAAGCTTATTATAGATATAATATTCTCTGTCTATACTACCCCTTTAACCCTAGGGTTATAGATATTAATGATTTATACTGGTCCCCTATATGTCTGGATGGTTATAACTGCAATATCTAGGTTAACTGCCTGCCATAACTATAAGGCAAGGCTAATATTTTTGCTGATTATAAAGCATACGCGTGTGGCTGCTTTTGGTTTATATAGGAGCTGGAATCCTTAGGGGCAGTATATTAATTATATATAGGTATTGTAATACGGCTCTTATATAGCAAGAATATGGTGTTTCTCTGGGTCTAGACTGTCTAGTAGGGGCCTTGCTAGACAGTAGTTCGTATTGCCGTAGTTATACTGTATAATGGTTAAGTGGCGGACCCCTAGTAGGGGTCCTTTGCCTCTCCTTTGCTCCTCGCTTCTTCCATTTCTACTTTCTCTAAAATGTTTAGAACTTCCGTCTCCTATATTTACTCCCTGGCCACTACTTATTTTATATGGAGCTTTCTATTCCTATGTTTTATGTTCCTACTAGCCTTTCTAAATCTAAGTCTGTTATTGCCTCCGGTTCTTCCCCCGTTCTTACCAGTTAGCTATATGCCCCTTATAAGCCAGCTACGTATGTTATATTTACTGCGTTAAATCTAATTCTTAATTATCCCGGCCTTAAACTTACCGTAGCCGTCTATAGGGGTTTTTCTACTGGGCGTCCTCTCCCTTGTGTCCCATATGTCCCTTATGTCCCTATTTGGTCTGGTGATGTCGCGCGGCGTTGCTTTTGGCCCGTTAAGGCTTGGGATAGCTGGCTTAGCCCCCTAGTGTTAAAGGTAGGAAACGCTGGGAAGACACCTGCGTCCCCCTAGCTTATTGCCTGTTATTTCCATTTGTATAACCTGGCGTGCAGTTGTTCCTGTAGCTATTAAGCCCTTTCCTTCCATCTCCTGTATTTAATGCAGCCTTCTCTCTCCCACGCCTTATGTGTGCTTCGGTAACAGTTTGCGCATTTTATTTGGTCTTAATTTGTATATTGTCTTATATTATAGGGGCCTACACAGTGGCCGCAGCACACCTGTGCTGCGTATGTGGATTGGGTGTGTCCCTATTATATATAGCGATAACATTGTTCCAGGCGTAGTCTATAGTTGTAGAGCCTTGTGTTGTATATAAGGCCATTTATAATTATTCCTTTTTGGATAAGGAGTTTTTGCATTCCTGGTGTATATACGCTAATAATAAGGGAGCTATGCGTTTATCTGTTATTTCCCTAGTAAGTCTCTAGCGCCCCTTATATCCTCTTATTGTTCTTATTATATGCTTAGTTTGTATTTTCCTGTTAAAGCTATTAGATCCGGGTAATTATAAGTCCTAGTATAAGGCGTTCCGTTTGTTTTACTATCTCCTATATAGTTGCTGTATTGTCCGCCTAGCGTCCCCTTTCTACCCTAAGGCTTATGGGAACCGATAGGACTTCAACTGAGTAATCTTTATAAAGTACTTTTATGCCAATACGCTCTCCTAGCCTGTCCCCTGCCCTTACGGCCCGTTCCTTTGCCTATTGGTCCTTTAGGGTGACTCTAATGTCTCCACTCCTAAGGTATTGGACTGCGATGGTGTTGTGGACCTCCTTATAAATCTCCATAAGAACTTCTGTTTTTGATTATCCCCTAAGTTCCTCTGCCTTTTCTGTATTTGGTCGTATTGTGATTGTATACCCGGTTATTGTCTTTAGGGGGGTAGGTTCCCTGTGCTATAGGAGCGCAGCTACGGCGGCCTAGGTGCGGTTCGCCTATAGGGGGGGGTTTTATTTATCTTTAATTTTGTTTAGCCGTTAGAGGATTTAATTAAGGGTTTGCTAGAGGGGCGCCTAAGGTTTACTAGACTGGAGCCATTCTGCTAGCTGCATTAGTTTATAATGGCTAACAGATGCTCCCCTATAGTTCTGGATACTAGACGCGTCTAAAAGGCTTTATATTTTGTTAGATGCCTTCTTAATTGGGGTATTTCCGCTTTCTGGTGTGGTATTCGCCCGTCCTTATTGTTGTTGTGGGGGGCTATTGTTGGGTATGGGTCTGGCGGTCGCGCGCGACTGTGTACTACCGTCGTTCCACCTGTGCCTCCCCTGTGATGCATGCATCTCAGGGGATTATCAGGGTGTTTTTCAGGGTTCTTTTGGTTGGTTTGGTCTTTTTGGGCCGGGTGCAGCAAGAGCTCCAAAAGTCTGGCGTTTTTGGAAATCAATTAGATTATTCAATAAAAAATTGCAATTGCCAGCAGAGTTAATATAGTAATTGCAATTAGAACTACCCTAAAGATAATTATAGATTAACTCGAACTCCCTGTTATCCCTACAATTATATGCACTGACTTATATTCCCTCTACAAGTGTTTAGTTAAGCTTAGTACTACAAAGGAGAAGCGTCTTATAATTGATATTATAGCACTTTGGCAATTCTATAAGCGTTAAGAACTCTTTGAGATTTAGTGAATTAATAGCCAAGATAACCTGGTAGATGTAATGACAAAGGCAAACCTAAACAAGGTACTAGAGATGTTTGTTAACACAAATACTCTATATATATAAGTTAAAGGTTGGGTTAAAAGGGAGTAGAAGATATAGTAATTTAAGAGTAGCTAATTAGGATTTTCTATACCCGGCACGGAAAATTACTATTGGCTCGCTTATAATTAGCGCCTTGGTAGCCCTAATACAATATCCACCTATAACTCTAAGTAAGAAAGCACCACGTGCTAAGAGGCAAATTTTAGGACAGCAAGACTTATATTACAGTGGCAATAGTAAGTAAGGAGGATTGATATTTGTTATACTAGTTAAGTAGTATTTATATATAGATGGCAACTATAAAAGAAGAGTTGCTAGTATTAGGAATTAGGCAAGCGGTTATTACGTAACGCCGCGGCACTAGTATAGCGAGGAGTTTTAAGCTCCTCGCCCTTCCTTATTCTAATAGAATAAAGCTATTAACTAATATCACTATAACCTACTTAAGTAGTTGTTATTGGTGAGTTACCCTGTGTGACTAATATATTCTCTCTAGTAAATTTATTCGTAATAATAATCTTATATCCCAACTAGGAGCTAAAATCTTTATTATTTATAAATGATTTATTAATAAATACAAAGAGCTTAGTGGTAGGAAGATTAATAGGCACGTAGAGTAGTCCCTAATTAAGATGGTTTATTTACTAGAAAAGACGTTTATTTAGGACAAGAATGTTATTTTTAGTTAGTTCCTAGTATTAGGCGGTAATAGAGAGATTAAATAAAGCCTTAGGTTAATAGATAGAAGCAATATAAGCTCTATAAGCGTGTTACTCCATATATCCTTACTTTAGAGAATTAGCGTTAATAATGTTAATCTTCTTACCTTAACCCTTCTGGCGTAAAATAATAGAATCCTTGTTTAGGGAGAGGGTATATCTATTAAAGAGTAATAGTGTTATTAAATTAAGCTTTTCCTTTAGCTTTACTATAAGATTTGCCTTTACTAACTTATCTTCTTTAAGAGCTAAGAATTGGTCATCTTCTAAGATAATTATATTATTAGTTTATATGCTAATAATTCTAAATGGAGTTCCTATGGTTGTAATTAGAAAGCATAGGTTAAATATAGAAGTAGTTATTAAAAGCTTCTCTTTATAGTGCTTATTATAGGTAGCCTACTAATAGGTTCCTACCTCTGCGATTCTATATAATGGTTTAAGCACAACTATAATTATATCTTTAGGATATTGGTAACGAATTTGCTTTAAAAGGTATACTAATATTAAGCGCTAAAGGTGCGTCTCTAATTAAATATAGGCCTAAGTAATATTTTATAAATAAACCGCTATTCTATTTTTTATTAAGGAGGAAGCTAGTGTAATAATAACTTACTAACTAGCTTATTAAATTATAGGAGATTATATAAGAATTACCTCTTTACTATTATTATTATAACCTTAGATAACAAGCCTTAATTTCTTAAATAAAGCGTTAGTAGCTTTGCCCTTAATTTTATTAACTATTCTTAATTTAAAGATACGAACTTTATTAAACTTAGTAGGGTTATATTTCTTAAATTTAAAGACTTCTCTTATAATAAGACTATTAATATCCTACTTATTAGATACTTAAAAAGGAGCTCCTAGAGTTATAATATAATCTTCCTTTTAGAGCTATTTTATAAGTTTAAAGTCAGCCTTCTCCTTAGCTATTATAAAGGCTATTAATAGCTTAACTTTATTCTTAATAGCGGTAATAAATTGCTCTTTAAAATTAATAAGATATTAGCAATTTTATAATTCCTTTAGGCAACCTCTACCGCGTTATAGTTACGGCGTATCTACTACAATTGTATTAGAATTATGGTTGCCTTCTAGAGCACATTAATCGTAGCTCTTTTTTAAGGCATTTTCTGTAGTATCCTATAAAGGCTTAGAACTATTATCTTTATAGTAAGGCTTAATAACAGTTAAATAGAATTAAGTAGGTTTATAAGGTATCTAAATAGTATAAGTCTGGCCATTAATTATAATAAGTTAATATAGGCCTAACTATCCTCCCTTTTTACGCTATATGTATACCTTAGACTGGAGTGGTAGATTAAGTATAGTTAAGGTATTTAGGCCATTTCTTATTCCTAGTGCGTTATTAACTTGGCGTATAGCATAGAGATATTATACCTCCTTTATTGCCTTGTAAATAGCCTTAGCTCGTTATATAACGGAGGGAGATAGTGGAGAATTATTAGTTATTTAAGGGTAGGCGCTAAAGACTAGTAATATAGGTATAAGTCTATCTAGGCTAGTAGAATTGTTAATAGCTTTAATAGCTATTTATAAGGTAAGTTTTTTGCTAGCGTCCTTTAGTTCTAAAGAGATAATCTTATATACGCGGCGTAATGGTGTATAATATCGCTCCACTTTCCTAATACTATTATATGCCTTAATAGGGACTTCCTTAACCTTAATTACTATTACCTTTATCTATTATTAAAACTCTGTAGATAAGAAGTTCTTTTTTATATTATAGATGATTTAATTAGGGGGTTCTAGGTAGATATTAATCTAGTATAACTAAAGGGTATCCTATGCGTTCCTAGCTAATATATCCTTTAAGAATCGTGCGGCTTGGAAGGAGGTTAAGAAGTTAATAACTTAGAGTACTAGCTTGCCGCTAAGATATATAACATTAACAATAATATAGAAGTTAAAGTTGTAGTTATCTTTAAGGGTAAACTTAAATCGGCCAGGGAACCTCTAGTTTATTTAGTAGTAGTAGTAGTGTGGTGGTGTAGATTGGACGTCGCCTACTATCTTGGCATTTTCCTGTATTTATTGAGCTTCGGCTTTCCTCCTTTCCTCCTTATCTTACATACAATCACGAACCTACCGGAATACATTCTTTTCTTTCTTTATTACCGACAGAGAGACTGACTGACTGACTGACTGACTGACTAATAGATAGATAGTACCGTGACTTTCCTATCTGAGAGACACCGTACCCTTCCACAGTAGTATTTTATAAGATGCTTAATTGCCTTAACCTTAACTTTATAGCCTACTTGCTAAAGAACCCTAAGCAATTAATAAACGGATAGGTGGCCAAAATGATGGTGTAATTGGCGTAATTCTAACTTAGTTAAGTGGCTTTAAGCAACACTCTTTTCTAGTTAATAAAGGAGTAACTAGGGGTGACCCTACTTATATATAATAGGCACCCGATTATCTCCCTAAATAAGTATATTCTTAAGGTTATTAAGCCTAACGCCTAATTTATCTATATCTTTAATACAAAATAGAAACGGAGTGTTTGTAGGAATAATATAAAAAGTAATATACCCTAAAGGGGTTTAAACCCTAATTATACTAAGAGAGATTATAGTACCTTTACTAAAACAAATTATGTGTTGGCCTACCGTTAAATAGTTAATCTGAATAGAGCTATTAAGCTGCTAAAGGGCTCAAACTTAAGGTTCTCCTACTATAGATACTCCTACGGCTCTAGTATCCAGTATAATACTATAAAAGACGTTCGCCGAGTATCTATTGTTAAAGGAAAACGTGGAGCTCTCCTTTGGCTTGTTAAAGATATCTAACTTTATAATAAAATAGAGCGTAGATTGGTTATTAAGAACAGCAATAGTTTATATACCATTTACCTTACCATACTTAGTAAAGTATTAGTTAGGTAAGTAGTCCTCAATTTCTATATCTATAAGAAGCTGTTTAGTCTTATTAACCTTACCCTTAAGGTCTTCTACGCCTTTATATTAAACCAGGAAGCTTTAAAAGTAGGCTATAGTAACTTTACAATTTCTAACGTTTCTTGCACTTTAACGGAACTTGTTATATACCTCTTTTTACTTATTAAGGGAGTGTCTAGTTAACTAGCAATTTGGCTTTTTATAAATATAGCACTTTTTTTAGCGATTACTTTAAAATAAACCTCTACTGGGACCTCCATGGTTGCCTTATAGTTAACATTAATTATACCCTCTTCTGTATTCCCTACTACGGCCACCATATGTTTAATTAGTCCAGTTGTGATCATATTAGTCGGGAATACTTAGTTAGGTAGGGTTTTTAGTATAGAACTGTTAAGATTCTTGTGTTTGTATTATAGTACCTATAGCGGAGCGTAGCTTAGTATATACTCCTTTAAACGTATTTATAGGTTTGTATAGCGCTAAGTTGCACTTAGGAACGCTATAGTATGCTAAGATAACCTGGTCCCTTAGGCTGTTCTTATTTTAGTAAGTTTTAGTAAGGCCATATTAGATTTTCTAGAGTTTATTAAAGAGTAATTAAAGGCACTTTAAACAAGTCTTTATTAGGTTAGAAGCAATAACTCTCTAGAACATAGTCTCTCGCTATTTAGATATATAAAGTTAGCAATTCTTATTAGTCTTAAAGTAGGCTCTAGTAAGCTAAAGCATTATATTAAAGCTATAGTTTTTACCTATAATATAGTTGTAATAGAATGTTGCTGCCTATCCCTTTAACATAACAGAGAAAGCGTAATGGTATTAGTAGCGTTAAATTCCAACCTTATTGCAACAGTTATAAAAGACCTATAGTTTTGCTCTAAGTATATTATATAGTTCTCCTCTAAACTTTTTCTCTTCGTCCGAATATACCTTTATTAGATTCATAACTTCTTATAGTAAAGGCTTACCGGTTGGCTGGAGTAGAGGAGGTAGAGGCGGAGCAACTCTAAGTAGGAGAGCACCTTTAGGTAGAAGAGTAGCTCTAGGTAGGGGGTTAGTGTTCTAGGGGTTTTAATATAAATTAAAGTTGCCTTCTAAAGAATATGGGTTATTTTTAGGTTTCCGTAGTTAACGTATAATCTTAGCTTCTATCCATATTAGTTCTTCTATACTAATAATAACGGCCTAAATATTGCTAGCAATTGGGTTACTATTCTTAGCAATATATACCCTATTCCTATAGAGGAAGTCTTGAAAATCCTAAATAATATTAATATTGCTAAGTGCCTAGGTATCAGCAGTCCATCCTATAAAATCCTCCCTAAAATACTCCTATAGTTGTAAATCGGCGTAGCATCTATTTCAGTAGAATATAATATGGTGTAGGAGAAAGCCGTTAACTTATTTTACGGTACAAGTTGTTATATTAAAGGCAAATTTGTCCCAATCTTTATTAATAAGTTTCGCGTGCTTAGCTACCCCTAGTGGTAAGGAGTCTTTCCAGTTATTTGAAGTAGGTGTAGCCATGTTTTTTTTTTTTTTTTTTGGAGGGAGGGAAGTGTTATTAGTGTAGGGATTGTCGTTTGGTACGCGTTCGGACGTGTATTTGCGATTATGGGGCTTAGGACCAGTTCTGGCCTTAAATCGCAAAGACTCGTAAAGCGTGTTGTTCTGCGTGATGGACGCAAGAATCCGTAATCTCAGAAAGGCTCAGGACCAGTTCTGGCCTTTTAGATCCTTAGATTCGTGGAAGAGTTCTATTTAAGGTTCAGGACC
>Ga0307507_10012718_pt1 | contig 10344 bp, 12 predicted proteins | sample 7_EM_MG_FD_207223 | JGI IMG/M metagenome (GOLD analysis project Ga0307507, IMG submission 207223) | Populus trichocarpa ectomycorrhiza microbial communities from riparian zone in the Pacific Northwest, United States - 7_EM | ecosystem: Host-associated > Plants > Roots > Unclassified | place... | reverse complement strand
GGCACGTGACTATCATCTTAAGCTAGACCGAGATGTATCTTTTATACTTCGTATTCTTTTAACTGATTGGTACGCAGGGGTCTGTGCGTGAGCTTTTATGGGTCGGCATTCTTGGTATGCCTAACACCGAGCAACTGGACGAGACCTGAAGGGGGAGAGGAGGAGTAGACCCAATAACTGTGGAAACTATCGGTAACCGTGTGCATGTCTGACTAGGCAGCCTCTAGCGGAGGTGAAGAGAACGGAGAAATCAACCGTGGCCTGTTGAAATGTTTTCTCCTACTGCGAACTGTAGTCCCAGCCGTCTGTAACATGGGCGAAAGGGTGTTGCCGACCGTGCGAACGCAAAGCGAGGCAGCGAAGCGCAACCGAAAAGAGGGGGTGATTGCGCCAAACGACCCGTAGAAACAAGGACGCCAGGGCCCAAGAACATGATAAGGGAAGTAAGGCGGGAGGGGGAGGGTGCAGCTCACGGCGAGTGCGGGTACAGCTCACTGAGAGTGCGGTGGTGGTGGATGTTGACGAAGAAATCTCATGGTGTTGAGAATTCCATCGCCGGGTGTGTAGAGGAGATGGTTCGTGACCCAAATGCCATGTCCCGAGGCTGCCCTTAGATAGGGGTTCTTCCCTCAACCCTAACCCTGCCTGACTCATTCCCGCGCCTCACGCGACTCATGACTCAAAGTGAGTCATAGTGTGAAATCCATCAGCTGACTCTTCCGAGTCAGCTGCGCTGTATCTCGCAACCAAGCAAAACCCATAACACAAGTCATGTGCCCTAACGGCGTCACATGCGTGAAACCCATGACTCATAACTATGAGTCATGTGCGAACTACATAAACCACCTGACCACAATTGTGCGTCATGTCAAATATCAACCAATAACAATATCCCAATGACACGCCATTGCGTCGTCATGTAAAAACCTATGAGTTAATTGATCTTATATTGTGAAAGATAATAAATTGATGACTAATAAATATAAGTCATGTGAAAGGCTGCCTTGCTTAGTCACCGTTTGTGACCTTAGCTCCCTTCCCCCTCTTGCATCGGTCCCACAATGCTAAACTCCTTCCTTCCACAGCATACCTCCGATTTGTCGCATCCTCTGTTTGGTTCGATTGTAGGCTTGTTGGAGTTTTTCCTTTCCCTTATCGAGGCGTTCGAACTCGGTGGCTTTTGCGACGATGGTTTGCGCAGCGCAATCGAGTTGGCTTCGGAGGTCCGAGATCGTTTTTTCAAAAGTTTCCCTGTCCGGAACTAATGTTTTTTCGCCCTCCTCTCCTTCCAGCCATGTCTTCACAGCTCGTCTCTTCTTGTGTTCCCTTCTGTCATTTTTCGACAGTGTCCCTTTTTCTCCCACTTGTCGGGGATAATAGCCGGAGTCCACCTTTTCCCATCGGTCTTCATTGCAATTGTCGTTACAACAAGGCTCCCAGCTCGTGATTTCCTGATGAGCCCTTCGGTCTCTTCTTCGGGAAGAGGTTGTAGAGTGGCCCAGTCCTGTCCTGGGTTCGCTTCCATCTCCAGTCGCCAGTCATGGTTGTGGGCGACAATTGATTTTCTCGATCTTCTGGTGAATTGTGGGTACCAGCCTGACCCTTGTTTTTCGCCAAGATGGATTTGACATCCATGGTCTATACAGTCCGTCCAGTTCATGGAGGGGTGTGCCACCTTTCTTCCTGGGGAGCCCGAGTAATCTGGGCTAATGGGGGTAGCGTGGCGGGCGACGCGCTGAACGTCGTTCTCCGGCGTGCATGAGTGTCGTTCTTGTTTGACGACAGGGGGAGGTGCGGAGGACGATCTGTTGATCGTGAGGTGTATCCACTCCGGGTTTGCCTGGGTAGCGCTGGTGGAATCGTTGCACTGTGTGTTTTGCATGGTTGAAGCTTTCTGCCGGGTACCAGACTTTATCATGTTCTGGTGAGTAGCCCTTCCACTTGGCTCGGTATTAAAGCTTGTTGTAGTGGAGTCGTGAGTCGATGATTTCCTCGAGTTTGTATTCGTCTTCTCCTTCTATTTGAATAGGAGGAGGGGGTTCTTTGATCTGTGAGGGGGAATCGATTGTCTTGGTAAGGTTCGAGGAGGGAGATATGGAATGTGTTGTGTATGGTCATTGAGGGTGGTAAGGCAAACTTATATGCGCCTGTCACAATCTTCGCCAAGATTTTGAATGGTCCGATTTTCTTGTAATCCAGTTTCTTCAATGGTCTCGTTGTCTTGATATTGCGTGGCAACAACCACACATATCTCCTGATTGTAGGTTTGGATCGGGTTTTCTGTGTAGATCGTAGTATTCTCTTCGTGGTAATTGTGCGGCCACCCTCTCGTTTTTTAATGACTCATGTAATTGAGTCATTTCTTCCGGTTTTGTTCGTTTTCCTTGAATCAGATGACCGGTCATCTCGTATTCGGGGTGGAGCCTATAGTTTGCAAAGAATGGTCTGATTTTGATGGTCTCCTGATATCCATTGTTGTATGCAAATTCTTCTAGTGGTAGGTAACCACACCAATCGTCTTGTTGATAGTTGATGTATGCTTGGAGGTATTGTTCCAATACGGCATTGGTCCTTTCGGTCTGTGCGTCTGTTTGTGGATGGAAAGCCGTGCTGAGTCTTCGTACAATTCCTGATTTTCCCGTGGTTTCTTTCCACAGGTCTAAGGTGAAAAGTGTCCCTCTGTCGGATATCATATTGTGTGGTAGTCCGTGTAGCCTGACTATCTCCTTCATGAAGAGATAGGCGAACTACCCTGCGTCCAGGTCCTTTGAGCATGGAATGAAATGGATCGTTTTGGTCAGCCGATCGATGACCACCAGTATGGTGTCATATCCTTCTGATTTCGGCAGGTCGGTAATGAAGTCGATAGCTATTGATTTCCATGGCTCATCGGGGGCCTCGTTTGACTGTAGCAATCCGTAGGGTGCATGTCGGACCACCTTCGTCCTTTGACATGTGTCCCAGTTTTTTATAAATTGTTTGATGTCCTCTCTTATCTTTGGCCAATACTATCGTCGGTTGATGAGTTCGGTAGTTTTTGCCGTACCTCTGTGTCCTGCTTGTGGGGTGTCGTGGTGTTGGATGATAAGAACTGTTCGTATTCCTTCCTCGTTCGGTATCCAGATCCTTCCTTGATACAATAAGAGGTCATCCTTCCATTGACATAGCCCCATCGCTATTCCTTTCATCTCTTTCTGTCCTTCATCCAGGTTTCTTTTGATGGTTTGGATCTCGTTGTCGTCTTTGCTTGCTTTTTGTATTTCTCCTTTGTTCTTCTCTGGAAATTCGGTTGTTCCCACTATATCGAGTTTGATGTCCTCGGTTTTTTGGATATCCCAGTATCGTTCCTTGGGCAGTAGGATTCCCACATTTCTAGTGAGTCTCTTATCCCATGCCGTGGGCAGGTCTCCTTCTCTCCTGGTGAGGGCGTCTGGTTTCCCTCCCTTCTTTCCTGGTTGGTATTCGATTTTGAAGTTATATTGACTTAATTCTTGCATTCATCGTGCTTGTCATTCGTTTTGTTCCTTCGTTGTCATGAAGGTGACTAAATTCTTGTGGTCTATGAGGACCATGATGGGTTTAGGGTTTCCACTCGTCTATCTTTTCCATTCGTGGAATGCTTAAACTATCGCCAGTAGTTCCTTTTTGTATATGTGGTAGTTGCATTCGGCCTCCGACATTGTCTTGGATCGGTACGCCACTGGTCTCCATTTGCCGTCCTGGCATTGTTGTGACAGTATTCCGGAGCAGACGTATTTTGAGGCGTCTTTTTCGATTTTGGTCGGTGCGAGGGGATTGAAGTAGAGCAGTACTGGTGCTGTGGTGAGTTTCGTCCTTAATTCGTCGTATGCTAGCTGCTCTTTGTCTTCCCATTCCCAGTTGGTGATGCATTCTTTCTTTGTCTTCGCATATGGGGGTTTGGCTGTCCTGCTGAATCCTTCTATAAATAGTCGGTAGAAGTTGCAGAATCCTAGGAAGCTTTGGATTTCTTTGATTTTCTTGGGTGTTGTCCAGTCCCATATGGCTTGTGTCTTGACTGGGTCTGTCTTGACCCCTTCTTGTCCAATGATGAATCCTAGGTATTCTGTCTCGCTTTGGTGGAATTTGCATTTGGATGGTTTGATTTTCATCCCCGATTGTCGTATTGCTTCAAGGATATTGCTGACGTCCTTTCGGTGTTGTTGTAGGGTTTTTCAATATATCAGCACGTCATCCAGATAGACGATGCAACACATGTCAATGTGTTCCATCAGGACCTCATTGATCCATCGTTGGAACGCCGCTGGTGTGTTGCATAGTCCAAATGGCATGACTAGGTATATGTACATTCCCAGGTGTGTTGAAATGGTCGTCTTCTATTCGTCTCCCTCTCTGATCCGAATGTTGTGGTAAGCTTCCCTGATATCTAGCTTAGTGAAGCACTTGGCTCCTCCTAATCTGTCTAGGGCTTCGGTAATGAGTGGTAGTGGATGTCGATCCTTCTTGGTGACTTCGTTGAGGGCGCTGTAATCGGCGCATAGTCTGAGTTTGCCGTCCTTGTTCTTGACAAACATTATTCGTGATGGCCTTCCTGACTTCACCGTTCGAATCCATCCGCGGCCCTCATTTTGTTTGATGTATCGATCGAGTTCCTGCAATTGGTCGTAACTCAGTGCATATATCTTCTTCATGGGTACCGTCTTTCCTTCTTCCAGATCGATTCCTGGATCGATGCCTGGTGTTAGGGGTAGCTGGTAAGGTTACTTATGATACCGGACTAGGCCTTATGCTAAACTGGTCTTAGATGGAGAATCTTGTCTAGCAAGGCTCGTGATAAGGTGTAACTAAGTTACTCGCGTAGTGTAAAGATCATGAGGAAATAATAAGTGTCAAACGTATTATATTGATAAGACCTCTTCTCCGGTGCATGATGATTCTGTTTAAGCGAGGGAGGCACTTCAATATTTATATTCCGCGTCTGAGTGTTTGCGGTCTACATATCCTAACCATACTAACTAAGTATCGACCGAACAAAGTTCTCTGAACTCGCAAGTGCGAGCACCTCCTGACCCTGACAACTGTTCGACTCCATGCTCACATCATGAAGATGTAGACTACCATATTAATCTAAGGGTGTGTCAGTCCCGTGGATAATAGGTCAGCCTAGAGTACACGTAGCCGACTAATGCCAACGTAATAATATCTCTTCACTAAACTTGTTAATATGAAGCGGCCAACTTCAAAGGCGTCAGACCATTCAATGCGCAAGAGTCTGTCACTGGTTGCGCATCAGGTTTCCGAACTGATCTCTGGCAGCAATCGCTGGAATGGCAATTTGCGCTGACTATCTTATGTTCGTACTGACAGGTTCTGAGCGGGCTCGGAGGTCTCCGCTATTTGTCTTCTGGGATCGTCATACAATATTGTTACTTAAGTGTTTATTCTGATTCCGTCCGTCATCTTTTAGAGTACCCGCGTTCCTACCCAATGGGCATCCTAAAACGGAACACACTCGTAAATCTCTAAGACGCCTTTGCTCTATTATCGCCGTCATTATATGACTTGTCGCATAATTATATTTTAACTAATAATAACTATGACGTGGCTGTGAATCGAACACGTGACCTTATAGTCGGAGGCACGTGACTATCATCTTAAGCTAGACCTAGATGTATCTTGTACTTTGTACTTTTACTGTTTTTGGTACGCAGGGGTCTGTGCGTGAGCTTTTATGGGTCAGCATTCTTGGTATGCCTGACACGAGCTCCCTGCTCCTAGGTTTCGTCTCTGAATACCTAATTTTGCTATCTCTTTTCGAACTGGAAGTAGTATGGTAAAAAACCTCATGCGTTTGCTTGGCCACATGAGGAAAACCTTTCCTCTTCATTCGACTGCTGCTAGTCCGGCCATTTCAGGATTTTGTCTGTGAAATTCTTTTACCAGCTCTTGAGCGTTCCCCAGCCCTTCCGGTGGCTCCCCAGTGTTCTCGTCCTCGGCGCAACCTTTCCATTTAATGAAATAATGAAGTTCCTTGAACACTTGGTTACGCCTTCCAACCTTCCTCCTGTACGTGATAACTTCACTTTTCACGATCCTTTCTACCTCCCATTCGCGGTGTCGTTCGATTTTTTCCGGAACTGATGGAGGCTGTTCTCTTCCTTCCCGTGCTGATGCTCAGAAAGGTTCTAGTAGTGAACCATGAAATATTGGCTGCATTTTCCACCGCGGCGATATTTCCATTTTGAAAGCACAGACTCTCTTTTTAACTTCTAATATTTTGAACGGCCCGTGCATTTTTGGACTTAATTTTTTCGTCGGTCGTGTGGTGCCAACTTTTCTTTGCATTTAACATCACCAAGTCTCTGACCTTAATGTCCGGTTGTTGGCGGGCTTTCTGATCGTAGTATTTGCTCATCTCTTCTCAAGTTGGTTCTAAAGCTTTCCTGGCATGTTGGTGAGTTACCTGCATCCAGTGCAAGTATAGCCCTGCTCCTATGTTCTGAGCTTCTCGTTCCTTCATCCACTCCGTCTGTGGATAGAACCCGTAGTTGGCATAAAACGGTGACATTCCTTGTCCATTGGTGGTGGAGGTATTGTACGCGTGTTCGGCTAGGGGTAGCAGTTGATACCAGTCGTTTTGGTCATAATTGACGAAATTGCGTAGGTATCCTTCCAGCGTGTGATTCGTTCTTTCCGTTTGTCCATCGGTCTGGGGGTGGTATGCAGTGGACATCTTTCGTTTTATGCCTAACCACTTGCATAACAGCTCCTAGAATTCCCCTGAAAACTTGGCCTCCATATCCGAAAATAATTTCGGTGGGTAGACCGTCAAGTTTCCAGATTTCTCGTACAAATGTATCGGCCACATCATTTGCGGTCACGTTTTCATTTAAACCGATAAAGTGTGCCATTATTGTGAATCGATCTACAACCACCATGATCTGTGAATGACCTTGTGATTCTGGTAGATGGGTTATGAAGTCCGTCGAGATGGAAGTCCATGCCGCAAAGGGGATTTGTAGTGGTTGTAGTAATTCATATTGCGCATGTCTTGAGGAGTTATTGTGTTGACATTTGTTGCTGGATCGTACATAATCGTTTATCCATCCTGTGAGTCCTTTCCAATAAAAATGCCTGGTGACGATTTCTACTGTTTTCTCCTGTCCGAAATGTCCAGCTACTTGCGAATCATGACATCCTTTTGTGATGGTAGTCGGTAACCCCTCGTCATTTGGGATGTATACTCGATTCTTATAATGGAGCAGTCCGTCTTTCTTTGTCGAGTTTTTTGGGAACTCCTTTCCTTCGTTTTCTACCTTCTCGAGTTCCCCTTTTCGAGCCGTCCATTCATGGTCCCTTACGCTTGCCGCTACTACCGTTGCTATGAAGTCGGCCCTGAATACTTTCATTTCCACCTGTGAAATGATGGCGCTTGACATTAAGACATGCTCCTGTCTTAGTCTAGGATGATTACCGCTATCTTCAACATCGAAGTATTCATTAATATTAGAGTCTGCTTGCAGAAAGCATACCATAGGCTAGGCCTCAGTGACTGATATTGTGTGTTGTGAAGACATGTCTGTGCTCCCAAAACCGGTGTCCGCTCGTTCCGTTAACTCCAACTCATCCACTTCCATCATGTCGGATGTGTTGATTTTTTCAATAATGAGTGGGGCAATTCGGTCTCCTTCCTGGATTCTGCAATCTGCCTTGCCATGGTTAACCATGATAACCCTTGTTTCACCAGTATCGTCGGCATCGATAACGCCTCCGTTAATTGCTATGCCTTTCTTGATTGCTAGGCCACTTCGTGGGGCAATTCGTGCATAGGTTCCTTTTGGTAGTCCAATGGCTATTCCTGTTTCCGCTAGGACTTGTCCTTGAGCTGGAATAGTGAATTCGCCTATTGCCTAGATGTCGTGCCCTGCCGCTAGCCTTGATCCTTTGGTTGGTAGTATAGCTTTGCTTGACAGTTGCTTAACCCTGATTCCGTTTTTTATCGTGGGTTCAGGTTCCGAGATGTATCCTGCGTCCTCGTCATCTTCTTGGATGAGTGGTATTTGGAAGTGTTCAGGTCTCAATATTGACTGTTCGCTGTGCTTAGCTCCCTGCTCAGGACGGTACTCCGGCCGTCGGCTCCGTGCATCCAGTTTTCCTCCCCTCTTCCATAGGCGGTATACAATTTTAAAATAGTAGTCCGCCAACCTCTGTGCCCACCTGATCTGCCTCTGATTCTAAACTTTTGTCGTGAGGGAATTTTGCAGATTCTGGTGGTCGGTATATACCTTCACAGGTTTATCTGCTCCTATTAAATAGTGGTTTTATTCCGTGAAAGCCTCCAGTATTGCGAGCAACTCCTTGTCGGGAATCTTGTAGTTCCTTTCTGCCGGGTTTAGCTTCCTCGAGTGGAACGCTCCTGGATGTAGTCTTTTGTCCTTGAACTGCGGTACTACGCATCCAAGTGCAAAATCGCTTGCGTCCGTTTCGACCACTGTTTCTCTATTGGGGTAGAAGTGTTCTCATATAGTGGCCGTGACGAATCCCTTCTTGAGTTCTGTAAACGCTTCGTCTGGCTTAGGCCCACAGTGCAATCTGTTTTGTCACCTTTCAACGTTTCCGTTATAGGTGTGCATATTTTTCAAAAGTCTTTAATGAACCGTCGGTAAAAATTTGCAAAGCAGATGAAAATCTGCACTTCTTTTACCGCTCTCGGCGCTCTCCAGTTCATTACCGACTCGACTTTCCTTTCGCTCATTGTGCCACCGTCGATTCCCACTATATATCCTAGGAACTCGACAGATTTAACATGGAAAACTGATTTGGTTACTGATACTGCCAGTTGGTGCTCTTCTATCCTTGCCAGGACTTTTTTAACCAACTCGATGTGTTCTTCCTCAGTTTCTGAGTATATCAGGATATCATCCAGGGATATGACTACTCCGTGGTCGAGGAATTCTCGTGAGATTTTGTTCATCATTGCTTGAAATGTGGCGGGAGCGTTGACGTGTCCAAATGGCATGACTTTGTATTCGAAGTGACCGTATCGGGTTCTGAATGCAGTTTTCCATTCATCTCCTTCTCGTATTCTTAACAGGTGATATCCGTCTTTCAGGTCCAACTCGGTGAATATTTTAGCCCCTGCTGCACGGTCTTTTAGTTCCCCCATTAATGCTAGTGGGTACTTGTTTTGAATGCTGAGTTTATTGAGGTTTCGGTAGTCGACACATAGTCGTAATTTTCCGTCTGGTTTTGGCACGAATAGGATTGGTGCCCCTGCGGGTGACTAACTGTGGACAATCTTTCCTTGTTTCAGCATTTCTTTTAGGTATTTGTCGAAGTGTGTCTAGCTGGTACGCCGACATCGGGTAGATTGGTCCCCAGGGGGGTTCGGCCCCTGGCTTAAGGTCTATCGCGTGATCGAAGGTTCTTCGCTCTGCTAATTTGTCTGCCGTTGCTGTAAGAAATAGTCTGCCATAGTCCTCGTAGTATTGTGGTATTTTATCCAGCAATACTTGGTTTGGGTCTTCCTGTCGACATATCCTGCCTACCTACTGAGCTTCTTCGTCAAATGCCACCCTCTCATCCCATTCAAAAATTCCTTCTATTCCTTCATCTTTGACGTGTCCCAGACAGCACCGTTCGGTGAATGTCCAATTGTGGGGCTCCTCGATATTAGCTATGGGGTGTTCCTTGTGCGACCATCCAAATGGGATGATGAGGACATATTTCCCTGCCGTAGCTACCTCACAAGATATGTGCCTGCGGTGGCCATTTTTTCCGATTCCGAGAAGAATGGGATATGTGAATTGTTTTCCTCCTGATTAATTAACTTCGCCGTCGAAAGCTAGGATGTTTAGCGCGTTTTGGCGAGTCCCGCAAGGTATCTCAAAGTGTTTGACTAAGTCTTTATTGATCAAAAACGTGTTTGATCCTGAGTCGAGCAGTACTCGGATGCGTATTCGCTTTCCGGCTGCTTCAATAAATGCTGGCCCTTCCCGGCATTCGTAGTCTGCAGGTTTTGGGACCTGACTCCTAAGTAGTTTGCCAATTGGCAGCGTGTCTTTGCGTTTTCGTTTATCAGTCATCGTGTTGCGGGTGTAGTTAACAAGGGTTTGTTACTACGCCCGCGTAGTTTCGACCCTTGAGGTCTCCCCTGACAAACTGAAAACGTCTTTTCTTTTTTGCTTATCGGGCAGCCCACTACTAGTGGTCTTTATTTTCTGCCGAGGAATTCCCACAACCTCTGGTGTGCCAGTTCTCTGACTATCTGCTAGTAAGGTTACTAGTGATATAGTTCAGGTATAAAGGGATTCTAAGCCAGATCCGCGAACTCAAACTTATCTTTTAGCCAGACCTTGTATTCGT
>Ga0307507_10012716_pt1 | contig 10345 bp, 10 predicted proteins | sample 7_EM_MG_FD_207223 | JGI IMG/M metagenome (GOLD analysis project Ga0307507, IMG submission 207223) | Populus trichocarpa ectomycorrhiza microbial communities from riparian zone in the Pacific Northwest, United States - 7_EM | ecosystem: Host-associated > Plants > Roots > Unclassified | place... | reverse complement strand
CCTCTACGTACAAGCGTTCCGTACTTTTGCAAATTTGCTGGACTGAGTGCCATGTATTTTCCCATTCGCAACCTTAACGAGTTGAATTTGAAGATAAAATCTTCCAATGCTGGAGATGGCCCGTTCAATGGTGTTGGTACGCTCTTGATTCTACTTGCGAATCGTAAGACGCCCACTTGAAATTTAAAAGAGTCTTGTTCTGCACAATGTCTTTCTCAATCTCCAGATGGACATCGCCTAGACCGCTCACCAACGTGTTATCGGAATTCGCAAATTATGCTAACCTAAGCAATTCATTCGGGTAAGTACTATGTCGACAAATTGAATGTCAACCGATTCGAGGCTACACCCCAGTTCCATGTTTGGTCACCCTGTGAAGTCAGTCTGGCACTTATCTTACCACTCATTTCTTCGCAGGCATCTTCCAAAAGCTTTTTTACCCTACCTGCCGTGTCAAGAATCTTAATGCTCTTAAGATGATTGAGAAGAAAGAATTTGACTGACCCAAGCAGCGGTATCGGAAGTGACAGTGGATCCTACTCTGTTCGGGTCCGGATTAATCTTCAACGACCCCAGCCAGTGCAGCCCATATTAAACTGGCACTGAGCCATTGCGTGGCAGAACTCCACAAACTTCCGGATGACTTTAATACTTTGGGAGTAACCACTGGACACAACTCAATTTCTTGCATCCTTACTTGATGGCTTGCGGGGCATACAATTGCTGGCCTTGTGGTCCTATGCAATACAACAGCTGTGTGCTCTCTCATTTTGAGGTTCCCTGATATGACTCTCTCGGAACTCGGGCTAGTATCTCCTTCTCCATTGCAACTTTCGCGCATCGGCACCTGCGACGATCTGCCTCCAAGATGTCCTCAATTTGTCAGGATGTCGCAGTATTAACGACCACTACAGTTCGAACGACTTCCACTGTCTTCGTTACCATCGTGAATTCACAGGGTGTTGGAAGGCCAACTCTCTCGACCCTTCACAATACTGTTGTCTCCTGCTCGACAGCTGTTGCTGCCAAATCGACTGTCCGAAGATGCGCTTCATCGACTCTAACGACCATCCGTACCATGACCCGTAAGCCGATTACTTGTAATTGAATTCACCCTCATTGAAATATGTGGATAAATTTCAGCCGCTCCGACCATAATCCGAGTCACTTCAACTATTACTCGTCAAGTCTATCAGACAGTGTTAAATACGCTCTATCGGCCGTCGTGCCGCGTCGTGGCAGGGCCTCCAACTACGAGACCAACAACTCCGGCGCCTCCAACTACCCCACCACCACCACCACCCACCACTCCGCCGACGCTTCCACCAACGCTCACGGATACATCTTATACAACCAAGTATGCCACCGTTACTGTGAGTTCGATTCATAATTTTCACTCCATGCATGAATCTTATCGTCCTTAGACTCGTCCGGTGGAACTCACTTCTACCCCTTCTTCAACGTCTTCTATGTCGCGAACCACAATTTACAGTGATCTAGCAACTCCTTCCGACTCACCGATCGGCGCTGTGTTACCGCCGTCGTCGTCAAACAAAGTTCCTGTTGGTGCGATAACTGGTGGTGTGGTTGGCGGGATAGCATTAATCATCCTGCTCGGGTTGCTTACTTACATCTTGATGTTAGTGTGTTCCTGATTTATTGTGATTCTGCACATGTAGGCTCACTCCTCCGTGTAGTTACAAAAAAGCTCGACAACCATTGATCACCGGCGGTCAGTCGAGATCACTTTCCCAAATGCAGGAACAGGCTGGTTACGATACAAATCAAGGTTCCACGGGCCAGTACCAGTTTGCGAGAAATTCGGACTACGCACAACCGCAAGGCCTCAATGGGCAAGAATTTTACCCCAACTCTCAGTTTCAAGGCACTCTAGTTTGGCCACAAAATATCCCGGCATTCCAAGGATACACACCAGCAGTGGCCACCCTACCTGCTGGTGCAGCTGCAGCGGCGGTGGTCGGACACCGTGACCCCTATGGTTCATATCATCCATCATCGCGACGATCGACTGCTCTACCCCGTGAGCCCCACACGTCGCTTTACCCGAGTTCAGTCCCATATCAAGGATATGCCGAGCCACGGATGGGGTAAGGAGCATTTGATTCTTTGGGAAAGCCAAAGGTTCATGAACATGATATTCCTACTCTCTTACTCGGTCAACCAAAACCGTCGACTGAGAAGTCCCGTCATGATGTTTTAACTCTACTTCAAGTTTGACTTCAACCACGGTATTGTTGGACAACGAGGGTTGGCGAACCGTACTGAACTCTGAACTACAGCTGAATTGTTGTTATGATACATAACTTGATCACCTAACAGTACATATCCGTATTCGTATTCGCTTGCGTTATAACTTATAGCGCCAAAGGGGAGAGAGAGGTTTGATTTGAGTAGGAGACAATAATCATCGCGATTTGCGTTCGTTCTATTTTTCATTACCGAATCAATGGAGTAGAGTGCACATATACAATATCAAATTATACCCGACTTTGCAGATTACAGAAAATAATGTTGGTGTCTAAGAATGTGTATTCTATGAGTCCAAGAGAAACAGCCAATGGGCGACCGGGCGACCGCTACATTCAGACGCCCTTGAAGACTTTCAAACGGCGGGGTGGTACCTCAACAATTTCTCCTTATACTGGCCTGCCTTGGTATGATCGCCCAGCTTGATATAAACCTCCGCGATCCCACTGAGCAAAAGCGGAAATGACAACCAAAAGTCCAATCCCCCCCTCACCATCTCTTCCTCCATGCCGAGTAAAGACTCAAGCGAATCAACTTTGAATTCCGAACTCGAGAGCACCTCTTTCCAAGTACTAGACATCTTATTCTCGTTAATTCCATACCTCTCTCGCAGTTCGTCGCTTTCGGGGGTAGCGTTCTCGCATGCGGTGCATTTGCAGACGAACTTGAACCTGCCGAGGTCCTTTTGTCGTTCTTTGGCTGGCTGCATGGGATCGCAATAGGCGTGGAAGAGCTGTTCGCCAGCTTTGATGTCTCTTATGGCAATGTACTGCTGAGTGAATGTTACGATATCGAATTCGACAGACAAATTTGGCGTGCAGCTAGAGGAGGCTTCAGAATAAGTATTATCGCAGGCGAATCAGAAGCATTACCTATGGTTGATCCTCGATCCTTTGTTCCCAATAGCATAGTAGGTGAGGACTTCGTCGACTTCACCAAAATTCATCAGATACCCATTCGTCAAGATGGTCCCAAACGAATTGAACCCGTCTTCGCTATAGCGATTCTCCAAATTCCTAAAAGCAGTCGCATCTTCTATTCTCATCATTTCCAGCAAACCTTCAATACTCTCCTCGTACTCTTCAAGACAAGCCAGACGCATTTCTGCTTCAGACATAGAATGCTGCTCGGGCGTGGCGGCGAAAGCAAGCACTGGCGGAACGACGAGCAATGGCCTATCTGCCAAGACGAGCTCAGACGCCTTGATGTCGTGCTTCGCAAAGAGACCGAGACCCATGTTAGGGGCAGACTTGATCACGAATAAGGTGGGCAGACGGGTTTTCGGCAAGGGGCCTGGGAAGCCTGGGGACGTGGCGATTTTCTCCAACGAGGAAGACCAGAGCATACAGAACGAGGATGGCTCTCTGCCTTGCGTCGCGGAAGGAGAGGGAATGCGGTGAATCAGGTTCGGAATCAGAACCGATTTATTCTTGTCTTCGAAATTTGGGCGGGGTATGGGCTGACCCGCGCCTACAACTACAAATTGGCGACTCGTCAGACAATCGTTATTTCGACAAAATATTGTCCCACTTAAACCTACGGTTCCCACTGCTAAAGAAGTCGTTCAGGAACCGAAAAAAAAGCATTTATCCAATTCAATCAGTAACGCCGAATGCAACATTAAGCGAAACCCCCTACCTGCACTCGCCGATGTGGGTGCTTCCTCAGGTCCCTGGTTTAGAAGTTCAGTTATGTCAACGGCCTTTTGTGCTGGAACAATGGCGGGTTGTTATCTCGCTCGGGGCGGGATGCAATTGGAAACTCACTCAAGCCTCGTTGGTTCAGCGATTCCCAAACTGCCTGGTGAGTCGCGGATCCTGGAAATATTTCATAAAGGGGCCTTTTGCTGTTCTTGAGAAAACCTCGCTTCATTGTCGTGGGTCGGGTTTAAGAGTCGATGGCTACTTCAAGTTATATAAGAGGCATCCCACCTTCCAAATGCGGCAAACAATACACAGTCCCTGATTGACAGTCACACATCAGAGGAAAAAAGCGTTGCACCGTGACATAGATAACGATACCGAGTTTCTTTGACGGTTTGTGAGAGGAACGTGTGTATAACACTCGCCCTAATCTGCATTCATCGAAAGAGGTTGTTGCAAAGTCATTTTGACAGATGATAAGGATGTTGTGTGGGTGTTGATGAAGCAAGATATTACAGATAGTCGATGGCACCTGATACTAATAGGATCCAGTCAGTTCCAGTCATGACCCGAGGTTCAGATTAGCCCACACCCACTCTGATTGTCCTCAGAACCAGAGACAGTAAACGAGAAAGCAACCGAGGTGGTAGTGTCAGTGTGACCACCCGGGCCGTCCTTGGAGTTGAAACGTTGACTGATCATGAACAGATCCTTTGAAATCCAGAGATGTACAATTTACTACAAATGTTATATTGTCATGTGGGTAATTGACAAGACGGAAATCGTCGACATGTATATGCTTGGATGCAGGTAATACGCAAACAATCGTGAAAAAAAATCAACTCATAGCAGCCAAGAGATGTAAGAGTGTAAGAGTGAATTATGGATAGCAGTAATGGGAAGCAGCAGGTGCACAAAATAAGGAAATGGGTTGAGTTTCACATGAGTCCAGTCGTAGTATGAAGCTTGTAAATGGATGAGTAAGTAACAACGAATCGTCAACATCATGAAAACCAAAAAGGACCATTAGGTGATGAAGAATATCAGAACAGCAAGCAAAAGTTAAGGAAAAGGGAAAAAAAGGTAAGAATAACCTTTTCAAGGATTGGTTCAATAATACACAGTACCCTGGGGTGCCTGTTCCATGTTATACATCTGGTATGTTTGTCCAGTATGCGACATGTCCATGTACTGCGAATACCCGTACGGCTCAGGGTAGTAATACTGCTGAGGATAATAATGTTGCATCATAGTCGATGGAGCAGCAGGATCCTCCATCGTCGCCGATCCCTGAGGTTCATACGATGGCAAGGGCGTACCTGATGGTGTCGTCGAAGGAAGGTAATACCTCGAACTGTCAGAGGTCTCGGTATTCAAACGTGTTGCTGCTGGTTGGAAAGTAGCCGAAGTCGAGCGCAAAGTAGAGGCCAAAGGGGGTGGTGACTTTGTCGTCAATTTCGCCCCTGCCGGGGAAGGAGTCTCTCCAGGAGCACGAATTTCAATGCGAGATGTTTGTCGAGGGAAGGAAAAGATGGGTGTGCCCGTCGCAGGATCTATGAATCCATTAATCGGAGGAGTATGAGAAGCGGAATGGGCAAGGAAGTCGGGAGAGGCATTCGACAATGAATGGTGATGCATGTGGCTGGGGTGTAGATAATGCGAATTTATGATCGGTCGGGGGTTGTACATCGTCGGTGGCTGCAAGTAAACTGGTCGACCAGTCGCCAATTCATACGGCATACCATGAGAGCTCATCGCTATACCTGGAGGAAGAGGCATGGCATAGCCGAAAGGCGAACCATAAGCAGGGGAAGGTTGGGAGACAGGTTGAGCTAGTGGGGGTGGTGGGGGAGTAAAGGTTGTTTGCAAAGGGGGTAGGATTGGTCGTTCATGAACAGGTGAAGTGACTGGCGAGTCACTAGAGCTCAAATGTTGGGGTGGCATCAAATCTTCTTCCACAGCTTCAGGTTCAGGAAGCGTTGGTTCCAGTGCCACTGCCTCCAACTGTGCGTGTTCATTCAATTCGACAACACCCGGTGGTACAGAAGGTGCCGTCAAATCAGGCGCAGGTGAACTCGGTTCAGATCCTGGCCTGGGAGATAGGTCCTCATTAACGATCGAAGTGTTATTGGACATTTCATCATCGACCGCGGCGACGTTGAGATCCTTCTCTTCCTGAACGGGCTTGGGGAGCCGGACAACATAGTTGTCCGTCAGCGCCGCGATTGTCGTCTTGTGAGGAAATTCGAGTGGTACAGACGCAGAAGAAGATACTCGGATGACCTGCAACTGGTGACCAGGGAGTCTGACACGAAATCCAGGTACTTGACCTGGACGAGGCTTTAAAGATGAGTCGAAGTAAAGGAAGGCTTCATGTTGTTTCGTCCACATAAGCTCAGGTTTCATCGCAAAGCGGAGACGGATACCAGGAGTAAAAGGCGAGTCGTTGCGAGATCGTGCAGGTGAAGAGAAACCTCCACGAGCATAACCTCCACGCCCACGACCCTGCATGAAGTTGCCCCTGCCACGACCCACAAAGCCACCACGTTTTGGTGATGACTGAGCTTGCCGCACGGCAGCTTGCTCTGCACGACGTTGATCATCCTTTTTCTTCATTTCCTCGAATCCGTCATGTGTCCATGGCTTGTTAACAGGTGGGACCTCTTCCTCATCGATAGCCGAATTATCATGTTTCCCGTGTCCCAAAAATTCGCCACGACCTCGGATGTTATACTCCCTTCTCCCCCTACCTCGAGTTCCCCGTCCTCTCCACCAGCCACTTAAGTTTCGCAGCTCCGTGTTGATCAGACGGTCATCATGACTCCAAAAGTTGCCAATAGTTGGTACAAAGGAGGGGTCACTGTCAAGCTTCTGCTGGTATAGTTGCCGAGCAGAGTGACCAGGCAATGTCTGTCGTCGGTGTTGTGGAAAACGCTTCGAGTCTGAAGGAGAAGCAGGTGGGGGTATGGGATCAGCTGGTGGAGGTGTGTTCGGCTGTTCCGGAGGCTCTATAGGTGTGGCACGCGAATCGGGTGGTGAATTTATTTTTTGAGCTTTCTTGGGTTTACGGGCAGGTTTATTGGATTTCGGAGGGAGTGGCACACCAAAATCTGCAAAATCCACAACAGGCAACTCCGCTGCGCCATTGACGGCCTCATCCATCACCATCTCCGACCAACTGCCGGCAGGCGCAAAGAAAGGCGATGTGTTCCCTTTTCCAACAGAGTCTGGGCTCTTGCTGTTTCTTGGAGTGGGCAAGTGAGCACGATCATGTAGGGTAGCATCCTCTGAGACTGGTTCTGTCTCTGAATCGTCAGTGGCAGAATCCAAAGAATCGGAGTCATCTTGCTCAGAATCGGATTCGTCTGTAGCTGCTTCACGTTCTATTTCATCATCACTTTCAAGTTCACCGCGTGCCCTGCCTCTTCGCTTAATAACTCTTCGTTTCTTGGTAGGAGCTGAAGCGCGTGGCTTCTGCGTGTCCTGGTTAGTGATTTGGCGCGCTGAAATAACTGGCATGATGAAACACGATCTAAAACGAGGGCAGACAATGAACACAACAGTGGTTAGATAAAAAAAAGGATGAACAAACTGCTTAAAAACGAAGAAAAAGAGCAGCTCGGTGTGTCGGTCGATGGTGAGTGGTCGTTGCAGTTCAACCGCCGCGGCACCGAGATTCTCTGTGACCTGCCGAAAGTTTTCAATCTCAGCTCAAAGCATTGCAATAAATAGCCGCCCGCAGTTAAGCTTATCGTCCATTATCATGGATCCAAGTCTTCCCGAAAGTTTCGGCCACAGGACTGAAAAGCTTTCCACTGGACGTACTTACCACTTTGTGAGTCGAACGACATTTTGTCACGGCGCCTGTGACACCAGTAGGTTGATCAAGTGCCGGAGGGTTACCACAACGGGCGCACCCCGACGCTCCTCTGCATCCACGGCTTCCCAGATCTGTGGTATGGCTGGCGCTATCAGATTGGTCCTTGGGTCAGTCGAGGTTACCGTGTAATCGCTCCGGATATGCTCGGTTATGGCGGAACTTCCAAGCCTCACGATGCTGCGGAATACACACCAAAGAAACTTTGTGCAGACTTGACCGCCCTATTGGACCTTCTAGACATCGGGAAGGCGGTATGATGCTGGTTTATTTATTCAGAAAGAGACTCCCTCATTCCTATCCAGGTGGTCATTGGGCATGACTGGGGTGCTTTCATTGCAGCACGATTCGCCTTGTGGCATCCAAACCGCCTCCTCGCTCTTGTATTGCAAGTGTCATCGCAGTAACAACTACTCTGCGTACTCACAGTTGACCAAGATTGAGTGTCCCGTATCGTCCACCCTCCCCCTCTGGACAATATCGATCTCTGGAGATGATGGTCCAGCATTTACCACATCTGGGATATCAACTTTACTTCGCAGATCCCAGAGCAGACACTGAAATCATCAAACACGTATGTTATCAAACTGTACTCCATTATTTGATCCAGAAATGGTGGTGTTTTTTTTTTCGCAGCTCAAGAAGTTTCTCGCTCTGGTTTTTGCATCTGATGCATTTAACCACACCGTGGCAGGTGTTGGGGGATTTGAAGACCAGCTTTTGAATCGAGTAGACAAAGGGTCCCAACAATTCCTCACCGATAAGGTAAGTTATATCTATTATCCTTAGTAGCGATTGTTTCATTCACTGTGTAGGAGTTGGACTATTACTACTCCCAACACAGCCAAGATATGCATGGACCTCTGAATTACTACCGCACAACTGAAGCCCGTTACAAAGAAGAGTTGGGTACAACTTTTTCCGTTTCAAAAATCTTTTTGGTCCTGATTCATATTTTAGAAGCTAATCTTGACTCAAAGCTCCCAGACGACCTCCCCGTCCTCCTTCTTCGTGGCACCCTTGACACAGTCACAACCTCTCTCATTGACAGGGCAAAAGGATTCATCAAGCTCTACAATGTAGTAACTCTGGAGGGACGAGGCCACTGGTTAATGATCGAAGACAAGGAGGTGGTTACCAACAGGATTATCAATTGGCTAGATGGTCTGACCATCCTTTCGCAAAACTCTGCGAAACTTTGATACCCCAAAAAACAAATGCGCATTGGCTTCTCTTTTATGACCAAGAAGACGGTCACCAAATGTATATAACTAGTGAAAGTAACAATTCACCAATGCAATAGAGAAATGACCTTAGATTCGTGCGTGGTGCAAGTATTGCAGTGAAAGAAAATCTTCCATTTAGAACGTCGCTATTTTACATTCTTATTTACATTAGAGACTACCAGGCAAACCTTGAAAAGCAATCGTATCAATAGGAGGCAGCAGTTCCACAGGGGAGCTCTCAAATTCCTATAAGCACAGGGAGACTTAAGACAGAACGATTTCGGGATGAGTAATAACACGTACATCGACTATCCAGTTCCAGGAGAAAGGGAATGCAAAAAAGTGTGGAAAGTCATATAAGACATAAGACTCGATTGAAAATATGACAGGGACGCACCATGTGTACTTGGTAATCTGCTAGTGTTCAATCTTGTCGACGTCGTCTGTCGTAATTGTCGAAAATCGTTATTTGCGTATGTTTTCGTTAGACCCGTAGCGGCAGGCGAACGAAGAATCGCTGTTGGAGGAGAGATGATGACACCGAGTATATCAGGCGTCTTGGTTCCCGCTTTTGGTGTTGACGGCTCCTTCGAATCCGAAGACAACAAATTTTCAATGGACTGGAGCTGTAGCGTGACGGTATCCGGTAACTGGGTCGACGAAGGCAACAGAAGGTCGTCATCGTCGATGCTCAATTTCGATCGTACTGATGAGAGGACCTCTTGTTGGTCAAAAGATAAGAACATAGCGAGATTGGTGCACAGATGATCGAAATTTTCCACGGATATGCCGGTAAGCGTTGTCAGTTTGATATCGTCTTGCGATGTCAGCCATTCCATTATGGTGAGGAGAGCTTCAGAGATATCAACGGTGATTAAGGAACTTTGAGCAGCGTGTGCCGAGAATAAATGACCAATTTCAGTTTGCAGGGATTGAGGGTTTATTGCAGCGGGAGTTGTGCTATTAAGGATCTCCGGAACCAAGTGGAGAGCGGCATGAGCAGACGAATCTTGTTGAGCACTTCGTAACAGTAGGAGCAGAACAGTGAATTTGAGATCTGCTCCTAAGTCATGGTGGTATCCAGCAAGCTCTCGGCTCAGGCGCGATAGTATCGTCGAAGAAAGGTTTGCATCCAGTAGGAAAGACAACCACATATTGAACGAAGCGCAGAGTTGGGTATTTGAAGACAACATTTTGATAACTCGGAGTGAGGAATGGGATGATGAAATCAAGGATTCCCATAGGTGTATGCCAGTTGCGAGTCGGACTTGAAGTAGGCGCCGATAATCAGCCATGTGGTTGCTTTTGGATAATGCCTCGACAGCGGTCGA
>Ga0307507_10012715_pt1 | contig 10346 bp, 8 predicted proteins | sample 7_EM_MG_FD_207223 | JGI IMG/M metagenome (GOLD analysis project Ga0307507, IMG submission 207223) | Populus trichocarpa ectomycorrhiza microbial communities from riparian zone in the Pacific Northwest, United States - 7_EM | ecosystem: Host-associated > Plants > Roots > Unclassified | place... | reverse complement strand
CCTGTTGTGGGGGGGGGGGGGGGGGGGGGGCGGGGGGGGGGGGGGGCAACAGGGAAAGAGACTGGTGCAATGGTGTTGAGTCAAAGGAGCATTTGCAATTTTACATTTCTAATTTTCTGCATTTGGTGAAAGTTTTGGTTAACTCGTGAAAACATTACATTGTTTACGTTTTTTATGAGGCGACCCGTTTTTATGCGAGTTTGACCCAATTTTACTGGTTTTCGAGTTTGAACATCAATTCTACATGTTTTTTGTGTTTTGACTCGTAAAATCGTTTGATTTTACGAGTTAATACGCATTTTTAACAACCATGAGAAAAACGATTTTTCAATGTAAGTCTGTTTTCCCTTCACAGCAACATGTTAATAATTTTTGAAAAAATTAATTTTAATTAACAAATGCAATTTTAGGCTTACAAATATTAAGGTTAGAACCATAACATTAGTGATGAAATCATTAATAGAAATTTAATTGAGGTGTACATTAAATATTGAGGTGTACACTAAAATTACTCAATTATTTTTTTTCTTTTTCAAATATTTGTTTCTCTTAAACATGATTCTATCTTTTATGCTTTGTAAATTTTGCTAAAAAAGTTTTTATTATCAATAATAACTCTTCTACGCTAATTAAAAAAGAACCATTTAGTTATTCCAATGAATCTATAAGCATTTGTAGCTTTAATAATTTGATTTTCATACATACTAGAATAACAGCTGGAAATATAAGCAAGTGAATAATTGATCCAGTAACTTTTTTTTTTTCTTTGGAGGAGAGGAAATCTATTTCCATTGATTTAATCTAGAGCTTGAAGAAAGATAAAAGAGTTAATTAACTCCATAACCCTCTATTTTGGGAAACACTATGCACTATGTTTTCAAACTCTTGCACTTTTACCCTTTATTTTTCTAGGAATTCTGTTTTCCACCTAGTATCAAGGTTAAAATTTGATCACCATGCCCTAAAATAAAATTATCAATGGAAAATTATCAACAGAAGAATTCTTAGAAGAAAAGGAAGAAAAAACAGAAATGCCATAAGTGCGTCAATGGGGAAACTTAAATTGAAAACCCTAAGTTCCCCATAACACATCCAAAAGAGCCCTTCATTTCAAACCTTTTCCCCGGTTTCAGAAATGGTTTTGAAGGGTCGCTAGGTACCACATTAATTCACGCATGGAGGCCACTGTTTGCTTGCATGCATTTCAGCTTGGAAACTAGCAAACGGGTAACGCAATCAAGTCCAGTCAAAGCTTGATCAATAAAAGCAAATTGACAAAAAAAAGAAAGAAGCAAGCCTGTCAGCCAAAAATAAATATGCATTGCCAAACATGAAATCATTTCATTGTCTAAGCCTGCAGCAAGCTTCAGAATCTAAGACTACAGATTTACATGATACAATGTCACCATACCAGCAATCTAAACATTATGAATTTGCTCCTGGTTTAATCAGGGGGCGGCGGCGGGAAAATTGGCACTCTTGGGTTTCCTTAAGGACTTGGAGAAAAAGGAGAAGGCCCCTTTTAGTTCATCTGGAAGAGGGACTGAAAGAGGGAGTGCTAGCGGACAAGGTTTGCTGTGATAGTCACATTTATTCCCTGAAGAAATAGAGTGAGCCAGTGCTGCTTGCTTCTTGTTCAGCCCTTCGATGATGAATGAGAATGCTCCAAAAGTAAGGCAACTCTGCAGAAGTGCCTGAGGTGCACCTGTAAATCCATAAGAGAAACTTGCAAAACTCAAACCTATTGACATCTGCATGAGGAAAAAAAACAGTACCAGAATCTGGCCATCCGTCATGTACATCATAGCCCTTTTTTTTTGGGTCCAGCTAGGAAGAGCACGTATGCATATGAGAATGCACTCTCCATCATTGAATTGATTTTAGAGTAAGGTTTCTATTCAACTCCTTTTGGTTTAAAATTATACATCAACCAAAAGGCAAGACTACTTTTAACATTCAACCTCTTTTATCATCTTCAGTTTGAGTCAGCATCCACTCTTTGAACCTTTACTGACATGTTTACCTCATCTCTGACAAGTGCCATCTTTTCTTCTAGTTTATCATTTTTATTATCTTTTGTTCTTAAAATTCCTCATAGAAAAACATAATAGCAAACCAAACAGCCCATAAAAATCAGATTATGACCTCTGTAAGAATAGAAATATCCTTTTTTTGTTCTTTTCTAGAATACACGTATCTACTTTGAAGGACTACCTCCCATGCAAGTATGAATTAGAGTTGGAAGAAGAGACTACTAGTGGCATCATGTGTGAATTCATTGCAAACTTACAACGAAAATAGCCTGCTTTATATTGTGAATACATTTTATTATCGAAAGAATTGGATTACAAATTGGAACAGAATAGGATGCAAAGGAAATATAAATTGACAGTAAACAAGAGAAACAGCAGCAACTTTAATATAAACAGCAATAGAAAATTGAATTCAAAAGGTCAAATCAGAAACAGAGTCTTCACGAAGGAAAAACATTGCCACTTTTACAGGCGATTTGGCAAAGGAGAAATTAGCATTGGAAACTGTAGGGGTTGATGGATACAAATAAAACACTGAAGAATTGAGACAAGGAAAGTTGTTTGAAGCTAAAAGCTAACTCAAGCAGTAACCTGACTGATGATACTTGTTGTAAGCTAGTATTATTTGTATTTGATAGAGGATAGTTATGCAATCATGTGATGGTATTTCTCTTTGTTTTACTTTTTCTGTTATGTAGCAAATCCAACAACCGAGCCTTTTGCTGTTCCATGAAAAAAAAAACCGACAGTGATTGAAAAAAAAAAAACGAGACTGATGTGAAGGAGTTGATCAACTGAGAAGAATAGAAATAAAAGATAGAAGTTTAAAGAAACAAGGGAAAAGAAGAGAAAGCTAAAAAGAAATAGGGAAGTGAAAAAAATGTCACTATTAAGAAGCATTAACAATTTATGGTAGCCAACTTTAACTAGCAGTTTATCCCAGATCTCTATTCAGCAGTTTCCATTTTTAAGAATTTGAAAACAACCATAAGTTACATGAAGAACTTGTTCTTTTTGCGGACTGTGTGTTTGTAGTTACAACAGTACTGAATATGGAAATGATAATATCATCTGTGAAAGTTTGGAAGTTCAGAAAGTTTCATATATTTGGATTGTTAAAAATATTTCTTGAGGATGAATTTCAATGTAGAAAAACAAAGTGCCTACGAAATGATGGAGGGGGAATACCCTTTTCAAAATAGGTGAGAGCCAAGATGATTTGGAAGTCACCAGAAAAATAAAAGATGTGAAAAATCCAGATTTTTCCATCAAATAGAAAATGAAATATACGCTTAGAAAAGAAAAATCATAGCTGATAAAGATAGTCACCAGCAGAATAAAAAAGACGTGATGTCTCCAAATGGCATATGAAATGATATGCTCAGAAACAAAATGATAGCTGAAAAAGATTTAAGAGAAGTGTCAAAACAGTGAATCAAGTTCTGAGGAATGCAATCACTAGCATTGTAGGTAAGATTCACTTGCTATGAAAAGACAACCCACACCCCCTCCCAGCCACCCCACACCCCATGGAAAAATTATTTTACCAGCAATTAACAAGTAATTGCTAAAACAATCTAAAGATGACAGTATTTTGCTTGCACAAATGGCAATAATATGGTGTATACAAGGAGATGTTTATGCACATCATGGGAAAATATGATAGAACAGATTGTCATTGATGAATGTGCACAATATCATAAAATTGAAAACTCAGAGACACTATGAATACAAATAGCTAATATATTTTTTCAGTTGAGACAGAATCCAAGTCTTAGCAAATTAAAAATTTAATGATTTAATGCGTCAAGTAAGAAGCTGAATACCTGGAAAACTCAGAGCAAGACCAGTACAGCATCCAGCTACTCCAGCATTGATGACTGCAAAGAGAGAAGCATGATTAAAATATAAACAAGCAAGAAAAGTGAAAGAACCAGTTCAAATATGGGGCATGTCATACCATCATCCTTCCCTCGCAGTCTCTTCAGAAAGCAGACAACCAAACTGTGTACTCCAGATAGAACTGCAAATGTCTAATACAAGAAACTGATAAGTGGGAAACGAAATAAAAATTAAAAATTTAGCATCTAAAGACAGGAAGAAATATAGCAAAGACCAAAAATTGTAATTGAAACATCGAAGTAGAATAACGAATAGCGCATTGAAGCGCGCAAATAACTTGATAGGAAATAACAAGCATGGCTATTAACCAGCGCGCGCGCGCGCACATGCGCACAAAAGCTGTATGTTGCAAATAAGCAAAAGATAATTATTATGATTATCATTATTCATATATCACACCTTGGCACAAGATCCTGCTTCCCCAAAGGATCCTTTGAAGCCTTTCTTCTTAATCAATCCCGAACCTGAAATGCATCCATTTAAAAAACAAAACATCACTTCACTTCACTTTAAAATTAAATTAAATCTGAATTATAAATATAGATTCCAACAAAATCGAGAGAGATACAAGCAATGACAAACGGTAAGAGTCTATTATATATGCATATATATAAATATATAAAGAAAGAGGACCGTAGCCGAAGATGGAGCCCATAAAGGCGCCTGCAGCGGAGTCACCAGCGAAGCGGATGAGGCAGACGGAAGGGGTACTGGACTCAGCAGAAGGAATAATTGATGCATTGTTATTATTACTTGAAGGATTAGGGTTAGGGTCTTCGACATCGGAATCAGAGTTGTTGCTGGTGTTTGGAGAATTCGCCGTCGCCATTTCTGTTTCACTCTCTCTTTCTAAAATATCTATCCAAAAAGGGCAAAAAAAAAAACAAAAACAAAAACGAAAACAAAAGGTGATAGTATTAGTAAAGATTTTTTTATATCATTTTGTCCGCCCCTCTTTTATGTTCCTTCCACAAAACGACTTCGTTTCATTGAAGAAATAATAAATACGTACCAGTGGTTCAGTATAGTCTATCAGAACTTTAATAGAGTCTAAAAAATAAGAAAAAAAGATATTTAGCGGTTAGTATCAAACCAAATGTTGGAGGTTTTTTTTTTTTTTTTCTGAATTTAGTGTTTTTTTTTAAGTAAAATAACATGGTTTAGATGTTTAGAAAAGTATTTATATGAGTTGTAGATAATTTCTCCGACTTGTAAGTTATAAATATAATTAGTAATTATTTTAAATTATAAAATCATTTGGCATAATTTAAAATGAAAAGAGAAGAGAGATTAGAGAAAAAAAATCTTGATAAGATTTTTTTATTTAACCTTTTTTATAAAGATTTTTTTAAAAAAATATTTTGTGTATATTTAAATTTTTACGTGATTTTCCTGATTTATTTATATTTTTTTTGTATAGATAATTTTATTTTTTAAAATAAAAAAATATATTTATTTTCAAATAATATTTTTAATATATGAAGCATTACCTAGTATGTTTTTTTTATTTTATTTTATTTTATAGATTTATTATATATATATATCTATTTTTATTATCATTTAATTAAATAAAAAATATTTTAATAGATAAATTTAGTAAAGATAACTAGGTAAATTTTCCATATTATAATATTAAATATCTTAATTTATATATATATATATATCTCAATTTTTGCTATTTTATTTTTATTAATAACTTTTATTCTTTTATTTTACACTTGGAATTTTTTTAATTACAAAAAAAAAAAAAAACACAATGAAAATCCTGCAAGTCAAATATTGTATTTGGTGTATATAAATAAACACCCTAGGTAAACATTAATTTTAACTTATTATTGTATTTGCTTCTCTTGCTTTGGTTATCCCAAGATTGTCTGCGCGTTTCTTGATTTGATGATCTTCCTCGTCATATTTTTTGACGGAAACACAAATCACTATACAATGTATGTATGGGGAAAAAAGACATTCAACTATTTATAGACACCTCATCTCGAAATTAATCCTGAACCAGCTTTCATTATAATTTCGTCATGAAAGCTTTCAATAAGCTTCCACCGGAGATCGGAGATGATAGGATACAACAGGTGGTTCAGGAAGTTGTAAAATGAAGGATGATGATAGCAAACAAACATATGAATAAATCATGCACACAAGTACAGTAGAGAAGTTATTTTGTTTCCTTGAAAGAACAAATTGACTTGGTCACTCCACAAGAATTTTGTATAAAGCTTGGACCCAAGGAGGGTCTGTCTCTATATATCAAGGCCCGAAGGTTTAGTAGTGTTCTTGATAGATTGCCCCAAATTCTGCCCTCCATGCCTGGTCATCATCTGGGATCGTGTTGTGTACTCCGTCAGAATTATCTCGGTATAGTGGTTGCAATGCAGATTCTGGAAGTCTGCTTTCTGCCATGTACTGCTTCATGGTGATCATCTCCATTTTGTGTTTTCTCTTAAGCTTCTCCGTTTGCTTCTTCAATTTTTCATTTTCTTGCTGAACCACGTTGAAGTTCTCCTGCATATGTGATAGAAATCAATAACATGATAAATCAGATACCTATCAGCACTTGATGTCTGTGTAAGAAATGCCCTCTCACGTTAGTGGAGATAGTGAGTGAAGCATGGTTTCATCAAGCTATACTAATAATATCAAGGGACTGAATGCTATTCCATATTACTGCTAGATGAGTCACATTTCTCATTCAACATTTCTAAGCATACTGCATAATAATATTGGCAAGTAAAGTGTAATCACGGTAATCTACCTCTGCAACTGAGGCAGCTTGCTCAGCTTCTCTCAGCCTAACAAGGAGTTCTCCAGCAGCATGAACAGCTTCTGCAGTGTCTCTAAGCTGGATTTTCAGACTCTTGTTCTCCTTTTTCAAGAACTCCCTTTCCCTTTCCCTTTCCACTCTTAAGGAAGAAAGCTCAGCTTGAAGTGATTTGGCAAAGCGAGTTCCGCCCTTTTTTCCTGCCTTTGCTGCTGCCCTCTTCACCTCTGCTATCCCTTCCATGATTGCACGGTGCTTTCCCTCCAAGTCATTGTACTTCTCTTGTAGATCAGCATAGTGTTCAACCATTCTAGCATGCCCAAGGACAGCCCTATGAAGCGCATCATCTAACTCCTCTGTGCATTTCTTCTCTAATCTCAATTCCATCTCCACCTTCTCTGCATGCTGACGACTGCATTGAAGATCAACTCTAAGGTCATCAGTTAAAGAAATCCAATCACTCTCCATTTCTGTCCATCTCTGTCTCTCTCTCTCATATTCTTCCATGCTATTATTTTGGGTGTCTGCACTTTTGCATAGTTGAATGGATTGTATCAACAAAGAGGATCTCAGCTTTTCAGTAGATCTGTTTTTGGATGCATCAGTATACGACTGCAACTTCATCTGTAAGTTTTGAATTTCCTGAAGAAGTGCTTCCTTCTCCTTCAAATCAAAATATGTGTTTTTATCCATCGCATCTTCTACTTCATATTCTTCTTCTCTAATCTCAAGCTGATTATTCTCAACACTTCGAAGCTGCACAAATCAACAAGAACAAATGACACAGAGAAAAATTGAATTAACAAGATTGTCTGCAATTGATGATGAAAACAACTATTAACCTTGTTTCGATCCTTTAATGACTGGTACTCTTCATCTGCTGATCCTTCAAAGAGTGTCATTTGATTCTTTGATTTCCTGGACAGAATCTCATCCCCTTCTTGACCAGTCATGATATAATGTTCTCTTTCCTGTTTGTACTTTTCAACCTGAAGAAATTCAGGTTGTCATTAAAAGTAAATTCAGAAATGTGGAATTGCAGTGGTTAGAGGGGTGATCAAAAGAATTATTACCAACTGATTCAGCTGCTCAATTTTAGTTGCTTGCTCCATACATAAATTTTCAAGGTCCTTCTCCTCTCCGTTGTTAGTTATTGCTAAACCGTTGCCTGAATCCTGCATAGAAAATAAACAAAAAGGATAAATAAAACAAGCAAATATACAACAGAGTTTATAGCACTTCTCATCAATTAAGTACTAATCATACTTTGACCACTTGACTAATCAGTTGGTTAGGCTTCCGAGCTTCTTCCTCTGCCACCACCCATGTCAGGCTATCCTGGACCTCGTTTGAACTATCATTGATTTTCTGTTTACAAGATGTACAAAGTAAGGAAGCATATGATCCATGTTCTGCTAACTTCTGAAGAGACACATTCACTTTGTCAACTTCGGAACAAGGTTTTAATGACAAGGGCTCGAAGGAGAATGAAACTGAAGATCTGTTTGATGCAGAGTTCCGCTGATGATAGTCAATAATCTGCAAGCCTCTCTGAAGGCTAGCAGCCAAGGACTCAGTGGGGCCTGGAAACATCTTGCTTGAACACAAAGATGATCTGATGTTTTCACTTTGCTTAAGTGACTGGGGCGGTACATCTGACTGGAAGTTGGAGCTGTCTGACATATTGTTCTGACTTGCTGAAAATAATGATGGAATGACCATGCTTTTCCTGGTATTTCCAATTTTAGGTGACTCAGACAACATTGGCTCATGGAGGACTGCAGACTGACGGCATGGACTAATATTAATGCTGGTTCGAAGCGGAGGATCTGAGGCTTCAGGGGCAGCTGGGAAGTCGTCTTGTGATTCACCTTCCTTTTCTTTCTCAAGATTGATTTCTTCACTTTCAAATTCATGTGGGCCATTCACTTCGCTGTCACTCACCAAATCTGTCTCAAAGCTTTCTTCTACAGAAGAAAAGTGGGCAGAGTCTCCATTATCAGATAGATCTCTTGAGTTCTCATCAGGAGAACAATGTAATTTATTGAGTTGCTGGTGTAGTTCCCTCACATCATTCTCATCAATGTTCACCTCATTGTCAGAATCAGTATCTATGCGGGGTAGCATCAAAGAGCGATTAAGACTCACTCTCAAGTGATTCAAGCTTTCTCTTACATTTCTCCCCTTGAAGTATCCGCTTCTACCCTCGAATGAATTATGTACATCAGATTTCGCTCTTATAAGTTCTTCCTGTAAGATACACATTTAATAAGGTGATGCCTTGAGATGAAACGGGCAAATAATTACTTCCTGAAGGAAAAGCCTCATACCTTCAACTGACGAATTTGATCACTCAAATCATTAACATCATCCTCTGATATTTCATTTATAACCGGGTCATTTTTTATGAATTTAACTCGCTGGCCAAATCGGAGTGTCCTTAATGTCTCACCATTGTTTCTGCAACCAACAAGCACATCATTATCGTAGAATAGTACAAGAGATCTCGAGCACTTATTTAGATAGAATGAAGAATATGTGTGCTTTATAATACTTAACAAGGGACTCAAACTGATGACAATAAACTAATTTGAATATGCATATGGTACATGGGCAATGCTGAAATCAATAGCACCACCTTTTTTCCTGAAATTCATAACAAGGAAAGCGGTTGGTTACCTGTTATTAGGGGAGATGCAGCACATGACTGTGAGTTTTGCATTGCCACCAAGAGATTCTCGCAGCAAGTGTGTTAAACAGGATCCTTGGTATGGAAAAACTGCAAATTTCCCTGGTTGATTTTCCTTTGCTAGAGTGTTCACCAATTGCCTGTTTCACATATGAAACAAAAACTGTGATTTACCAAAGTGCTCGAATGAAACAGCTGTTAAGATGCTCTTCCATTAAGCATCCAAATGGAATCTAAATACACCTAATTCATATTTGAAAATATAAAGGTCTTTAACAAAAAAAAAAAAAAAATACATTTCAGCGCAATAAGCATAAATACTGAAAATGAACACGATCATATATAGCTTGCATCTTATTTTGACAATGAATATTTTTTCTTTACTACTTTTACAGTTCGAAAACCTTCAGAAGGAAGTGATGGGCATCATACCCAAGCTGTGACAGGGACTTCTTTACACTTTTGCCTTCCTGCACAAATTGTCTATCGGCATCAACAAGTTTATTTCTATCCAGTCCAGCAAGATCAAAGAGGCTGATTCTGCTGATTTTTGAACTACTGAAACATTTTGATGAAGTCCCCTGCCACGTGAGAACATGTAAGTGGTAGAACCAATAAAAAGAATAATAACACTACAAGATGACACCAAAATCCAAAAATATATAATTGGCTCAACATTGTATATCATAAATAACTATATGACCAATGCATACATACATGATGTCATTTCACAAAGAATGATATCTATTCTAAGAGAAGTTAACTTTGAGGAAAAATAAGATAAAATATTTTGATCATGATTGCAGCAATTAAGCTGGAGAAGCTGACGATACAGACCTTGCACCATGACTCAATGATCATAGTAAATACAATGTGGGACCGAGAGCTCTTAGAATTTATGCTCGTTGCTCCAACTTTTTTACTTGAGAGCCCCTGCATCATAGAAGTACAT
>Ga0307507_10012714_pt1 | contig 10347 bp, 1 predicted proteins | sample 7_EM_MG_FD_207223 | JGI IMG/M metagenome (GOLD analysis project Ga0307507, IMG submission 207223) | Populus trichocarpa ectomycorrhiza microbial communities from riparian zone in the Pacific Northwest, United States - 7_EM | ecosystem: Host-associated > Plants > Roots > Unclassified | place... | reverse complement strand
AACCATAATAATATCCCTTATATTACCCCCCCCCCCCCCTTCTTGCGGTTGGCCCCTAATTACTATTACCTTATAATAGGGAGATTATAAGGGCTTGTCCTAAAAGGGGTTCGGAGAGATATTAGAGAGATATTAATATGCCACTATATATTATCTATCTATCTAACCCCTGCTTTAAACTCTTAAAAACCCTTAATAAGGAAAAAATATAACTAGAGAAAAGATATAAGGATTACTAGAAGACCTATTAAAGACCTACTAAAAGCATACTAGTAACTACCTAAGTTAATACAAAGATTTTTATACAACTCTATTTCCAAGCCTTTATGCTAGTCTATAATTAATTATAGATATTATAAGCAATTTAGTGTTCTAGTATAGTTTTATAGAACCTTTTAGTATAGGATTTAATATATAGAGCCTTGGCTTGCCATCGTCTTTAACTATTAAGATATTAATCTATAATCCTTTGTTATTCTTATAGTCCTATACTATATTTTGGCGTAGCTCTACTACCTATCAAATAGAAGGGATACTTTATAATAGCGCCTCTAGCTATTATACGGTTATTAAGAACGTCTATAACGTTATTCTTTAATACTATAGTATTATTTAGGTATAATTTAACCTATATACGTCTATAATTAACGTCTTAATTATCTTCCCTAGCTATATAATCAGTTTTTCTTATAAGGAAGTAATAGCTAAATAGCATATACGCATATTTCCTTTCTTCTAAATTGCGCTATTATAATAGAGTTATATTAGCAAGGTTGCGGCTATTTACTAAAAGGGTATTAGAAGGTAAAGTATAAAGACATCTTACTTATTAAGCTACTCCTTTTCCTTAATACCTTACTTCCTATTATTAACCTTTATCCAAATTTAGACGTATCTTTAATATATCATTAAGATTTTTTTTTTCTATTATTAATTTAATATACCTCTTTAGTCTCCTACTAATTACTCTTCTAAGCTAATTTCACAGCATATTTTAGCCCTACCGCTATATATAGAACCCCAACCTCCGCTAACCCACAACTAGTACTAGTCTTACCTAAATAACTTTATATATATATCCTTAAAAGACTAGAAGTCTAATAAAAAGATTCTAGATACTTATAACAAAATCCATTATATAAGGTCCAATACCTTTAGTCCTTGTAATTAATGCATGCGTACTAAGAGCAGCATTTACATTAAGGCAAAATTTCCTATCCTTAATAGGTTTCCATTATTAACTTTAAGCTTTAATATAGCCTAGGCCTAAGTAGCAATAATTCTTTAATGTCCTTAACTACTATATTACCCAGGCTCTCTCTTATTCTAGCGCTAATACTAAATATCTAAGTCGCATTTAAGACTACGCTATAGCCATCTATACTACCCACAATTCTTAGTAAGCTAGCCAGTAACGCCTAATAAGAGAGTAAGGTTAGTACACTAAGGATAGGGTAAGAGATTGGGGTAATAAAAAGAAGGTTGCTGTATACCATAAAAAGGAGTTCGCATATATATGTCAAGTTTTAAAAGAGCATAATATAATATAGTATTAGGTAGGTTACCCCTTAAGTACTTAGTAGATAGGTAACTAACAGTTACTATAGTAAGGTCTTAGTGGTTCTGGTCTCTACCAGCTAGCTAACATCTCTATTTATTCTGGGCTTAAGCGTATCTTTATTAACTATAAGCTTACGCCTTAAGAACTTCATTGGTACTGGTTTAGGCCTAATATTAGTGTTAAGTATTTAAGGATCTCTGCTCCATCTACACCTTATCGGCCTACCCCCATTTTTATACCTACCTATACTCCTACTAAGAGATCTAGATCTAGATCTTATTCCCATTAGCTATTACTTAGTAGGCTAATAAATACTAATCCTATACCTAGGGATAAGGCATAATAGCTTTTAATTTGGGTATTTAGGATTAATTCTTATATATAGTAGCAATTAGGAAGGCCATATAAGGTATTTAAAAAGGTATAGAAATACTATTCCTAATATAGACTAATAAATAGAAATGTAGTTCTAGTAAAATACCCTATTAATTCTATACTATATATATAAAAAGGCTAAGGACCTATCCTACCTTAGGCCGTAGCCCTAATTAATCCTTATAGTTTCTAGAGCCTATCTATTCCATATCTAATTTAACCTATTTCTTACTCTTTACGCAAGTCTTCTTTATAGGCTATAATAACACCATGGTATTAAAGCGCTTTCTACGCCTTACAGATTATAGATCTTAGTCCTAATATTCTTTTAGAATATCTTTATAATAATTAAGGTAATCCTCTGGTTCCTATATAGAGTCCTTAGTGGGCCATCCTAGCCATTTAACTTTATATTAAAGCTTATTCTTAATAGACTTATATCATAGTATAGCTTCAACCTTATACTACTTGCTTACCACTTTAGGGTGCTTAATTAGGCCTAGACGGAAGTTCTTTTCTAGCAGTAGTCTATACTATAGCTCTAGTAGGTTTATATAAAACACTAAATATACATAGGCTATAGATAGGGGTAGCTAGAGATAGTAGACTGGCTTACTAATTCGTTCCTTAATTTAAAAGGGACCTAGGTATCTTATATTAAGCTTCTTTAATAGTTAACGGGTTTTAATATTTATTAAATGTAATAGAACCTTATCACCTACTCTAAAATGCTTATTTTAGTATTTATAGTTATACTAGAGTCTCTACTACTCTTAGGCATCTTCTAAGCTCTACTTTGCATACTTCCATTACTCCTTCTATTCTTAAAGGTATCCTTATACTCTTTAGTAAATATCCTTAAACTTCCTAGTAGGATCCTATAATTAATTATACGGCCTTAGCTAGTAATTACTGGGTATACTATTAAACCCAGATAGTCGGACGCTATAGGTAATTTAGATAGGTGTATACTTATATAATACGTATTACTTTAAATTGTAAGCGTACTCTATATACAGAAGTAGCTTATACTAGTTATCTTATTAGTAGTTTAAATATATTTATAGGTAAGACTCTAGTTCCTAGTTCTGGCATTTTATTTACCCGTCCATTTATAAATAGAAAGCTATACTATAATAGTAGTCTATTTTTAAATAAAAGCATAGATCTAACCAGTACTGGCTTATAAAAATGCTGCCCCTATTAGTAATAATAGAGTATAGTTAATCTACTTTAAGAAAACATTTCTCCTTAATTAGGTTTGCAAGCGCTTATATATTAATTATCTTATTACAGAAAGGTATTAGACGTACTTTAAAAACCTATTAATAAGTATTAGGACCAAATTATATATTTATCCTTGCCCATCTTTTAAGGGCGGGAGATCCGTAATAAAGTCTATAGTATAATATTACTATAGTTTACTAGCGGGGGGAACTGATTTAAGTAAACCCCATAGCTTATACCTTTGGATTTTATATACTTAACACTTCTTATAGTAACTAATATATTCCTTTACTTCCTAATTAAGCTTTAGCCAATAATATTTATATTAAAATAATTCCACTATCTTAGCTTAACCATAGTGGCCGCCTAGAGGATCATTATAATTCTTTATAAGAATCTTCTATTATAGATTTACTTCTTATAGCACCTAAACCTTACCATATCTACGCAGTAGGCCCATTAGGTCTAGTTCCTAGTAGTAGCACCTAGCAGCTTCCTTTCCGTTACGTTTTTGGTCTACTTTTATATTAAAGATAGTATAGGAGGCGTCCCTCCATTACACCTTATAGATAAGATCCATTAACCTTTTAAATAGTTCCTAAGTAAAAGCTATTTTATCTTATACTGCTCTGAGTATATAACTAGATAGTACTATAGATCTTATAACCCTTTAGTGCGTATATATTAGGAAGGCCACTATAAGGTTAAAGTCCTTTAGTTATTACAGGGCTCTAGGTTCTAATTGCTCTATAGCTTTGCTTTTAGTTTAAGGGATAGCTTAGCAATTAGAGGTAATGTATTACTAGGTTCTAAGAGTATATTAGGGACATCCTATTTAGGTATATTTAGACCCTTATTAGTAACAGACTGGGTACTAGCTAAAATATTAATAGAAGCTAATAGGGTTTACACCACCTAAGACTTAGCGCTTAGAGCTATAAGTACTTAAGCATCCCATACCTAGAGCTTGTTCTACAATATAGGGAGTAAGATATCTATTATCTATTTTCCTTCTCTCATTTTAAAGCCCTTAGCATAGTCTAGCCGTTATAACAGTCTATTAGTAGGGTTGTTTTCCCCTAGCTTATATTTAATCTTAAAATTAAATTATGTAAGCTCCTCTACCTATTTAGCCTATTAAGGTATAAGCTCCTTTATAGTTATAAAGTAGTATAAATTATAATAATTTAAGAGTATATAAGTGGTATAGCTTGCGTACTTAAGGTAGTGTCGCCACTCTTTAAAGCAGTTAACTATAGCTAGCAGTTCTTTATTATGGGTATAATACCTAACTTTAGGTCCCTAGAATTTTCTACTATAGAATGCTACTAGTCTTTAATAGAGCTGGGTAGCGTTTAGATGCCTATTAGGTTGCAGTAGGATACTAATAAAGGCAAAATTTAATATATTAGTAACTATTATTAGTAGCTAATCTAGGTTAAAATACTATAGTAGTAGAGCTTTTATAAACTTTGTGCATAGTTCCTAAAAGGCTTTCTATACCTTTCTAGGCCATATCTATAGTTTATACCATTTAGTTAGTCCCTTCTTAGGTTTCTTCCTTCCTACCTTTAAGCTTTTTACTCCTTAGGCTGGGTCTTAGGAAGCTTTAGTAACATAGTTAAATAGGTATTAGGTAATGTCCAAGTAGTTATAGATAAAGCGCCTATAGAAATTGGCAAAGCCTAGAAACACTTAAATATTACAGTAACTCTCTAGCTCCGGTCACTCTTAAATTATCTACACCTATACTAGGTCTATAACTACGCCTATAGGCGTTATAATATAACCCAGGAACTTAACCTACTTAGTGTTAAAGATATACTTTAATACCTTAGTATAGAGGCCCTAATTATTTAAGCGTTCTAGCACTTTGTAGATATATTACTTATACTAATCCTTATCTTCTAAGTAGATTAGAATGTTATTTAAATAGATAACGCATATACGGTTAACTAGTCCCCCTAAGGCTCTGTAAATATATAATTAAAATATTATAGGCGCATTAGCTAGCCCAAAAGGCATTACTATATACTTAAAGTAGCTATATTAGGTCTTAAAAGCGGTCTTCTACTTATTCCCTTTTTTAATACAGAGCCTATAATAGGCGTTTTATAAATCCAGCTTTATAAAGATCTTCGCCCTAAATAGCCAATCCAGTATTTTACTAACTAATAGTAGTAGGTAACAGTTCTTAATTATAATCTTATTAAGACCGCGGTAGTCTATATATAGCCTTATGGTTCCATTTAGTTTTAAAATAAAGAGGATTAGCGCGCCTACTAGCGACTTACTAGGCTATATCTATCCCTTTTCTAGTAAGCCATTAAGGTACTCCTATAGGATCTTAAGCTCTTTATAAAAGAGGTTATAAATAGGAAGGTTTAATAGCTACTTGCCTTTTTCTAGATTAATTACATAATTATATTCTAAGTTCCGCTAAATGACTTTTGCTTACCTATCTAAGAATACCCTTAGTAAGTCCCTTAGGCCTACTAGGATATTTAATAAATTAGGGTCGCGTTTGTCCTCTATATTATCATTAGGTAGGTCCCAGAGCTCCCTTAAGGCGCTTACAGGCAGCGTCCCGCGCTATAGTAGTTATTTATATATAGTTGCCACTATATATTAAACAGTTTTATATAGTAGCTAGTAGAGGGTAGGGAACTCCTTAATACAGCGTTTAAGGTGCTATAGTATACTCTCTGCGTATTACCTAAGCCAGAGTAACCTATAATAATGGAAGTATCTTATAAGATCTTTAAGATCGCCACCTTCCTATAATGTCTCTATAACCTATCTAGCAGTTCCCTATAGGGTATCCATTATAGAAGGGTTATTACCTATACTAGGCTCTATACCCATCTTATTATAGAATAGGGGTTAGATCTAATACTCCTTTAGGTATAGAGTATATACTATTTTACCTAGAGCTATATCCTCTAGGATGTCTTTTAAACTTATTTATAATATACACCCTTCTAATTCTTTATTATTCCACTATTCAAAGGCTCCTATCTTAAAGCGTATCTTAAAATCTACTTCTACAAGCCAAGGATATCTAAGGATAAGGTTATAACCTATAAAGTTAGCCACCTGAAAGGGTTACAGGCTAACTACCTTAGTGTAGTTGTATATATTAGCTACTAATACTATAAGCTTATAGGCACTATATAGTTTAATCCAATGCTTATTTAGGAAGCCTATAATAGGTTTCCGCCACCCTAGCAATAGGATAGATTTATGCTCTTTTGCCAAGTTATATTATATAAGATTAATTTCAGCGCCGCTATTATATAGTGCTTAAAACTAACGCATCTCGCCTATAGGGAGTATTATTTCTAGCTTAATAGCAATATAAGGAGTCTTCCCTTCTATATCTTACCCTAGTTATAGCTAAGAGACGTCCGCAACTAAGGCTTTTCTTTTTTTAGTTCGTTAGTATATTTATCGCCCTGCTTATTTTTCCAATAAGAATATCCTTTTAGCTTCTTAGAGTGTTCCTATAAGGGTGTTGGCTAGGTATTAGGTTAACCCTAGGAGTCTTTCCCACTACTTAAGGTTCCCAACTTTAACTATTCTAAAGTTCTCTTTAAGAACGGCTTCTTTAAAGACTGGATCTGTTCTATATTACTACTAGAGTGCCTACGCTTTTAGCTACCCCCCAGCTTTTTACCAGAAGAGGTCTAGTTCCTTACTATATCCTTAGCGTTTAGAACCGCTCATTTAAAATCTATATATATATAGTAATCCACGGTAGGGCTCCTACGCGCTTTATTTTATTATAAATTACTAGCTTAATTCTAGCCTAGATAAATCCAATCTTCTCCTTTTTATAAACTGGCGGAAATCTTAATAGTCTAACTGTGTACTATTCTAGAATTGTTCTGCATTATTATATTATATAATATACAGATCTTAGGTCCAACCCTTTAGGAAAGTCTGCAGCTATAGCTATATAGTAATTTACTCTTTATTAAGTTAATTAAGCGCAATCTAGTTTAGCAATTGGTCTTTAATTTTGCTAATAATCCACTATATATGTTCTTTAGTATTATCTTATATCATTAGCATCTTAAAGAAGTTATCCACCTCGCGAACCTAATCGTCTAAATATTAGGCGCTGGGTCTATAACTGAGTTCTAAACTGCCAGAGGCCTTAGCTAATTAGTCTATATCCTTTTTCCATTTATTATATAGATGCCTCTCTAAGTCTTCTATACCTCCTTAGATAAGTACTAAGTAGCCCCTAAAAAGCCCTTAGCCTTAGCTAGTTTATAAAAGAACTTATCTAGCTTAAATTAAACCCTATTAGATCTAAATTTACCCTTAAAGGGTTCTAATATATTTATTAGTGGCTTCCTCCTATATAGCTTCCAAGAGCCTTATAATAACTTCTAATATCCATCTTAAAGGATATTAGTATAGGGTTTTTAACTTTCTAAACTTAGGCCTAGGGAAGCTCTAACTATAGAAGTAGTATTAGCACCAGTAGCTAGTGCGGATTTCCCAATAAGCCTTAGGTCTTAAGTTAGTGTTTAGGTTAGATTACCTAAAGGGGTAGGCTCACTTAGCTTATAAGCAGTCCATATACCGCCACTATACTAATTATAGGCCAGTGGTCTTCCAGGAGGGTTCCAGTTAGGTCCCTAGTTAGACATATTAGTATATTCCTCTAGCATTTCTAGCTTAGGGGAAGATCTTAGTATTACCTCTAGCGCTTAGTCTTTTAATTAGCCTAGATAGGGCCAAAGGGGTTCTAGTTGCTTTCCGGCGGTATTACGTCCATTATAGAGGGTATCTACGTTTTCCTTAGCGGTAACTATAGGTATGCGAGAGTCTTTAAGCTTCTAGCGCATCTAGGTATTAGGGCTTATTTAGCCATCTTACCCAGAGGTTTATATTATCGCAATCTCTTACTATTAGAGGGACCTTCCTGCCTTAATACAACGGCTTTCCATAAGGTATTTATAGAGTTTCTATTTAGGTCATCGCGAGATTTTAAGGGAGGATGGTGGATATAAATAAAAAGGTATAAATAAATAATCTAGTCCTTAAAGCCAGCTGCCCTTCCAAATAGAGTAGGAAGGATTTAAATATAAGGGGACTTTGTAGATAGGGGACTATAAGGCACAATTGTGGAACAGGATAGATTAGTAAAAGAGATAAATCCTTAAAGAGGTAAGGCCTCTAGGATTATAGAGACTATATACTACGGGCACGTGCCTCTAGCATGTAACCAGCGACCAACTAAGGGGCGTCTAGAGGTTGTCCTAAGGATAACCCAAGGTAACCGCAATAATATCCCTTACAGGTAGCTTTTAATTCCGCTATATAGGCACGGCGCAGTTCTTTAAGGGTAGCTAATAGCTTACTATTAAGCTTTTTAATAGTGGATTAAATCTAAGACCCTAAGATAAATTAGATAAGGCACTAAACACCTATAAAGAATAATAAGACATATATATTTAGCGTTAAAGACAGATTAAACATTACAGGATAATCGCATATTTAATTTTATATACTTAGTATAAGAAGAAGGTTAGTAATTAGATAGAGCCGTAATTATAATATATACTAACTTCTTCACCACATAATAAGAGTAGGAAGGCATAATTTTACCTAGTAAAAGAATTATAGGAATTATATAAGTATAACACTTAAATGCAGAGGATCTAATAGGAGGTATTAGAAATAGTAAAGGTTACTAAATTAAAGACAGAAATGCCACACCTCTAGTAGACAACTTAGAGATACAAGATATCTTTAAAGACGAAGATAAAGAGGGGGGGGGTAGTATTACGGACCTTATATTAGTAATAGTATAACTACTTAGGGAAGATATAGATAAGCTAGTAGTAGTAGCATAAAAGGTGCTAGAACTAGTTAAACTATAGAATAAGGGGTAGCCAAGTTATATAATAGATTACATTACCGTTTTAGTATATGGGATTTATGGGATTTATAAGGAATATTATATACTAAACGTACCTTGCGTACCTTACGTACTTAATATTTCTTAGGCACAGTATTATATATTTAAAGGACCATAGTCCTTACTTAAATAGTTCTTCTCTTTATAGTAAATCTTAAAATATAATTGGAGTTAATCTGTTAGGCAACTTACTTTACTAGTTATACGCGTTATTCTACTTCCTATTTACCTATATACCCAGCCCAATAATAAGTCTATCGTGGTATTTCCTATAAGGCTTCGTTATATAGTACCTATTAACTTAGCAACTAAATAAATAATATATATCCCTTTTCTCTTATTTCCACTTTCTTTTCTTATATAACGTCTTAACTTTATTACGCAGTTTATATATATAGCTTAATAATATCTACTTCGCTATATATTGTCGCCGCATATACTTACTCTATAATACTACACTATGTTAAACCTATACCCTATACTTCCCTACTTCGCCTAGTATATAGAATAATTAAAAGGTCTCTATATCTATAAACGATCTATATACTATATTTACCGAATAAATAAAGAGTTTATAATAGACATTTACGGAAACTAGTACCCGCTAAGAGGCCTAATATTATAGGATAATTAAGTCTTTAAAAAGAAATTAAAGAGATCCATTAAAACCTACTATCTACTATACTATTACCCATACCTATTCCTACTAGTATGAACCTATAAATACTAGGTAGAAAAAGCGCGTTTAGAACTAGCTTCTTAGCCCTAAATTTGCTAATCTATATCCCTATAAAAAAAGCTAACTAAATATCTTTCTAATTCTTCTACCTATTTTAATAAAAGGAGTAAGTTATGCTTCTTTCTTAACTAACTTTAGAATAAGCTAAACGGTAATATTAATCGCTATATTATACTATAAGTCGCTTAAAAGGAGACACCATGGAAACTATATACCCGTTTTAGTCGAATATTATAAAATGGCTAGTTGCTAAACTAGAAGTATCCTATAGCAACCTTAATCAAATCGCTATAATATAAAGCTCTAAGAACTTCCTATTATACATCGCTAAGTTCTACCGCTATGTAAAAGAGACTAAATAGAATAAACCTACCTTAACTAATTGTCAGATAATCTGTATTCTCTAAAGGCGTGGGTCACGTGCACGAGTCACGTGCACGAAGACACGTCACTAAAGACACGTCAGATCAAGGTCAAAAAGACACGATACAAGATCATCAATCTATCAAC
>Ga0307507_10012711_pt1 | contig 10351 bp, 6 predicted proteins | sample 7_EM_MG_FD_207223 | JGI IMG/M metagenome (GOLD analysis project Ga0307507, IMG submission 207223) | Populus trichocarpa ectomycorrhiza microbial communities from riparian zone in the Pacific Northwest, United States - 7_EM | ecosystem: Host-associated > Plants > Roots > Unclassified | place... | reverse complement strand
GGGTTCTTCCCTCAACCCTAACCCTGCGTGACTCATACCCTCACGTCATGCGACTCATGACTCATAGTGAGTCATGGTGTGAAATCCATCAGCTGACTTGTCCGAGTCAGCTGCGCCCTATCTCCTAACCAATCAAAACTCATAAACCAAGTCATGAGCCCCAACCGGGTCACATGCGTGAAACCCATCACTCATAACTATGAGTCATGTGCGAAATACATAAACCACATGACCACAATGGTGCGTCATGTCAAATATCCACCAATAACAGTCACCCAATGACACGCTATTGCGTCGTCATGTGAAAACCTATGAGTCAACTGATCTCATAGTGTGAAAGATAACAAACCGATGACTCATAACTATGAGTCATGTGAACGTCTGCCTTGCTTAGTCACCGTTTGTGACATTAGCTCCCTTCCCCCTTTTGCATCGGTCCCACAATGCTAAACTCCTTCCTTCCACAGTATACTCCAAATTTGGCGCATCCTCTGTTTGCATCGATTCTAGGCTTGTTGGAGTTTCTCTTTCTCCTTATCGAGTCGTTTGAGGTCGTTGTCTTTGGCGACGATGGTTTGCGCAGCGTGATCGAGTTGGCTTCGGAGGTCCGAGATCTGTCTTTCCAGAGTTTCCATGGTTTTTTCGCTCCCCTCTCCCTCTAGCTGTGTCCTCACGGCTTCTCTCTTCCTTTGTTCCATTCTGTCATGCTTTGACAGTTCCCCTCTTCCTTCCACTTGTCTGGGGTAGTATCCGGCGTCCACCTTTTCCCACCGGTGTTCCTTGCAGTTGTCGTTAAAACAATGCTCCCAGTTAGTGAGTTCTCCGTGGGCCCTTCTGGCCTTTCGCTGCCGAGGTTGTTGTTGTGGGACCCAGTCCTCTCCAGGGTTCGCTTCCGTCTCCTGTCGCCAGTCGTGGTCGCGGGCGACGCTTGGTTTTCTCGAACTCCTGGTGAATTGTGGGTACCAGCCTGACCCTTGTTTTTCGCCGAGATGGATTTGGCATCCATCATCGGTGCAGTCCGTCCATTTCATGGAGGCATGTGCTACCTCCTTCTTTGGTGAGCCCGAGTATGTTGGGCTAGTGGGGGTAGCGTTGCGAGCTACGCGCTGGGCGTCGCTCTCTGGCGTGTGTGAGCATCGTTCTTGTTTGACGACGGGGGGAGCCTGAGGTGCGGAGGTTGATCTATTGATCGTGACGTGTATCCACTCCGGGCTTTCTTGGGTAGCGCCGGTGGAATCGTCGGACTGTGTGTTCTGCATTGTTGAAATTTTCTGCGGGGTACCAGACTTTATCCTGTTCTGGTGAGTAGCCTTTCCACTTGGCTCGGTATTGGAGCTTGTTGTAGTGGAGTCGAGAGTCAATGATTTCGTCGAGTTCGTATTCGTCTTCTCCTTCTCTCTGAATAGGAGGAGGGGGTTCTTTGATCTGTGAGTGGAATCGGTTGTCTTGGTCAGGTTCCAGGAGGGAGATATGGAATGTGTTGTGTATGGCCATTGAGGGTGGTAAGGCCAGCTTATATGCGCTTGTCCCAATCTTTGCCAAGATTTTGAATGGTCCGATTTTCTTCTAGTCCAGTTTTTTCGATGGTCTTCTGGTCTTGATGTTTCGTGGCAACAACCACACCATATCTCCTGATTGTAGGTTCGGATCAGGTTTTCTGTGTAGATCGTAATATTCTTTTTGTCGTAATTGTGCGGCCACCATCTCGTTTCTCAATGACTCATGTAACTGAGTCATTTCTTCCGGTTTGGTCCGTTTTCCGTGTATCAGATGACCGATCATCTGGTATTCAGGGTTTATTCGGTAGTTTGCAAAAAAGGGTGGGTTCTTGATGGTTTCCTGATATCCGTTGTTGTATGCAAATTCTGCTAGTGGTAGGTAACCACACCAATCGTCCTGTTGGTAGTTGATGTATGCCCGTAGATATTGTTCCAATATGGCATTCGTCCTTTCGGTCTGTCCGTCTATTTGTGGGTGGAATGCCGTGCTGAGTCTTCGTTCGATTCCTAATTTCCCCGTAGTTTCCTTCCATAGGTCTCAGGTGAATAGTGTCCCCCTGTCGGTGATGATATCGTGTGGTAGTCCATGTAGCCTGACTATCTCTTTCATGAAGAGGTTTCGCGAACTGCCGTGCATCGAGATCCTTTAAGCATGGAATGAAATGGCTCATTTTGGTCAGCCGATCGATGACCACCAGTATGGTGTCAGATCCTTCCGATTTAGGCAGGTCCGTAATGACGTCCATGGCTATTGATTTCCATAGTCGATCGGGGGCTTCGTTTGATTGTAGCAATCCGTAGGGTGCATGTCGGATCACCTTGGTCCTTTGACATGTGTCGCAATTCTTTATGAATCTTTTGATATCTTCTCTTATCTTCGGCCAATAGTATCGTCGACTGATGAGTTCGGTAGTTTTTGCCGTTCCGCCATCTCCCGCCTGTGGGGGTGCGTGATGTTTAGCGATAAGAGTGGTTCGTATCCCTTCGTCCTTTGGTATCCAAATCTTTCCTTGATACCATAAGAGGCCGTCCTTGCATTGGCATAGCCCCAATGCTATTCCCTTCATTTCTTTTCTTCCTTCGTCGACGTTGCTTGCCTTCTGTATTTCCCCCTCGTCCTTGTCTTGGAATTCCATTGTTTCCAATACGTCGAGTTTGACTTTTTCCATTTCTGGGATATCCCAGTATCGTTCCTTTGGCAGTAGGATCCCCACGTTTCGAGTGAGTCTCTTGTCTCCTGCTGTGGGTAGGTCTCCCTCTCTTCTTGTGAGGGCGTCTGGCTTTCCTTCTTTCTTTCCTGGTCGGTATTCAATTTTGAAGTTGTATTGACTTAGTTCTTGCATCCATCGTGCTTGTCGTTCGTTTAGTTCCTTCGTTGTCATGAAGGTGACTAAGTTCTTGTGGTCTGTGAGGACCCGTATCGGTTTTGGATTTTCTCTGGTGTATCATTTCCATTCGTGGAATGCCTGCACTATCGCTAGTAGTTCCTTATCGTGTATGTCGTGGTTGCATTCGGCGTCCGACATCGTCTTGGATCGGTATGCAACTGGTCTCCATTTTCCATCCTGGCATTGCTGTGATAGTCTACCGGAACAGACGTATTTTGAGGCGTCCGTTTCGATCTTGGTTGGTGTGAGGGGGTCGAAGTAGACTAGTACTGGTGCTGTGGTGAGTTTTGTCCGTAATTCGTCGAATGCTTGTTGTTCTTTGTCTCCCCACTCCCAGTTGCCAATGCACTCCTTTTTTGTTCTTGCGTATAGGGGTCTGGCTGTCCGGCTGAACCCTTCGATGTATCGTCTGTAGAAGTTGCAGAATCCTAGGAAACATCGGATTTCCTTGATTTTCTTGGGTGTTGTCCAGTCCCATATGGCTTGTGTCTTAACTGGGTCGCTTTTGACTCCTTCTTGTCCGATGATAAATCCTAAATATTCTGTTTCACTTTGGTGGAATTCGCACTTGGACGGTTTGACCTTCATCCCCGATTTCCGTATTGCTTCGAGGATATTGCTGACGTCCTTTTGGTGTTGTTGTAGGGTGTTTGAATATATAAGTACGTCATCCAGATAGACGATGCAACACATGTCGATGTGTTCCATCAGGACCTCATTGATCCATCGTTGGAACGCTGCTGGTGCGTTGCTTAGTCCAAACGGCATGACTAAGTATTCGTAAGTTCCTAGTTTTGTTGAAAAGGTTGTCTTCCATTCGTCTCCTTCTCTGATTCGAATGTTGTGATAGGTGTCCTTGATATCCAGCTTGGTGAAGTACTTGGCTCCTCCCAGTCTATCCAGTGCTTCACTAATGAGTGGTAGCGGGTGTCGATCCTTCTTGGTGACTTCGTTGAATGCCACATAATCGGCGCATAGTCTGAGTTTGCCGTCCTTTGTTTTGACGAACATGATTGGTGATGCCCTTCCTGACTTGACCCTTCGAATCCATCCTCGGCTTTCGTTCTGTTTGATGTATCGATGGAGCTCCTCCAGTTGGTCGTAACTGAGGGCATATATTTTCTTGATGGGCACTGTTTTTCCCTCTTCTAGGTCGATTCCCAGATCGATACCTGGTCGGTGTGGCGGCACTGTCGTCTTCTCCCCTTTTTCGAACACATCCAGCAGGTGCTGATATTCCTGAGGGACCGTGTCCCTTACGTCCTGGTCTTCGTTGTTTCTCTTGTTTCTTATCGCCAGCTCGGTGCTAATGTTGATAGCTTCCAACTGAAGTTCTCTGTCGACTTCATCCCATCTTAGGATGCCTATTGTCTCTCCCCTTCGGTAGAATTGTCCGAAGGCTCTTGCCGATATCTCGTTGATTTCCATCTTTTGTTTGGCCGTCCGGCCCTTGACCTCTTGGTCCATGGTGGTGTTGGAGCTCCCGAATCCTTGTTCTCCTCTCTCGGTGTCGTCCAACTGAGTTACTTCTTGTAGTTCTCTGTTCTCGATTTTTCGATGATCAGTTGTGCGATTCGGTCTCCTTTTTCCACTCTGTATGGTTGGTCTCCTAGGTTGACTAGGACCACCTTCACTTCTCCTCTGTAGTCGGAGTCTATCACACCTGCATTTGTCGTGAGTCGATGTTTGACTGCTAGACTCCTTCGTGGTGCGATTCGTCCATAGGTGTTGTGAGGTAGCCCAATAGCTATCCCTGTCCCAACAATTGCTTGCCCTCTGGCAGGAACGTCGGTTCCTTCGTTAGCGTACAGGTCGTGTCCTGCCGCTCGTGCTGTTCCCTTCATAGGCACTCTGGCCTCAGCGGATAGCTTCTTAACTCTGACACTCTGGTCATTGGCCATCGGGCCACTGTTTGTCGTCGGACCTTTCTTGGCCTGGACCTTTGAGAATCTGGTGATGAGATTCTCTTCCAGGGCTTTATCTTCGGGTACCGCATATGCAACAGGTGAACTTTTGAGACACCAAGTCGTACATCGTTCGCTGTTGAATGTGATCCTTTTGTCATTCCAATCGATTGTTGAATTGTGTTCTCTCAACCATGGCATTCCTAGAATGACCTCATGGTTTTGGAGATTCGCCACTTGGAAGGTTGCCAATTCCCTATGGCTACTAATATCCATAGGTACTTTCGTCATATGGGTAACGGGGCCCATAGTGCTTGGTTTTCCGTCCGCCAGGTAGATCTCCCTGGGGTTTCTTGCTTTGATCATCTTGATCCCGTGTTTGTTGCAGACTTCTCTGTCTATGAAGTCTTCTGTTGCCCCTGAGTCAATCATGGCATTGATAGTGACTGACTCTTTTTCGCCGTGTAGTTGTATTTTGACCATAATGTGGTCATTGTCGGTTTCGAGTTTATCTGTGTAGTTGAGTGCCGCGTAGTAATTCTCCATGATGATGGGTTTTCGTTCGGGTCCTTCCCTCAGACCATTTCTTACTAGGGACAGCTGTCGTTTCCCGACTGTTCGGGTTCCTGTTCGACCTCGATTTCTCTGATCTTTGGTCTGGTTTGCCAAGGGGCGGTTTTCTTCGCGGGTTGCCAGCTCCTGGCTTGTGCGTTTAATGGTTTGGGTCCATCTTTTTGCGGGCAATTCCTGGCCAAGTGTCCCGGTTGCGCACACTTGAGGCATAGTTGTTCACGTATCCTTCTTTGGAATTGTTCCCTTGAGATATTGAATCTTGGTCGTCTCCGAGTCGCGTCCAGTTCCATAGGGTCGCCATAGTTCTGATTGCCATTATTGGTGGGTCGGTATGTCCCCTCTGGATTTCTGGTGTGGTGGTCTCCCGTTGCATATTTTTCGTTGACGGTGATCCTTGTATATGCCTGACCGTTGCTAGCTTGGTTTCTTTCCTGATTGCCCATTGGGCTAGGGCTTCGAGGTCCTCGTATTCCTCGCTGCTAGCTCCCCAGGCGTTCTGTAATTCCGCGACCATCCCTCCTAGGAGTAGTTCTCCTCCAGTGGAGTAGTCCAATTCGGCCTCGCTGGCCACAAGGCGGAATTCGTTCCAGTATTCGGTGACCGATCGTTTCCCTTGTTTCATATTCTTTAGCCGGATCCTTGCTTCTCCCTTGGCGTCGATCACGCCAAATTGTCTTTGTAATTCTGCCTTGAATCTGGCCCAATTGTCCCATGTTGGGGTGATTTTTTCTTCTCCGTAAGGTGTGATCCAGGTTCCCGCGTCGTCCCTTAGGAGGCTTGTTGCATAGAGGATTTTTTCCTCATCATGTCCGTTTTGCCATCCTACCCTCCGGTAGTACACTATGAGTTAGGCTAGCCAACCTCGTAATTTGTGTCGTTCTCCTCGATAAACTTCGGGTTCCTTGGCCTTGGGCTTCCTGGTTCCTCCGCTTAAGAATGCGATGATTTGTCTCATCTGCTCAGGATTCAGGATCGGGGTTGCCCCCGAGGAGGTTGCTTTTCCCTGTTCTGTTGTAGCCGCCATCGTGTTTTGTTGTGTCCTTCCTTGTTCTTCTGTTTCTTCTGATCCGATTGGTGACCGTGGCTCTGGTGTTGTAGGGCTTGGTGCCCTCTCTTCTGTTAAGGCTCTTTCAAGTCCTTCTTCTAGTGATGAAAGGTCAAGATTTTCTGCTAGGGGGTCAATGTCGTTTTCGTTGTTGGTCTCCGTTTTGTCTGTTTGTTAGGTGCTACTGGTTGACGCAACCAAATGTTACAATCCTCTCTTCTCCGGGTGATACTTGCAGCAGGTAACCGATAGTCCTCTAACGATCACTTCTCTTTGCCCAATAGCTGTTGCGATAGCTAAGTCCGTTGACTCCTCTCTAGCAACGTCGATCGCTAGGCTCTTGTGAGACAGTCGTGTCTTGATTCCTGAAAGCGTGATAGATAAAGATCTTGTATTGAAAGTAAATAGTATGAAAGAACTTAGATGGTTGCGTGAAGAACCCAAATCCCCTGTCTTTTTCTTTTTTTCTTTTTTTTTTATCATGCGTTCCTTGTTTCTAGGTACAAGAAGCTTCGTGCAGCGCTAGCTATGGAAAGAACAAAACCTATAAATCAAAACAAATAACAAAAGAAACCAAAATCCTTTAACCTCTGTTACTGCTGAAAGTACTTGGGCCAAAACCTCTTGCCCGTCGTTTCCTACGGAAACAAGATATAAGGAAATTACAACGCTAAAACTACTTCTCGCTTACGCGTTTTTTGCATGGAAAAATAAATAAAGGAGGGATAAAACATCCAGTCAGCCGCAAAGTAGAAAGCCAAACGAAGCCATCACAGGGAAACCGTGTTTCTTGTGTTCTTGGGTAGGGGGAGTGGGGGGTCGACTAGCGGTCAGGGAGCATGTCTGGGGGAAACCCAGTTCTCGTGTGTGTGATGTATTCGCCTAAGGCTCGTACGAGGAGGGGATCTTCCATAGGTTGGCGTCGGGCCCAAGGGAAGAGACGTCTTTCAGCAGGCGATCTCGAGCTCTGTTTCGGGCGGGACAAGTGAGGACTGCGTGGGTGAAGGTTTCTGGCTCCATTCCACATCGGTGGCAGGTTGGGTCTGGGTCCTCGTCGAACCATGAGGTGTGTGCGGCAAGGTAGCTTTTTGCCGCTCGCATTTGATGTATCCTCCCCGCCACGAATTTCCCTAGTCCCATGAAGGGGTGCGCCGAGAGCGAGGGGGGGAAGTCGTAGTACGGGGGAGTGGGGGCGTCGGTGGCCCATTCTTGGAGGAGTATGTTTCTGGCGCGGGGTGCGCAGGGCTTGGTACGCTCTTTTCATGAGCTCGGGGGGAGGGATGTTAGCCCCAAGGGGGGGAGGGGTGTGCAGGACGAGCGGTATGCGTGTGAGGCCCTCCTGTAGGGGCAGGGTGAGGTGCGCGAGGGCGTCGACCGGGAGGTGTTTTCCTAAGGGTGGGGAGGGAGTCTTGGATTTCCAGCTCAAGGGGAGGTAGACGGAGGACAGTCCTACAGTCAGGTGTCTGGACGAGTCTTGGGCCCTGAACGAGGAAAGAGAGGGGAAGGATAGCGGGAGTCTAGCGGCGGCTGGGTTGGCCTACAGGGGGGCGCAGGCCACCCTAAGGGCGGCCAGTCGTCTCCTGTACCTGCAGTATGAAATCTCCGGAGGGAGGCAGGCCTCTCGGTAGAGTATGGAAGTGGGAGTAGAGAAGAAGTTGTTCGTAGTCCATCTTTGGACCCTATGCCAGAAGCTGTTCATCCCCCTGAGCGCTGAGGAGTTTGGAGTGAGGAGGTCGGCCCCATATGTGAGTATGGGGAGGAGGAGGCCGTTTGCGATGCGGTGGCATAGGAAGGGTTTTACGCCGGCACCCGGGGAGGATAGGCGTTTGACGAAGGAGAAGATAGCTTGGGCTAGGGACAGCCTTTGTCTGAAGTGGTGGGTAGTGTTGAGGGCTGGGGTCAACCAGTACCCTAGCCATCTCACTACTTTGGAGGGTTGGAAGAGGTGGCCTTCCAGGTCGATTGCGGCCGTTGAGGGGGGGGATCTCTCGCTTGGAGTCCGCCAGTGGATGAGTTCCGTTTTTGGGACCGAGAAGGACACGCCTATGTCCCGGCCCCTCGTAGCGACTGTGTTCAAAAGGCCTTGGAGCCTGCGGATGTTGCCTCTATAGGATGGAGAGGCTACTGTGATTGAGAAGTCGTCGACGTATGAGATCATAAGTCCTCTGGGGACCGACATGTGTAGGGGAGAAACATATAGCAGAAAAAGCAGGGGGGAGATTGGGGAACCTTGGGGGGTGCCTACTGAGATGGGGGCGGAGAGGTTGGGGGATCCTTGGAATACTAGGGTGCCGGTCCTTTCCGACAGGAAGGAGGAGACCCAGTCGACCATGTAGGATGGCACGTGGGAGGCCAGGAGTCTGGCTCTAAGGGTGGAGGCGTTGACATTGTCGAAGCCGGCCTTGATGTCGAGGAAGAGGGTGGAGACTTTCAACCTGGGTCTCTGGAGGGTTCTCACTTTGTGCATAAGAGTCAGGCAGGTGTCGGAGGAGCTGAGTCCCGGTAGGGAGCCGCATTGGTTATGGTGGAGTAGGCCCTTGGATCTGGCGACGGCGGACAGTCTGACCGTCATTACTCGTTCAAGGACTTTTGAGATGGTTTTAAGGAGGACTATTATCCAGAAGGAGACGGGGGAGTCGTTGGAGGCCTTTCCAGGCTTGTCGAGGACTACCCCGTTCGCGGTTTTTAAAGAGGGAGGGTGGTAGCCGAATGCCACTAGGGGGGAGAGGAGTTCGAGGATGATCGTGGGGTTGATGAGGTTAACCTTCTTCCATACGGAGTAAGGGACCCTGTCAGGGCCAGGGGCCGAGGAGGGGGAGGACTTGCAAAGGGCGAGTTTGATTTCCTCCGGCGTGAGAGGGGCGGCTGAGGGGTGTCTTTTAAGGCGGCCTCTATCAGGCAGAGGGTCTTTGGGAGGGAAGAAGTGGTCCAGTAGCGCTTTGTTGATTGCTACCGGACCCGACGCGTCGGGAAGGGAGAAAAATCTGGGAGTTTTCCTCGGGGCGACCAGTTGTTTGGCCGTCCAGATGTTGTTCGGGGAGGCTTTTGCAAGGAAATCGGCCCAGTAGGAGGCTTTCGCCCTCTTGATACTTTTGAAGTACCCAAGCTTAGATAGCCTCGCGATGGCATAGGAGTCGGGGGTTTGGAGCTTCTTGGCCCTTTGGGTGGTTTTCGTGAACTCTTTCCGGCGGTAGGTCAGGAGTGGGGTCCACAAGGGCTTGGACCTTGGCGAGGGGCGGGAGTGCGGCGCGGAGGCTTCTATTGTTGTCGTAAGTGTAGAGAGGGCCGAGGAGAACCATTGGTCAAGTTGATTAGGGGAGGGGGCATCGGGGGGAGGAGGGACCTGCCAGTCCTTGAGTCTGTCAGTAAGGCTAAGCCAGTCAACCTCTTGCCAGCGTGGTCTTGGTTTGTCGTTGTGGGGGGAAGGGGGACGTAGGGAGACCAGGATTCGTGCGTGGTCTGATCCTGTGGAGGGTAAGGTGGATGCGTCCCATGAGTGGAAAGCAGAAATAATATGCGGGTTGGCGAATGCCAGGTCGATGGCACTTGGCCTGTGAGTTCCTGTGAACGGGAAGCGGGTATAAATGCCCGGGGTATTAAGGAGGGTGTAGCCCAAATCTGAGGCTACCCAAATCCTGTGTCTTTTTTTTTTTGTTTTTTTATCATGCGTTCATTGTTTCTAGGTACAAGAAGCTTCGTGCAGCGTTAGCTATGGAGAGAACAAAACCTATAAATCAAAACAAAAAACAAAAGAAACCATATTTTCCCATCCACCGCGTTTACTGAAAGTACCTGGGCCAAAAACCGTTTGCCCGTCGTTCCCTACGGAATCAAAATATAAGGAAATTACAACGCTGAAACTACTTCTCGTATCTGCGTCTTTTGGCGGGGTGGGCTATGTAAAGGAAAAAATAAAATAACTAATCAACCACAAAACCAAAG
>Ga0307507_10012710_pt1 | contig 10353 bp, 3 predicted proteins | sample 7_EM_MG_FD_207223 | JGI IMG/M metagenome (GOLD analysis project Ga0307507, IMG submission 207223) | Populus trichocarpa ectomycorrhiza microbial communities from riparian zone in the Pacific Northwest, United States - 7_EM | ecosystem: Host-associated > Plants > Roots > Unclassified | place... | reverse complement strand
GAGTAGGTTACAGTGATGTTGGTTAAAAGCTTGATATATTTGGAATGAGGAAGGGCGAGGAGCTTAAGACTCCTCGCCACGCTAGTGCCGCGGCGTCACGTGACGACCGCTTGCCTCATTCCCAACAAAGGGTAAACCAGTAACTAAAACTAAAAGAATATTATATTATTAAACTCCTAAAACTATAAAGTGTTTATAGTAGCGTAGCTTAAATATTTAATATTATATCTTAAGATAGATTTATACTTTTATATTATAGAATAAGCATAGAATTTTATTAACTATCTATTATTGCTGTTACTTATATACTGGCTTAATCTCTATAAAGAACGGCTTTAATCTATTTAACTAACTAATTTCTCTTATAAAGGCGATTTTTATACTTATAAATATTATATTATTATATATATCTTAGGCCATTATACGCATCTTATATCTATAGAGGATAATATTTAAGGCTATAAAGTCTTTACTAAAAATAATATATATCTCCTTTATTATCTTTTCTAAGGTCTTATCTTAAAAGTGGCCGCCTTTAAATATATATACTATATAATCTAATAAAGGTTTCTATAACTTAACCACTAAATAATAAATCTAAGTATTTAATTGTGGATATAAAGAGGCCTCTATAGGTACTATTTCTATCCCTATTTTAATTAGTATTAGAGGTTAAAGTAAAGATCTCTTTAGTATATTATTAGGCTACGGAATAGGCTCTACTAAATTCTATATAGTGGCCGGTTTCTTATACCTCTTATTATAAAGGTATTATAAGTTTTAACACTAAAATAGCCTTTTTATAGTTGTAATTTTTTTTTTGGTATATTTAGTAATAAACCAAAAAGGGGTATTAGGCAGCTTATAGTTTGGAATCTTTAGAGCTATCTAGAATATTAGGCCAAAATTCTATATAATGTTCTTTAAAAAACTTATAAGCTATATATAAAAGTACCTTTTAGTATTCTTTAAAGTAAAAGTTATCTAGGCTATAACTAAGAATACTATTTATTATTTTATATTTTATTCTAAAATACTTAGCAGCGCGTATAAAAACTTTAGTATTATTTTATAGAGTAGAGTTATTAAAGTTTAGAAGCCTACGCAGCTCTTTAATATTAGGTATATTACTTAGTATCTTATCTTTACTTAAAGAAGATATTAAGAAGAGGATAAAATAATACATTAAGATAGGGAATTAGATTTAGCTTTTAATCCTATATTAAGGATAAAGACTAATATATAAATATATTAGGGTAGCTAATTTTAGCTCTTAATGGCCTTAAAGCTAGCTACCCCTTAAACTAAGAATAACTTATTTATAGGACTAAATATTATGCTCTAAGCTTAATGTTAATGCCTTAGGCAAAGGCTATAAAAGTAGGTAATTATTATTATTATTATTATTATTCATTGCTTAACGTCCGATTCGGATCCCTGTTGGGCCCACGCGGACTACTCCTTATATACATATAGGGAGAAAACTCTATTTGAGAAAACCCCGTGATCCATCTCCCCGCCTTTTAGGGCTCGCTTACAAGTCGCCTGCGAGTCACCAGTAGTGCTCTACTACCTTACTTTTTGACCTCCTTGGGAACCACTACTGCCGTAACAAACCTACGGACGCGCTAGTATCACACACTATACTCTACTCCTGTAGAGTTATTAGGGGGCGCCTATTACTCGCCCCTTTGCTTTCCATTACTATTTCCTTTACAACCCGGAACTGGTCTAGCACATTTTAGCCAATAAGCCACTAGGTAGCCGCCTTAAGGCCTTTCTATGTTGAAAGTAGTGTATTATAGTTTTCTATGCCAGCTACTAAGAGCATTGCTTCTCAGCCGGTGTGTAAGGGGCATAACAGTATTACGTATTTTGGTGTCTGTCTTGGCCAGCCACATTCGCACCTTAGGCTACCCACTAGGACACCCACCCAGTGAAGCTAATCTTTTAGTCCTATTATTCCTGTCCTTAAAAGTGTTGCCATTGTATTTTCTGCCTTTATTAGGCCCTCTTGGAGCCCTTAGGTATTTACCCCCCATGGCGTTACCCATACTACGGCTTGGGTTCCCCTTGCCTAAGTCTACCTCTGTACCTTTAACTCCCATTCGTCTCTCCAGCGTCGGTCCAACCAGTATTGTGTTACGGTAGATGGTTTTCCAGTACTCTTTTATGCTCTACTTTAGCTCCTTTCTCTCCCTTACTATTGTCTTTGCTGGCCTCTTGCGCGTCTCCCTTCCTCCTCTATATAGGCCTGGGCCCTAGCGCCGCACCATTCTTCTTCTACTTTCTCCACCTGTTTTCCTAATATATCTTCCCTACTTTGGGGTTGTTGGTTCCTTCTCCTATAGGGCACCCTAGGGTCCCTTTATAGTTTATTTAGGCGTGTCTTGATATACTTTATAACGTTAGAGTTACATTCCTTTTACACCCTTTACATTGCATCAGCTTCAATATATAGTTATAGGGGGGGAATATTGGCTTCCTTCTCGAGCAGTGCTATGGCCGTTCGCTTATACCCGCCTGTTATACTCCTAAGGCAGGCTGTTTAGACCTTTTGGAGTGGTTTAAGGAGTGATTTAGGGGGGCCTTTCTTAGTTTCTCTAGTGGCCCAAATGCTAGATCTATACGTCATAGTTAGCCAGACAACTGCTGTATATAGTAGGCGTAACCTCTAGAAGCATGGACCCCATATAAAATTAACAATCCTGGATATGGCGATATACTGTGCTTGGCCCTTACAGGCCGCTTACGCCGCATGTGCGCTCCACCGGAGCTTACTGTCTACCCACACTCCCAATACCCTTAGGCCTTAAACCGGTTGACCCCCAAAGCCTTAGATATGGATTGTATACTAAAAATCTACAGATTGGTTATATTTTCTTATAAAATAGATTAGCTGGTATTTCTCTGGTGAGAATTGGACTCTATGTCGTCTTACCTATTCTATATAGGTGTTATGGGCTTTCTCTAGTGTCCTACAGTTCTCTGCGGCTGTTGGCCTATATATAATTAGGTTTGTATCATTAACAAAGCCTATCCCCTGGGTCGCCCCTTCCTTAAAGGTATCAAGTAGGTTGCTTACAAAGAAGAGGAAGAGTATAGGCAACAGAGGTGATCCTTATAGTATTCCTGTTATAACTGCGATAGGGGGGCTCTGGTATCCGCTAAAGACCAGTAACATTTCTTTCTGGCCTGTAAATCCTTAAACAAACTAAATAATCTATTCTAGGAAGCCCTTTGCCCTAAGGATATATAGGAGACGCTTATGGGGTACATTATCGTAGGCGCCGCTGATATCTAGGCTAAGCATTAATACTACGAAGTCCTTTCGCATAGCCCATGCAGTTTTAATGGTAGCAGCGAGTAATATAAGTGCTAATAGCGTTAAGCGATTCTTTCTTGCCCCCATTTGGCTTTGTAGTAGTAGGGCGTGTTCCTCTGCCGTATCTGCTATATGGTCCGCTATAACCTTTTCTAAGATCTTGCTTAGGGTGTTTTCTAAGGCAATAGGGCGGTAGCTTCCTGGGATTAAGTAGTCTGCTTTACCTTCTTTTCATAAGATAACCGTCGTCATGGATCTTCCAAGTTGCAGGTAGTAGCCTATTATAAAGCATGCTCTGGCTACATCTGCAAGCCAAGGTGCTATAAGTGGTCCACAGGTCTTTAGGGCTTCGTTTAGGATCCCATCTGGTCCTAGTACTATGTTGTTTAAGAGGCGGCTAATAGTTCTAGCCATTTCTTCAGTTGTTATGTCGCTGTCGACCCTCAGGCGAGTCACCAGTGTTTCACCAGTAATGTCGCTAAGGTCTACTAGAGCCGGTTAAGGGAAAAATCTTTCTATAAGAATCTTTGCCTTCTCGTTATTGTTACTTGTGGCCTGTGGTTCGCCTGCTCTTTATAGGGGTGGTAGGTATAGATCTTCTACTAGGCGTCCCACCTTTTTCTTTACCCATTTCGCTATGGTCCAAAGGCCCTTGTTATAGGGGAGACTCAGGTTAGTAGTGTGTTTATTTATAAACCGTCTCCAGTTATTCCTTGCTTCTTTTCTTAGGGTATTCTTTAGCTGGTTTCTTGTGTCTTTATATCATCTCTCATCCTTAGAATCGTGGCTACTTGTGTATTTCCTCCTTGCTTATCATTGGCCGGCTACAAGGGCCGCGCACTATGCGGACCATGCGTGTCGCGTGTAGGGGCCTGGTTTTGAAACCAGGTAGTGCTCTTTCAGCCTACTTTTAATTGCTGCCTAGATCCTTTCTAGTCTTTAATTAATTTCCTTGGGGGTAGCCAATAAGCCTCACTTGTTTGGTATTAGGTGGATTTCTTCTAGGTCTTAGAGTTGTTATTTAATTATATTAAGGAAGCTATCTACGTTAAGCTTCCTTATTGCGTATCTTTTGCCATTTGGTTGCGCCTTAATATCCAGATCTAGTTATATCTGGATAGGGATATGGTCTAAGGTAAGTGCCCATTCTTCTTTAGGGGAGCACCTTTTAAGTCTCTGGTATAGGTTTTCGTCCATAATTATAAGGTTAATTATACTTTTGGCAGTGCCCCATTGCCATATAATTGCACCTAGGGGGGTAGCTAGCTTAAGGCCCCCGTTGTCTATAGCTCTTAGTAGGCACTCTGCCTATCAATCGGCAGCAACATGGATGCCCCCCTACTATAGGTAGTGGAGGTTTATATCTCCTAGTAGAATAGACTCCGCGTGTTTAGTTTCTAGCAAGCTTATTACAGATATAATATTCTCTGTCTATACTACCCCTTCGACCCTAGGGTTATAGACATTAATAATTTATACTAGTCCCCTATATATCTGGATGGTTATAACTGCAATATCTAGGTTAACTGCCTACCATGACCATAAGGCAAGGCTGATATTTTTACTAATCATAAAGCATACGCGTGTAGCTGCTTTTGGTTTATACAGGAGCTGGAATCCTTAGGGGCAGTATGTCGATTATATATAGGTATTATAGTACGGCTCTTATATAGCAAGAATATGGTGTTTCTCTAGGTCTAGACTATCTAGTAGGGGCCTTGCTAGACGGTGGTTCGTATTGCCGCAGTTATACTGTATAATAGTCAAGTAGCGGACCCCTAGTGGGGGTCCTTCGCCTCTCCTTCACTCCTCGCTTCTTCCGTTTCCACTTTCTCTAAAATATTCAGAACTTCCATCTCCTGTATTTACTCCCTAGCCATTACTCATTTTATATGGAGCTTTCCATTCCTGTGTCTTGTGTTCCTACTAGCCTTTCTAAATCTAAGTCTGTTATTGCCTCTGGTTCTTCCCCCATTCTTGCCGGTTGGCTGTGTGCCCCTTGTGAGCCAGCTATATATATTATATTTGCCGTATTAAATCTAATTCTTAATTGTCCCGGCCTTAAACTTACTGTAGCCGTCCATAGGGGTCTTCCTACTGGGCGTCCTCTCCCTTGTGTCCCATGTATCCCTTGTGTCCCTATTCGGTCTGGTAATGTCGCGTAGCGTCGCTTTTAGCCCGTTAAGGCTTGGGATGGCTGGCTTAGCCCCCCAGTATTAAAGGTAGGAAACGCTGGGAAGACACCTGCGTCCCCCTAGCTTATTGCCTATTATTTCCATTTGTATAACCTAGCGTGTAGTTGTTCCCGTAGCTATTAAGCCCTTTCCTTCCGTCTCCTGTATTTAATGCAGTCTTCTCTCTCCCACGCCTTATATGTGCTTTGGTAACAGTTCACGCATTTTATTTGGTCTTAATTTGTACATTGTCTTGTATCGTAGGGGCCTATATAGTGGCCGCAGCATACCTATGCTGCGTATGTGGATTGGGTGTGTCCCTATTGTGCGCAGCAATAATATCATTCCAGGCGTAGTCTGTGGTTGTAGAGCCTTGTGTTGTATATAAGGCCATTTATAATTATTCCTTTTTAGATAAGGAGTTTTTGCATTCCTGGTGTATATACGCTAACAATAAGGGAGCTATGCGTTTGTCTATCGTCTCCCTAGCAAGTCTCTAGCGCCCCTTATGTCCTCTTATTATTCTCATTATATGCTTAGTTTATATTTTCCTATTAAAGCCATTGGATCCGGGTAATTACAAGTCCTAGTATAAGGCGTTCCGTTTGTTTTACTATCTCCTATATAGTTGCTGTATTATCCGCCTGGCGTCCCCTTTCTACCCTAAGGCTTATAGGAACCGATAGGACTTTAACTAGGTGATCTTCACGAAGCACTTTTATGCCAATACGCTCTTCTAGCCTATCCCCTGCCCTTACGGCCCGTTCCTTTGCCTATTGGTCCTTTAGGGTGACTCTAATGTCTCCACTCCTAAGGTGTCAGACTGCGACGGCGTTATAGACCTCCTTACAAATCTCTATAAGAACTTCTGTTTCTAATTGTCCCCTAAGTTCCTCTGCCTTTTCTATATTTGGTCGTATTATGATTATATACCCGGTTGTTGTTTTTAGGGGGGTAGGTTCCCTATGCTATAGGAGCGCAGCTACGGCGGCCCAAGTGCGGTTCGCCTATAGGGGGGGGTTTTGTTTATCTTTAATTTTGTTTAGCCGTTAAAGGATTTAATTAAGGGTTTACTAGAAAGGCGCCTAAGATTCACTGGACTGGAGCTATTCTGCTAGCTGCATTAGTTTATAATGGCTAACAGATACTCCCCCATAGTTCCGGATACTAGACGCGTCCAATAGGCTTTATATTTTGTCAGATGCCTTCTTAATTGGGGTATTTCCGCTTTCTAGTATAGTATTCGCCCGTCCTTGTTGTTGTTGTGGGGGGCCATTATTAGGTATAGGTCTGGCGGTCACACGCGACTGCGTACCACCGTCGTTCCACCTGTGCCTCCCCTGTGATGCATATATCTCAGGGGATTATCAGGGTGTTTTTCAGGGTTCTTTTGGTTGGTTTGGTCTTTTTAGGCCGGGTGCAGCAAGAGCTCCAAAAGTCTTCTTTTTTAAAGTAGGTAATTATTTTATATATATAGGAAAGAGCAAAGGGACTAAAATAGAGTACTATAGATTAAGCTTAGGAGACTTCTGTTATAGAATATAATACCTACTATATAGTCTTTCCTAGTAGTAATTAATAGAGCGGCGTTTTAAAAAAGGAATTATATTAATTTAACACTATATATTACTCTACTACTAGCCTAATAAACCTATATTAGAGGTAGGATAAAATGCCTTTAATTAAACTACTAATTAACCCTATGCCTTTTTATAGTAATAGGCTAGTATATAAGCTAGATTATAGTTTTAATATAAAAATCTACTTATTTCTTATAAGATATTCTCTATTAATAAAGAATTTTATATAGTTTTTAAGCTTATAGTAATATTTTTAGAGGAGCTTATAGTTGCATGTCTAGATAAGGTCTAATTAGCAGCTATTATATACTAAGTAAGCCTTTTCTTTAGGCCTTAATAAGTTTTATATAATAGCAAGCCTAAGGGTATCCTATTATATGCCTAGGACACATTTTTATTAGCTAGCTAAATAAGGCTAGTTTTAGGCCTAGCTATAAGCTAGGTAGTTATATATTAAGGACTATAATACTAGCACGCTATACGCGCTATAACGGCTCTTTACTATTACCTTTATACTTAACTATTATAAGGAACTGTTTCCTAATTAACTAGAATCTAGGTAATAACTTTTAATAGTAACTTTACTACTTAAATCTCTTACTAGGTTTTATTCTGCTAGTATAAAACTAGTAGCTTAGAGCTTATTTTTAGTATTATAGATCTAGATTTTAGAGCTATAAATTAATTAATTAGTATAGCCCGCGAAGCCCTACTACACACATCTATGTTGCCGTGGGTGGAAACATTATCTAGAATCCTATTCCTCTTAATGGCCAAGTGTAGAGGCGATGGTAGAGAGCCGTCGCAGTGCGTGCAGCGCTGTCGTTTAACTCTATGGTAATAAGCCCGCGACGCGTACAAAGCATCGCCCTTAACAACATTAGGAGCCTCACTGCCTCCGCTTAGAGCTCTTGTTCTACCATCTAGGGAGGCCCATTAAAGGAAACTAAGATACGAAAACCGCCTAATATATAACTACCTGGCTCGCAGCTAGGCCCGAAACTGGCCTTATCCAGCTAGTTAACGTAGACGCGTCCTAGGCGTATAACAAGACACCCTTAGGCTTACACTAGCTCTAAGATTATAAAGGGAATGCGACAAGGGTATAGGGATCCTCCTTTTATAAGAACTTGTTAAGGTTAACGCGTTGTAAATACTTTATATAAAACTTGTTAAGGCCCTAAGGCCACCGTAAAGAACTTATTAAGGCCCTACCTAGAGAACTCGTTAAGGCCCCTCTATAAGGGCCTATCTAGTATCTAATACACTTAGGTAACTTAAAAGAGGGTCTTAATAGGCGTGGTGCGCGCAACCTGGTTAACGGCGACGTGACGGCGACGTAATAGCAACACAACGGCGACCAGACGGCTTAACAAGATAGAAATATGGGTAAAGCTCTAGGCAGCGAAAATATAGGCCAGCTTTAACAGCCCCATAGCGCTTAACTTACAGTCGACTTATAGTTAACCTATAGTTAACTTATAGGCGACTTATAGGAGGGTTTTAATAGGCGTGGTGTATGTAACCTAATATGTATATATATAAGGCAACTTATAGGAGGGTCTTAATAGGCGTGGTGCATATAACCTAATGTATATATATAGGAGAGGCTATAGGGGAAACACAGGCCAGTTAGATAAGGACTTAATAGTTAAAGATATAGGCTAGCTTATAAGAGGTAGGGACACAAGCTTAGTTAGTAGGAGAGGGGGAAGTAGGTCGCCTAGTATAGGACCTAATGCCTCTATAGCCCCTCTCCTATAAGATACAGTCGGCCTATTATAAGAAGACTCTTATAGGCAACGCGAAATGGGAACTGGTAGCAGTATAGGGTATTACGCCCCTATATTACTACTAGCCTCCTATAGGGCGTAGTGCGTAGTAGCCACTGCTAGCTTTAAGGACCTTATCCTTTAGCTAGGCCCTAACCCTTAGTGCACTTAGTAAGTAGGTAGGATTATATCCTAGCTAGAGAGACTACTACGTGGCTTAAGAGAACGGATGTGTGTGTTAGTATACTAATAGACAGAACTGTTCGCCTCTAGGGCGGTATACCGGTAAGATATACTTAAGAAGCAAATAGGAGTTACTTAAATAGGGGAGGCTTTTGGTCTAGGCCTTAACTATAGAAGGTACCTAAGGCTTCCATATTGCAAGATGTAGCTATAACGCCCTTATAGGATTACGCCAGTAGGCACGTAAAAAGGGAGTTATAACCCCTAGAAGCGGCAGCTTATGCCTATACTAGCGGAAATAATAAAGAAAGGCGTAAAACTAGAGGCTATAGAAGGCTCCCAAGCTGTGCGAAAGCATACTAACTCTAGAAGGAGATTCTTATATAGACCGCTAGGGGGCGGTCTAGTACTTAGGTTAATCCCGTTATAAGATACCTAAAAGAATGGTAAAACCCCCTATTAATTAGTAGTGGCAGCTAACTACTTATGGAAAGCCCCCTATGCCTTTAGGCCTAGGTAACTAGGACTAAATACTAGAAAACTAGGGTAGAGGCCTGGATAAGTAGGCATATTAAACTCTACTCTATAACTACCTGCTATATTACAGGATGTAGCCATGACGCCCTTATAGGATTACACTAGTAGGTGCATAAGATAGGAGTTGCAACCCCTATAAATAGCAGCTTATACCCGTACCAGCGGAAATAATAAAACAAGGCGTAAAACTAGAGGCTATAGAAGGCTCCTAAGCCGTGCAAAAGCGTACCAAATCTAGGAGGAGGCTCTTATACAAACTGCTAGGGGGCAAACTGGCACTTAGGTAACCCATTATAAGATATCTAAGAGAATGGTAAAATTCCCTATATAAGTGGTGGTGGCAGCTAACTGCTTATAGAAAGCCCTAGGCCCTTAGGCCTAGATAAGGGAAAGCTACTAGAAAACTAGGGTAGAGGCCTAGATAAGCAGGCATACTAAACTTTACTATATATTAGTATATTAGAGTTATTAATAAACCTAAATACTATAGTACTAAGCCTTAGGGTATACTAGTATTTATCTATATTATTTGCGCTATATAGCCTTTAATTAAGAGCCTATAAGGATAGCAGCCTTCTTCCTATTATTATAGTATAGGGTTTCCTCTCCTAGTCTACTAATAGGTAGAAACTATAGTAAAGCCTTTAGCTTCCCATCCGCTATATATACCTATTTTACTATCCTCTATACCCCCTTAGGGTCGTTTATTAGCTTCTTAATAGTCTATCTTTATAACTTATTAGCCTCTTACCGGATTATCCTTTTCATTTTATTATATATAA
>Ga0307507_10012709_pt1 | contig 10354 bp, 11 predicted proteins | sample 7_EM_MG_FD_207223 | JGI IMG/M metagenome (GOLD analysis project Ga0307507, IMG submission 207223) | Populus trichocarpa ectomycorrhiza microbial communities from riparian zone in the Pacific Northwest, United States - 7_EM | ecosystem: Host-associated > Plants > Roots > Unclassified | place... | reverse complement strand
ACATTGAAAAAAACAACGTCCAAGTGCCTCGAAAAGAAAACACCCTTGTGAAATTGAGGAAAATGACTTGCGGTCCTCTTCAATGTGCATGCATGAATCTGAGGAAAAATGACTTGCGGCCCCCTTTAAAATTTCTTCTAAAATCCTGATAGATTATTGCACTTTAATATAAAATTATATTACAATATATATCGAAATAGTAATATATAAATTACATTTTATGTCTATTAAAAATTATGTTTTAAAATTATTGAACTCTCTTGAAATATAAACTGATCCCATTTTTCCATTAATTCCTTTCTTATTTTATACTTCACGCATAGGAATTTAAAGAGCATAAAACAAAAATTTTAAATCACTCTCAACCTATATATCGCTAATGTGTGTGTATATATATATATATATTAAAAGTTAAAGCTAGAAATTTTATATTTATAAAGTAAAGGTTAGTTAATTGAGTTTGCTTTGTAGGGTTTTATATAGTTATGCATATTAAAAGAAGAATAGAGTGATAGAAAATATGGATAATTCATTTATATTCGCTAATTTGAACCAGATAGAATCGAATAAAGACATAACCAACCAAATTGGATGAGGTGAGATTGTCATCTGTGTGCCTGTGCCTGCGCATGTGTATATGGATGCAGATAGAAGTTAAATCTCTATTTACAATTAGCGAAATACATATTTTTATCTTGTGATCGAATGTAGTGTTATAAAATTCAATTTTAGATAGTGATTTTAAATTAAGGTGTATAAAAAGTTCGGATCTTATAAGCTGTATTTTTCATTTTTCTTGACAACTAGTTCAATACTTAAACCAACCAGTTACCGGATTTCAATGGTTTTGATTGAGTTCTATTGCATCCTTTGCATGTCCAACCTGAATCACCAGGCGATGAATTAGTGGCGATGCCACTGGATCCGCTCAATAACATTAATCAAGCGACCCATATTTCTGTAGCTCTATATATCGGCGCGTGGTGCTTTTCCCCAAAGCTTAGAGCCGGCAGGAAAATACACTTGCACGTGGATTTCTCACTAGATCGTTTTCTGCTCAAGCAATCATGCAAATTTGGTTGCCCATTGGCCAAAAATGGCAATAATTCAAGGACAACTGAAGTGGGCAAGGGATGATCCCTCATTGCTGTATCTGATGGGGAAAAAATCTCAAAGAATATGATGTTTCTGAATCGTTGATCGACCCAAGACATCTCTTCATGAGATCACAACGAGGGTTTCACGTGCAGCACAAGAAGGAATCGATTACCAGCAGACTATATTTTTTCATGTGTTTATAGAGTAATTGTCAGTTGGGATCAGCAAGTCAAACTACAACTCAACCGATACCATCAAAGGAAGGCGAATATAGTTCACGTTATAAAAAATCCACGGACATGCCGAACCCCTTGTTCTTGTTAATATTGCACAAGGAAGTCCTGATGTGACTGAAATAATCGCAAGATTCTCAGAACAAAATGAAAATTTTAACCTAACTCCTTTAAAATTTTCTTTCTCAAGGACGAAATACAGAGGTTAGCTTTCTTTTCCGGAAAAGTAAATATCACTTTTTTTCCCGGATTCCGTTATCAGGTCAATAACTATATTCTTGCTGTAAGCACAAAATGAGAAAAACAATTATGTAAAACAAAATCTCAATATTTATCTTAAAGCAAATCCAATATAGGCTTATTGTGGGATGTACAGAAACGTGTGAATGTAGGGCTTTTAAAATCTCAATCCTATATAATTATGATCCCCGTAACCATCACCATTTTAAATTCATCAAAAAAAAACTCGAGACATATTCCAGCACCATCTCATTAATTACCACCTTTCACATTCCCACCGTCGACTATGCCCCAACGACGAACCCTTTCCATATCGCGTCAGGATTATTTAATCCTCTAGTCCCTTTTAATCTCTATCCATTAATTTAGTATATAACATTGTCCAAATTATTAGTCTCAATTAGTTTTTGTACGAGTCAGCTAGCTAACTCCACAAGCATTCTGTTCTTGTTGCGTCATATATTTACTACTTCTCTTGTTCTTCACATCTGAATCATTATGTCTTTCTCTTTATAAATCCAAACCAATCTCTGTCTCGGTATAGATTTAACACCCCCCTTCCTCTTTCTGGGTGTGTCTCTATATATAGGCGCATTACCTCTCATCATTATTAACCAAATCGATTTCTGCATCAAAAGATCGGCAATACAGGATGCTACCGAGAGGAGTCCGCATTGCCTTTCTCATAGTAGTGCTAGTAGCTTTTGAGATCCAGACATCCTTGTCACAGATTAATAGGGCGAGTTTTCCAAAGGGTTTTGTCTTTGGGACAGCCTCTTCTGCTTTCCAGGTTTGTGCAATCTCTTTTAATTGATTAAACCTCCTGCTTTCTTCTTGAAAATGCCAGTGAAGCATGGATATTTTCTCTCTTTTATGTTTCCTATCGATTAAAAAAGAGAGCCCGTACACATTCAGAGGGAAAGAAAACATTATTGAGAATGTGTGCGTGTTCTTTTTGAGTTCAAAGCTCAACATTACCAAACTCACCCACCGATGCTTAAAGCAAGCTCTGCCAATGACGCTTTCCTGGTGGTTATTTTTTGTTTTTAGAAAATGACTTCCAACTGGTTATTGAAAGAAGTGTATTTGTCTTGAACTTTCCAAGTTATGCCATTTCCTCGTGACATACTAGCCGTGCCGTTTAATGCTTTTAGCCAATTGTCTTCTGTCTTTACTCTTTAATTAGGTCTTTAGGTGGATGCCTGTTAGCTACTTTTTGTCAAAATCCATTTGTGTGGTTTCTCGTCATTTAGAGACGCTAAAATTCTTTTCTTGTTTTTTTAGGGATTTTTTTTTTAATTTAAGGAATTGTTAGAGTGGATGCGTAAGGTCAAATTTTGTCAAACTATTCTAGTAGTTTTTGGTACACACTAAAACGAGTAGAGGCACAGACTCGCCGAGTAACTAGGGCCGCTCCGGAGGACCGTTGCTGTTTCCCTGGTTTTATGAAAGAACCACTGTATTTTGGAACATATGCAAATAGCCCCTCGTTCTTTCTTTCTTTCCTTTTCTCTCCGTGTTCAGGATGCCCAATCGCTCTGTTTTCTCAAGTGTTGACCTCGGGCAATTTTATCACCATGTTAACAACTATAAAAATTATATTAGTGGTTCTTGATAATTTGAGATTGAAATTTACATAAATTTTATTTATTTATTTATTTATTATATACTTATTTTTTTTATAATTGAACAAGTATAACATGATATCATTTCGAAGTTGATCCAGGTTAATCTAACTGATTTGATTTGGTTTAATATATATATATATAAAAGGAAAGAAAAATTAGACAGTCCTGATTAATGAGTTCACACTTTGTTTTCAATTATAGGAAAAGGATTAGAATCTTTTAGTGAGCTGAGCATGCCACCAGTTATTTCCTTTAGTTATTGTTTGTGGACACAAGGAGAGTTTTTTTTTTTGGGGTAACTTAACACGGTAAGAAAAATAATAAAATAGCAGAGTCCTGATTAATTATTTGCAACTAGTGTTGCGAATGACATGTAACTCGCAAGTTGTAGATAACAATTGAGACTCGATAAAGAAACATGTCTAGGAATAGTTTTTCCTGTCTTTACCTCTCCATCAAGAGAAAAAAAACCCAGTTCACATTACCACCACAATTTTACCAGCCACAATTCATCAATTTTTTCAGTCACAATTCATTCACAACCAACACAATTAAACACAAAATGTAACCACATCCATATCATATAATGTAATTAACATAAGTTGATCTCACCTAATTCTTATATATAATATAATTACATCTGAAAATCACCTCAACTCGTGGAATGGCATGCACCACCACCCCAACTCATCCAACTCGAGGACAAGCCTCTAACATTCATGTAAGGGTCAGCACCAATATCACCCTAGTTGATAGATGGGTCTAGGACACTCACGGATGGTTCAACATCCCCAATACTCTCTTAATAAGCGATCTCATCTCCCGCCACAACACATATTAAGCGTAGTGTTAGCCATGAAATGTCTCATCTCATCGATGCCTTCATGAATTGCGGTTGCTGCTTTCCAATCCTCCCATAATAAGTAATGAGTCTATAATATGTATTAAAAAATAATTAATACTCATCATCTATAATAATATTATTAATAATATATGTTATATCTAAAAAAATATTGCATACCAATCGATTCTGTTTCGGATATCAGGATGCATAATGTATCAGATTACATGGACACATCGGGAAACTTGATCAGGTAGGTGTTATATAAACTGGCTCTTAGTGGTCAAATATCATCTTATGTAGGTATCTACATCAATCATCAGATGACACTCGTCAAATATATGATCACTCATAGAATCCCAAATATATAGGTAAACTACATGAATAACTAACTAATTCCCTTCACACTTATCTTGACAACCGATACTATGTAGTTCGTCATTGGTATCAACATATTTCAGTGTGTGTTGTGAAATACTAAATTGTTGCATTATGCAATGCATCTCAATTATGTTGAAGCAATGTAGCGATACCTATGCTAACTAGATCTTATATCCCTCACGAAATATCAGCGAAGCTGAAAATATCAAATCTTTTGTATATAACATTCATATAATCTATCAAAACATATAAAAAACTTATATTAGATAATAAGTAAAAACTTAAAAATTAATGTCCAAATAACAAATTAAACATGCCTCTAAGCGTTGAATATAGGGGGTGGTGGCGATAGCGATTGAAAAATGGTGAGTGACCAGCGGGTAAAGAGAGAAATGAAGAAATTAGAGTAGCGGTAGAGAGAGGAGGGGTGATCTTCCGATGGATTTGAGTTTGTTTAAAAATATTATTATGCTTAAAAAAAAACTCACATAATCATCATCTACATAAATCAAATAAGTCAAAAAATGGCCTCTTTTTTGTACGAAAACCTGTCGGAACTTAGATTATTCTTTTTTTGTCCTCGGATATTGCTTCCACTCATATGATTTGTCCTTAAGTAGCCGGACATATTATAGTGATGAACTGGAGCAACGACTCAAGCAGATGTTGCTCCTTACACAGAAAACTTCCTGCCATGCAAGAAGGCCACAAGTAATGCATGATATGTTCAGCTTACTGCACTATAATGTGATGTTAATTAATTGTTGCAATTATATATTATTGTTCTTAATTAATTTGATTTTATTTGCAGTATGAAGGAGCAGTGAAAGCGGATGGAAGGGGACCAAGTGTTTGGGACGCATTTTCACATACTTTTGGTAATCCTTCATTCCCAGCGGAGTCCACAGTTTGAACAGTGACAGGACCGAATGCTAATTTTCAAGCATTTGAACTAATCTTATGGCATAATTACTGCATTAATATAATTAAAGAAATCATCATCACGTGTTTAAATTGTAGAGTAGTCCTGGATATCACGTGTCGAGGCTGCGTTAAGTAATTTGTAGAAGTGTTTGACCTTGCAACCATTAAACTAGTAGCTGATTGCTTCCCAACCTAATTCAAAGACCAGCTCTGAAGATGGAGTTATCAGTCAAGTTTTAGTTTCAAAATCTTTGATATTTTCTTTTAGTGAGCTTATCAAGGTGTTTGGTCCTGCAGGCAAGATAATTGATTTCAGCAATGCTGATGTGGCCGTGGATCAATATCACCTTTTTGATGTACGTCTTCTCATGCTAATCCCCCATTTCATTATAGCTGAGCAACTAAATATTGCTTGTAGATATGAAACTCAGTCAAAGTATGCTACAGCATTGGATAAAAAAAAACCCAGCAATTATACCATGTCTTCTTTAGCTTTATGAAACATTTTACTGTAGAGATAGATTTATCTAAACAGTTGACTTTGTGGTTATTGGAAACAGGAAGACATAAAACTTATGAAGGATATGGGAATGGACGCCTACAGATTTTCAATTTCTTGGTCTCGAATATATCCTAGTAAGTTTACATCAAAGTATGTTAATTTTATATATATGTATATATATATATATATATATATATATATATATATATATTTTGGTAAATCACGGTTATTCATTTCCATGGGTGATGTCATGACAATAATAGTATGGTAAGCGCATTCTCTATGTAGAGTTTACTTTTACAGACAATCGAAAGAAGAAACTGGCACCCTTTTATATAGAGACATGAAGCTATAACATAGAAAAGTTTCTTACTGTGGGTCTCTGTATAGATGGAACAGATAAAATCAATCAGGCAGGAGTTGATCATTACAACAAATTCATCAACGCTTTACTTGCTCAAGGTAAACCTTTACATTCAATCATCCTCTGGTGAGATTCATGCACTTTAGAGCTAGAAGAAGAGTTTGAGTACTTATCCTTGATTACCACTCCCCATCTAAAAGTTACCAAACTCATGTAGCTAAAAGTATCTTTGTACAGCATTCAATACAGTCAACAGCTTGTAAACACCATACACCTTCGTCAACTTTGTCACTGGTTAGTGATTTTAATATGGTTTTTAATTCTCAAGGATTCCTTGTGTTGCACAAAATTTGCAGGAATTGAGCCTTATGTGACCCTATACCATTGGGACCTTCCTCAAGCCTTGCATGACAAATATAATGGATGGCTCAGCCCCCAGATCATGTAAAAGACTGTTCTCGTAATTTGCAAATACGAAATTAGAATCACCTTTATGATTTTGGTGGTTAAGATGATCTTTGTAATTTGCAGAAAGGACTTTGCAACATTCGCAGAGACATGCTTTGAGATTTATGGTGACAGGGTAAAGCATTGGATCACATTCAATGAGCCTCATACAGTTGCTATTCAGGGTTATGATGTAGGTCTCCAGGCACCAGGAAGATGCTCTATCTTTCTCCACCTCTTCTGCCGGGCTGGAAATTCAGCGACTGAGCCCTACATTGTCGCCCACAACATCCTTCTTTCTCATGGGACTGTGGCAGATATTTACAGGAAAAAGTACAAGGTAAAGGCAATAATATATACAGTGTTCTGAGCTATCAAGGAGGCCAACTTGCCTTTTTTCTTCATTTTTTGCTCTTATCATTTATTTTATTTTCTATTTTTGTTGGTGCTAAGCTCGGGAATGATATCATATATCTATGGCATGAATTTTTTCAGGCAAAACAACGAGGATCCCTGGGCATATCACTTGATGTAATATGGTTTGAACCAGCAACAAACACCACAAATGACATTGAAGCAGCCCAAAGAGCCCAGGATTTTCAGCTTGGCTGGTATCTATGATCAAATCTTTCAGTACAGAAATAGCACTTGCCTAAAATATGTCCATGTTAATTTGTGATGTTTTTCCTCCAGGTTTATCGAACCTTTGATCTTAGGCAACTATCCGATCACAATGAGAAACAGAGTAGGGGATAGACTGCCAAATTTTACTGAAAATGACGTCGCTCTTGTTAAAGGGTCTTTTGATTTTGTTGGCATCAATCACTACACAACATTTTATGCACGAAGCAATGACTCTCTGTTTGGGGATCTAATTGGCAAAGTCCTTAATGACTCTCTCGCAGACTCTGGTGCCATAACCCTCCGTGAGTTAGCGATAATGATCCCTATAAAATAATTTCTTTTCAGCTATTTCCTTTAATTAGTAGAGATAATGAAACAGCAATGTGATTTTTTTTTATATAAATAAAAAAAAATCTGTCAATAACTGGTGCTCTTATTCTTTTCAGCATTTGGTGAACATTTGAAGCCCATTGGAGACCGGGTATGCACCTCGTTGAACTTAAATATTTTCATTCATCATTTAGACCACATAACAATGTCATTTGAGTGCAAAGATTACCTGTGCATTCATCTAGAAGAAAGACATTTGAGTGTTCATTGTTTCTGATTTCGTTCTTCCTTCTTCAATCCTTCTTCAATCCAGTTGCACTGGATTTCAGTCTGTCTAGTTCATTCTCTGATACATACAAATTCATCACTCTATTTTCTTGCAGCACTTTTGGGTTTAGTGTTTCTAACTATGCATTATCACTTATCTAAAACTGCAGGCAAGTTCTATATGGTTGTACATAGTACCTCGAGGGATGAGAAGCTTAATGAATTACATCAGGCAAAAGTACGGAAACCCTCCCGTCATTATAACTGAAAATGGTAATCTTCTGAATCATCATTGGTTCTGTCAAAAGGCATTCAAAACCATTTCTCTATGTTTATCTGGTCGTATAAAGTAACGTGTCAATTTATCTTAAATTCATCTCTATTTTTTTCTTGATCTCCAATTATGGAGAACGTCTTAACTGGCCCTTATAAAGCTTCGTCATGGAAGAAAAATCGCAAACAAAATCTGTCTTTTTCTGTGATCCTAACAGGGATGGATGATCCAAATCACGCCTGGACCCCCATTAAAGATGCTCTAAAGGATGAGAAAAGGATCAAATACCACAAGGACTATCTGGCAAGCCTGCTAGCTTCTATCAAGTATGGATCACTCGCCTACATGCCTCGGCGCATATATGTTCTGAGATATATAGTATGCTACTGCATGCAAACTAATACTCTATTCTATTGTTTTGGTTATTGCAGAGAAGATGGTTGCAATGTGAAAGGGTATTTTGTATGGTCCCTTTTGGATAATTGGGAGTGGGCAGCTGGTTACACTTCAAGGTTTGGTCTCTACTTTGTGGATTACAAGGACAAGCTCAAGCGATACCCCAAGGACTCTGTTCAATGGTTCAAAAAGTTCTTGACTTCTACTTAGAGTGGGGGAGCTGAAGTAAATGAAGATTTGCATAGGCAAACACACACACACACACGCCCACTTTTAAAATTACATGTCCTGATTTTCTTTAAGCACTGTGTTGTAACATGATATGATATAAGAAAATTCAATTTAAGGAAAGTTTATTTGTCCAAGCTGAAGAAAAACGCAAATTCACGATTGCGCTGATTTTGTATCGTTCAATTTTGCAATCTGTTGCCTCTGCAGTAATATTTAGATGGTGCTGAGATGCTTTTCCGATACTGTTATAACTAAATTAAATTAAATTAAATTATTTACTTTAAATCACAATAAACAGACTAAATTAAAAGTAAAAAAAATCAATAACTAAAGTAAAAATAATAATAATTACAAAATACTTTGGATCCGTGTTTATGGGTGTGGAGAATATTGTTTTCCCCACAGCCTTTATTTTTTTTAATCTTAATGTAATTGTAATTGTAATTGTAATTGTAATTGTAATATTTATTGAAAAGAATATTAATATAACATTAGATTTTACAAATGCAAGCTGCAGTTTTGAAACTTTTTCTAAGTTTCTGTCTTGATGTACAAGGAGCAACCTATAATTCCAACAACAACTAGATAACTCACACCTTCCAGTGCACCAATTGAAACTCCTGGTTCAGGAGGGAGGCCACACCCTGTTGTCCTGAGGGTTTAGAGAGACCAGGCAATTACTGGGGATGAGACAAATCCACCAGATATCGCAGCTTTCTCGATGATGCCATTGCCGCTATCATCAGTGGTCTCCTTTGCCATGCCTACAACCTTAAGGGGCTGGTGGAATCTTGTGCTTCTGTTACTGTCATGGTAATTGTGATGTTGTCGTGACAATAATGGAGAAGGTAGACGAGGGTGATAATAGAAGCATCTTTGACGTCCAATTCGGAGAAGGTTTTTTTTTTTTTTTAGCTCAAATTTGGCAAAGTCCAAGCAATTAACTTCGTTCTAAGAAATAAGAGACTTGGAAGAGCGGTGCTCTCAACTAAGGTTTTGCTACCTTATCTGTATTTTTATTGTCAACAGCAAAAGATTGAACCATTCGTTCGAAGTCCCCCTTTGATCAGTGCACTGCGCAGGAGATCTGGACCGTCAATGTTCTCATACAAGTTTACAGGAATAATATGATCCAAAAGTTGAATTATAAAAATCCCAGATTTTCTGATTTATGACAAAAAAATTGTAGGATGCTAGAAAACTATATGGTTTTCTACAGGAGAAAAGCTTCAGCGGGAGAGAACAGTCACTGGATCATGGATGAATATATATAGATTCGATCCTTGATTAATATCCCAAGGCCGCACCAAATAAAAGCGTTAAGGCCAAGGTATACTCAAATAATTATCTCAATTTAAAAATCTAAATAAGAGTTCAAAATATAATTATTCTCTAGTAATTACATTATCATTAGACTACAACTAGAAAATTAAAAGAGTTATGTATGTATGTATGTATGTATGTATGTATGTATGTTCCTCAGTCAACCAACACGTACCAAAGTCAGCCCTGCTTATGAAGGATATCACACAAAAGATAATCATACTGAATATTCATAGCAGAAACAATATCCA
>Ga0307507_10012708_pt1 | contig 10354 bp, 9 predicted proteins | sample 7_EM_MG_FD_207223 | JGI IMG/M metagenome (GOLD analysis project Ga0307507, IMG submission 207223) | Populus trichocarpa ectomycorrhiza microbial communities from riparian zone in the Pacific Northwest, United States - 7_EM | ecosystem: Host-associated > Plants > Roots > Unclassified | place... | reverse complement strand
CCCTGCCCCCACACCAGCGCCGCCCCGCCGACCAGCAGCACGAACACCCCGATGGACGCGACCAGGGTCTGCGCCGGATCGCCGCCCAGGACCGCCAACGGGCGGAAGACGAACCGTTCCAGGGCCACCCCGATGCCCGGCGCAAGGAACAGCAACGTCACCACCGCGCCCAGCCACAGCGGCCAGCCCCACCCGACCACGCACTGCCGCAGCGCATACGCGCACACCATCGCGATCGCGCCGTGCGCGAAGTTGAGGACGCCGGTCGCCCGGTACGTCACGATCAGGCCGATCCCGGTGAGCGCGGCGGCGCTGCCGACCGAGAGTCCGGCGAGGGTGAGGTCGTAGGTGAAGGAGGACATCAGTCGTCGGCTTCGGCGGGCTCGCAGATCGGGCAGGGGCTCAGCTCGCCGTTCGCCACCAACTTCGAGTCCACCGGCACCGCTTCCGGCTTCCCGGCGACCAACGGGCAGTCCGCGCGATGCCACAGCGTGCCGCCGGGCACCATCAACAGGTCCCCGCTGACCGCCAGGGGCGCGGCGGCGGCCTGTGCGGACTCCTCGGCGTCGGCGGGTTCGGCGGCCACGAGAAGGCCGTACAGCTCCTCCACGCGCGCGGCGGCGAGGGCGTTGCGGCCGTGGGCGAGGAGTACGGCACCGGCGACGATCAGCGCGGCGCCGGGGATCGTGCAGGAGGCGAGGTAGGGGAGTTGGCGTTCCGCGTAGCGCTCGCCGGAGATGCCGTACCAGCCGATCACGCACAGCACCGCGCCCGCGGCGAGCGCGGCCCAGCCGGCCCACAGGGCGGGGTGCACGGTCCGCAGTCGGGGTGTCCGCATTTCCGGCTCCCACATGTCATGTGTCTGTCCATGCCAGCCAATGGCTTGCACTATGCCTTCTGACACCTGACCTGAAAACACCGGGCGAGCACAGCCCGGACCGACACCCGGTGGTGAGCCAGATGGTTCTCGGGAGCGACCTCAGGCGAAGGAACACAAGGCAGCGGCGGGGCACGGTAGTTACGGCCGCCCTGGTTCTCGTGCTCGGCCCGGCCCTGGCGGCGTGCAGCGACGACAGCGGCGGCGGGAGCAGCGCACCACCGCCCACCCCGTCCGTCGAGCAGCCGACGAGCGCACCGGCGACCGCGCCCGCGGACCCGGCCGCCGCCACGACGCAGATCAAGGCCAACTGGAAGAAGTTCTTCGACCCGGCCACCTCCACCAAGGACAAACAGGCCGTCCTGGAGAACGGCGAGAAGATGGGCCCGGTCCTGAAGGCCTTCAGCGGCGACAAGCGCGGCGGGCAGGTCCAGGCGGACGTCCAGAAGGTCGAGTTCACCTCGGCGACCAAGGCGACCGTGACGTACAGCCTGACCCTGAACGGCGCCACCGCCCTGCCGAGCGCCTCCGGGACGACCGTCGAACAGGACGGCACCTGGAAGGTGTCCGTCAACACCCTGTGCGCGCTGGTGGCGTTGAGCGGCGATGCCTCGCAGTCGCCCGGGGCGGGCTGCTGAGGTTGCTGTCGCGGTGCTGCTGCTCCTCGTGGGCACGGCCTGCGGCAGCCGCCTCCCGGAGAGCGACTTCGAGCACGGCAACTCCCGTACGCCCGCGCCCAGTAGCGACGCACCGATCCGGGTCGGCATCATCACCAGCGCGACCAGCCCGGTCGGCGGCGACACCTTCACCGGCCCCCGCGACGGCGCCAAGGCGTACTTCGACCGGCTCAACGCGCGCGGGGGCATCGACGGGCGCCCGGTCGAGGTGCGTCTGTGCGACGACGGCGGCAGCGGCGTCGGCAACAACGAGTGCGTGCACCAACTCGTCGACGAGGACAAGGTCGTCGCCCTGGTCGCCACCACCGCCCTCGACTACGCGGGCGCCTCCCGCGTCTCCCACGCGCGCGTGCCCGACATCGGCGGCCAGCCCATCGGCGCTGCCTACGACACCTGGCCGCACCTCTACGGCATCTACGGCAGCCTCGCGCCCCGCGCCGGGACTCCGGGCTGGGGCGGGCGGTTGTACGGCGGCACGGAGGTCTACCGGTACTTCAAGCGCGAGCAGGGCGCCCGCACCGCCGCCGTCGTGTCGTACAACCAGGCCGCGTCCGCCGCCTACGCCCGCCTCGTCGAGCAGGGACTGAAGGCCGAGGGCTACAAGGTCGTCAGCGAGCAGGTCGACTTCGCGCTGCCCGACTTCCGTGCCGTGGCGGCCGACCTGAAGCAGCAGGGCGCCGACCTCGTCTTCGACGCCATCGACACGCACGGCAACGCCCAGCTGTGCGAGGCGATGGACCAGGTCGGCGCCAAGGTCATCGCGAAGGTGACGAACGTACAGAACTGGACGTCCACCGTCCCCGAGGACTACAAGGACTCCCCGCGCTGCCGCAACGCGCTGTGGGCGACCGGGTCCAGCCGCGACTTCGACGACACCTCCCAGCCGGTCGTACGGGATTTCCGGGACGCGACGAAGGGGCTGAAGACGCATTCCCAGTGGCAGTTGGAGGGCTGGGCGGCGGCGATGTGGTTCACGGACGCAGCGAGGTCATGTGCGAAGACGAAAACGGGCGTCACGCGCGCGTGCGTCGACGGCTTCATGAACCGGAGCGAGAACTACACCGCGGGCGGTCTGCTGGTTCCCGTCTCCTCCGAGCGGCTCGCCGAACCGCCGAAGACCCGCAGGACGTGTCTGTCGGTGGCCCGTTGGCAGGACGGCAAGGGATGGGTCCCGCAAGGGGACATGAACAGCACTTGTTTCGAGGTGCCGCAACTGCCGTACCGCCCTTGATGTGGGCCGCTCTTGATCCAGGCCGCCCTTGATAGAGACTTCGACCATGTTGGAGACCTCGGCACGACTGCTGCGCCTGCTCTCGCTCCTCCAGGCCCACCGCGAGTGGTCCGGCGCCGACCTGGCCGACCGGCTCGGGGTCACCCCGCGCACCGTGCGCCGGGACGTGGACCGGCTCCGGGAGCTGGGATACCCGGTCAACGCGAGCCCCGGTACGGGCGGCGGCTACCAGCTGGGCGCGGGCGCCGAGTTGCCGCCGCTGCTGTTGGACGACGACGAGGCGGTCGCCGTGGCTGTCGGGCTGCGCACCGCCGCCGGGCAGGGCATCGAGGGCATCGGCGAGACCTCCGTACGCGCGCTCACCAAGCTCGAACAGGTCCTGCCGCATCGGCTGCGCCGCAGGGTGGGCGCCCTCAACGCGTTCACCGTGCCGATGCTGCGCAACACGCTGCCGTCCGCCGTCGACCCCGCCGTCCTGACCGAACTGGCCGCGCTGTGCCGGGACGCCGAGCGACTGCGCTTCGAGTACCGGAACCACGACGGCACCCCGACCCGCCGCAGCGTCGAACCGCACCGCCTGGTGTGCACCGAGCGCCGCTGGTACCTGGTCGCCTGGGACCTGGACCGTGCGGACTGGCGCACCTTCCGCGTCGACCGCGTCACGCCCAGGCCGCCGCACGGCCCGCGCTTCACCCCGCGCGAGCCACCGGCCGAGAACCTCGCCGCGTACGTCTCCAAAGGGGTCTCCACGCGCGCGTACGCCTCGCACGCCGTCGTCCGCCTGCTCGTGCCCCTCCAGGAGGCCGTCGAGCGGATCTCACCGTCCGCCGGGACGCTGGAGGCGGACGGCCCGGACGCCTGCCTGCTGCGGACCGGGGCCCCGAACCTCGACCTGATGGTGATCCACGTGATGATGATGGGCTTCGACTTCGAGGTCCTGGAGCCCGTCGAGCTGACCGAGACGATCAGGGCGGCCCGCGACCGGCTGTCCCGGGCGCTGGACCGACACGGCCAGGGGGCCCACGGCGATTCTGTGCTCGAACGGTGAAACTCTTATGCGGTGTCAGCTCCCGCAGTACCGCACGGAATCGGAAAGGAAAGGGGCGCCGGACCGGTTCTTGCGGAACTTTCCGCCGGGCTATTCGGCGAGCCGGACCGACATGCGGGAATTACGTTCGAATGCCTGCGGAAGACGTACGGAACCGCTCATACGTGTGAGGGGGGCAGAACAAAACACACGTCCTGATCCTGTGACAGAAGTGTGACCAGAGAGGGACGAAGAGAGCGGGAGAGGGGCTAGCGTGGCGGGCATGGCACCCATTCCGACTCCACCGGCGGAGCCCCAGGACAGTCCGAACACCTATGTCGGCCTCGACGCGCCCGAGGCCGAGCGGCTCGCGCGGGAACGGGGGTGGTCGACCGTGCGGTCGCTGCCGCCCGGGGCGATCATCACCATGGAGTACCGCGCGGGGCGGCTCAACTTCGAGGTCAAGGACGGTACGGTGGCGCGCGCCTGGAAGGGCTGACGCAGACACGACGAAGGCCCCGGTTCCGACAGCGGAACCGGGGCCTTCGTGATGCGGGGATGGGTTGTGCGTACCGGCCCCGCTGCTCGGTGGGGTCAGCCGCCCGCCGCCGGACGGGCCGCCGCCGAGGCGGTGCCGCGCGCCACGCGGTCCGGGTGCGGCGGGCGGCGGCTGCCGATCGGGGTGACCGGGGTGCGCTCCGAGCGGGTGGTGTGCGGGCCCGGGGCGAGATGGGCGGGCGGCCGGGCCGCGCGGCTCGCGGTGACCGTCTCGCGGGCCGCCGGGACCTCGTCGCCCGAGGAGGCGCGTGGCTTGAGCAGCACCGGTGCGGTGACCGGGGACGTCGGAACGGGTGCGGGTGCCGTACGGCCGCGCCGGGCACGCCAGCGGTCGCGCAGGTCGAAGATGCGGGTCTCGGCCAGCGCGATCAGCGGCTCGCACCACGGGAGGGCGAGCAGGACCAGCAGACCGGCGGCCCAGCCGAGCAGCACGTCGCTCAGCCAGTGCGTACCGAGGTAGACCGTGGCGAGACCGACGCCGAGCGAGGTGACCGCGGACGCGGCGGACAGCCAGCGGCGGGCTCTCGGCGTGGAGGCCAGATACGCCAGAATCCCCCAGGTCACGACCGCGTTGGCGGTGTGGCCGCTGGGAAATATATCGCCGCCCAGACCCATCTCGTTCGAGCCGATGACGGTGGCGTAGTGCGGGCCGAGACGGCCCATGCCGAGCTTGGCGGCGCCGACCGTGATGTTCAGCAGCAGCAGCAAGGTGCCCAGGGTCAGCAGCGGGCGCAGCGTGTGCTGCCGCCACGAGCGCCAGCCCAGCCAGGCCGCGACCATCACCGCGGTGGGGCCGCGCTGGCCCAGCACCACGTAGTAGTCGACGAACCAGTGGATGCCGGCCCACTGCTGGTACGGCCGGAAGAACATGACCTGCCAGTCGAACCGGACCAGCCAGGAGGTGGTCACGACAAGCCACACGATCGCCAGATAGAAGGCCAGGGTCGCCGCGAACAGCACGACCCTGTGCCGGCTCATCTTCGGCACATCGATGTTGGCCGGCCGTTCCGGTTCCCGGTCCAGCCTCGCGAACACCCGGTCCAGACGGGTGAGGTTTCGTTCGGTACGCACTCAATCGACGTTACAGCGAGTGAGTGTGGATCCCCGTCGAATCAGCGGCTTTGTGATGACGATGTGATGTGGGAAAGCTCTCAGGGGCAGGTTTATTTCCGAGGATTCCGCAATCCCCGATGGCTCCGTCCTTCAATTCCTTTGATCATGCCGGGCCCCAGTTTTATGGCACTTATGAATTAGTTCACCAAATCCTGGGGTGGAATTAGCCGAACGCTCACCGGTCGCCCCGGAGCGGATCAGGGCGGACCGGAGCCGTTCAGCCAGAACGCCCCGTACACGGCCGAGGCCACCGCGACACCGCCCACCACCCACGCTGACCTGGAGATACGCAACCGCGCCAGGGCGAGGGCGAGAGGGAGCAACAGGGGGAAGGCGGGCATCAGCAGGCGCGGTTTCGAGCCGAAGTAGCTCGACGCGCACAGCGCGAGCGCGGTCACGACGCCCGTGTAGACCAGAAGCGGGAGCGGCTGGCCCTGCCGGACACCCACGACGTACAGCCAGATCACCAGTCCGACGCCGACGATCAGGCCGACCCCGGCCAGGGCCGACGGGAACGACGTGAACTTGTCGCCGACGAAACGGGCGAAGGCGGCGCCGCCGTCGAAACCGTTGCGCCAGCCCGCCTGCACGTCGAGATAGCCGAGCGGACCCTTGCCGGTGCGGTGGCCGACCCACAGGACATAGCCGGCGGCGCCCAGGGGCGCGATCAGCATGCCGAGGGCGCGTCGCCAGACTCGCGCGCCGGGCGCGGGCGCCGTGCTGCGGTCCCGCACAAAAGAGGTGCCCGCGCGCGGGGTGAATCCGGTGAACGAGGCGATGCCCGCGACCCACACCGCCGCGACCACGGCGAGCCCCACGGGCCGCGTCAGCCCGGCGAACAGCGCGAGCGTGCCCGCCGTCAGCCAGCGGCCCGTCAGCACGGTGTACAGGGACCAGGCGGCGAGCGCGGTGAAGAGCGACTCGCTGTACGCCATCGACTGCACGATCCCGACCGGCAGCACGGCCCACAGCAGCACGGCGCACACCGCGGCCCTACGGCCGTACACGTGCTCCACGACGGCGAAGATCCCCCAGGCCGCCGCGAGCGAGGCGAGGAGGCTCACGACGAAGCCGCCGTCGGCGTACGACAGCGGGGACACCGCGTGCATGAACCTTTCCAGCCAGGGCAACAGCGGGAAGAAAGCGAGGTTCGAGTGGACGTCGCCGTTCGGGAGGCGGACCTCGTAGCCGTAACCGAGGTCGGCGACCCGGGTGTACCAGAGGGCGTCCCAGCGGGCCGTCAGCAAGGTGTGGGCGTTCTTGCCGCGGGCCGCGCTCCACACCGCGAGCACCACCAGGCCCAGCGCGCGGACGGCGGCGTACCCGAGGAGGGCCGGGGCCGCCCGGCGCAGCGGTGCTTCAAGATCGGTCACGGGCTCGATTATCGAGGGTGCACGGAACCGGCAGGCCCGGCGGGGCGTGGTCCACAGGAGGGGGAGTGGTGTACGCCACACGTGTTGTCCGGGGAGTGTGAGAGGTCCGCCACGTGGCATTGGCGTGAACTCGCGTACGCTGACGGCTCACTCGCCTTCGTTGCGCGGGTCGGAGACACCGCTCCTCTCCGGCCGCAGTCACAGGGAGTCCCCACCCCGTGAGCCCCGCCGAACGCGAGGGAACATCTGGGAGGTAGTTCATGTCCGGGACGACCACGGCCGCCGCAGCGCTGCGCCGTCGGGCGGCCGGGGCCGGTGCCAACCGCTGGGTCGTCCTCGTCGTCCTCTGTGTCAGCCTGCTGCTCGTCGCCCTCGACGCCACCGTGCTCCATGTCGCGGTGCCCGCCGTCACCGAGGACCTCAAACCCGGCGCGATAGAGCTGCTCTGGATCGTCGACGTCTATCCGCTGGTCTGCGCCTCGCTCCTCATCCTCTTCGGCACCCTCGGCGACAGAGTGGGCCGCAGGCGGATTCTCCTTCTCGGCTACGGCCTCTTCGGCGTCGCCTCCGGGCTGGCCGCCCTCGCCCATGACGCCCAGGTTCTGATCCTCGCGCGGGCGCTGCTCGGCGTCGGCGGCGCGATGATCATGCCGGCCACGCTCTCGATCCTCCGCCAGGTCTTCCCCGACCGGCGTGAGCGGGCGGTGGCGATCGGCGTGTGGAGCGCGGTGGCCGCGGTCGGCGCGGCGGTGGGCCCGCTGCTCGGCGGCTTCCTCCTCGAACACTTCTGGTGGGGCTCGGTCTTCCTCGTCAACATCCCCCTGATGCTGATCAGCCTCCCGATCGGCAGGCTCCTCCTCCCCGAGTCCCGCGGCGATCGCAACGGCCCGTGGGACGTCGTCGGCGCGCTCATGGCCGCGGGCGGTCTCTTCGGTGTCGTCTTCGGCGTGAAGCGGCTCGGTGGCGGGGAGCCCGTGGAGAGCGGGTGGACCGTGGCCCCGCTGCTCGTGGGCGCGGTGCTGCTGGTTCTTTTCGTACGACGGCAACGGCGCCGTACGCATCCGCTGGTGGACCTGAAGATGTTCCGCAGGCCGGCGTTCAGCACGTCCGTGGGCTGCATCGTGCTGGCGATGCTGGCACTGGTCGGCCTGGAGCTGATCGCGGCGCAGTACCTGCAACTGGTCCTGAGGTTGTCACCCCTCCAGACGGGTCTACGGCTGCTGCCGCTGACGTTCGCGGCGATGGCGGCGGGGTTGTTCGGGGCGCGGATGCTCCAGCGGTTCGGGCCGCGCCGGATGGTGTGCTTCGGGTTCTGCCTGACCGCGTTCTCGGTGCTGACGCTGACCGCGATGGGCGAGCGGGACAACACCGGGCTGCTGCTCTTCGGGTTCCTGTTGCTCGGGTTCGGGCTGGAGATGACGCTCTTCGGGGCGTACGAGTCGATGCTGAGCGAGGCGCCGCCGGCCCAAGCGGGGGGCGCGGCGGCGATAGGCGAGACCTCGTACCAACTCGGCGCGGGTATCGGCATCGCGCTCCTCGGCAGCGTGATGAACGCGGCGTACGCGCCCGGGTTGTCGTCCGTTCCCGGTGTACCGGCGTCCGCGTCGGCCTCGGCGGGGCATTCGCTGGGCGAGGCGTACGACGTCGCCGGGCGTCTCGGCGGGGAACGTGGAGCGGCCCTGCGCGACGCGGCTCGGCACGCTTTCGTGCACGGGCTGCATGTCACGTTGCTTGTCAGTGCGGGGTTGCTGCTCCTGGGCGCGGTGATGGCATTGCGGTTGCCCCGGATCATGCAGTGCGAGGTGCCTGCGGCTGCGGTGGGGGTCCCTGCCCCCAGGGAAGTAGCAGAGTCCCGCATCTCAGCCTGACCAAAGACGCTCTCCCACCCACGCACCACCCGTTTACGGGCAATTGAGGGGTGGACGTGTCTTGTGGGGGGTGCTTCGCCGTTGGCGGCTGCGGGCCCCGGATGCTCGGACGTGGCGGTGATCGTGGGCGCGGTCGCCCGCGGTGCCTCGCCCCCGCCGGAGACGGTTCCCCCTGACATGCCGGCAAACGAGTGGGCGGGTGGGAGAGGCTTGTGGCTGCGCTGGACGCGCTCGACCCGTCGTCGTAACGTCGAGCCCGTTGTCGTAACTAGCGGTGATAGTTTTAGTGCCGGAGGCTCTGTCATGGCTGCGTCCCCGAAGTTGCCCCCCTTCGACCCCGCCGACCCCCTCGGCATCGACGATCTGCTCGACCCCGAGGACCTCGCGATCCGGGACACCGTCCGTACGTGGGCCGGCGACCGGGTGCTGCCGTACGTCGCGGAGTGGTACGAGAAGGGGGAGTTGCCCGGGATCCGGGCGCTTGCCCGCGAACTCGGTGGCATCGGGGCGCTCGGGATGTCGCTCGACGGGTACGGGTGTGCCGGGGCCTCCGCCGTCCAATACGGGCTCGCCTGCCTGGAGTTGGAGGCCGCCGACTCCGGGATCAGGTCGCTCGTGTCGGTGCAGGGGTCCCTCGCGATGTACGCCATTCATCGCTTCGGGAGCGAGGAGCAGAAGCAGGCGTGGTTGCCGCGTATGGCCTCCGGTGACGTCATCGGGTGCTTCGGGCTCACCGAACCCGACCACGGTTCCGACCCCGGAGCCATGCGCACCTACGCCAAGCGCGACGGCGGCGACTGGGTCCTCAACGGGCGGAAGATGTGGATCACCAACGGGTCCGTGGCCGGCGTCGCCGTCGTATGGGCGCAGACCGATGACGGGATTCGCGGCTTCGTCGTACCCACCGACAGCGATGGATTCTCCGCTCCGGAGATCAAGCACAAATGGTCACTCCGCGCATCCGTCACCAGCGAACTCGTCCTCGACGACGTGCGGTTGCCCGCTGACGCGGTGTTGCCGGAGGTCGTGGGGTTGAGGGGGCCGCTCGGCTGTTTGTCGCACGCTCGTTACGGAATCGTGTGGGGTGCGATGGGCGCGGCGCGCGCTTCCTTCGAGTCCGCGCTCGCGTACGCGAAGACCCGGGAGCAGTTCGGGCGGCCCATCGGCGGCTTCCAGCTCACCCAGGCCAAGCTCGCCGACATGGCGGTCGAACTGCACAAGGGGATTCTGCTCGCCCACCATCTGGGGCGGCGCATGGACGCCGGGCGCCTGCGTCCCGAGCAGGTCAGCTTCGGCAAGCTGAACAACGTACGAGAGGCCATCGAGATCTGTCGTACGGCACGGACGATCCTCGGTGCCAACGGGATCTCACTGGAGTACCCCGTGATGCGGCACGCGACGAATCTGGAGTCGGTGCTCACGTACGAGGGCACCGTCGAGATGCACCAGCTCGTGCTGGGCAAGGCGCTCACCGGACTCGACGCCTTCCGGTAGGAAGTACCGACAGGAAGTCCCGAAGCCCTGTTCAACCCTGCGGGAGGCAGGGCCGGTAAGCGGCCCTGCCTCAGCTCTGGTTGAAGAAACCGTCCTCACGGCGCACGGCGGGGTCGCCGCTGACGATCTCCGTGTT
>Ga0307507_10012707_pt1 | contig 10357 bp, 10 predicted proteins | sample 7_EM_MG_FD_207223 | JGI IMG/M metagenome (GOLD analysis project Ga0307507, IMG submission 207223) | Populus trichocarpa ectomycorrhiza microbial communities from riparian zone in the Pacific Northwest, United States - 7_EM | ecosystem: Host-associated > Plants > Roots > Unclassified | place... | reverse complement strand
AGATCCACATGGTGAGTATATACAGGATCGAACTTGTGATCAACACTAATCGGATGAATAGAAAGAGGACTTCGAACGTTTGCGTCCCTCTCACAAGGCCGACTACAGAACTGTTGTCGGAGACCTAGCCCTGAAGCGCGAAGAGTGTACCGCCGGAACGCGTGTCAAGATATTGGAAGAAATCACGAATTGGGCTAACGATTGTTCGTCACAGAGCCCCCGTGTGTTCTGGCTGACTGGCCAAGCCGGGTCTGGCAAAACGACGATTACATATACAATAACCAAACGTTTCGGGATGAATGGCAACGTTGGCCCGCCACACACCGTCTTGGGTGGCAGCTTTCTCTGCTCGCGACAATTCGAAGAAACTCGGGAAGGGACTAGAATCATTCCCACAATCGCCTACCAGCTCGCTCGTAAATGCAAGTCGTATGCAAGCGCCTTGCATAATGCACAAAATTTCGATGCCGTCCATCATGACGTCCCCACCCAGTTGAGAGATCTCCTTATTGGACCTTGGCAACAGTCCACATGCGATCCACAATTACCACCATACCTCATCGTTGTTGACGCTCTCGACGAAATTAAGGACGGTGGAGGGTCAGCATTTCTGCAGGAACTGGTCACAGTAATTGATGAATTCGACCTGAGAGGTTTCAAGTTCCTCGTGACAAGTCGACCAGATCCAGAAGTAGTAACGCTCTGCAAGTCCTTCAGGTCGGAGGCCGTATGCTGGCTCCAAGACGTGCCTATCGAGGAGGCAGAGTTGGACATTAGGACGTTCCTGAAGGCCAAATTACCGAAGCTCGCCGGTGTCTTAGAGCTGGCTGAGCTTGTGCGGCAGGCAGATGGTCTCTTCATCTACGCTGCAACGGCGGTGAAATACTTGACCCCACACCGCTCGATCACTGCTCGAGAACAGACCAGAATGCTTAAACACCTCATTTCCAAGTCAAACAAACCAGCCTCCACGAACGACGCTACGATCTTGATCGATGCACTTTACCGACAAATCATGGTTGACGCCTTTTCAAAGTTCAAGGATGAGTTCTTGACCTGCCGATTGCGCATCCTCTATACTTTCTTATGTTCAGCTGAACGCATATCCACCTCTATTGCTGCAGCACTTGTCGCGGAAGGAAATGACGATATCGCAATGGCCATTGTGGAGGAACTCCACGCAGTTCTTTACCTCCAAGGCGATCGCGTTTTTTGGTATCATGCATCCTTCCCCGACTTCATACTTGATCCGGCCCGTTCGAATTTTGACGACGTTGCGTTTTGGTGTAACGAGCCTGCGCACCACAACCTTCTGGGGGAGTCTTGCTTCCGTGTCATGAAATCTGGTTTGCGGTTCAATATGGGCGATATAGAATCGTCTTTCCTGTTTGACAGCGATAATGCAGAGGCACTCTCCGAAAAGGTCGACAGTAATATTAGTGCCGTTCTGAGGTACTCAACTCGCCACTGGACACACCACTTGCCTTCACCCCAGTTGGTCAATACCCAGAATCTTCGTATTTGCATTGCGGAATTCCTCCAAATTCGTGTCCTGTTCTGGATTGAGGCAATGAACCTACTCGAACTACGGAATCGGTGTACTCCAATGCTTCTACATGCGCGGCAGTGGGTGTTGAAGGTACGAATCGTATGGTTTTGAGACATCTACTGATGCTGTTTTTCAGTGCGGGAACAATTATTCTGAATTGGCGCGTGATATTCATGAAGCTTCTAATTTCGCTACCTATTTCACTGGAAGCCCAGCTGCTAAGTCGACACCGCAGTTATATATCTCGGCATTAGCAACATGGTCACAGCACACAGAGCTCTGTCGTAACTGGAAAAACCAATTTTCTCGTATCCCTGTCTTCACTCATACAAAGGGCAGGATCGATTTGCCATTGATGACGATAATGACTGGGAATGGAACTGGAGCTGTTGTAATTTCGAAGGATGACACGCGGATTGTGTCTGGCTCATATGACGGGACTGTGCGGATGTGGGACGCGTGGACGGGGGCAGAGCTGAACGTGCTCGTTGGCCACACCAGCTTGGTCTACTCGGTTGCGATCTCGAGTGATGGCATGCGGATTGTCTCTGGCTCATATGACAAGACTGTGCGGATATGGGACGCGTCGACCGGTGCAGAGCGGAACGTGCTCGAGGGCCACACCGATGCGGTCAACTCGGTTGTGGTTTCGGAGGATGGCATGCGGATTGTCTCTGGCTCATATGACAATACTGTACGAGTGTGGGACGCGTCGACGGGGGAAGAGCTGAATGTGCTCAAGGGCCACACCCACTGGGTCAACTCAGTTGGGATTTCGAGGGATGGCATGCGGGTTGTGTCTGGCTCATCTGACATGACTGTGCGCGTATGGGATGTGTTGACGGGTGCAGAGCCGAATGTGCTCATGGGCCACACCGGCTCTGTCGTCTCAATTGCGATTTCGAGAGACGGGAAGCGGATTGTGTCTGCCTCGTCAGACAAGACTGTGCGCGTGTGGGACGCATGGACAGGTGCAGAACTGAATGTGATCGGTCACACCTACGCGGTCAAGTCAGTTGCGATTTCGAGGGACGGCACGCGGGTTGTGTCTGGCTCGTCTGACTATACTGTGCGGATATGGGACGCATCGACCGGCGCAAAACTGAATCTGCTCGAGGGCCACACCAGCGCGGTCAACTCGGTTGCGTTTTCGATAGATGGCATGCGGGTCGTATCTGGCTCATATGCGACGGTGCGAGTATGGGACGCATGGACAGGTGCAGAGCTGAACGTGCTCAAGGGTCACACCCACGTGGTCAAGTCAGTTGCGATTTTGAGAGACGGGAAGCGGATTGTGTCTGCCTCGGCAGACAAGACTGTGCGCGTGTGGGACGCATGGACAGGGGCAGAACTGAATGTGCTCGTTGGCCACACCCAGTCGGTCCCCTCGGTTGCGATCTCGGGGGATGGAATGCGGATTGTCACTGGCTCTTATGACAAGACTGTGCGGATATGGGACGGGTCGACCGGTGCAGAGCGGAATGTGCTCGAGGGCCACACAGGCGTGGTCAATTCAGTTGCGATTTCGCAAGATGGTATGCAGATTGTGTCTGGCTCATCTGACAATACTGTGCGCTTGTGGGCCGCATGGACAGGGGCAGAACTGAATGTGCTCGTTGGCCACACCGACATCGTCTACTCAGTTGCGATTTCGAGCGATGGCATGCGGATTCTCTCTGGCTCATATGACAAGACTGTGCGGATATGGGACGCGTCGACCAGCGCAGAGCTGAATGTGCTGAGGGGCCACACTGGGGCAATCAATTCGGTTGGGATTTCGAGCGATGGCATGCGGATTGTGTCTGGCTCTGGTGACAAGACTGTGCGAGTGTGGGACGCGTGGACAGGTGTAGAGTTGAATGTGCTCAAGGGCCACACCTATCGGGTCAAGTCAGTTGGGATTTCGAGGGATGGCATGTGGGTTGTGTCTGGCTCAGCTGACAAGACTGTGCGTGTATGGGATGTGTTGACGGGTGTAGGGCTAAATGTACTGAGGGGCCCCACTGGGTCAATCAATTCGGTTGCGTTTTCGAGGGATAGCTCGTTGATTGTGTCTGGGTCGGATGATGAGTCTGTGAGGGTGTGGGATGTGTTGATGGGTACAGCCTACGTGCATGTGCCAACAGGCCACACCGATTCTTGTTCGTATTCCAGGTATGCTGCAGAGGTTGTCCCTTTTTCAGAATCGATTTGTTGAAATCTATATCACAGACAGTATCGTTGGCATCTGACACCAGCAAACTGGATCATCTCCTCCCTGGGAAACTGCCTTATGTGGGTGCCAGAAGAGGCACATGTGACCGAACCATCTAATATCCTCGTCATCTCTCGCCACGGTTCTGGCTCTATTGACTTTCGGCAGGCAATGCTAGGTCTCGAATGGACTGGTTGTTATACACCTTGAACAATATGACCCATAGTTGTTGTAAACTAAATGTTTTTAAAGCCTTCCTAACCTAAACACTACATTTTTTGCTTATTTATTCCTATTCAGGATTAATCTGTCCATGATGATCGACCGAGAAGAGTGGATGTGAAAAGAAGAGCAAAGTAGATGAAGGGTCTCGATGTTCTGATAAGTTCAAGTCTAAACCACGGTGATTTGTGACTGTATCGGGAATGCAGGTCCCTGCTAGCCTCCGCCACAATGGGCTCAAGGGCCGGTAGTAAGAAACAAATGATCAGAGGAAAGAGAAACGGTACGTGATATGCCAGTGTACGATGGATTCCATCTCGGCCATCATGACAGATCCCATCAGGGTTGCAGGGTTGTCTACCTCTCGCTCCAACTAGACTCCCCCAGAGAGGGCGACTTGCTTTGACAGGGCGTAACATGTATGCCTCAACTCCAGCCTTTTAAGAGTACACAGCAAGCGAAAGAGGCATTGGAGATTCTCGAACAACCGGCGGGACGAGCGAATTCATTGCTTGGCCTTGAATTTTTTTAGATTCGGACGAAGACTCGTCCGATGAGGATGCTGCACCTTATGTGTTGAAAATCCTCCTAGAGAAAGGCAAAGAATTTAAAGCCCGTCATTCTCATTTTCTTGGTGACAGGTATCTTTCCAGAGGCGAGAGGAAGCAGGCAGGCCATTCAGCATTTCAAAACAGTCCTCGAGATCGCATCAACCTTCTCCTCGCGCAATCAGCTATTTGGGGTACATAACTACCTGGCAGAGCTGTTTCTCGATGACGACAAGTTCGGCGATGCACAGGTGCACATTGAAAAGGTGAGGTTGCACGCGGTTAGCGACCTGGGTGTTGCGATGGTGCTACAGACTTCCAGCTGGTTTCGACAAAACAGGTTAGAGGACGCGAGATCCGAAGCTTTGCGTTGAAAAGCAATCCATCCAATAACTGGAACCCTTTCTATTTGGTGCTTTATTTTTAAGTGACTGCATAGGTCAGTATAATGTGTTGGGGTTTTATCGCAACACAGTGAGCAAAGATTGATATTGAATCCTGTTTAGCAATCCTCTTGTCTAAGTTCAAGTTTGCCATCCGAGTCGTCTATTTGGGCTACACATACACGCTTCACAACTTTGACGATATGTCTTTCGATGACAGTGGGATTCCCTTGTTAACCAGTGCCAATATACCTCAGCTCACTCTTTCGGTGCATGGAGGACCTGAGTCTTTACCCCAAAGAACGTAGTATTTGACACTATCTACAGTGTGTCACAAAGCGATTCGCCACGCAAGATTACCAGACGTTCCATAACAGCTCTGAGTCCTTCCCTGTCCATCTCTTCGAGGCAGCAGACAGCGACACAGAGACGAATCTGAAATTGAGAATTACCGACTATGCGATCGAGCCTCCATACACCTATCACTTTGATCAATTTCTGGAACAGCAAAAGAGAAACAGATGTTATGAGCATTCCGAAGCATACTGCCGCCTGAGATCTGAGGCCTGAGGCCTGATGTATCAACGACCCTTTGCCTTTTTCGACCGTTAGATCTACCACTGGGTCTGTACATTCCCAAGGTATCGCGTTTTACATCCAGCCAGAGGTATATGTAAACCTCATAGTCCAGATGTATGGGTAATTCCCAAACGTTTTCATATCTCAGTCTACACCGTGATCTTTTTGTCTCCTCTTGCTGCTCCGCTTTCAAGTTCTCCCACCTAATTTCGAAAGTTAAACACCCCTTATTGATGAAGGAAAGGATTAAAAAAAGTTGTGACTTTTTCAATTCAATACTGATACAGCCGAAATGGTGAGCCTTGCGAATGACAGTCCATATGTAGCCTCATGTTCCCGTCGAAATCGTTTCCAGTAGTCTGTTCCAACATTTCCGAGAATAGAAGGTGATACCTGAGTGTCTCACTTGAAGAAAAAAAAATATTAGATTCGAGATGAAAGCGCATTCGGGGAAATTCTAGACGGTGAAGAATATATAAACCCTCGATTGAGCACTGTTCCCCTCAGTCCCTTTCCAAAATGCAGTTTAACAACTCTACTTTCCCCACCAACACAAATTCTTTTCCCTATGTCTATCAAGCGATGTCACCTTTCCAAAGCATGTTTGAGTATTGCCTGACGCGCAAACAGCTGTGCAAAGGCCACGAAGGCGCCTCAATGAGCGCCAACGTTTTGAAACACTACAGAATGACAGATTTACCACATCGTTCACACCAACCAGTGTCATGGTGGTTTGTGCCGGATGTGGCAAAACCATTCAATTGGATAAGCGTAAAAACGCACGATATTACCCATCTTTCTGGGTTAAACATAAAAGACGTTGCGTAGAAGCAACAGTGAGTGATCTTTCTCCTACCAAAGTTCATATTGACGAAATTGGTTATGCCCAGACCGCAGCAAAACGTTGTGAAAGAGAAGCGGGACAGTTTTCGGAGAATACTTCTGTCATTTTGCTTCCCTCTCTGTAAGAACACCCTGCGATTAGTAGCACCTGAAGAGATCGATGATAACCTTACTTTATCATTGGTGTCCATTGAATCCGATTAGCCAACACGGGGTCAGATGGAAACAAAAAGTTGGACAACTTTATGGAAGGCTGGATCAGATCAACCATGGCCAATCCCATCAATCTGAGAAATAGGATGATATGATAGTAGCTACGCTTCAAATCGAAGGTGCGATCAGAGACAAAAAAGATGGTTTAGAGTTGGAGTAAGAAAAAGCTCACCACCTTGAACACGAAGGCCCCGTTCGCTATGGACTCTCAACCGTAATAATTGCTTCACAGTACGACAAAGACTGGTACCAAATCTCGCGTTTCGTATTCTGCTTGAGCAAGGCAAAGCAGTGGTCTCGGGATGTGAAGCATTCGAGGTTGACGGTGGAGGAAATGTACCGGACCGTTTTTGCCGCGGTCAACCATCATGTAAAAGAGATCTTACATAATGATCTATGATCAATCCGAAGTTCTCCATCTGATTTATTGGACGAAAGTATTCGCTATGATCAAGATTCAAGATGTTGTTCACTCTCTGACATCCACACTCGCGGTTTAGTAAGACTTCACCAATGAGCTTGAGGGACGCTAGTATGTCAGGTCCAATGGACTTATGTTGCATCAAGGCGAAGTTCTTGAAATAACATTGTACACATCTTATAATATATAATAGATCTTGTTCACAAGAACGACAGCTTTGGGCATTTTCAATCTTCTTAGGACTCCGCACCATTTGTGGAAGCAAATTCAATTACGGTAGTGCAACAATAATAATAAAATTTGTAAGAGGATTTTTTTAAATAAAAAAAAACGAAATAAAGTAGGGGACGATCTTCAAATACCAATCGTAATACATAGTGAGGTAAAAAAAATGAAAATTTGGCACTGGGAAGGATCGAAAGCTCAACCGCTCAAGCTCAAGGCCCATTCACCTGGAAGGAATATCCAACTACTAAGCACAAGACCCTTAACGGTGCCTCACTTTCCACAAACATATGTGTAACACCAGTAATCATCAGCTGCCTTACTAATGAATGCTCCGAGAGAGGGAGCTTTACCATGGCAAAAAACGTTCCTATCGGCAGGATAGCAATACCCAACGAGTCCTCCACCATCTTGAAAGATAATAGAATAACTCGCGCCTTGGTCCGTCGTTCGATAAAAGTTCATTGCGACACCGCAAACTTGCCCGTCGGTCTTGAAGAAGTTGGACATATATGGATAGTTGGCCCCATTCTCGAATAACAAAGATGTGGAGGTCCCTGATGGCGTCGCAGTTGACGCTGTTGGATGGAACGGCTACGATATTCGTAGTGCCCGAATGAACCGGAAATCTTGTCATCAAGTGAAAGTCTGCGAGAGCAGGAGAGACTGCTAGGGCCGTTAGGATAATTGCGAGTGAGAAGTCGAAGCATCGTTCAAGTACTAAATACTAATTTCAACGGTTTAGTATGGGGCCAGTCCTCGAAGATGAAGACGTACTTGGAGTTAATTGGTTGTTTGGATGGTTTTTACAGCGAGTGTACTGAGTTCGGAGTTGAACGTTGAGGAGCGAAGTGCACCTGTCAGTGAAGAAGTGGCAGCTTAGGTGTTGGTCTTTTAAAGCCAGTGGGAGTGAGATAGGTTTTCCGAAATAAAATGTTTTGAACTGGACACAGTGGTAATCGCTCCATTAGTCCAACTGGGAGTCTACTAGGCCGCCGTAGGAAATAAATGGACTACGGTTCCACTAATGAGTACAAGTAGCTGTCAAGAGCCGCAGACTCAACTACTCCGGGCGCCCTATGGTCAGAAAGACGGAAATCCAAAATAGGCAAAGGACCCGATATGGATCGCGAGTGTTTGAAAGCATCTCACTTCCACCCCCTTCAACATGCGCTGGAACTTGAAAATCCAACTAGGCTGCAAACGATGTCAACACATGATGTACTGTGGTAATCTGTGAGGGTGAGTCTTTCAAAAGGTTTGGAGTTAAGAATGGAAGAAACACCACGAGAAAAGGGTGGTTATGTCGAAGATAAATCGGAGAAGAAAGGAAATTGAGACAGTCTTTAGCATGCTAGGCACAAGCTAAAATATACGAGTTTTAAACATGGAGCTTGGAGGTTGGAATGCGAGCGCGATGGATATCGAATGTTTTTCATATCCGCGAGTGTAAATGAGGAGGGTGCGGACGAGCTGGTCTTGCGAGGTCAGTTCGACCCCCCAATACGAGGTATGATGATTTTGATGATGACTAGTTGCAACTTTTATAAACAGTAATATTTTCCCCTCCTTATCAAGACTACGACTCACATCACGGCTTCATCTCTTTCAATCGCCTCTCCTCGTTCTCTGCTCGTCGCTTATTCTCTCTTCTAACCATATCGCTTGCCTTGTCCAACAACTCCCGATTCTCCTTCTCCCCAAGCTCAAGCCCCGCTTCCGGATCCTTTAGCTTCCTCCCCAGCCTCCTCTTCACCAACGCCACGTACCCAACTTCACTCAGACTCCGCGCCACTTTATCCATCCTTCGACGTTCAGGCGACATTCTGGCCAGAACGTGTGCAGGTGGTCCCTTTCTTTGACGACGGATCGCACTAAGTGTGAGCTCCCCACGGCGTTCTCGTTCCTTCTCTCGTGTCTTGTTGCGAATTTTTTCACGTCGGGCTTCGAAGATGGCTTCCACCATCTCAGGACGGAAGGGTGTGCTTGCTCGTTCCCATTCTCTCTTATCTTTTTCAGCAATTTCTTCTAGACAACGATTAAGCGGTTCGGCTTATAATTGGTCAGCATAAAAATCGAGAATCAAGGCAGGATGGAATAGTTACTCCATTCATCCAACGCATGTTTTGGAGAAAAAAAGGTTGTAAAACGAAGGTTGGTCATCCTCTTGAGACCTTCCTCGAAACTGCTTTCGAGCGTGAGGTCGTTCAGGTCTTCCAGAATCGCCGCTTTGAACTGAATCCTCTTTTCACGAGACATGATGCGGTTTTTGATGGTCATGGAAATATGCTCGGGTTGTGGTTTCATTCTGGGGAGAGGTCCATGGAAAAGAGTTGGACGGACGAATCCGCCAGTGTAGATTGGACGAGTACGCATGCGTAGTCGGTCTTCCTGCAAGAAAAGGGAGTCAGATTATACTATTGATTACGTCTAGTTTTTTTAAAAAAAATACCATTTCATCTCTGAAAATCCTAGCGAGATCAGCTTGATTCCTTTTGTATTTGATCAAACGTGAATATCGCATGAGCACTTGTTGGCAATGTCGATCACCGCCCGTTGCAGACTTGAAGAATTCAAGCCACTAATGTGTACGGCCAGACTTTTCACATTAGCCTTTGAGCGAATTTATGAACCAAAAAGAAAAAAACCGCACTTTATAGCCTTGCTCAAGTCTTTTCTTTGTTTCGTCCACACTGGTCAAGTGTTGATTCCTTAGGAAGAGTGAACGAATTCTGAAATCAACCTAGGAGGAGTTTTTTGTTTATTTATTTATCGAAGTCCAAAAAGCACACACTTGTTCTGTTGGTGAATGTCGTAGTAAACCTCGATAGAGTGACCATAATGTTGGAATTCTATGGGCAGGAAGGCGAAAAAAAGGGGTTCGTGATCTGACGCGGCGAAGTGGCGAGAGGAGTTGAGCTAAATTAGTACGAAATATAAGGGATTGTGGTGTTGGTTCTGTCATTTGGGAGGCTATTGCAGGAGAATCGTGATCGGAGTTGTGACTGAGCTGGACGGCCCGAACGTGCCGTTGCCCATGAGTCCCTGGTGGTGCTGGGTGACTTGGACAAACTATGCTCTCAGCCGCTGAACGCTTCCCAATTTTAAATTGAACCGCAAGGGAATGTTTTCAAGCTTGACGGCCTCGACAACTCAATAGTAGTTGATTATATTAGAAGG
>Ga0307507_10012705_pt1 | contig 10358 bp, 5 predicted proteins | sample 7_EM_MG_FD_207223 | JGI IMG/M metagenome (GOLD analysis project Ga0307507, IMG submission 207223) | Populus trichocarpa ectomycorrhiza microbial communities from riparian zone in the Pacific Northwest, United States - 7_EM | ecosystem: Host-associated > Plants > Roots > Unclassified | place... | reverse complement strand
TAAAAATATATATGTTAGGTTTGCATTTTACCTTGTTCCGTTCACTTCAAGTAAACTAGACTTAAATCACGTTCTCCTTCTCACAGCGTGCTTCCTGAACTTTCCTTGAGTTAACTTCGAGCTGGCTTGCGTTTTGCTTCTTTAAAGATTTAATTTTTTTTGAATCATTTTAATACGATAGTATTAAAAATATTTTTTTTAAAAATAAAAAATATTTTAAAAAATAACTATTACTATAACTAAACACTATCTTCATAAGATCTGCTAAAGTTGAATATAATAAAATTAATTAAATAAATCATCATCGTACAAAAATATTATACGTAATGTTCGTTTTATATTTATACGAGATTAGATAAACATATCGTCTGATATATATATATATATATATATCAAATTTTATATTACATAAGTTGTAATTAGTCAAATCATATATTAGTTACATCTTGTTTTCACTACCTCCTCATTAAAAACAAACACACACGCACACTCTCTCTCTCAACAAATTCTTTGTCTCCATCTTTCAATAAACTCTTTCTTTCCATCTCTTTTGAAAAGATCGAAAAAAGAAGACGAAAAACAACACAAACGTGTTTTATGTACATTGAACTTTGAATTTCATCACTTACATAAATTGTCAAACTTTTTTTTTTAGTTGTAATGATTATGAATTTTGAGATAAAGCTGTAACTAGTAGCTGTAGTTTATAGAATCTAAGTAGCTAGAGCTTGGGTTCAAAAAAATTTGATCTCTCGTAATTTTACTTATAATGTGAAAATGACCGCACCCTCATTCCCCCAGAATGAGGGGGCGGCAGGCTAATTGGGTACTTAAAAACTAAGCTGAGAATGTGAAAGGTGGCCAGAAATCTCAGAAACTGACGAGACCCATCTTCATATACTGTGATCAACAGTTTCATCTATAATAATGATAATAAAAATATATACGTAAACAAAATTTATATTATGAGATATTGCCATGCACTGGGTGACGAAACAGGCTGATTTGTTGCGTGCTGGCATGGACTGCATTCCTATACTCTGACCATCGACACCATGCCATCTGCTCCTTGATGCTGACCTTTTTCTTAATTTTAATCTGTTTTTTACTCTAAAAAAAAGTAAGGTCTTTCTCGTTTAATCATTTAATGGATATCAAAATTGGCCTCACCACTTCTTGCCCATGCTTGCCAAATCCTGGCCATTTTAGGTTTAGAATTTATTTGGAACGCCCCATGTTATATTTATGTCGGGATCGAGAATTAGATATCTTTGTAAACAAAGCTAGTTGGATGCACAAGAAATACATTCCATACATAATGAGAATGTCACATAACTTTAATTTCATGCATTTTAGACATTAATTAGTCTCTAATTATGTGACGAATTAGACAGGCTTCATCTCCGGACACGCTAATTACAATTTTATATCTATTAAAGTTACTTCATTTCTTCGTTTTTAATTAACCCTACAAATTTATCAATATTCTACTCACTCTCCCAATAGTTTAAATTAGTCCATTGCAATCCTCGTAGTGTTACAAGAAGTTTCCATATTACTCATCATTGTTAAGTAGCTCAAAGCAAACCCTTTTTCGTAATTTTCTTTTATTAAACTTTCTATAATAAAATCTTGGAATCTTCAAGTCATCTTTTTATTCACTACCACTTCACTTGGAATATATGGATGAAACTGCTTTCTAATCGGGGTTTTTACAATGTTTTTCCAAAATCTGTTGGCGATATATGCAACCAATGGTCTTCCATGGTTAAAGGCAAGTAGTAGAATCTCTCATGACAACTTTTTTTCTCATGTGTTGTTTGAAATCTTTAGCTCTACCGGAATGATGTTATTTTTAATGACGCTGCACTAACCTCCAAATCTGTTTCTCCATGGTGCGCCTAAGTATTGCTTTATGGCTGATCATACTTGATTCCAGCTTTTTGGAGCTTAATATAGAATATATTCAGTAGGGAGGAGTTGGTTTCTTATGTTTTTTTTGTTCCCCTTAATTATTGCGCTCCCCTGTTTCATGCATCAGTTTTTGTGCTTTCCTTTTCTCTGTTTCCTTTCCTCTGCTTATTCATCTAATGCAAGTTAGACTATTATCTTTGTAATCATTTTTTTTAATAAAACTTTCGACTATTACAAAAAAATAATAATTTTGTACATCTAAAATATAGAGGAAAAAAAGTTTTAAAACCTAAATAGATAAAAACACTTAAAAAAATAATTTATAAAGCGGGATTTCATTAGCTATTAATTGGTCAAGGATAATTCAAAATTTTTAAAAATTTAAAGGTAGCATTGGAATTATTTTATTTTATTTTATAAAAGATGAGATAATTTTATTAGGCTGGTCATCTAGTAGATGAAAAGCAAGCAAAGAAAATAGACCATACAGTAAAGGGATTAAATAAAATAAAGTAACAAGACTAGAAGTTACTTACTGGCTCGTATTACCCCAAGAAAGAATAGACTCTTTACTCCTTAACATATCCATACCAGTGTAGCTGAACCTATTATTATAGGAACGAATCCAACATGCTGTTTTGTAAAAGAATAGGCAAAGACATAATCCCAGTCCGGGTTGATATCCTCAAATAAGACTTTGTTCCTAGTTTGCTCAATGAGCCAGACTATTCCATACAAGAATCCTTGCCACACCTTTTGCTGAAATTTACCATAAACCAAGCCTTGTCGTTAGTGAAATAAATTGTCCAAGGATTTAGGGATACATCGCAAAAGACCCCACTATTTAGCTATTCTATTCTAGAAATCCCAAGACATTGAGCATTAAAATAAGATAAAATTATGAAAGGAACATAAATCTTCTTGTATCGATAACATATTCCTTTTAGCTAAGAAGAAGCAAGTACATAACCTATTATGCAATGCTAATCACAACAACATCTCATTTTTTGATGGTAAGACACTCTTTCAAATGACTGCAGTATATAGTTTTAATTTAGGATACATAAGTCGGTCTAAAATGATAGAGCACGACTTTGACTAACTAAGAGCCTTTGCTATCTAAAATCTAGATTGTGTAATCTTCTTTATATTTATACAGATGAATGTGTTTAAGGGTCTCTATTAAACTATCAAAATGACCCAAATTAAAGCTTCTAATTAATATCTCAGTTCCATTAAAAATTCCACCGCTAGTAATCATCATCCAAAAACCCCTTGTTATTAACAACATTAATCATCATCTATAAAGCTTAAACAAAGGTTTGTCACAAACCCAAACATCATCCCAAAATCAAACAAAAACATCATTTCTTACTTGAAATATGTTGTTACCTTTCAGAGCAATAGAAATCACCAGAGTTAATGGTTGAGTAAATACATGATCAAATGGAGGAAAGACACTTACAAAACAAAGGCAAACCATCATTAAATCTTGGTTTGTACTTTACATTGATAAATCTTCATGACCTTCATGGTTTATTAATCCCAATATCCATGATTTCTTATAAAAAATTAAAATTGACACCATCCAGATCTGGAGCTTTTGAACCATGATAACTGAAACTAGCTTTTTAAAGTTATTCCATAGTAACTTCTTTTTCTAACCAAGCCACCAAATATGCACTCATCTTCTTAAAACCATTAGAACCCATTGTATGTTTGGATATAAATGATTGAGAGAACAACTTAGAGAATAAAGAATTAGCTCATTCTTTTGTTTCATAAGATAGCCAAAATATTTTCCCATCTAAGGTAATTTGGTGTAATAAATCTCTACTCCTTCGAAGATATGCTAAAATGTAAAAAAACAATCTAGTGCTACAATCACCAAGCTTCATCTAAGATAATCTAGCTTTTTGCCTCCAAACGAATTCCACATTCCTTCACTTGCCATCGTCTTAAACCAAGGATACTTAGGGCCACTATACCTCATCTTCAGTAAGTTTTATAGATTATGTTTGGCTCTAACTGTTTAATAGAAAACTCCAAATCCTTCAAATGCTTTTTCTATTTTCTAAAAGATTGTTTGTTCCAAATCCTCAATTTTCCTTTAAGGGCATTGATCTTTTTAATAATCTTAATGCAATGAGGTATCATATCATCAACCTTATTCCAAAACTCAGCTAGAGTATAAGTGAAATTTAAATGAGAAAACCAGCAATCTAAACATTTGAAAAGCTTTCATCCTCAATTTAAAAACTAATTCAACCAACAATCTAAACCTTTTGTTTTCTCAAGACATTATACGTCAAAGTCCTGAATAACAACAACTAATTCAACTCACCAATAAATGATCAAAGACAAAGATCTATATCCATACCAGAATTATTAAGACTAGGTATGATCATAGATAAAAATATGAACTCCGGCCTTATTCATATTTTAAGTGACAAGTTGTAAACTGTGAGTATAACTGACCAATAAGAAGATGGTGCAACAAATGACCTGAATGGATTGAATTCATATGTATATAACCTAACACGTATGTTCTGTGGTTTCATTGAAAACTAAGGATGCACCCTATTAAACTGCTATCAGGCTTCACCATCAGAAGGGTATACCATGACTCTATCCACTGCATCATGTGAATGATGTCATGTTATATGCTCAACTATCTTTAGAGACATGAATAACATTTGCAGTCTAGGAGTGACTGAGAAATATCTCATTTTTATATATACAATAAGAGTCCTTCCCTGCTAGTTCTAGGTTTAAACCGAGTATGCGCACAAGTTTTACACTCGGTTAAATCTGTATTTTCAAGGTAATATAACATGCATGCAGAAATTTGGACATATATGAATTTTTTGGTTTCTTAAGTCAAGGGGTTTCATTATTGATTTAGCAGCACAAAAGTTCTTTTTAAACTTATTCCTTTCAGGTAAAATGCTTCTCATCTATTTGATAATTCTATCGTAGCTAGCATCACTTAGTTCATGAACTAACTTGATGGTGAACATCTATGTAATGAGCGATACTTTACTATAATTTGTGTACCCATCCTATAATGGTGCGTCAGAATCTTTTAAAAGTTTAAAAAACCTGGTTGTATATGTATTTGGTTTTTCATCACATGTATACTCCTGATTCATTCTCACTGCATCTATGATCATACTCCTATAATAATTACTATAATTATCTACAACTCCATGCACGTTACTAGAACTAGAAGTTGACCCAACCATCCTTTTTACCATGATCTTGTAAGGAACATACGGTTCTTCGTGTGTCATCCAACATAAGTATTTTTCCATGAATCTCTTTTATAGAAGATGCATCTTAACAACATTTGGATTAAGAAACTTTTTATTTTTATATCTCTTACATGGACATCTAATATCATCTCCACTGATATTTTTTAGATTAGATAATGCATAATTAATAAAACTCTCAATCCTATTACAATAATTCATCTTGTGCAAACCTTCAGGTGAGGCTCGATACATCTAAGAACGATCATTCATTACTTATATAAAATCTATATAAAATATTGATGACAACATGTTTTAACTAATAATGTTAATTAAACAAATTATCGATATTCAGTTAATTAGCTATCATTGGTTGAATTCAAAATTATTGAATCTATTTTAATAGTAACCTTTAATAACTATCAATTTTCTCCAAAAAATTCAAATTTGTCCAAATTTACTTAAACTTTCAATTTAACAATAAAATTGACAAAATATGAAACGTACCCATTAAATAACCTATTATTTATTTCATTATAAAACATCTAAGTTGCAAAACCAAACTCAGTTTCATCAAATGACAAACAAATATATTTTTTTAAAATCTCAAACAAACTCTAACATGTACAAATCATACATTCATACAACAAATTTCTTTAGGAAAAAGCTATAAAGCAAGTAAACACACAAACAAACTATATATTCTATATAAAAATGCTAAAAAATTAACATAAAAGAATGATTCACAACAAAAAATAGGTAGCTTTACTTATTTGATGTGGTGAATCTTAAAAAAAAATTGAACCAGAACAAAGATACTGACAAACTGATTGTTGTTGTGACTGAATTTGTGATAATGAGAGCTTGATTTGTGATAAAATAAAGGGGGAAGGGGTGATGTTTTGTGCAGGAAAAAAAAGGAAGAATAAGAAGAAATGAGGGAGGGGGGAGGGTATCTAACATGCATGTTATAATTTAAATATTACTGACGGATTCACCAACGAATATTAGCAATAGTTATATTTCATCGGTAATTTCATCTGTAATGCTAACACATCATATTTTCTGATGGAAATAACGAGGGAATACCTCCCCCATTTTTTTCACTTCTTGATTTTCATTTGTAATCCCCTCAGTATTCACCAACATAAAAAAACAATGTCATTTTCGTCGGTAAGTATCACCGTATTTTATTGACGGTATTTTTTTTCATTAGTATTTCCATTTATATTTGATAATTTCTTGGTAATGAGAGGGTTTCGGTGGTTTATGGACTTGATGTGGTAGCTTGGGTGGGAGAGACAGTGGTTCGGGTTAACTGCTGATGGTGGCTCGGGTGGAAAACATTGTTTAGGGTGGCTTGGGAATGGCAGCTGTATTATCGTATTTGGGCTTGGCAATTACCGAGCTATCACTAAAAAATGGGTAGCATTGAAACTTTTAAATTATAAAAATAGAAGTGAGATATTGATAAATATACGGGGAAAAGTGGAAATTTACCCTTGTCATTTCTTTCATGTTCATATAATATTTGTAGAAATATATGTGAATGGAAATTTCCCAATGTTTTTTTAAGACCATTCTTGTCCCGCAGTAGATGTCTGCTCGAAGATGTTTCTGCTATAATGAGGCTAGAGCTAGACCGATTTCGAATGGCGTGTTTGGAATCCAAAAACAGACTGCTCGACCACGAGCTGTCTTTATTATTGAACCATCTTTTGTTTTGTTGGCTGCTCAAAATTTAATGGCCAATCGATTAATTAACTACCTGGAGACTAGAGTGGGGGAGACAGAGAGGGCACATTTGACATTTCAAGAAGAAAAAGGTCATTGTTGTTTTGCTTAGCAAATGGGAAGCTACCACATCAGCCTATCAAGAAACATGGAACGGATATAAATAGCAAGCCTGCAGTTAATGGTTGGATCAAAGGGAGGCAGATAAATCTTAAGGGGAAAAACATAAGATACACTGTCTAAAAGAAAATGGGAAGATCTCCTTGTTGTGACGAGAGTGGCCTCAAGAAAGGTCCCTGGACCCCTGAGGAAGATCAAAAACTCGTCAAATATATCCAAAAGCATGGCCATGGAAGCTGGAGAGCCCTCCCTAAACTTGCTGGTATATATCTGTCTATCTATCTTTCTGTACGGAGCACAGCTCCATCTCTATCTCTCTCTGGCTCTAACAAGCAGTATATTTTTGCAGGTCTTAACAGATGTGGAAAAAGTTGCAGGTTAAGGTGGACAAACTATTTAAGGCCAGATATCAAGCGAGGAAAATTTTCCCAAGAAGAAGAACAAACAATTCTAAATCTCCATTCCATCCTTGGCAACAAGTAACCAGTCCACCAATCATCTTTTTTGTTGCATCTTAATTACTGAATTATTCATGTTATACTTACGTCCATTTTCTTTTTGTCTTGCTTGCTGTTTTACAAGATGGTCAGCAATTGCTGGCCACCTACCGGGGCGGACCGATAATGAAATCAAGAATTTCTGGAACACCCACCTGAAGAAAAAACTCATTCAAATGGGTTTTGATCCTATGACTCACCGGCCTCGAACTGATATATTCTCAAGCTTACCTCATCTTATAGCCCTAGCTAACCTGAAGGAACTCATAGATCATCATTCATTGGAAGAACATGCTCTCAGACTGCAAACAGAAGCTGCACAAATGGCAAAACTTCAATATTTGCAGTATCTCCTTCAACCTCAGCCTCCTGCAGCTTCTAATAATGCAACAAGCTCAAACAACCTAAACAATATCAGTGCTATTGGTGAAATGGAAGCTTTTAATCTCTTGAATTCACTTGCTTCATTCAAGGATAGCCCAGTGTCAAGTTTATCCCAGTTTGATTTATCAGCTTCCTCTCTTCAAGGGATCAATGATTTAATGCCCTTCTCTCATTTGCCTGACTTACAAATCCCTTGCAACTATCAAACACCACCAAACAAGGACGTGTTTGATCAAGCTCCTGAATTGACAGTGTTTAGTCAAGGAGAGAACTCACCCAATTCTCCATGGCAGCTTCCTTCATCTTCAACTCCATCTCCTCCTTCAGTATTTCCACTTGTACCACAGAATAGTGGCATGGTCAACAACTTGGGAGATGCCTCTAGCACTTCAAGCTACGTAGGAGAAGCTCCTTCAGTTTGGCATGACATCCTTGAAAATCCTTTGTTTCATGATATTGCTTAGCTTAATTTTTCATGTGTGTGAAAGGTTTGGAGTTTCACCACCACTTCACTGTATAATACCACAACATATATACTGTTTATAACTCCATGTATAATCTATACACACAATAGCACATTGCACTACTCATCATGGTAGATAGATTTGCATGCATGTTTTTGAATGTAAGTTGGAACAGTTTTTCATCATGGAGTGTTACCAACTATAATTATATGCAATTAAGGGACTGATTTTATTGAAAGATCTCATCTGACTTATAATTGCCATTGTTTTCATTGAAGAACTTTCTAGCTATAGCTTTCACAAGGTAGTTAACATACAGGAATAATGTTGCATGAATGACCAGTGATCTTCATGGCAGGTAGGTTATGAAAATTATTTCATGCATCTGTACTACTGATTAAAGACTAATTAAATTACTTAAAACGTTATATTCTACTTTCCTTTTTTCTTATCAAACAGGGAATATGTTTTTCTTTGTCTTGAAACGTGTTGACATATCTATTATGTATCATACAATTGCCTTGAAGTTGCATAGAACTTTTCATTTTTTTAAAAAACATCTTGGAATCTTAGAAGAAGCACGCACCTGCAATTAATTTTATATAAATAAAACACATCGAACCAAAATTTTCAACTCTCCATTTCTCATCTTTGTGTGGGGTCTTTTGTAAGCAATTGACAGAAGCATGAAGAAAATAACAAAAAACCTACAAAATAAGTAATTTTATAAACTAGGTCCAGTACTCCAATAATTTGTTGAGCTTTACTGATCAGAAGTTGTGATGTTCATGCATATATAAGAAAGGGTTTTTTTGCCTCCAGTTTCTTTGGTAATTAATGTCTCTTAAATTTACTCTTGACTATATTAAAACAAATTAAGTAATTGACCAAACTATAGAATATGCCCTAGCCAACCACTCTAAAGAAAGTGGATCCAAACTCCATGTCGATCACTATCTTGTTGTGCTTTAAAATGGCATACACGCCCACACACATAAATTATAGCCGTGGGAGATACTGCGAGATATTTCGTGGTTTTAAAAATTTTCTAGAGAGAGAGAGAGAGATGACCAAAACTTCTATGTCAAAAAAGTGACGTGAAAGGATCCTTCAATGATGAGGGACCCCAGGTAGTTAGGAAACTTAAAAAGCTAGAATTTTGTGACCAGTAATAACATTCGACTGATTGGTTCTACGACTAATATAACCCAGGAATGCATGAATTTTTTCAGCTTTCAAAATCTTGCCTGGATAGCATCACCGTAATGCTTGTTGCTTGCCTTTGTTACAGAGTTAAAAGTCAAGTTTTCCTTGTCTGGAGGTAAGTATTGACACCACTAGAAAATTAAAAAACGTGGATGGAATATTTTATTCGCGACGAAACACTATTCCATTGTTCTTATATCTTTGATGGATTTATTAATAGAAACATGTATTTTGGACAAAGTTTTATTAGAGATTTACTATATTTTAGCATCTTTATCGGTGTTACAAATTCCTGACTGAAAGAACGATAGAATATTAGTGCCAAAGAAATAAAATGCACCAATTATATTATGTTGGTAAATAACTAATGAAATAGCCCATCAGTACAATTTAAATATTGCCGACAGATTTAATGATGAAATTGACAATAAAATGTCCTCGTTAACTTCATAAGAGATTCTAAAACTTTTTAATCATTCTGTAACTTTACGATGAAAAAACACTTTTATTATCTATGAAATCATTGATTGAATTATTTTATCCATAGGTGATTCCATTATAAAATTAGTATTTTTTTTTTGTTTTAGTTATGTAGTTGTTAAATTAAAAACAAAAAAATATAATAAAATCAAACACTATCAATTTTATTGAACATCAAAATTTTATTAATTTCAATATTCATTACAATGTTAATTTTACAACAATAAACACATCGTTACACAGATGAATTGGAGGTGGTGATGGGGGTCCTGAACCAAAAGGATCAGAATAAGGAGTTGGATAATGTG
>Ga0307507_10012704_pt1 | contig 10359 bp, 4 predicted proteins | sample 7_EM_MG_FD_207223 | JGI IMG/M metagenome (GOLD analysis project Ga0307507, IMG submission 207223) | Populus trichocarpa ectomycorrhiza microbial communities from riparian zone in the Pacific Northwest, United States - 7_EM | ecosystem: Host-associated > Plants > Roots > Unclassified | place... | reverse complement strand
GGGCTACCACATGAAAAAACTATTCATCATTTATTCCACCAAAACCTTAACATCCATGGATAAAAAGAAATTGTGTTGAAAAAGAGAGAAAAAAAGAAAAAAAAAGAGAAAAACACTATTCATCATCTATTCTACCAAAACCCAACCAAAAACCCTAGCCACCATAATTTTTTTTGAGAGAACATAATCTGAAATATGGAGATATAAACCTTAGAAGAATACTATTCTTCTTTTCCTATCTTTCTCCCATAAAAACCCTAGCCTTGTTTTTCACTTTTTAAAATCAAAACTCTCCCTTGATTTCTCTCACCTACGACCTCCATTTCTGATGAGACCACCACCATTCTCTTTACCTCAAATCTCTCTACAAAAGCCCTTAATCAATTGAAATGAACAACCCCTGCATCATCATCAATAGAGAAGAGAGAGAAAATAACCCAAAAAAATTCTTTATTTGATTTCTCTCTCCTTCAACCTCTAAAAAATACGAGACAACCACTATTCTTCTCGCCTTTATGAGTACTACATGGCCATATAAGCCCTATAACCTAATGAACTCTGTGTGAGTATTTAGAGAGAGAAAACCAAGGCAACTATAAGAGAACCCTAACCACCTAACCTTCAAGGAGTTGAATATCCCTCAATGGTTGACAATGACCTACACCACAACCAAAAAAAGGCAAAACAAGGGATGGTGCACCTTATACACCATTCCATACGTCAATCAGACATCAATGACACATGTAACGATGCACCAACCATAACAGCTTTTCAAAGAGCATGTTAAAGACACGCCGCCACTTATCTGCCATTGCCACCACTTTTCTAGGAGCTTTTAATCCTCCTTGTTCTCCCTTAGAAGGTGTATTTCAAACCCCAAACATCTTTTGAATAAATATTTTTTTGTTGATTTTGATGTGTTTTGTGATGAGATTTTTGTGATTGAATAATTTTTATTGGATTGATATTTGTGTTTGAATAATATTGGTCAACTCCTTTAATCTTGCATCTTGTTTTATTATTGATTTTGATGTGTTTTGTGATGATATTTTTAGGGTTGAGCAATGCTTATTGGATTGATATTTGTGTTTGAATGTATTTAGGTGAATCCCTTAATTTTACATCTTGTTTCTTTCATATTCTTGGCCATTTCCTCATTATCCTTAACATTTGAATATGTTTTTCTTTATGTATGAATATTGATCCAAAGTATTGAGATGGTCTTTTGGCTTTAAATGATAGAAAATCAATGCTCATTCATTCATTCATACTTTACATTAAGTTTTATAACTTGTTTATAAAACCCATTAAGGGTTTGATCCATATTAAAAGACCTATTGAGACAACATTCCAAGCCTTTTAAAACCTATCTTTGTCATAAGAAAATCATGTAAAAAATATTTTTTTATTCACTCTTGGTATTTATGGTAAATGGACTTAACATAGACAATTACTTTAGGTATTAAGAGGAGTTGTCCATTCTTTTGATTTTAAATAAAAATTAGTTTTAGAAATGTCTACAGTCCAATATTCATCGAACAAATTGGGAGTATCTCTTTAATAATTCTCATACATGCATATTAATAAGAACTCAAAAGGTTGTCTATTTATTATGAATGCACATACATTAGTCATAACACTAATAAATACAAACATTGATGAGGGGAAACCAAGTAACTTGGAATCATAAGAAGATGATTGTTAAATAACACACCTTAAAGATAAGTGAACCCCGAAAAACTTAATGGTCACTTGTAAAAAACTTAATCCATAACATACTTTCATATCACTATATTTTATTCAAAGTAGATGAAACCATAATGGTCACTGCTTGGGTAGGACCAAGGCATACACACTTTATTCATTCAACAAATATTATGATTGAATCTTGGATACTAGGATAAATGAACCTTAATAAGGTATTATTTATTAAACCTTCCTAGGATTTGGGTTAGGCTCAATGAACCCAACATAAGCCCATTGATTATTCATTAGCATGACTTTATAGACTGTTGGTCATAGGTTATAATAAGGAGTCACCAACCATAGACATGTCAATTCACCAAGTATTATAAGAAGACAATAACTGGGAGTGGTAAAGATGAACAAGATCTTAGAATGGTTAGACTTGAGCTGACATATCCATCCATGGTTTAACTTATTGCAGTAGACACAATATCACCCCTATAGATAGAATACTGGAAGATTAGTCATAATAGACTATATTAGGATTAAAAGACAAGAGTAACAATATAGCTTACCTTAGGTAGAATGTTTTAAGGTGATAATGTCTTCCCTTAAGAGTAACCAATCCTTTACCTTAGAGCTCTATATACTAGTTAGGGTTTTCTAATGACCATAATACTAGATGGTGACTCTTTTTTAATATAAAACCTTTTCCTCATCTATAACAAAAAGCCTTTCCTTGTTCATGGGAAAAATAGAGTGGTCACTGTGATGTTAGGTGTGACAAAATGGTGACTCCACAAAGGATATTTAGGACTAAGCTTTGCTTTCTTATCTTTTATCATTAATGTCCTTGTTGTTCTTATTGTTTAATTTGCTTTAATTTACACGTTTTCTTAGAATTCATACTTTATTATATAATTTTTATACTGTATATGGATTCATGCCATCACATATACATAATAACACCTAGAGCACACACCTTTGTTTTAGGTTAAATGAGGGAGTAACGATATCTCAATGGCCATTTGCTAGGGTAAGACTCATGAAACCACAAACTTCCATGTGATTGTCAACTTGGATGTGGTTAGTATACTAATTTGACAGGTTATGGCCTGTAAACCCCCGACCCAAAATTATAAACCAATGTTAAATAGGGTAATCCTCAACCAAAAAATAATAAATTAAGAGAAATTTTTTATGATTAGAGGTGAAAAACCTCAATAAATTAATTCAAATCTCGAACAAAATAAATTAATAAATCGATACGTGAAATGTTAGCCCTGTGATAAATTGTGTAAAATCCCCAACTAGGAAATAACAATAATAAAATTAAATGGAAACTTTTAGTGTTGAGTAGTTGTAAAAGTCCTTGGTTATTTATAAAATAAAGAATAATCTTGTGTGCGAAAATATTAACGGTCGATGTGAACCTTATGCATAACAATGTAATTTGCAACTAAAAATTAATAAAAAATAGAGAAAATTTTATTATGACCAGTGATGAAAAATCTCGAGACAGCTAAGATAAAATCATATGAAATAATAAAAGATTTGGTGCATAAAAAATATCGATGAAAGGGATTTGATGGAAATATATATACAAGGGAATTAAGATAGTGGCATTTTTGAAATTTGGAGGAAAATATCTCCTCCTCCCTTTAAGGAAGCCACTAGTCATTAAAGGAAGAAAGAGAGAAGAAAATATATTTTTTTCCTTCTTCCTTTTCTCCTAAACCTAAGCCATCCTAAGTCCAAAACAAATGATTCTACACAAAGAAACTAAGCCAAACTAGTATGGATTTAAAGAGAGATGATAAGGTTTATGTGTTAGAAAGAGAAAGATTGTAATTTGAAGGAGGAGAGGAAAATTAGTAGAATTGGTCACTTGAAACTCATCCATTTGGGTTAATTACAAGAGGTAATATATTTAAATAGATGTAATTGCACTTCTTAAATTTAATGTTGAGAAGTGAACCCTAAAGTTGTGAAGTTAGGGTTTGTGATTTTTTGTATTGAAATAATGATTGAGTTGGTTATTATTGATGTTGGATTATGAAAATAACATGGAAGATGTTTAATTTGGGTGAATTGCATCTAGAATTGTGTGAGTTTAGAGCCATGAATGGCGTGTGTGGAAAATTAATTATTTTGGTAAATTATTGGATAATTGTATGGTAGATAGTCTAAATATAGAACAAAATCAGAAGTAAATTCAAGGCTAACCATGGATTTAAGCCCATGGAGTGGCTAGCCTTAATTGGGGAAAACGTTGCAGGTTTTTGAAGCTGGGATAGTAATTGTGTTAAAAGTGGTATGTTATGAAGAAATTGATGTTAATAAATCAATGAGGAAGATTGAAGACCCAAAGGGTTTAATGGACTTTAGAAATGTGACAAAATTGTATAAATACTGGAATGTGAATTGGTATTATGGAAATATAGGGTTATGTGTTACATATGAAATTTGAGGTAGGAAAATGCGATAATATGTGTAGACGCAAAAGGTAAATTTTACTATCATAATTTATTTGTATTAGAATTTTTATCTTTTCTAAACTTGTATTTATTTTAGAATTGTATTATCTAACTGTCATAATTTAATTTCCAGAGTTACCTGAAGTTGTTGCCGAGGTATTCCTAGAGGCAATATATTTGCATTGTTTAAGGCATATTCATGCCATCTTAAAAAAGAAAGACTTTCATGGATTAGAATTAAAAATGGACTTTTGGGGTGCATCAAAAGCTTACACGAATCTCAATTACAATACTTATATGAGAGACATTAGGGATGTGGACACTGGAGTTGTCAATGGATTGAAGAACATCCCTACTGAGACTTGGGTAAGACACATGTTTGACCCTTAAGTTAATGTTGATAATATGACTAATAACTTGCCCGAGTCATTCAATATATAGATCAGAAAATACAAGAATATGTTAATTCTTTGGTTACTAGAGAAGATTAGATTGAAACTCAAGGCTAGGTTTCATGATAGATTTGATCAATTTGAAAAAGACCACACCTCATGTTAAGAAAAAGTTGGATATATATGTTTAAAAGGGAAGGAACATGAGAATGATTGCAGTTATTTGTGATGAATAATAAGTCTGTAAGGGCTAAATGAGACTACATGTTGATTTGGGGAAAAAATAGTGTTCATATAGAGAATAAGCAATGACTGGTATTTCATTCTTACATGTTGTCCATTGTGTTAATTACAAAATAATTAAGTTAGAAGAATTATGTAGCGAGTATTGCAATGTGGATACATTTAGAAAATCATACTTTGAGATGATGCACCCATTACTAGAAGTTGATCTTGATCCTAAAAAAAAATGTAATTTTTTACCTTCAAAGCTTAAAAGGAGTATGGGTAAATCAAACAAGAATAGATGAAGGAAAGAAGAAGAAGATTAACCTTGTACAACTAGGAAGAGGTCTTCCATACTTTGATGCAACATTTACAACTAGTAGGAATAATTCCAGGACATGCTAACGAGATAATGCTAAACATATTGCTGGTGGCGGTGCTGCGAGAGGATCCAGTTATATTGGAGGGGAATCTAATAATTTTGGTAGAGGATCCAACACTATTGGGAGAATGTTCAGTGTTCCTGTTAGAGGCTGAAACAAAGACTAAAGAGTTTTAAGAGGAATTAGAGGAGACAGAGGTGGTAGAAGTGATGTTGGTACATCCTCCTCTCAACATTTAACCTAAACACAAGTGATTTTTCTAAACATGCATTTTATTTTTATAGATTTAATGAAACAATTTACAATGACTAATCATTATTGTTTTTACAATATACAGGTTTATGGTGCTAGAGCTAGTTCTCAATAATCTACCCAAAGAAGCTACTATGGTTGAAGATGTACTGAATATTGGTGACTTTTGAATGCTACATTACTGTTATTTATATGAATGGATATCACATTATGGGTCATTGTGTTATTTATGTTAAGTATCATGACAATTTAAACTATTTATGGATGCTTGTTGAGTGCATGTTGGTTGTTTACGTGCTTGTTATTGTGCACATACTAGTTATGTTGGAAGGGAATCTGGTAGTTCTAGTAGGGGATCAAGAGGATCCAACGTTATTGGGAGAAGGTTCAATGTTCCTGTAGGATGTTTAAACAAAGACTAAAGAGTTTTAAGAGGAAATAAAGGAGGTAGAGGTGATGTTGGTACATCCTCCTCTCAACACTTAACTAAAACACAAGTGATTTTCCTAAACATGCATCATGTTTTTATAGGTCGAATGAAACAATTTACAATTACTAATCAATATTATTTTTTACAATATACATGTTTATGGTGCTAAAGCTAGTTCTTAATAATATACCTAAAGAAGTTACTATGATTGAAGATGTACTGAAGACTGATGACTTTTGAATGCTATCTTACTGTTATTTATATGAATGATTATCATATTGTGGGTCATTGTGTTTTTTATGTTAGGTATCATGACAATTTAAACTATTTATGGATGCTTGTTGAGTGCATACTAGTTGTTTGCATGTTTGTTGTTGTGTACATGCTATTTAAAAAAGCATGCTTTTGATATGATTGATATGATTTTTCTTACATTTTGACTATACTAAGGACTAGAATTCACCATGTTTCATTTCTTTAATACAAATAATATAGTTGTTACAAACATTAACATTGCACACACTAAATTAGTTACTACAAATAATTTTATACTTGCTAAGTTAGCTTCTATATTACGGTACTTGATCCAAACTCTATGTAATTTGTCTTTCTATTTCTTCACTTCATCTACTATTTGGTCAACATCATTAGCACCCTCATCCTACTAGTTGTTAATTAAATTTCATTCATAAGTTTGCACCAGTCAATGAAGGTATTTTTGATTGACTTATCATCGCATCTATAAAATATCTTGTTTTTACAAGATTCAATTTTTGATATTCTGACTACAATTCTTGTAACACCCTCGATTTTGAATTATTAAATCAATATGGAGAACACCCTAATAAATCAAATAAATTCCAACCAAGTAATATATTATTAAAAAGAAAACTCTTGAGTTGGGTGAAAATCCTTAGAGAAAAATATAAAGAAACTACAAGTAAATGAATTTATGAATTTACACGCGAGCAGTGCCAACTATTGGTATAAATCCTGTATCTAATCTTGTAAATTTTAACTAAAATAGAGAAACTTATTTTGGGAAAAAATTGGTCATAATCAATTGGAAAAAATGTCCTAAAAAAGTATAAATAGTTCTGAATGAAATGAGAATACGTTTATGTACAAGAACTTCTGCGATCAAGATTTTTTGAAATTATTATTGTTAAAAGACTAAAAGAGACTTTTTTGTAAATTATATAAAAAATTCTCTTCCCTTTTCTTTTATAATAGCCGACGATCAATTAGAGAAATACGAGAGAGAGAGAGAGAGAGAGAGAGAGAGAGAGAGAGAGAGAGAGAGAGAGAGAGAGAGAGAGAGAGAGAGAGAGAGAGAGAGAGATATATAGAGAGAGAAACAAACATTTTAGAAGGAGGAAGAAGATTAAGACGAAAAGCTTGCAAAGAAATCAATAAATTGAGTGCAATTACAGTTGGTAAGAAATTTGTCAGACCTTATTGGCCCAATATACTAAATGTTAATCCGGCAACAACGACAAGGGATATTATATTTTGAAGTATGAGTTATGTATAATTAAAAAGTTGGTAATCATGGATAATTTAAATGTGCATAAATGGGCTTAAGGAATATTAAGATCGGAAAATATATGAATGACTTATAAATAGGTTTGAGGAATATTTAAGATTTTAAAATAATAAAGATGAGCCATATTTGGTAGGATTGATGTTGAGAATGAATATTTCTATTTATAAGCTATAAATGAGACCATGTGAGTCAAAATGGATTAAAAAACATATAGTTGGTCGAAAACAACGTAATAGGTGTTAAAAAAAAAAGGTTGTTGGTGAACCAGGGCAATATCAAGGAATGTGAGGATACTAAATGGTTTGATGAAACCATTATTAATTGAAAAAAATGGATATTGATGTGGTAAGGGTAAATTAATGAATATAGCAAATGCAAAGTCTAAGTAAATGTACTAGATGGGTTGATGGACCCATAATCAAACTAAACCAGGAGTTTAGGGTGTTGAATGGAGTTTAAGAACTCTTAATCAAAATAAAGCATGAATAAATATGATAAATTGGGTTAATAGATCCATTATCGTATTAAAGTATGTGTAAATATATAGAATGGGTTAATAAAACTAGAGTTAAAGTAAAGTACAAGTTTAAGGTATAAAATGAGATTAATAAACTTATAAGTAGGTTAACGTAGGTATTGTAAACATTGAATAAAAGTGATATACATAACAAGACGAGGGTATTTAATAGATTGATAAAGACAAATTAGTCTGTGCTACGAACAAAGAATAGTCGAGATGCTTATATGAAAGAGTTTCTATCAAAATATGAATGGTGATGGTTGTAATGATACAATAGATATGATTTATTTAAAGTACAAATGATGAATTTTTGAGATGAGTTAATAAATGAAATCTTAATCAATAAGCATTGTGAGCAGAACAATTATAGTTTATTTGTTATTAAAAAGAGTGTATTAAACTAAGGATTTGTCAAAGAATTTGATGTGCTTCTAAAGGAGTTAAATATCTAAGGATTTCTTGTTTAGTTTTGGCAAATATTAGTAACCATAAAGGTACAATTATTTATGATGATTTTGGTGATCTTATGTGTTTTACAAGTACCTTTTCTGAAATGACCCAATCCTAAATATTTGGCCTTCTATATTGGATAAGAACTTATAATGTCTGCTAAAAGTTTTGTAAATAAATTTTTGTGTATATAGTCAAGAAGAGTTGTAACCTTATGATTTTTGTAAGTCAAAATGTCTATTATTGTATTTGTGAATAAAATTACATAATAATTTCAGTTGTTTTTAAAATTATCCAACGACTTTAGTGGCATTTTAGTTATTTTTAACCTTCAAGGGTTCTTTAGTCTTTGTTACAAATCTAATGGAACTCTTGTAAATAAATAAATATTTTTTATTGACTTTTTTCTGGCGTCAACTTCTGAGGATGTAAAACACTACCTTCCATCAAATTACATGATAGAAAGTGAATATTTAAAACATTTTTTCAAAGTGAAGAAAAACCAAACCTTGGGGTGCTCAACATAATTTTTCTAAAAATGAATGTTGATATTTGGAAAAATATTCTATTTTATAAGGATCTTCACTATGGATTGATGAAAGATCTAGTATAGAGAAACAAATATTGTTCATATGAACCTTATAGCCCCTAATTTGTGTCAAGATAACGAGGATTTATGCAATGTACCCCTTTCCTAATTTATCATGCCATAAATAAAGATTGTCCAGATTTATGTTCACCTATCTATCTCTTTAATGGCTATTACGACACCTATTTGTCTCGCCAATGCTTTCCTATCTCACTAATAGCTAGTACAATGGCTATCTTATCTAGTATGGTGCTTACATTTGACAACCTATTTTACAAGTTACTTACACTACCAGAAAATTGACAAATACAAACAGAAATACCGATAGAATGTTTCCTTCGGTATATTAGATGACCTTTACCGATATAATTTTGCATCCCTGTATCCATCGGTAAACACCGACATAAAGATTAACTTAGTATATACCGAGGGAATATCAGTGAGAAAATAAGTAATGAAAAAAAAATTGAAACAGTACGATGATGTGTAACTTTTACAGACAACATTACTGACATAATTATCCTGACGGTAACATTTTCTCGGTATATATCAAGGGAATTACGGAGGGTATTATAGTGGGATTAAAAAAAAGCAAATCGTACGATGACATGACACTTTTACTAGCAGAGTTAGTGACTGAATAATTACATCGCTAATGCCGTCGGTAATATTTAATTTATGACCTAGCGATTCACCCTCCTCTCCCCTTCCACCATTTATCCTTCTTCCTTATGAATTTTTTTCTGCAACAAACAACCACCCTTAAAATCAACACAATTCAACCTCCCACAACAAATCTGGTCACCACAACACTCAGTTTATCAGCATCCTTGTTTTGATTCAAATTTTATTGAGGATTCTCCACTTTAAATAAGCAAATCTACCTTTTTTTTTTTTATTAAAACTCAATTTTAAAATGTTATTTTTTTTTGCATATTTTTGCAGTATATGTATTTTGTTTGGGTGTTTACTTGTTTTATTGTTTTTTTCTCACATAAATTTGTTGTATGGATTTATGATTTGTACATATTAGTGTTTATTTTAGATTTTGTAAAATTATATTTGTTTGTAAATTAATAAAAATTATATCAAAATTTTGACTTAGGTGTTTTGTAATGAAATAAATAATGGTTTATTTAATGACCTGTTTTATATTTTGTTAATTTTATTGCCGAGTTGAAATTTTTGGTAAATGTGTAGAAATTTGATTTTATGTACATAATTGATAATGAATTAAGAGTACTACTAAAATAGATTAAATAAGTTTGAGCTAAATAAATATTTTTTTAAATTTATTTAGTTAACGTAGTTAATTAATACATGTTGTCATCGTTATTTTATATAGATTTGATACAAGTAATGGATGATCGTTCATGGATGTATAAAGATTCACCCCAAGAGTTGCAGAT
>Ga0307507_10012703_pt1 | contig 10359 bp, 4 predicted proteins | sample 7_EM_MG_FD_207223 | JGI IMG/M metagenome (GOLD analysis project Ga0307507, IMG submission 207223) | Populus trichocarpa ectomycorrhiza microbial communities from riparian zone in the Pacific Northwest, United States - 7_EM | ecosystem: Host-associated > Plants > Roots > Unclassified | place... | reverse complement strand
GTTAATGCATCCCACACCCGCACAGTTCCGTCATCCGAGCCAGACACGATACGCAGGCCATCCGTTGAAAATGCAACCGAGTAGACCCAGTCGGTGTGGCCCACGAGCACACTCGACTCTGCACCTGTGAGAGCATCCCATACCCGGACATTCCCTTCATACGAGCCAGACACAATGTGCCTGCCATCCCCCGAAATTGCAACCGACATGACGAGAATGTTGTCCCTGAGCACATTCAGCTCTGCACCTGTCGACACATCCCAGATCCGTACGGTCATGTCATCCGAGCCAGACACAATCCGCATGTCGTCTCTCGAAATCGCAACTGAACTGACGCTTCCATTGTGGCCCATGAGCACACTCAGCTTTGCCCCCGTTAATGCATTCCACACCCGCACAGTTTTGTCACAAGAACCAGACACGATGCGCAAGCCGTCCCTCGAAAACACGACTGAGTTGACGAGGTGGGTGTGGCCCCAGAGCACATTCAGCTCTTCACCTGTGAACGCGTCCCACACCCGCAAAGTCTTGTCATGCGAACCAGACACAATCCGCATGCCATCCCTTGAGATCGCAACCGACCTGACCCCGCCGGTGTGGCCCATGAGCACATTCAGCTCTGCACCTGTAGACGCATCCCAGATCCGCACGGTCCTATCATACGAGCCAGATACGATCCGCAGGTCGTCTCTCGAAATCGCAACCGAGCTGACCAAACTGGTGTGACCCTTGAGCACCCTCAGCTCTGCCCCTTTTAATGCATCCCACACCCGCACAGTTTCGTCATCAGAGCCTGATACAATCCGCAAGTCATCCGTCGAAAATGTAACCGAGTTGACCCGTCTGATGTGGCCCACGAGCACACTCGACTCTTCACCTGTGAACATATCCCACACCCGCACCATTTTGTCAAATGAGCCAGTCACAATGTGTCTGCCATCTCTCGAAAGCGCAACAGCGTGCGTTCTAGGTCCAACCATTATCGTCGTCAATGGCACATCAATCTTGCCTTTCGTATGAGTGAAAAAGGGGATCCGAGAGAATTGTCTTTTCCAGTTCCGACAGAGCTCTGTGTCCTGTGTCCATGTTGCTAATGATGAGATGTACAAGTGCGGCGTCGATTCCGCAGCTGCGCTTCCAGTAAAATAGGCAGCGAAATTAGCGGCGTCACCGATATCACGCGCCAAATCTGAATAATTGTTCCCGCACTAAAAAAAACAGCATCAATGCTTGTTGAAGTACATCTCGAAACCATATGATTCTTACCTTTAGTACCCATTCACGTGCATGTTGAAGTATTGAAGTACAGTGATTCCGTAATTCAAGCAGGTTCATGACCTCGATCCAGAACAACACACGAATCTCGAGGAACTCCGAAATGTAGATAAGAAGATTATCGGCATTCACCAACTCGGGTGACGGCAAGTGGTGTGTCCAGTGACGAGTTGAGTATCTCAGAACAGCACTGATATTATTGTTGACCTTCTCGGAGAGTGCCTCAGCATTATCACTGTCAAGTAGGAAAGAAGATTGTATATCGCCCATGTTGAACCGCAATCCAGATTTCATGACACGGAAACAAGATTCAGCGAGAAGCTTGTGGTGTGCAGGTTCGTTACACCAAAACGCAACGTTGTTGAAATTCGACCGGGTTGGATCAAAAATGAAGTCGGGGAAGGATGCATGATACCAATAAACCCGATCGTCTTGTGTGCATAACACAGCATGGAGTTCCTTCACAACAGCCATTGCCACATCATCACCTCCTTCCGCGACGAGTCCTGCAGCAACGGAGGTAGATGTGCGTTCAGCTGTGCACAGAAATGTATAAAGGATGCGCAATCGGCAAGCCAAGAACTCATCCTTGAACTTTGAAAAGGCGTCAACCATAATTTGCCGGTAGAGAGTATCGATCAAGACTGTAGCGTCGTTCATGGAGGCCGGCTTGTGTGATTTAGAAATAAGGTGTTTAAGCATCTTCGTCTGCTCTGCAGCAGTGATCGATCGATGCGGGGTCAAGTATTTCACCGCCGTCGCAGCATACACGAAGAGTCCATCGGCCTGCTTCACAAGCCCAGCCAGCTCTCTGCTGGCGAGCATCGGTAACTTGGTTTCCAGGTACGTCTTGATGTCCAACTCGGTCTCCTCGATCGGAACGGCTTGGAGCCAACATACCGCTTCGGAAGTGAAAGACTCGCAGAGGGTCACCACTTCAGGATCTGGTCGGCTTGTCACGAGAAACTTGAAACCTCTCAGGTCGTATTCATCGATTACCGTGAGTAGTTCCTGCAGAAATGCTGACCCTCCACCGTCTTTGATTTCATCTAGAGCGTCGATAACGATGAGGTACGGTGGTAAATGTGGATTGAGTGTGGATTGTTGCCAAAGTTGCCAAGGACCAATAAGAAGATCTCTCAACTGGGTGGAGACGTCTTGATGGACTGCGTCGAAATTTTGAGCATTATGCAAGGCGCCTGCATACGGCTTGCATTTACGGGTGAGCTGGTAGGCGATTGTAGGAATGATACGTGTCCCTTCCCGTGTTTCTTCGAATTGTCGAGAGCAGAGAAAGTTGCCGCCCAAGGTGTTGGCATTCCCGAAGCGTTTGGTTATTGTATACGCAATCGTGGTCTTTCCAGATCCGGCTTGGCCAGTCAGCCAGAATACACGCGGGCTCTGTGGTGAGCTATCGTTGGCCCATTTCGATATGTCTTTCAGTATCTTGACACGTGTTCCGGGTGTGCACTCCTCACGTTGCAGGGCCTGCTGTCCTAGAACAGTTCTGTAGTCAGCCCTGTGGGAGGGTCGCAATCGTTCGAAGTCCTCTTTCTGTCCAGCCGATCAGCGATCAGTGTGGATCATAAGTTTGATACTACTATGAACTCGCCATATGGATCTCCATCGTGAACACACCGCCAGAGATATCGATAAGACTGTTGTTGAACATGGACGAAGACATATTGATAAGGTCAGTTTGCAGTCACTTTCGAATCCGAGAGGAAAGGCTGGTTGTGCAAGGTGTTAAGTTGAAATAGATAACAGAAAGATGTGCTTCTGCGTCGTTGGCTCGACCAGTATAGTGGGCGGAAACAGGACAGGTGGCAGAGCGGGTTGAATAGATGGGAGTGAGACGCAGGCCGTAAGCAAGCCAATACATAGATTCGAAAACGAAGACTTGCGGCCGAGTTTTGATATACAACTTGCCGAATCCCCGAATAACGGTCTGCACACGTTAGATATAACGTTGTCCAGTACGGCCCTTCGTCTCCGACTCTCCATCTTGAATCCTTCATGCGGTCGAGGTTCAGAGTTGGACGATGAACTTTTGCGGTAAATGAAACCAAAGTCGCAAGCACATATGTACATTTTAAGATGCTCAGCCGGCTCTTATCGATTTGTCGTCCAAGGACTCTCAGGCTTGATATAGGTGAGGATTGAAATATTGAAAGGGAGTCAGCGTTCGGGAGGGGTTATGTACGTAACATTTCAGGAAATCTTTTTTTTACATAAAAATAAATAAAAATAAAAATTCTGCAGATTAACGTAGGACGCACGGCCTAGCGCCGCCCGCGCGCCGGCCACCAGGATCCAACAAGGGAGAAAAGAGAGGTCCGTAAAAACAAGGATTCCGAGAAAATGTATTGCTTAGGAACAGGGCATGGTAAAAGGTAAGGTGAAAGGAATTGTCCAGCGTCGTCTAGGTATGTAGATTGAGGTCCTGCAGTGTGCGCCATTGATAAAGGCCCCTTCTCTTAGGAGCCGCCAGGCGTGCTTTGCGTCTTTGAGGGTGCAAGGAGCCGCATGTGCTGGAATACTGACTGTGTTTCTAACCCCATGGCGTTGTACGTCTTCCAATCCGATTTTATCCTGGCAAGAGACTCTTGGAAGCTTAGGCCAGATCCACTTGTTGTCCGGATAGATGTCAATTCTGTCCTCGCCCTGTAAGCCGTGGTTCTAGCCCTCCCATTCGACATCTCTTTACTACGCTATAACTCGGACTGAGCAACGAACTGCTACTTACATTATTACCTCTCTCGGGCAGATTCTCTATGAACTTGAACTCGAGCTTACGACACACTACATGATCCCCGTTATAAGAGATTTAAACACCTCATCAACCATTTCCGCCACTGACAACAACTCTGACGCTGCTGGAGGAGGATCTCTCCGTGGCGACCAAGCCATATCTTCAACCGACCCTTTGGGACGCTTCGGGTGACAAGTATGGAACATGTCGAGTGAAAGAGGAATGGGGTATTGTCAAAACATGAGATCGCAAAGCCTTTGACGTTGATTGAATGGGGAAGATGATCAAGTGAAAAGATGTTGACGGTGTCTTGAGTTGGGTGTACATTATTTTATAGCTGGTCCGCTTCACCTCAGTTAAGTGATTGAATCTTGTAGGATTTCACTTATATATGGACGTTTTTGTCTCCGTCGCCATTGAACATTAGGGTGTTGACCTGAGATTGAACACGATTACGAGCTGCCGGCAATGCAGGATTTTTCATGGTCCGTGAAAATGAGTAGTGCATGCCTTTAGAGAAGCGCACTCAGTAAGAAACGTATGAGCCATCTGAGACAAAAAAGAGTTTGAAAAGGCCATACATGTTCGGATTCGGTGGCCACTTCGGCGACGGTAATGCGTTATCGCACATATCGGCAGCTAATGTCTGAAGCATGGTGTTACGAGATGTGCTGCACCAAATCTATAAAGGAAATGGAGAATTGGGATAGGAACCTGGAGGAAAAATGGAAACGTACATGTAATTTCATTCTCTGGACGACGCGACTCCCTCCTGGAATATCAATAGTTTTGATGTCGTTGGTGTCGTGATCAAACATCCGAGGGATCTGCAAAACGGGCGTCTCCTCGGGGTCTAAATGGACGGGTAATGAACTGCTTACCCATGGGTGCTATTCGCTGACTATGAAGCGACGGACAGCGCCTACTAATAATAATGGAGGAGTCAACGAGTGAGAAACTAACCAGCTCGTGTATTGAATCTCATCCACTGTCCCAGTCAGCTCCTGATCATATATTGTGGGTCTTAGACCGCCCTGCAGGCCGCTACGAATATTTGACATCGAGACACAACCAGTCCTATCGAGTCCCCACACCACCGTCCAACGGAATAAAACCTTGGACGTGAGAGGCGAATCCAGTCACTACAGGCGGAGAAACGGATTCCAAACGAAGGACGTCCTTCATACTTACCACAGGTTACCCCGACACTAACTCGGGGTCCTCGCTTATTAATCTTCGGGTCACCGGAGGTACGCGAACTACTGTCAATGATTGCCAAAACTTTACTGTGCACGTCCTTTACAGATGGGGAAAGTTGGCGGGACTTCGTAGATGATTTCGAGACTGTGAAAGAATAGAGCCTGCTCTTTTTCGTAATTGTCTTACCTCCAGTCTGTCAAAAAAGTCGGTGTTCTTGTTGGCCGGCGATCTCCAACTCTCCGTTTTCTCGTTTGGAACCCCATATCATATTCGAAATGAACGGATTCATAAATATATCAATTTATGCGATCGATCATCAACAGTGGTCACTTTGTGACGCACCTTCCGTATTGGGGGTGACCTGGAGATTAATAAGCGAGGACCCCGAGTTAGTGTCGCGGTAACCTGTATGTCACGGAATCTTCCGCTGATGCCCTTATGAGGGTACTGTCGGCTTTTGTGCGGTCACATAGCCCTGATAAGAGATGTCATTGGGCACTTCCAGGTTCCAGTTTCGCCCCCATCCTGCCATTCCAACATCTCAACAGTCTATCCTGTAAAGTGACCTCCACTACTTATCTTCCTGACAACCCTCTCAAATTTTTACTCCACAGATCATGAGCGAACAGCTTATTTTCGATACTGGATTGCCTGACGCGCTCCGGGAGCTCGGTAGAGAGGCGTTCGTGGCTTCACGGGATGTGCGAGTCGTCTTAAGCCGGCTTCCAGTCAAATATCGCGGCGTATTTGCAGTGGGCCTCACAGGCACCAGTGCCATTGATAAAGCCGGCCACCAGGTCGCACCGTACAGATGGGCCATTCGACGGGATTGGGATGAGGACAAGGGCGAACATGTCAACTTCACGACCCAGAGTAGTGGGAAAAATATTGCATTCGTCAAGAGGTCACAGAGGAACCCTCCTTGGGGTCCTGATATATTTATCGGAAACATCGTGCGGTTCTCCACACGGACAGGTTGGCAGGATGCTCGCGACGGCTATGGGAGGTCTAACGAAGACGAGAAAAGAAGGATATTGTCCGCGTGCGGGAGAGTGGGCAAGGATGAGTGGCTGAGGGTTATGGGATGGTCCGCCGGGTGATTGCTGCTACACAGCTAGACGACAAATTCACACTTAAATCGAGTTTTTTCGTTCCTGTTTCAGAGCGAGTCCCATATGTACTTGTCAAAATTGGACGATGCTACAATCAATGTATTTATCAGACTGGACTATTTTACCATATTGTGAATTCCCCACTACAATATTCTGAATATTTGCCAAGTCCCCTTTTTGTTTCTGTCTTCCCCAACTCCCGCGATTCTGGCCCATGCTCACATCTGATTCCAGTACTCTGTGCCCATAAATGGCATTGCTATTTCCAGTTTAGGCGAACCAGATTATGGTATATTTCAACAAAGTAAGCACGTATACGGGCACGAGGATTGAAAGACGTGATTTATAAAATCGTGGTTAGTGGTCACTCTAGCATAATTCGAGCAAGTAAATTCAGTATGTGGTTAGACGAACTCTGAATAAGATCGGACTTACTATATACTCAAGTTAATTATGAAGTAGCGTTGTGATTCGTGATCCAACAATCGACCACAAAAGCTTGCAATTCGAATCACTCGCGTGTATACAGCCTATTCAATAAAATGAACAAATTCATTGCAAATAGCTCTTAGCCTTACAACATCCCCATTGGCGTCCGTGTTCATGGTATCTGCTATGTGCACCCTAAGAATTAAAACTGATGAACGGTGGCACTAAAGATAGAACGGGACATGGGTGTGAGTTTCCAGGAACCTGATAGTTAAACATATTGATCCTAGTGGTAAGGTGTATAACAGCCAATCCATTCGACACCCATCATTGCCTGCTCAAATTTAACAAAACCAAAACCATGGCGAGAGATTATGAGGATAGCAGATGGTTCGGTCACTTGTGCCCCCTGCGGCACCCACATAAGGCGGTGTCCCTGGGAGGAGATAATCCAATTCGTCTGAGTCAGACGCCAAGGAGTCGGTCTGTAATCAACAGTTGGCATTTCAACAAATTGATCCTGAGTAAGAGACGATATGTGTGCCACATACCTTGAATATGGAACCGAGTGGACTGAATTGGCGTGGCCTGTTGGCATATGCAGCTTTGAACCCATCCACGCGTCCCACACCCGCACAGACTCGTCAACCGAGCCAGACAGAATCCGCATACCGTCTCTCGAAAACGTCACAGAGTTGACTCTGCCACCATGCCCCCAGAACACGTTCAGCTCTGCACCTGTCGACACATCCCAGATCCGCACAGTCTTGTCACGCGAGCCAGACACGATCCGTGTGTCATCACTTGAAACCGCAACCGAATAGACCTCGGCGGTGTGGCCCTTGAGCACATTCAGCTCCGCACCTGTCGACGCATCCCAGATCCGCACAGTCGTGTCCTCCGAGCCAGACATGATCCGTAAGCCATCCATCGAATATGCAACTGATAAGACCCAGTCGGTGTGGCCCACGAGTACACTCGCCTCTGCACCTGTGAGAGCATCCCACACCCGCACAGTTCTGTCATAAGACCCAGACAGGATCCGCATGTCGTCTCTCGAAATCGCAACCGAACTGACCCAACTAGTGTGACCCATGAGGACCCTCAGCTCTGCCCCCGTTAATGCATCCCACACCCGTACAGTTTTGTCATAAGAACCAGACACAATCCGCAAGCCATCCCTCGAAAACATAACTGAGTTGACAATGTTGGTGTGACCAGTGAGCACATTCGACTCTGCACCCGTGAACGCGTCCCACACCCGCACAGTCTTGTCATAAGAACCAGACACAATCCGCATGCCATCCCTTGAGATCGCAACCGAATAGACCTTGGCGGTGTGGCCCTTGAGCACATTCAGCTCCGCACCTGTCGACGCATCCCAGATCCGCACAGTCGTGTCCTCCGAGCCAGACACGATCCGTAAGCCATCCATCGAATATGTAACTGATAAGACCCGGTCGGTGTGGCCCACGAGTACACTCGCCTCTGCACCTGTGAGACCATCCCATACCCGAACAGTCCCTTCATATGAGCCAGACACTATGTGCCTGCCATCCCTCGAGATTGCAACCGACTTGACGAGAATGTTGTCCCTGAGCACATTCAGCTCTGCACCTGTCGACACATCCCAGATCCGTACGGTCATGTCATCCGAGCCAGACACAATCCGCATGTCGTCTCTCGAAATCGCAACTGAATGAACCCATCCAGTGTGGCCCATGAGCACACTCAACTCCGCCCCCGTTAATGCATCCCACACCCGTACAGTTTTGTCATAAGAACCAGACACGATCCACAAGCCATCCCTCGAAAACATAACTGAGTTGACAATGTTGGTGTGACCAGTGAGCACATTCGACTCTGCACCCGTGAACGCGTCCCACACCCGCACAGTCTTGTCATAAGAACCAGACACAATCCGCATGCCATCCCTTGAGATCGCTACCGAATAGACCTCGGCGGTGTGGCCCTTGAGCACATTCAGCTCTGCACCTGTCGACGCATCCCAGATCCGCATAGTCCTGTCATACGAGCCAGAAACAATCCGCATGTTGTCTCTCGAAATCGCTACTGAACTGACCCAACTGGTGTGACCCATGAGCACCCTCAGCTCTGTCCCCGTTAATGCATCCCACACCCGCACAGTTTCGTCACGAGAGCCCGATACAATCCGCAAGCCATCCGTTGAAAATGTAACTGAGTTGACCTGGTCGGTGTGGCCCACGAGCACACTCGACTCTACACCTGTGAACATATCCCACACCCGCGCAGTATCGTATGAGCCAGTCACTATATGTCTGCCATCTCTCGAAAGCGCAACAGCGTTGGTTCTGTTCCCAACCATTATCGTCATCAATGGCATATCAATCCTGCCTTTCGTATGAGCGAAAATAGGGATCCGAGAAAATTGTCTTTTCCAGTTCCGACAGAGCTCTGTGGCTTGTGTCCATGTTGCTAATGACGAGATGTACAAGTGCGGCGTCGATTCAGCAGCTGGGCTTCCAATAAAATGGGTAGCGAAATTAGCGGTTTCACCAATATCACGCGCCAATTCTGAATAGTTGTTCTCGCACTGAAAAACACCATCAGTAGTTGTCGAAGTACATCTCAAAACCATATGATTCGTACCTTTAGCACCCATTCACGAGCATGTTGAAGCATCGGAGTACAGTGATTCCGAAATTCAAGCAGGTTCATCGCCTCGATCCAGAACAACACACGAATCTCGAGGAACTCCGAAATGCAGTTAAGAATATTATCAGAATTCACCAACTCGGGTGACGGCAAGTGGTGTGTCCAGTGCCGAGTTGAGTACCTCAGAACAGCACTGATATTATTGTTGACCTTCTCGGAGAGTGCCTCGGCATTATCACTGTCGAGTAGGAAAGAAGATTGTATATCGCCCATGTTGAACCGCAATCCAGATTTCATGACACGGAAACAAGATTCAGCGAGAAGCTTGTGGTGTGCAGGTTCGTTACACCAAAACGCAACGTTGTCAAAGTTTGACCGGGTTGGATCAAAAATGAAGTCGGGGAAGGATGCATGATACCAATAAACCCGATCGCCCTGCGTGTATAACACAGAATGGAGTTCCTTCACAACAGCCATTGCCACATCATCACTTCCTTCCGCGACGAGGCCTGCAGCAACGGAGGTAGATGTGCGTTCAGCTGTGCATAGAAACGTATAAAGGATGCGCAATCGGCAGGCCAAGAAATCATCCTTGAACTGCGAAAAGGCGTCGACCATAATTTGGCGGTAGAGAGTATCGATCAAGACTGTAGCGTCATTCATGGAGGTCGGCCTGTGTGATTTAGAAACAAGGTGTTTAAGCATCTTCTTCTGCTCTGTAGCAGTGATCGATCGATGCGGGGTCAAGTATTTCACCGCCGTCGCAGCATACACGAAGAGTCCATCGGCCTGCTGTACAAGCTCAGCCAGCTCTGAACTGCTGGCGAGCATCGGCAACTTGGTTCCCAGGTACGTCTTGATGTCCAACTCTGTCTCCTCGATCGGAACGTCTTGGAGCCAACATACCGCCTCGGAAGTGAAAGACTCGCAGAGGGTCACCACTTCAGGATCTGG
>Ga0307507_10012702_pt1 | contig 10360 bp, 10 predicted proteins | sample 7_EM_MG_FD_207223 | JGI IMG/M metagenome (GOLD analysis project Ga0307507, IMG submission 207223) | Populus trichocarpa ectomycorrhiza microbial communities from riparian zone in the Pacific Northwest, United States - 7_EM | ecosystem: Host-associated > Plants > Roots > Unclassified | place... | reverse complement strand
TTTTTTTTTTCTTGTTGATCTCTCCCTGTAACCCCTGTGCTACCCTTAAACGCCACATCAATGGCAACCTCCCTCTCGACCGACCAGATTACTCCACACAGCGACCGGCCAAAATGTCTCTCTCCGTTACATGACCCACAGACCGCCAGTCTCCACTGATAGTCTTAACCCCACCAGTTCCCTCCCCACCGAGCCGTATCCCCACCTGCACAACCGGATCAATGGTGGCCGTATGCCTGGATGGGTGGCGTCTCCTTTAGTTAATTATAAATAAAACGCATGGAAAATCAAACAAGAATTTCTCCTGTGGCTCTCCGAAGCCAACGCAAAAGCCGCTATGTGGCCCGTGCAACCACGGAAAAGTCCGCAACCTTCGGAACATTTATTGCGCCGGAAAAACAACGCTTACGAGAGATCCCCTCGGCAAAATAATATCCCCCTATTACGGAACTGCCACCATCGTATTCGCCTTTTCTTCAGCACGGACAACACGTTTGACGATTCTTGTCTTTAGGGTAGCCGCCCGGGCATGCGAGGCGAACAAGTTCTGAAACCGCTGTTTTTTTTTGTTTTGTTTTGTTCTTAACCTAGCTGTATGTTATTCGTATTGTTCCCGCACTCTTCGAGTAACCTACAGCCAGTCTCTCGCGTCTAAGTTAGCAGCTTTCACAAACACCGCCGTTAAGGGCTGGCTAACGGATTGCAAACTCGCCTGCATAATGGCTTCTGAACCGCTTACTGTACCGTACGCGCAAGCCAGAATCCTAGCCAGAAGGCACATTTTTTAGCTCCAGCCACCCAAAATTCTTACCGAACGAAAGGACCAAACTGATACAGCAGTTGAGCCGATGTTGTGGAATCGTCATGGGCACCAATACAAAAAATGACTGATCATGCCTAGCAACTCAATAATCCCCCCGACTTGGGGATAGACGAGTGTAGCACTGGCTGCGAATAATACCGGTGCATGATTGTCTACCCGAGAGACTCGAGATAATCCCGCATTCTCCCTATTTCGTGGTTACCAAATAAGCGGATCCCAGAAGCAAGAAAGACCCCCGATCCGAAAGTCCACCAGGTCCTATCCCGCTCACTTGATAATAATTCCTAGTGACCACTATGATAGCCTCTATGAACCTTATTATCGAGTGCAGTAAGCGTCCCTCGTCCTGAATAAGTGATAATCCGGTTGCGGGATCGAGTTCCATTTGTATCCACTGAGCCGGCGGAACGGACTCCTACTCGAGTAACTATCCCGCCCCACTCTCCATGTCCTCCTAGAATCTTTCCGACCACCGTAGGCGAAGGCGCATAGAACCTACTCATACTAATTTAGCTTAAACTAGTGTACCCCCTATATAGGGCTGAAATGTGCGGTGTGGAGAACCGAAAAAAAAGAAAAACTCACTCCACATAGTACGGATTTCTCGCTCCTTGCAATCCATCTTTCAACAACACTTTCAATCCGCCATACTAACCAGTTCCCCCACGACTACCCGCAAGAGTCCCCCATCCCCCAACAGGTATCTATAGTCTCCCTCACAATCTTTGGCAGAGGCTGATGGCCTACTACGGCCACCTTCAGTCCATCCAACACTGCCGTGATAGGGGATCCTGGACAGTCGCCCTTGACAACAACTAATGTCCTCCGAAATTTCAGGACTAGACGGACAATAAATCTTGTTTTCCTATCCAGTCAAATCCCCTCAGTAGCCCCCCAAAGGGGAAGTCAGGGCCCCAGCCTGGTAGGAAACCCGGGCTTAAGGCGCCCACTTGACAAAACAGAAAGTGCAGATTGCTTCTAAGACCTGAATGCAACCCCAGCCTTATCCAATAATCCTAATAATGCCCGTTATGAAGAATATAATGACATTAGCCCATATGAGTCAACCAATAGGCTTATTCTGCAGTAAATAGAGGTGATAGTAAAAAAAAACAAAGAAAGAAAGCACAGAATCCTACCTTGGGTGGTAATTAGGAGTTCGTTTGTGCTCAAGAATCTGCAGCTCTTACTTCGGCCCGTATTCAGAAGTTTAAAGTCGTCACTCTCGGTTTCAGGCTTGTCTCTCACCTGTGGATAAAGGCTCGAGCGACGATCTAAATTTCTACCAGCATTCCCCCTACGAAAGGAATTCTTCTCAGCCCTTAGAACACAACACCAACCCATGATCCCTCATACCCATACGAGTTAAAGTGCACCTTTCCAGACCTCGTACCGGTGCTCGAGTCAGTCCAGGAAGGATATCCACCTCTGCACTACTCGAATGTAAGGAGTCAACAACGCCACCCCTTGCCAGTCGTAACACCTGCCAATCAACTCAAACTAGGCCAGTCAACCACTCGACCCCCCTGCATCGGGCTAGAAGCACAACCTGCCCCAATTCGCTGAATGACCCATGTACCGTTCCAACTTTCCACGGCGTTGCCGACGAGAGAATTGTCGATAACTTAAAATTCCACACACTGAAGAGTAGGTGATTGCTCTATATCACAACTCCAACCTGAATTTTAGACCTGACTCCTCCCCCTCGAGGTGAGGGGGTGAGGACAGGTCAACCAACTCCCGTGAAGTGAAGCAATGGAGTGGTTGCAAAATAACTCAAACCCGGCCCCGCCCGACATCCGTCGAAAGGCGTTTCAACAGAGGTGGTTGGGCCCTCTTGGCATCCCTTTCCTCCCCCAACCTTATTCAGGGCTTGCTGCAGGATACATCATCATGGCAGAACAGCATTCGAAAATCCAGGCCTGTTGGGTTTTGGTAGAACGCCACAACTGAATAGCTGGCGCGAGTTTACCTCAATCGAGGGATGTTCCGGTAAGCGCTGGCGTGGTGAAAATAGAATCTTTATAAATCTTCTGCTTCAAACCTTATATCCAGACCATAACCCACGAACACTAAGCTAAGGTAGGGTGCCCTAGCCATCGTGCAGTGGGTGCTTAAGTTAGATCCCTAAATTTGTCGCGCCTAGCCGTGCCACAGCAAAGCACCACGTGCCATATTAGGACCCCCATTCAACGTGCGCGTTTAATTTTCCCGACATGACTGCAAGCAGCTGACGAAACGGTATGCAGTAGAGAATAACTGCTTCTACTGTAAACAAATTAGAAATTAGACGCGTTTGCCGCCTTGAACTAGGACCCATACATGCGTGTCCATTGGGCGTGGAGGACTTAACGGCGTGTTAGTCGCGAAATAGCCGAGATCGCGGAGAGTTGAGGGATTACCCATCAAGAGTTGGATATAATTCTAGAAACACAAGGGGTGTTTAGCCAGAAAGCGTTAAACAAAACATGCACACTCGTTAGCACTGTGGGGTCAATCGATCATACCTCCGATACCTTTCCCAATCCTAACCTGACGACGGCCACCTGAGCGCCCGCCTTCACCTCCAATGCAGTGAAAGGTCTTCGCACATTGCATATCTCCCCCTCTCTCTTTCATGCTTATACCGCGAAAAAATAGCACTCCACCTTCCAAAGGTGCCATTCAAAGCCCTTAGACTACCGCATTGTCAAGAATCCATGAACATCCCCTGCAGACAATCTATCTCCAGGAGGAAGCCACCAATCTCCCCCCAAAATGAAAAGAACAGCTGCAGCCACGCTAAGGTAAGGGGCGCTGATGTAACCGCCAGTCAAATTCAGAGAACCGGACAGGAATTTATTCGACAACCTCCACTTCACCCCTAAAAATATTCTCCATATACTCGCGCACTAATGCGCATCCTTCACTTTTTAGCCTAAATGAGCACTTTCCCATTTGCTCCTCGAGTGATACAGGATTAGCCCCCCCTCCCCCCCATCCCCCGTGCAGTACGCCACTAGTTACACCACTGTAGGTGATATGCAGTAGCTGAACAAGAGCTTCCAGAAGCCTTACCTTCAATAAAAATCTTCAGCATCCACCGATTTCCGCAGCAGGTGGGAGAGTCCATCGAGTGAGAGGCTGTGACTATTCTATCCGACGATCCTATTGGCCCCAAACAATCTGACATCGAGATGAACACCGGCCCGGTGTTGCTCGCCTGGTGTGTTGCTCCTACAAAGATCGAAATAGGGATTTTTTTTTGATTTTTTTCTCTTTCCAACCGAGGGGGCCAGATATTTGCTAAACATTACTCCCAAACGCTCTGATTGCACTAGATTCCAGTGTTGCATCCTCGGCTAGGAGCATCTCATGGGGTAAGTTACCGCGGATCTAACCAAGCGATCCACACAACCTCACTCGCGCCACAAACTGTAAGCTGTAGAGTGGATACTGCTCACATAAGGCGCGGGTGACGATAGAAAAACTAGCGCATAGTAGTCGCGCACCCGATTCTCTCCTCTGCGCCAGCAGCAGAACTAAACCTAAAGTATAAAAAAAAGGTTCGACGCCAACTCGTTGGTGTTTATCATTTCTTTATTATCGCGGGTACGGCGGAGGTGTTGTGAATTCCCCAGCCAACCTGGAAGTATCCGCACCAACAAACACACCCCCTCGTTTCTCTCCACGAAAATTGTCATGCGATGGCTAGTTCCGACCAACCGCACCAACTCTCCAACGCGAGTTTCCCCGTGGCCAACTTAGCCCTGAGGTATGCCACCCGTGCGTTTATTCGAGAAGAATCTAGAAATCTTGGCGCGATTTGGGCCTATGAGAGTCCAAGATTTATGGATACTTTTGGAACACGCGAGGGGAGTAACCCGGAAGGGGAATTTTACGGGTATTTTTAGTGTGTGTGCGGCTCGTCGATCCTCTGATTAGTTGCGGCACGGTAGTTAATTTCTGCGGTTTTTCCGTGTGCAGGGAAGTTGTGGAGAGTTCGACGGAGTGTCAGTCCAGCATGCATGCATGCTCCTCATGATCAAAGGAGGGGAGCTCGGGCCCCCCTATCCTCGACCGTATTTCGTTCAATATGGGAGGAAATTGCACCAGCGCCATGGAAAACTTATGTGAGATCGACAAGTGCCTGATCTGCTGTCCGCCGGACACACAGACAAGCTTATGTAATCGAGCCGTTGAGCAGGCCGAAAGTGCAGCCTCCAACCTGCCGCGAAGAAAACCGGAGGATCACGAACAGTGACAGGGATCAGTCACAGGTGGTTTTCTTGTTACCCTGCTTTGGAGAGCCCATCTTAGTGCCTGCCGAACACCCTTCCCCATCGCCCACCCGCTTTTCGTCTTGCCCCCTCTGAAGACCGTACCGTGCTAGGTAGCGGGTAGCGGTGTCGTGCATACACTCCGGAATAGCCTCCCGTACCATATGCGCAAATCTGTGAATTTCCTATAATATCCATCGTCAACACATTAACTGTGGTGGTGTCCCAACACCCGCTGTACTCGTACCCGATCGATGATTCCCTAACACATATGCAGGAAGGAAACGCCCATTCCTATAATTCTAGGCGGTAGTAGCCTGGTGCGGAAACACACTGCAACTGTCTATGGGAGTCCTCTAGTTTAAGTTAATTGCAATCGTCATTCCAACAGTGCTGAGGAATTTGTTATGGCAGGTGATAATAATGGCAATTCCTCAGGAGCATGTCTGCCACGTCACGGGATGGTTGCATAACGGCAGCTTAAACGCTGAAGAATATAGCGCAGAATTGCATAACAACAACAATAACAATAGCAGCAACAACAACAACACCGGCGACGATGACGAACCACCCACTGAGTCCGTTCGTTCATCTCTGTCCGATCCGGTGAGACACGCGTCGCATGACCCCCTCACATCCAGTACGCCTTCAATACACTGCTCGGTCAAACCCGTTCCTCCACTCTCGTCAGTACAAACCTCCTTCATCAAACATTACGCTAGTACAGCCCTGCCGGTACTTGCGCGCATACCTAATGTAACGGGTCTCAGATTTTGGCAGTTTTATTTTTCGCTGATCAACACCATAACTTTATTTGCGCGCAGATACTACACATGGTATTTATAGATTCTCATATTATGTAGGCTACGGTAGAAGGAATATTCATCGTTCACAACGAGTATGATACAGTACCGGTATTCTAGTCTGACTTCAGCAAACGAATGAGAAAATGACCATTCCACCATTCCGTTCGGAAGAACCTATTTTTCACTTTTTTTTCACTTTTTTCTTTTCCTTTTTCTTTTGTTTTTCCTCCTGGAGAGAGTCTAGAACCCACCCTCTCAGCGCATTCAGATCTGGGATGGGAACTCGCGTATCTGAAACAGGGCTTTCCGGGTGGATGACAGGTGATTTAACCCCCGTTCTTGATTCGTGTGCTATTCCCCCGTCGAGATTAAGTCTGGAGCCGACGGGCGCAACTACGATTCCCCGCGAAATCCATCCATCATGACGACCACAAGGCCAGCATGATGACAATCAGTCCTAAGGGCTGAATATTTCTGTCCTAACCCCTTTCTGGAGGCATAGGATCTGGTAATAGAACCTTTCACCCAGACTACCGGTATGTCATCGACTAGAATTCTTGTGGTATTGAGATGGTTGAATGTTGGGGGGAATCGCGGTTGCGCCTGTTGTCTCAGGACTTAATCTCACTAAATCCATCGTTCCCTTCCAGCCTCTAATCTTCGTATTCGTATTCCGAGGGGAATTTTTGTATGGAGGAATGATCTTTTCATAACGCGGTTATAGACTGAGGCCTGAAAACAAGTGCCATAGAATCGCTGCGACAAGCAAGTGCACTATGTGCACTAAAAGAAAAAAAATTCAATAGGTAAAACAAATAGTGGTAGAAAGAACAACATAAAGCCAAGACAGGACAAATAAGCGAGAAAAATAAAAACAACTATAGATACGGAAAACTCTCAGAATCCGCTTCCTGTAAACTCCATAAGCCCTTGTTCATGTATTTGATTTTCGGTGCGATGCTGGTATAGTGCGGAATGAAGTCATGATGTGTGGGTTATGAGCTGTAGGGTGCGCTCTACCATCTATAAATACTCAAGCTCTTAGGGCCAACGACTGGGTACGGCCAACTAGTTTTGGGCTCAAAAGGTTCTGACGGCCATCCATGCGAGCTCTCAGCCCGTAATTGAGGAGATGTCACTGAAGTTACAACAACAGGATTAGCGACGGAGGCGGCGACCCATCGCTGCTGATATATCCATCCAAAGCGGCGGTCTTGCCCTTAAAAGTGACCCTCTGCACAGTCCCGTTAAGAGTGCTACCAACAAAAGGAGACCAAGAATCGCCTGTCTGTACCTGTCCATTTCAACCTCGGCGGAACAAGTTGGCTGGTCGTGAAGGTCGAAGATGGTCTTGGGGTTATCGTGCAGTCTGATCTTAAGATCATCAATTGTCAATCGGCCGTTACAAACAGCGGTGATCAACAGAGAAAGCGTGTCTGCGATACCGAAGGCTGCGTTGACATCCTGTTTCATGTCATGGGTAAGCTGGAAAGGCAAACTACCGAGGATATTTTGTCGGGGATGGCTGTTGCTGCCCCGACCATATCTTATTTTGCTTCGGGAGTATATTCATTAAATTTTTTAAATATTGAAAATTAAATAGTATCGCAATTGTCAAAACTTAAGGATTAGTCAATCTGGTAAAATAAAAATGCCATAATCATGGTGCAGTCACTATACCACTGCTATAACTCTCTCTCTTTCTTTCTTTTCTTCTTTTCTTCTCCTTCATTTTCTATTCCGCACGCCTCATCCAATTGCCTTGCCGTTTACTACTGGTCGTTTTCCGTTCCGCGCGGGTCGGAACCCTTGCGCCAATGTGGGGGAATCCCGGAAAGGTGCAGAACAGTCCCGTACCGGTATTCTGCTCGCAGCCGCACCCGTTTATTATTATAATAAAGTAATAGTAAGCGCCTAGGGCAAGATAAGCTTCAGTTTCACCCGACGCAGCACCCTACGGCAAGAGCTTCATTTACCGAGTTAAGTACAGTACAGATCCTGCATATACCGACCGCTCCCGGGGTTACTCCTGCAGCGAAGGAAATCCGACTGATTAAAGAGGAAAACCAATCCAAGCTTCATTTATTTCTTTGAACCTTGAAATATAAACCTCCTCCGACATCTCTCTTCTAACCCGGGGCCCACGAAACTGAAGCTCTATTTGAATCATATCGGTTTTCTATTTTGCAAAAAGTTTTTTTATCCCTCCACCCTTTCATCTTTTTTTACCGTATGTACCCGTCGTAGGACCTCGCCTCTCGCAACGGTTATCTAGTAGGCATGATACCACAGTCTGTCACTTGTACTCGGGGGGTAGACATAGGTCGGGGCGCACTTCTAAATCGGGTGGAGGATTTGCGCGGCAACTAGTACTAGTACAAATTAGGAAATCTGAGTGATCCCTCATGATCATGGCGGGTGGAATAACAAAAAGTCGTGCGCACTTCTTTCTCAAAGGAGAAGTGGGGCTTGCTCGAGCAAACACACTGTTCACCGCGCTCGAGATACCCTTACACTCAAGTACGGTACTATACAGCACTATACCGCGTCCTAAGCAATGCTCACAAAAGATACAAATCTAACCACAAGAAAAAGAAACACCCACCGGGTTTTTGGAAACTTGAGACAACCGCGATTTTCAAGGATCTACTTGTACCGAAAAAAAAAACAACCACGACAAACGCTGTCTTGCAAAAACCTTTTTTTTGCGATTATGAGTACTGTACAATACCAGCATGCATGAATGAGGGGGGTAGTTCACGCCTGTTGAATCTCCCAATTTTTCATCCACAGTCCGATTCAAAATCCTAATTAAAGACACATCAAAAAAAAAAGAAGCGAACAGAACTTTCCCTGCTTTCTTTGCCTTACTCGCATAAATTGACCGGCTTGGCGTGGATCCCAACCTCCCCCCCCCTTCCTCGCTATCCCTTTCCTCCTTTTTTTTTTTTCCTTCCGGGGTTTTGTGGGGGAAGAGTCTCTCTCCCGAGCTAGACATTTAACTCTCCTAATCTTCCCTTCCCTTAAACCACCTACCTATCAAGGAAAAAAATGATTTACAAATTTTTTTCCCATCCTCTCGTTGCTGAATACCAGTAGGTGAGCATCGAGGATTTGTGATTTGCACGTGGAAAACCCCAGCGAGTGGCTCGCTCGGGAAGGCAGCGGGGGTGTGGGAGGAGCGGAGCGGCACGTTTCTTTTCTCGCCAAAGTCGTACAAAGAAAGAGATCTAAATCAAACCATGGGATGAACGGAAAAAAAATAAAAAAAATACCAATCCTCCACACCCCCCCCCCCTTCAATTCCCTGCCCACGTTGAACTCGCCTTCATGATGAATGCCACGAGTTCATGCACGTAGTGCATCTCCCATATTGCATACCATACCATACCAGATATATCATGTCAGATCACACACACACTCTCGTTACATAATAACGCGTCGGATGGGATGTAACCTGCATTGAGAGTAGTACAGATACTGTGGAGTTCATTTAAAAAAGTCCGAATCACGTTTATGTTACCTTACGTCTCTTATCCTACTCGCTCGCTCGCTCCAACCAAGGATCCCCCGAGAACGATGCGATGCTGTGCGACTCTTAAAAAAATTTCTGTCCCCCGAGTGATGAGCTTCGAATAACGTGATTGATTGATTGATTGATTGACTACTAGAATAACAGGTGGTGCGCAATGAAAATGATGAAACAAAGGTGCGTTGTGGTCGAAAAGGGGGGAGGAAAATGTAGAAAAACAAACGCGAGCGCCGCCCAAACGCCGGAAATGTAGGTTAGTGAGCTAGAAATACATGTCTATCGGTTAAGGAGAAGGAGGAGGAGGAGGAGGAGGAGTGGGAAGGGAGAAAAGAAGAAGAAAAAAAGGAATAATTCTATAACGCGGTGAGGTGAAAGTGAATATGAGATATTTGAGGAGATGGATAGATAGATGGACAAGATAGGAGGATACAAGTAGAATAATACAGTGGGACAAAATAAGGTACACAAAACGGAAAAATAAAAACAAAAAATAGCCACCCACCCAACGGATATCACGTAACATTCGTCTAACAAACCAAGAAAGAAAGAAAGAAGCCAAACCAAGGACCGGAAGAGAAGTAGAAACAAGAAATAGGAAGGAGCGACAAAAAAGATACCGGATAGAACTCGACAGGTGACCGCAGAAATTCCAGAATGTGTATAACACACACACACACACACACCCGTACAACTACATAAACTAAACGCACAAACTGGCAACCGAAAGCCTAGGATCTACCCTCCTAGTATCGGGTCTCCTCCTCTTCTCCCTCTCGGCTCCAGGCTGGCCCTCGCCCTCGCTATCCCGGGTGTGTCTTTTCCTGGAAATAAGTACGGGACCGGGGGATTTTGGCCCCCGGGTGCGCTCCGAGAGCGTGCCGAGGGGCATTTGAGGATCCGGAGGGCGGGGGTATGTGCAGCGGGATTGCTGTTGGTGGGG
>Ga0307507_10012701_pt1 | contig 10360 bp, 11 predicted proteins | sample 7_EM_MG_FD_207223 | JGI IMG/M metagenome (GOLD analysis project Ga0307507, IMG submission 207223) | Populus trichocarpa ectomycorrhiza microbial communities from riparian zone in the Pacific Northwest, United States - 7_EM | ecosystem: Host-associated > Plants > Roots > Unclassified | place... | reverse complement strand
CACGCTGGAAAGCTGACAAACAAAAATGCAGGAATGGCCATGCATTGGCGGCGATATCCAATGTTGGGTCCCAGGCTCAAGCAACTCTACTTCCAACTCCACTTCCACCAGCACTCCCACCAAGACTCCCACCAAGACTCCCACCAAGACTCCCACCAAGACTCCCATCAGCATTCCCACCAGCACTCCCATCAGCGTTCCTATCAGCACTTCCATCAGCGCTCCCATTAGCACTTCCACCAGCACATCAGACTTCACCGGCGGCAACGCCGTCATCAACGCAGCAGGAGTTGCAATGCTCAAAGATCTCGAAGGCTTCCGTGGTGATATATACAAGGATCAAGTCGGTGTAGACACGATCGGCTACGGACACAACTGCGCCGCCGCGCCGGGCTCCTGCGAAGCCATGAAGCAGCCCATCAGTCAGAATGACGCCGAAGGTCTGTTGATGAAGGACCTGGAGCAGTTCGAGAAGTGCGTCTGCGACCTGCCGAACTCGGAGGGACTTAACAGCAATCAGTTCTCTGCCTTGGTTAGGTATGTATTATCATCATTGCTCTCGAGCCCAAATTGAATCTGAGATCCATAGCTAACGGGAGTTTGTAGTTTCGCGTTCAACACCGGCTGCTTCGGCACAAACGACTACTTCAAGGACTTGATGAATAAGAAGGATTATGGAGGAATCTGCGGCGCCCTTCCTAACACTAATACCGCCAACGGCGCCCCCACATCGCGCCGAGAAGCGGAAGCAAAGTTGTGCAGTACGCCGATGAAGCAGACCTGCGGATGCAAGGGGTCCAATTAATATGGTGAAGATACCGGTAACTGACGCGGCATGGGAGCGCTTGGACGCCGTGTGTACTCTAGTTTCCTTCACGCGCAGACTTGATGATGTATAGATTTATTTGGCTCATGTCTATATAATGTTAATAATGACTCATGTATTGGGCTGACGACCCCATGAATGTCGAGGAAAATTTTCTTCAAAAATGATTCGATGCGAGTGCTTGTCTGTGATGCTGTGGGTTGTTGTTAGGGGGAGGACTCGCTCACCAGACAGCTCTTACATAATTAAACTGGATTCAGTTACAACGGTCCCGTGCAAAGTGAGTTCCTAACTAACAAAGGGAGTACAGCTTAAAAAAAACCCCTCCCTGGGATATGCTCCTCGATCGTGTAGTCGGGCAAAGCTCTCTGACACCTCTTTCCTTTTTCACCACAGGAGCGTACTGAGGAATGGGGACATGCGTTAAAGAAGAGAGAGACACGTATGGAGGAGATCCACGGAAGGATCGGGATGATCTCATTACAGTATAGTATGCCTTATATAATATATACTACTTATTGTCTTTACCATTAGTTTAGCATGCGTCTTCCCTCCCCCCCCCCATTTTCCTTCCCATTAGAAGTTACACTTTTGCCCAGAACCCACCCCGAACCAACTTCACAAGAGCACGGCATTCTCTAGTGAACGTGCAGGCATCGAGAACCTAGGGTCCCCTTCTCATTCGGACACGCATTCCTAGCTCTAGCCTATTCACAGAGTCCGAGTTCATTTACGCTACCACGATCATAATAAGTATAGCGGAATTGACCTACAATTCGAATACGAAATCTGGATTAAGCAGTCCACAGGTTGCGCACTCACTCAGGATATCATGACAGGTAGACATCTTATAGCAGTCTCTACCAGCCAGCAAGGACCTGCTGGGAGCAGAATAAAAAGAAATACACTAAGGCAGCTCTGAAAAAAGATTCAACACCTGCCAAAGTATAAGAGAAAAGCTGATACAGGACCGTATCAACACCGTAATTGCTACCGGTATTGTGGGAAGGTGAAACCTCACCGTTTTCTCGTTTTCTCACAAGGTTATGACGACGCCTCCCAGATCAAGAAATAGGAACCCTCATCAAAAAAAAATAACAACCCTTCCATCTGGCCTCCAACAGGAACTCTGACTAATCGGTCTGGTAAACTACAGAAAATGGCAAAAAATGATGAGCCCGATGCGGGGGTCGAACCCGCGACATTGAGGTTTCTGAACAATGCAGATATCCTAAGATAAAAGCCACACGCTCTACCACTGAGCTAACCGGGCATATGTCGTCCCCCAATATTTTGCTATCACAAACACACGTTTATTGTGTATCAAAGAAGAAACCCACCAACCACCGCCGCAACTTCATTAACTCACTACGAGGCCCACAAGAGTCTACATGAAGCCCATCCCAAATAGTAAAGAAAAAAATCAAAATAAAATAAAAGGCAAAAATAACATCAAGAAAAGAAGCAGTCATTCAATGCCCTTTCGCAAACCAATCGGTTCCATCTATCATTAATCAGTCACCTGACTACTTCGCGGAAACGGCCGCTAACCATTTTTGTTCGTCCCTTTTGTCGAATTTCAAAAGCATGCCGAGAACTGGCACTAACTGTAGCTGTGTCTTTTTATCCTTCTGTTCGAGGAATTGAAGGAGAACATTCTTTAGATAGTCCATGTTCACCATCTGGCTTCCAGTGGTATTGGTATGTGGGGAGGCTGGCGATGCGCGGCCCGAGCGGGCAGAGTCTATAGATGATCTGCTGTTGTTCTCGATACCCTTTGGACGGATAGCCTGCAGCTGGCGGTATTCTTCTTGGAGGGCCTGGGGGCGGTTAGTTGGAATGGCTATGGTGCGGGCGTGGGAAATATGACTGATTACCTTGTATGATTTTTGCAGCTCTCCGGAGCGGGCTTGTTCTTCTTGGAGTGTCTTGCGCATCTCCGCCCTTTGACGCTCAATTTCCTCCATCTGGTCATCGGTTTGATCGAGGGCATCTCGCATACTTGCCATAGCCTTCTTGGTGTCCTCATATTCTCTCTTGATCCTTTCAAGGGCCTCCTCGGCACGGAATTTACCATCTTTCAATCCGTTTAACTCCCGTTCTGCTACTGCTTGGGATTCTTCGGCATGCTTTAGATTACGCTCCGATTCTCGGACTCTATCGCGGAGTTCCTCAATTTCCCTTGCTCGTCTTCGGCCAATGGTTGCAGCTTCCTCTTCGGCCTTGTCACGCTCATCAAAGGCAGCCTCCATGCGTTCCTTCATGTCTCTGGTTCGGGCGCTGTTTCTGTCTTCAACCTCACTGAGTAGTCTTCTCATAGTCTCTGCTTCTCTAGAACGCTCGCTAAGCAGTTTGTGGGCTTCCGTAAGTTCTTCCTCCATAGATTCGCATTTCTCGACGACTTCCTTCATCTGCATTGCCAGTTCGCCGGTTTGGTCCCTCATGGAGCCCATCAGGCTTTGGGAGCTGGTATACTGCGCGACCTTCAATTCCAATTCTTCAGTCAGGGTAATATTTTCGTCCTTGAGAACTTTAATTTCCTTTTCCAAAGCTGCAATCTTCGGTTTCAGAGCATTGACCTCCTCCTGGACTCTGGCGTGGTCTCGGGCGTTCTTGTCCGCTGTTTCTAGTGCTTCCTTTCGCTCGTCATCTATCTTCCTGAAGTCCTTTTGAGTTCGCCTGGTGGCCTCTTCTGCCTGGACTCTCCTAGCCGCCTCCTCACGAACTTTAGCACGCATTTTCTCAAGCTCAGCTTCCTTATCTGATATCTTCTTGTTGAGATTGGTAATGTCGTTCTTGAGATCTCTCTCAGATCTCTCAAGGCGCTTCAATTCAACAAGTTTTTGGTTCGCCTCATTTTTCCCGGCCGTCAATGTGGCCACCTCTGCTCTCAATGACGTCAGTTCCGGCTGCGCTTTCTCTATAACCGCTCGGAGCTCCATTATATCCTTGTATCTCGTGGCCGCCAATTTTTGAGCGGCAGAGAGATCAGTTTGGAGTGTACTAAATTTCTGCTTCAGGGTTTCATGCTCTGCGATCAAGGTGGCGTGAACTTTCTCGGTTTCGGCAGATGTCGACAAATTTTGAGACCTCAGGACCGATATCTCAGATTCCAACTTTTGAACCTTCTGCTCAAGCTCCTCCTTCCTTGTCCTTACTTCATGGAGCTCTTTGGCTTGGTCCTTAATCTTATCTCGGGCTTCCATATGGTCCTGGCCGAGATTTACAAGATCGTCTCGCAGAGATTCTATCTCTTCGTGGACCGCTTCGACATCCACCAACTTGGCCTTTAGCCTGACGATCTCCTCTTCCTTCTCTTCAAGTCTCCATTGTAAACCAGAATTAAGCTTAGCAATTTCTGAATCTTTCTCACCGATCTGTGACCGCAACGCAACGAGCTGATCCTGAAGATCCTCAATTATCGAGTCGGACCAAAGGCTGGTCTCCGGAACCGACACCGGTTCCGGCTCCTCATCAACAATCTCACTGTCCTTGACTGGGCCTTCGTCTGGGGTGGAAACTGAACCTTGAGCACCCCCTCTACTTTTGCCTTTCCTCTTCCGATTTTTCTTCGCGTTCTTGCCTGCTGCTCCAGATGTAACACCAGCCGCGCTCGGTTCGGAATCCCTAGCAGCTGGGGGGGGGGCTCCGCTAGGCTTTGATAAGTCTTCAGCCCGCCTTCTCTCCGATTCCTGAAGCTTCCCTTCAAGATTAACGACGGCCCGCTGTAGCACGATCTTCCCATCCCTTAATTGATTGAGTTCCTCTGTGAGTTTGCCAAGGTGTTTTAACATATCGTTATTCGTGCTATTGGTTGCCTCTAAGTCAGAGATTTTCTGTTTCGAGATCTCTAGGGCCCTCTTGGCTTGTGTCAACCCGGTCTCCTTTTCTCTAAGCTCCTTCTTCTTCCCCTCAAGTTCTTTGGCTTTCTTATCCAGCGCCTTCACAGTCTCCCCCAACTCATCAGCTCCAACCCTAACCTTTTCCTCCGCTGCCTTGAACCTAGCTTCAGCAAGCTTCAAGTTCTCTTCCGTCAAAACCTTATCCCTTTCCATCTCCTGCAAACCCTTTTTGGTCTTCTCGGCAATCTCTGTAACCTCATTCTCTCTCGCTGAGGCAAGCTCCCGCGTAGTTTCTAGATCCTTTTGAGCATTCTCTACGCTCTGTTGCATTCCCTCTACAGCCTCCTCGGCAGCTTTCTGAGCAGCTTTGGCTGAATCAAGGTCTGCCTTGAGCGTCTCGATCTCTTTTTGCTGTTGCTCGACCAAAGTCTGCAATTTATCATGTTCATCATCGAACGAGAAGATATCATCAGACGACTTCTCCTGCTGTTTGTTAGGAGCAGAGCTTTCCGCGGTACCATTTGAACCTTCCATTTCCTTTCTCAATTTTTCAATCTCTTTGTCTTTAGCTTTCTGTTCGTCTTTGAGGGTCTGTATCCGTGATTTATGTTCGTCTCGCTCTTTAGAAACTCGGGTAAGCTCCTCTCTCACTAAATCAGCTTGTAGAGCAAAACTTTTGATGTAGTCAATGAGGGGTTTGGGATCGGCTATTGACTCGAAGGGCGCATGTTCACAAAGAGCTTTCTCAAATGGCTCGATGAGGGCGTTGCGGGCATGAACAATCTTGTAAGAACGTAGTAGGTCTGTGGAATTAGGATTAGTTTACAAACACACAAACACTGCAAACAGCTAGCCATGTGACAAACCATTGTGTTTCCCCTCGATTTTTTCTAACTTTCTCAGCTTGACCCTAACATCCGTTGGTAGATCCACATTCGATTGCGACGACAAAGGCGAAGGCCCAGGAGCGGGGCTTGCACTTCTAGAGAGAACATCCCTTTTTTCCCCATTTCTGCCCCCACTCCCGCTGGCCCCACTGGCTCCACCAGAAGAGCTCTTCTCATTTTCCTTACCACTTGGCTCTGAGTTACCAGCCATAGCTCCTAGTGGATCCCCCGACACCGCCTCCCCTTGCATAGGTGTACCCACCCGTGAAGGAATCAAGGTAGTAACTGAACTCCCATCACTCTCGTTCTCGAATTCAGATGGGTCCTTCTCCTTCCCCGTTGCAGTTGCCGTTGCGCGAGAGTTTGAGCGCCGCGCGGGAGAACCTGTGCGGCGGGAAGGTAAATTTCGGGTTCGTGCTTGTTCTTGCTGAATTTGCGAATCGATGTGCGATTCCAGTACGCTTTTGAATCGTGAAAGCATTTCGGTTATGGGTTTGTACCCGTTGGAGTCGGGAGTGAGGAGGAGGTTGAGAAGTTGAGTCTATTGAATGACCGAAGAGATCGAAGCAGGCAGAAGAGGAGGGACAGAGCTTGCCGGGAGAACTGTCCTGGCTAAGGCGCCGCGCCAAGACCCCACAAGTTGTCACTCGGATTTACGTTTTTCTTTTCTTTTTCCCTCTCTTTGTCTCTTTTTCTCCGCTTCAGCGGCAGAAGACCAAAATTGTTTGATCGACTGATCGATTCCTCAGGTTGCATACGTGTTTCGAATGAGGGTTTAACAATCTTAGAATAGTCTGCATAGGGCATGACAGAAGTTGTTTTTTCCAGCTCTGCACCACTCACTTAGGCAATGCTGAACCCATACAGTACAAGTACCGAACTCGATATTCGAGTACCATGCAAGCATGTCCCCGGTCCTCGCCTGCCAATGGATGGAGTGAACCTTGTTAGCGAGCTGCGGCATCGCCGCCAAAACCATAGGTTCCCACTGTACCACTACCGATGAAAATATACCGTGGGCCCGTCATGTCACAAACCCCACAAGATGAATTGAATCTCTTACCGGTGCCAGACCAAGATTGGAGTCACGTGACAGGATACACAAGTTTACCTTGAGGTCCCCGGATGAACCTTTTTGCTCCAGTTTCCGAGTTTCTCGAGTGATGCTCCGTGAGCCAGTGTGGGACGATATATAAGGGTCTTGAGGTTCTCATCATTATTTGATAAATTTCCTAAATCCTATCTTTACAGCTATTCAGCTCAAATAGTGTAATCTTACCTGAAAACGCAATAGACTAGGGGAAAGGTGATCCGAGCCCCTCTCAGCTACTCCAATAACTCACAGTAGAGGTGCAGGAAGGGAAGCGGAGGACCAGATTGGTGAAGTACCGTGCTTGCAATTTGCGCTAGCTTTGATAGCTTGGTAGTAGTGCTGGCGCTGTATCATAACTTTGGATTTTGCAGCCTTGCTCCGCGACCCTCAGCAACAAAAACCGTGAGACTCCCACCAACCCCTCCATCTACCAACACAACATACCACAGCTCAAGAGAGTTCTCACTAAATAACTTCCTACAACGAATGTTTTCGTCATGACATTCGTATCAGAGTATTGCCACTTTTCTCTATTTTGAAACAGGTATTCAGCTGCTGACATCGTCAGTCAACTCCTTCATCTAGATGCCCAAATTGACCGTCTCGCACTTGACCGCCTACCGCTGACTTTCGACTCTCACCCCGCAACGCCTCACTCACTCCCGAATCAGCCTTCACACCTTCCCCCGCCGACGCCCCGCGCGATAAAACTTCAGAATATAATAAAATCCCTTTCAACGACCACTTCCCGTGCTCTTCTTTCACCTAGACGATTAGTTTCCCTCCTCAAGGATGCCACAATCCCGACCCATACCTATGGCTCATACGAAGCAGAGCTTTACGAAACAGAACTTGAATGGCTGCTCCTGAGTAAGGCCACAATACAAACTTACGGAATTGTTCTCAATTCTCTGCTCGAACAAACACTCCCATTATCCCAGGATCTGTTTTATTGGGATGAGGTTGCCAGTAGTTATAGCTACACAGCACTTTACTCGCTACAGACCGCACCGGAGAGGATGTGGGGCTTCGGGAGGGAGGTTGTAAATGATGCAATGAGGAGATTCAAGGAAAGGGAAGGAATGGGCTTCATGGGAATTGGGGGGCATTCTCAGGAGAGTTTGCTAGGGAATGAGAGCCAAAGCGAGAGGGAAGAGGCTAGGGGAAAAGAGACTTTGTCAGCTACAGCAAGAAGGTTTTATACACTCGTCCAGAATTCGTTAAGGGACCGGAGCCTCGTTGAGCTCCAGAGGGTTGGTGCTTTATCGCCGTTTTCACTGGCTAGGCATGAGATACGGATGAAGCAGGCTAGCATTAAAAAGCTGCGGGAAATGCAGGCTTCCGCTCTAGGTGTATTGATCGGTGAAGGGCTATCTTTTGGGTTCGAGGAGGAGGAACATGAGGAATGGAAGGTTATTGTTGAAAGAGCAGTATTGTTGATGGAGAAGGTAGTCAGAAATGTCTCTTCCGTAGAAAGCACACTCGACGAGTTTGAGGAGACCGTGTTTTCCCTCGAAGGACTTGGAGGAAAGGCCGATGACGATGAAGATGATGAACGAGGGTCAAGGTTATCCTCGAGGCATTATACCAGTGGTTCCGGAGGAAGGGTCGCAACATCAGCATTAGAGAAACAGCTCCAAGAAATTCTCCTCAGGCACCTCCCTGCCCAATCAACGGCTTCTAGAGCGCTGATATCAACTTATGGCCGCCCTAGTATAATAACTAGGTACTGGTTGCCAGCCACGGCCCTTTTACTCTCATCTTCCGCAATTCTTAGAATCTTTGTGAGCCGTCAGGCTGAGCTAAAGCAATGGCTTCAAGAACTTGGTGCGACGGCGGTTGACTTTTGGGCGAACTGGGTTGTGGAGCCCATCCGAAAAATCATTGGGACTATCCGCCAAGGGGAGGACTCAGAAGTCGCACTTATGAGCCGGAGCTCTTTGAAGGCCGATATGGAGTCCCTGGAACGGATGGTGGTTGATTTCGCAGTGGATAACCCTTCAACATCTTTACCTGAGGGCTCGGTGGCGTCCCCACTGACAGATGCTCAAATCCAGGCAGTTAGACAAGCAGTCCATGAAGGAGACCTAACCCCAGTTCTCAAGTCCTACGAGCAGGAGCTGAGGGCCCCTTTCAAAGGAGCGATCAAAGGAGAGCTACTCAGAGCTCTCCTAATTCAAATACAAAAGACGAAAGTGGACGTTGAGGTAGCCATCAGCGGGATTGATCATCTTCTGAAGTCGCAGGAGTTAGTTTTTGGCATGGTAGGCCTTACTCCCGGTCTGCTTGTCTGTGTGGGAGTATTCTGGTGGGCAAAGAATTCTACGAGCAAAGGCAGGGGCCGTCGTAGCGGCCAACGCAGTGGGGAGGTGGTCAGGACCTTACGAAACATCGACAGAATCCTTACCGGGAGCGCCGCTTATAGAACTGGTGAACGTGACGATGATAGAGGCGGAGTTCTCACTTACAAAGAGCATGGTCTGTTGCTTTGCGAGGTCCATGTTCTAAGGGAGTTCGCCAAGAAGGTTCTTCCTACAGGCGTTTGGTCGGAGTTCGTGGAGGATGTGGAGGATCTGGTCGATGTAAGACGGGGCGTGAAGAACCAATTCAGGGTCTTGGAGAGGATTAAATGGTAAGTGTTTGGCAATATCCCGCGAATAGAATATACTGATCTAGGAGTAGGGCATATGCAAAGTGGATTAGACAGTAAAGATATCGGGCAGGGTGAGAAGGTTGGAAAGGGAAACGGGGAGGTTGGTGATATTCATAGTCGGTGGTGAGCATCTTAGATTACATACTCAAAGAATGTCTCCCTTCAAATATACACCCAGTAGCAAATCCTCGCGTTATATAACCCACTTTAAACCCCATTTGGTGGCAATTGTGTCCTTGTCCGAGCATATGTATCTAAGTCAGCGTCGAAACGTAGCTATTCTTAGCTTTATCATCAAGTTGATAATATTATAGAGTCATTTACCCTTGAATTTTCTTTGTCAAGAACCCACATTAAACCCGACTTGACCATTGAGTATCTGGTAAGGGTCAGGTCTGGATTGTCACGGTGTCGCAGATTGCTTAGGTTCTGTAGCCCAAATTGTCGTGGTTAAAATGCAAAGGTAAACTGCCATAGGGTCATTATCTGCCAAGCCTTTAGCCCATCTGCAGCTCGGCTTTTGCACAGAAAGAAGAGACCACCAACGCCTCTTCTCGACACGAAATAATTCAACGACACAGTGACTTTCCCATAATAACAAGATAGCTTCCCTTAACACCACCGTTGAAGAAAGAGGAATAACTCTATTCTCCTCTGGCATAGAATAATATCCTCAACGCTGGGCAAACTTTCGCCAACCTTCTTACATAAGAGATCCCCAACACATCACACGAATCAAGAAACTCCTTTCCTTGGCTTTTCCTGTCCAGAGAGATCCTGCTGTCGTGATCCACTTCACACCTTGGCTCCCGGCTCTCTCTCTCACATTCTACTCCTCCTGCGCTCCATCCTCCAACTAGCTCCTTGCCCCCCCCCATTTGATCGCAGCGGAACATTTCCTTCGTTCTTTACAGCAAGCGCTAACACCCAACTCACCTACTATTACATACTCCCGACCACATCTCTTGCGGTCCTCCACCCAAACCACATCCCCTTCACAACAGCACTACCAACAGAAAAGATGGCCGGTTCAAGAAACTATGACTTCCTGGTAGCTGC
>Ga0307507_10012699_pt1 | contig 10360 bp, 7 predicted proteins | sample 7_EM_MG_FD_207223 | JGI IMG/M metagenome (GOLD analysis project Ga0307507, IMG submission 207223) | Populus trichocarpa ectomycorrhiza microbial communities from riparian zone in the Pacific Northwest, United States - 7_EM | ecosystem: Host-associated > Plants > Roots > Unclassified | place... | reverse complement strand
CGCTAGCGCCTTGGCGGCTGCCCTTTTATATATGTTTACTATGGTCCTGGCAACCCCCTTCTTTTCTTCTCCTTAGCTTAGTATCTTCATTAGATAGCAATCCACAAGCTTTAGTTTAGAGGCATTTGTGCGAGCCGTCATATTATACTAAGCTCTCCATACACTGCCTAGGAAGGCCTTAATAATATCCCACCCTATAAGAAACTTTGTCTGCAACAACATATTAACGCGCTATACTTAGACACCAAAACAACTCTATATTACCTGGGAAGGCCTTAATAATATCCCACCCTATAAACTAGACAGGATTGGACCTATACCCCCAGAATTAAAACCAAATTATACAATTTCAATAAACCCTAGGAAGCCAACAATGGCACCTAAAGCAAGCTTATCTAAAAGAGCTGCCCCGACCTAAGAAGAACACGAGATTCAATTAGGATCCGAAATTGAGGATAACGATAATAGTATGGACATACACAAACAGATTCGTGCCCTAACGGCCAATTAGGAAGCCGACCGTCTCTAAGCTTAAAGCACATAGGAGACCCTGTAAGAGATCCTAGATAGCCTTGCGGCCCTATAAAGCTTAGCCCCCCCTTCCAGAAGTCCTAGTCGTCCTATTCACTTAACTAAATGTGACACACTAGGGAGTACGGACATAATAATAAAATAATTAAAGTCCGTTAAGCTCCCTAACCCCTAACTACTGTCTAATGGGATAGACCCTACCTTTAAGAATTAGAGGATTTAAGTATAAGGAAAGCTCCGCGTTAACTACAACCATTTCCTTTCTAAAGAAGCCAAAATGCTCTACCTCTTTGGTCAAACCATAGGGGATACCCAACGGCACCTTTAAGCTAAGTTTAAGGACGATTTCCCTGTCCAATTTATATCTGTTAACGAGATAATACGGCACCTGGCTGCCATCTACGTTAACCCAAATAAAGTATAGGATGCCTAGTATGATTATAATCACCTGATAATAAAACCAAACTAACCCTTTACCGAATTCCAGACTTAATTCCTATACCTTGCGGGAGAAGGCCAGGTTCCCCTTAAGAACTACCGTTTAGACTTATACGATAAGCTAACAATCCGGCTATAAGAGAAGATTACTGTAACCTTAGATGACCTACTGACCCATAAAAAACTTATAGCTCATTGCCTATCTTTAGATGTAGAACTGAAGCGGATTAACGCCCGCCCTAATCGGCAGAAGCGACTATGTAGCGATCGCAACTCGCTAGCCATACCTATAGGAGCTAGAGCAGGAAGACAAGCTACGTCTGCTCTTATACCAAAAGCGGTCACAACTACATACTGGCGAGCCTTGCCTGACCAGCTACGTACCACGCCCTTAACTAGTACTTGTCGCAATACCCCAATTGACCCCGCCTTGGCCACGTGTTACAACTGTAATAAGGAGGGTCACTTTACCTCGTCTTGCCCAGAACTAGGGGATATTAAGGAGATAGAGGAAGGAGAAACGTCTGATAAGTTAGGAAAAGAAGAACCCTAGGGAAAGACTCCCCCCTAGGGTATCCTATTAATTTTAAAGAGATTAATCTAAGTTAGTTAATAGGTGGAAAACACTTCACGGTTCCATATATAGTATCTCAAAATGGATATAGAGTTAACTTAACTGCCCTTATTAACACTGGAGTAAATGGCTTTGCCTTTATAAATACTGCCTATATGATTAACGTTGCCAAGTTTCTAAATGTAAAAGCCACCCTACTAGAGAAGCCTGTCTAGGTAAAAGGCTATAACGGCCAAGCCAGTAAGCCGGTTACCTATATCCTGAAGTTATATATCTCCCTTAATGGACAACGTTAATATAGCATCCCTTTCTACATTTTAGACCTAGGGTCCTACGATATAATCCTTAGCTGAAAATGGATGTCCTACTTTAATATTTGGCTAAACGTACAACAAAGATAGTTCGTCTGGCTGGAGGATAGACCGAAATTACCCTCCTTTATTAGAGAAATCTGAACTGACCGTAAGACACTAGCCGCGAAGTCTAACCCTATATATTAGCAGGATGTCCGGGCCTGTGACCTAGCCTTCACCTAAGAAGACGCCCGCTATAAAGCTGGAAAGAACTCTGTACTAATAAAGATACTCTCCTAAAGCGCTACGTTTGAGGAGGACTCTACGTATGGAAGCAGGACAGATAGTAATATAGACGGCGTCTAAATCGCGCAGATTTAACCGGTATGGAAAAGAACGTACTAATAAGATATAAGGGATGACCTCTAAAAGATGTAATAGGAGCTAAAAGGAGTAACAATAACGCTAATACCCTAGAGGGCCCTAAGGTTATATATGCCCCCATTGTCCTGCAACCCCCCTATAGTAAATATTGCCGTAATTAGCGCTATAGCGTTCCACTTTAATATGTACTGGAAGGAAAATGAGGTCTTTATAACGAGCCTATATAAGATTAACCAGATTATTAATAAGAGGGAAGAAAAGCTAATTAAGGAAACTGATAAGGAACTGGTTGAATGTCTCCTTTCTACTATCTATGCTAAGTACAAGGACGCGTTCTCAAGGGCGGCTTCGGACAAGTTACCCCCTTACTAGATATACAATTATAAGATTTAATTGGAAGCTAATAACTCGCTAGGCTATAGCCCCCTCTACTAATAATTAATGGATAAGCTAAAAGTAATAAAGTAGTACTTAATTGATAACCTAGATAAAGGGTTTATTGAGCCAAGTTAAGCCCCTTTTACTTCCCCTATCCTATTTGTAAAAAAGCCTAGTAGAGGCCTCCGTTTTTATATTAACTATTAGAAGCTAAATGCTATTACTTAAAAGGATTAGTATCCTATTCCGTTAATTAATAAAACCCTCGCATGTCTAAGCTGGGCAAAGATCTTTACTAAACTTAATATCCGCCAAGCTTTCTACCGAATTAGGATAGACCCTACATCTAAAGATTTAATAACATTCTGTACCTATTACGGGTCCTATAAATACAAAGTTCTTCCTTTTGGACTAATAAACGGACCGGCTACGTACTAAAGGTATATAAATGACGTTCTTTTTAATTACCTTAACGAATTCTATACGGCATACCTAAATAACATCCTTATATACTTGGACGACGAACTTGAGCACCAAGTTTATATTAAGAAGGTCCTAAAGAGATTACGGAACGTAAGTTTGCAAGTTAATATTAAGAAATATAAATTTAGGGTAAAACGCATAAAGTACCTTAGGTTTATAGTAAGTATAGATAGGATTGAAGTCAACCCTAAGAAGGTTAACGTAATCCGCAACTAGAAGCCCCCTTGCACTGTAAAGGGGATCTAGTTCTTCCTGGGTTTTTATAATTTCTACTACCAATTTATCCGTGACTATGGAGTTGTAGCAACGCCTCTTATATAACTTACCCGGAAAGACACGCCTTTTGTCTTTAATAATGACTGTATGGAAGCCTTTAGAGAGTTAAAAGATCGGCTTATCTCTTCTTTAATTCTTTGTTACTATAACCCGGACCTTAAATTAATACTAGAGATGGACGCTTCTAACAAAGTTGTAGTGGGAATCCTATTATAGTTATATCTAGACGGTGAATGGTACCCTATTACCTTCTTTTTAAAAACAATGGACCTAGCTAAGTGTAACTATGAAGTATATAATAAAGAAATACTAGCTATTATCTAATTGCTATCCTAATAGCGCGCAGAGCTTAAAGGCACGAACTCTTGGATTAAGATATATACGGATTATAAAGCCCTAGAGTACTTTATAACTATAAAGCAGCTTACTAAACGATAAGCCTACTAGGCCAAAATACTCTCCGAATTCTTTTTTACGATTATATATTGTTCTGGTAAGCAAAACACTAAAGCTGATATACTAACCCAAAGGGAACAAGATGTAGGACCTTAGGATGAGCTAAAGACCTAATACTGGACGCGCGCCCTCCTCTATCCCAAACAGCTTAACCTGTAAATTCTTAAAGAACTAAACTTTAAACAGAATAAGCTAGCACCCCTAAAGGGAGCAGTCTTAGATGAACTAATAGGGCTAGTTAACCGCATCCTAACTGTAAACCGTATGGCTAACTCCCTAAAAGCCCTCCGCGACTAAGCCGCGAAGGAGGACCCTAATTTAGAAATAGAAGAAGGACTACTTCTATACTAAGGACGGCTTATAGTTCCAGATATTAATAACCTATAGATAGAGTTAATCTATAAAGCCTACTATTAAGTCTCTATGGTACACCCTAGTTGTAATAAGACCCACTAACTACTAGCGCCCTGTTACTACTGGTGAGGACTTCTATCCAATGTGGATTGATTTGTTAGAAACTGCTACGCCTATAGACGTGTAAATGCCCCTAGGGATTAAACTCCTGGGTGGCTATAACCACTGCCAGTTTTAGAACGCCCTTGGTAACATATTACTATGGACTTTAAGTTATTTCCGAAGGATACCCACAGCCACAATGCAGCCTTTGTAGTGGTTGACTGACTATATAAGCAATCCATCTCCCTCCCTTATTTTAAGACCATGACTGTAAAGGATATAGCCCGCCTCTACATTAACAATATCTATTAATTCTACGGCGCCCCTAAATTAATTGTCTCTAACTATAGCCCCTAGTTTATATTAGATTTCTGGAATAAACTCTACTATATCCTTGGGATTAAGATTAAGCTCTCTACTATATTCCACCCTTAAACTAATGGCCAAACTGAGATTATGAACTAGTACCTTAACTAGCAACTATAGCCCTTTATAGACTACTATTAGGACAACTGGTTGGAATTACTACCTATAATGGACTACGCGCAGCTTACACTCCCTTATGATAGTATAGGGATGTCCCCATTCGAACTGCTCTATGGGTATACACCATGAACGTCCTTTAATTGGGATAGGCCTACTGAACCCACTACGGCCCGCGAACGCCTCAGCTATAAGGAGGCCTGGGTATTTGCTAAGAGAATATATAGAGCCTAGAAGACTGCTTAAACAATTATAAGAAAGGTGCAAGAAAAAAAGGAGTCTAATGTAAACCAATATTATCGCGAGGAAGACTTCCAAGTAGGAGATAAGGTATAGGTGTTAATAAAGAACTGGAAAACCTAGAGGCTAAGCCGTAAGTTAAACCACCAAATGGCTGGCCCATATAAGACTCTTTAAAAGGTAGGACACTCTTTTAAGGTTAAGCTACTAGAGTTAATAAGGATCCACCCCGTTTTCTCCCCGGACCGGCTATAAAAGGCTGTAGATGATCCACTACCTAGACAGTATAACAACCCCCTACTACTAATCCAGATTGCTAAGGACGAAGAATGGGAAGTTAAAGAAATCCTAGCAGTAAAAAAGGTCCGTAATGTCTTAAAATACCGTGCAAGCTGGGTAGGCCATGACAACAACCTAGAGTGGTACCCCGCATCTAATTTTAAGTACTCCCCCTATAAGCTACAAGATTTCCACCTAGCCTACCCTAATCTCCCTAGACCACCATATAAATTAGACAACTGGATTAAATGCTAGGAAGAAGGGTTAGATAATTACGACAATTTAGACAATAATAGGGAGCTTGGACAACGCCTAAGGGCAGGCTTTTTCAGGAGGGGGGGGTGATGTGACGGTGCTAGAGCGCGTCACCTGCCAAATTCTGCCATGCTGCTGCCATATTCTGCCAACCTACGATTGGCTCGCTTACCGCTAGCGCCTTGGCGGCTGCCCTTTTATATATGTTTACTATGGTCCTGGCGACCCCCTTCTTTTCTTCTCCTTAGCTTAGTATCTTCATTAGATAGCAATCCACAAGCTTCGGTTTAGAGGCATTTGTGCGAGCCGTCACAGAAGCCGTTCTTAAAAAGAAATTTAGAATAGTTAAAGTTAGGGAGCTTAAGTAATAGGAAAGACTTTTAGGGCTAACCTAATACCTATCCGGCATTCTTATAGGAATATTTTAAAAAGTTAAAAGAAAACTTGTCTGGAGGTAAACCTAATTAAAAAAATAAGTAGGGCAATAACTGTATTAACAATTTAAAAAAAGAAAAGCCCTAGTTATGGACCTTTTTTAGCTATAACTAAGGCAAGATACAAAAGGAGAGACTCTTTATATTACTATTAAGCTAAAATAGTACTCCTTACGGGCGAGGTATATTAGTGTTAAGCATTATATAATAGCGGCGCCAAAATTAATCTTATATAATATAATTTGGTAAAAGAGTATAAGCTTATTCCATTGCTAAGTATCACGATGACGATGTATTACATGCGAACGCTAGATGAACAAGCATCAGATTCGTAGAATTGATAGCTACGTACGGCTGTCGTGGAGACTCAAGAGGATTGCTAGAGAACTCAACAGGAACGCAGCTGCGGCTGAATCTATATAAGGGCGTCGGGGCGGATAAACTATCTGCCGACGTCGTCGAACAAGAAAAGGAACCAGCTACACGTACGGCGTAGCGCTTGTAACGGGAGTCCCGTTACACTAAGGTAGTAGAAACCTATTATATCCGTGGCCTTCGTTAGCTGCGCCTTGACCACCCACCCTTCGGGTGGGTGGTGGACATCCAAATAGCCAGGACACCTCAATAGCCATAATTGATCAACTTTCTTAATTATTTAATTACTACACAACTACCAATATGAGCGATTATCTATCAACCGAAAACCAGGTCGCTTGCCTTGCTCAAGCCATCCACAACGGCGAATATCCCTTAATTGCAGAGGTAACGCGTGAGAACCCCAACCTGTACAGTCGCGTCAAGTATCGCGTTGCTGGACGAACGTCTCGATCAGATCGACCTGCAACAAATAGGCTACTTAGCGATACGGAAGAAGAAGGCATTATGCTATGGATTATATGGCTAAACGATATTAGGCAACGCCCTAGCATTTCTTTACTCGAATGATTCGTTAATCGTATTCTTGTCGACCGTCATACAGATCCTACTAAACCACCACATACCTGCGGTACTAAATGGGCTACACGATTCTGTAAGCGCCGAAAGGTTATACTTAAGACTAAGGTACCTAAAGAGGCAAAAAGATAGGCCGCTGAAGATCCTCTTCTTATAAAAGAGTGGTTTAACGCGCTAGGGAGAGACATTGAGAAGTACGCGGTACAGCATGAAGATATATACAATATGGATGAATTAGGCATACGTATAGGACAAGGCAAGAAAGAGAAGGTACTTATTATTTATAATAAGGCGGCACGGTGTGAGGCGGGTAAGGCGTTCAGCCGTAAATCTGCTACGATTATAGAGACAATTTGCGCGGATGGCCACGTTATCCCGCCTCTTATTATCTTTAAAGGTAAGACCCACTAGATGCGCTGGTACTCAGAGATAACGATTCCCAATAGCTACACTATTGGTATTAGTGATACGGCGTATATAAATAATAAGATTGCGCTTAAATGGATTAAACACTTTAATCTTTATACGTAAAGCCGGATAAAGGGTGCATACAGACTCCTTATTCTTGACAGCCACGGCTCTCACGAGACACTAGAATTTACGCAATACTGTATTAATCAAAAGATCTTACTAGCGTACTTTCCCTCGCATCTTACGCATAAGATACAGCCGCTTGATGTGGTTGTATTTCAGCCATTTAAGCACTGGTACGGCAAGGCCGTAAACCAGGCTTACCGCACCGGCGCGTTTAAGATTGATAAGATGGAATTTCTTCACCTTATTCCTGACGTACGAAAGCGTATATTTAAGAAGACAACAATTAAAGCAGTATTTATAGAGACTGGCCTTTACCTATTTGACCTAAAGAAGGTACTTAATAAACTGCCTCTACCACCTGAGGCTATACTAGAGGAGGACCCATTGTTAACGACTATTAATATTATAACACTAAAAACACTTAGGCAGGCAAGCGACCTAGCTTGGTATATTAGGCAGAATTGGGAGGAACAGGAGAATGAGGACCTAAATAAGGCTATACAGAAATATGTATACAGGGCAGAGATTTAGCTTTAGGCATTTAGATCTCTTAAATGGCAGCTAAAAGAGACTAAGGCTGAAAATGAGCGACGCCAAAAGCAGAAGGCTAATGCTAGAAAGGTTATACAGAAGTTTGGGGTAATTACAGTTGCAGATAGTCGTTCACTAGCTAAAAAGAGGAAAATAGCTAATGAAAAGAAGCTCGCGAACAAGCGTAAAAAGCGGGCTAAAATACTAATACTAGAGCCTGAGACTCCTAGTGACTCTAGAGATGAATATAGTGAATAGGATAAAGCGCGCGAGTAGTAGGAAGACTTGTAATTATTACTATAGTAGTGCTATATAATTAAAAATTTTAAACCCTGGCTATTGAGCCGTCCTGGCTATTTGGATGCCCACCACCCACCCAAAGGGTGGGTGGTCAAGGCGCAGCTAACGAAGGCCACGGATAGGGTTTTATAAAGGGACTTAGTAGATAGGTAGCTATAAGACATAATTATAGGAATAGGATAGATTATAGAGAAGACGAATCCTTAAGGAGGTATAACAATATATAGACTATCCGCCTACTAAGACAAGATACACTAAAACTTAATACTAAGCTTTGACACATTGACGTCTATTAGCACTAGCTTAGACAGGAGGTCTAAGATAAGAAGATCAACATATAATGGGTCCCTATAGACAAGATGCCTGCCAATAGCCTTATCAAGATTCTATCCCATTAAAGGCACGAGGCGTAAATAAAGCAATTAAATTTGGTGGATATTTGACATTAAATTTCATCTAATAAAGACTCTTAAATATTACCCTTGTGACGGTGCTGGAGCGCGTCACCTGCTACATTGCCGTTTCTAGGGCAATTCGCCGCATTTCTGGGCAATCTACCAGCACTACTCGTAGAGCTAGCCAATCAGGATTTTCCATGCCCGGCATGGAAAATCGCCATTGGCTCGCTTGCTACTAGCGCCTTGGCGACCCCTTGTATCTTATTAGTCTCCGACAGTCTCCTTCTCCTTCTTCTCCTTAGCTTAGTATTTTTATATGGTAGCAATCTACAAGCTTTGGTTTAGAAGCATTTGTACGAGCCCGTTACAACCCTATCCATTTACTACTTTTAAAATTGTATCTAAATTTCCTATTTTGGTATAGCTTCTACCTTTATTTGTTTTCTATAGCTTTGACTACACCGTTAAATCTAGGGGGGTATATAACTGACTACCAGTACACTGCCAGAATACAAATCCAACTCGCCTGCATATTAACTCGCTTACCAACTCGGTCACTAACTCGGTTGATAACTCAATCAATTACCCCTTTATTGTCTACGCCTTTTATATATATATTCTACCTGATTTCCATAGATTTAGAATCAAGTCGTTCACTCAATTCTCCCGCACTGCAAAGCTTACACCTAAGTCGACATTGTGGTGTTATCCCTTACCTCGACCTATCTGGTATTAGCATCTAAATAGCCCTAATAGAGAATGGAAATCTAAATAACTACCTAGCGTAATATCGGCCTGCTAAACCTGCCCAACTTACCTAGTTCTGGGAAATGGCGCGTACCCTTATCTATATTTACGATCTTTACGTTATTGTCGCTAATATCGCCACCCGGAACATTCTCCTCGCCGCCAATATGTCCGTTAAGTTCTTAGACTTTACTAAATCCTCTATTCTACCCCTCGGTACCAATATATAGGCCGCTAACAACGCTAGCTACTTAATCTACACCAACATCGGCTAACTTGGCGCTGTAATGTATAAGGTTATAACTAGGAAGCCGTGTAAGTTCGATCTTTATAAGGACTAGCTGGCTAAGCTAGCCATAGGCATCAGCATTTTGTTGGGGTGCCAAGATCCTGATCGTCCTGAACGTCCTGAACGTCCTGAACGTCCTGATCGTCCTGGTCGTCCTGACAGGACCCTACCATCCTGATGCGCTCCTGACAGGAGCTTCTTATTCTGATGCGATCCTGACAGGAGCCTCCCATCCTGATGCGCTCCTGACAGGAGCGACACCCCTCCCAACACCCCCCCCCCCCCCAAAGCAACACCCTATGCACACCCCTCAAGCAACACTAAGGCTCTGCACGAGGCTCTACACGAAGCCCTACACGAAGCTCTACACGGGGTTCTACACGAAGTTCTACACGAAGTTCTACACAAAGCTCTACGTATAGAGGCTCTGCACGAAGCTCTGCATAAAGCTCTATACGAAGCTCTATACGAAGCTCTATACGAAGCTCTACACGAAGCTCTGCGCAAAATTCTATACGAAGCTCTACACAAAGCCTACGTACTACAAAGGCTCTGCACGAGGCTCTGCGCGAAGCTCTGCATACGGAGGCTCTACACGAAGCTCCGCATAACACACATTACTATCGGGTCCCCGCTATGTTCCC
>Ga0307507_10012697_pt1 | contig 10362 bp, 8 predicted proteins | sample 7_EM_MG_FD_207223 | JGI IMG/M metagenome (GOLD analysis project Ga0307507, IMG submission 207223) | Populus trichocarpa ectomycorrhiza microbial communities from riparian zone in the Pacific Northwest, United States - 7_EM | ecosystem: Host-associated > Plants > Roots > Unclassified | place... | reverse complement strand
TTATCATTCACAATTTTTTTTTTTTTCATTTCAAACAATAGTGTAATATTAGATACTCTTTTACTTTTCTCTCTGTTTTTTTCTTTTTTTTTAAAAAAAAAACCTTAAATGCTCCAAAAGTCCTTGCCATTAAAAAGAAATAATGAATAAAATATTCCTCCATTTACTATGATTAAATGAAAAAAAAGTTCATTGTACTCCTGCTAATAATTTGTGTTTGGAACAATAGCTAATATTATTTTTTAAAATATGTTTTATTTAGAAATGTATTAAAATAATTTTTTTTATTTTTTAAAAATTATTTTTAATATCATCACCTCAAAACAATTAAAAAACATAAAAACAATATTCAAAAAAATTCAAAAATTTGCGAAGGTACAGTTTAATTGCAGCACCAAATACTTTTTTAATGGCTTGGCTTGGGAGATGAGTTTATCAATAAAAAAAATACAATAATGAAGTTAATGTAAGTTAAAGAAAATGAGAGAGAGAGAGAGAACTTGCCAGCAGGAATGCTTAACTTCTTAGGATCCTCTCGTGTTTTTCTTTTCTTAGTCTTATGTTTTTATTCACTAAAATAAATGCCACTTGTTCTGTAAATTTGGTTATGAGTTGATAGGTTTTAGATTGGGTAGACCGGCATGAGTTGACTCAAGACAATTCGAAACTATGTTGTTTTAAGGTGTTTTTTTTAAAAAAATTTAATGTCATCGTTTTGAAATTTCTTAAAATAAAAACTATATCGAGTTTCATGTAGATTTTAAGTGTATCAAACAGACTGAGCAGCCATTGAAAGAGCTATTAATGGTAGCTCCTCCATGCACCACTGACGATAAAGCATATGACAACAAGCTAGATACGGTCTGGAACTCTGGATAGACCCACGTACGTTTGAAACTGCGGTATGGATGAAAAGCAACCAGAATTAATGGTGCTTTTGATTTTAAACCGCTGTTTAGAACGCGGTATTTACCACCCGTAAAACCCTCAATTAAGATTTAAGGAGGGTAGGTTTAGCTGACAAGTTAACCCAGGAGGCCTAGACCGTTAGGTCTGTCTATACTTTCTACCTGCATCTCAAACAAAAACTCCCGGGAAAGTACATCTAACAGATTCTTCGTTAATCTTTTTAAGGACTCGGAGATAGAGAGGTGGGGAGGAAGAAGTCGAGAGATTAACTCTTCATTTATGGGGTGTGATTATGATTCTCCATCATCTTCACCACCAACACCACCATCACCTCTTCCCATAAGCATTGGAGCTGGAAATCACAAGTACAATTTCTCCTGCTCCCCCTCTCCTTCACCGCCCTTTTCCCCTCCTCTTTCTAGCCACACATCTTCTGAAAACCTCCATCCCTTGCTTCAAAAGCTGGCTAGTCCTAAACGGGTGCCTTCAGCATTTTCGTTGGATCGGCCGGATCCTGATGCGCTGGATTCTAAGAGTTCTTGCCTTGAAGACTTGTGAGCATATTTCTTGGTTCATCTAATCTGACAATCTTCCAATCTACTAGCTAAATAAATATATTTTACTTAATTCAAGCATATACAACTGCCTTTAACTTCATTTCTGCTGCTAATCTTCTTTTTTTTTAAATTTTTTTCTTGCTTCATTCTTTCGTTGTGCTATCTTGCACGACATTCAAAGAAATGAATCTCTCTGTTTCCTCATTCATTTTGGGATAACCTAAACTTGCACCGTACTTTATAGAAACAATAACAAAAAGAAAAGGAAATTCATGTCGAATCGACCCTGCACACCCCCATTAGATTTGGTCGAGCTTGCCTGGACCTTTTTGAGTTTTGACTGGCAGGTTTTTTCCCCTTTCCTTTCGGTTTCAATACATGGACCAACCAGTCAAAGCAGCAAAATGTGAACCAAAGACAGCGGAATCTGCCCATTCTTGACTGTCAGGAAAATTGCAACGGTAATTCAACCATAGGCAACATATACCAATATAATATATACTATTCTTGCCTCCCAATGAAGTCCAATTAGCATCTCATGATTTAGAATATCCAGCTCACCAAGAGTAGAAGAAATTCAGGATAGAGGAGGATGGAACATGATATTTTTCCCATCATGGGAAAGGAGGAAAAGAGGGATCTCTGACTATATTTTAGTTCAAGAAAGCCGGGGGGGTGTTGTTTGCAACTAATTTTCTCTCTATTCAATGCAGGCTAGAATGGTTTGTGGAGAGATGCTGTGGCTTCTGTTCCAAGCTTGTTTAAGCCCATCATCACATTCCTACAACCTCTTCTTCTCCACCGTTGTCCCGAAGAACCAGATGCAATTATTTCTACTAACTGCATTCAAATCCCTGAAGCACCATTTTACTGAGCAAGACAGGTGCATATATACAGTTATAACAAAAATTCTCATAGAAACCAGCCCCGAGCCACAGTTTTTTTCTTCTTTCTTTTCTTCTCTCTTCTCAACTTACATATTACAACGAACAAGAGACGGGCTATATGGTGTCAACCTTAACTCTCTCATTTTCAGTCTTGTGCAATGTCAGCACATAGTTTGACGGTTGTGGCTTTCATTCAAACATGTAATATTAACACGACTCTCGAATCCCGTGGAAGAGAGAGTTGACCATCATGGCAAGATGGTTAAATTTAGAGTGCCGGACAGAGTGCTGTAAATATAAAAGCGGACTGGTTTGGTTGTGCAATAAAATACAATCACCATTGATGTGAAACATTGACGTGAAACATTGACGGACATTGCCTAGATAGACAGCGTAATACAGCTTTCTAATAGCAGCTTTCAACTGGTAAATGAACTCTTTAAGATACGTGCTCTATCAACTAATGAAACAATAAGACACACTGAATACACACCATAATTACCAATGGATACACATGCTTTCAACATAGCAAATTTTGATAACCATTGCCTCATTGGCATGTATGCAAGATATTTCATCAGGAAAAAGAAATGATGAATATTACAGTGCTATTTCATGGCTACTGCTGATTTTGCTGTCTCTGTTGAGCAAAATTGGGATGGTTCTGTGATGCATTCTGAAGCGCTGCCATGCTTGACTGTAAATTCTGAGCATTTGGTTGCATATTACCAAACGCACCTTGAGAGCCAAGCTGCTGCTGCTGCTGCTGCATGGGCATCATACCACCAGGATTGGATACTCCCATAGTATACACTGCAAGCAAAGGCCGCAAACTGAACTTTAGCCTCATGTATTAAGATTCTAATAAACATAAGACAAGCACAATTGCTTTTTTTTTTTTTTTTGTGTGCGCGTGCCAAAATGAACACAATGCAGCCACTGCCCTGCATGGGACTGATAAGGAAAGCAGGAGAGAACTCCCCATTCCAACAAGGGAGAAAAAACAAAATGATAAAAGGGATGAATTACAGAAGAAAGAAAGAAAAAGAGCAGAAAATAACTGCAAGTTCATTAACCAAGCATGACTGTAAGGTGAAAGAAAATACAGAACAGGTTCATACTCTGATCATTAAGAACCGTGGAAGCATGACTCCTCTGGGGATTGTTACCAGCTAATCCAAACTGTGTAGTGAATTCAACAAGAAGAAATAAATTGTAACATCATCTAACTTTCTATTATTCAGTACAGAAATGAATGACCCATTTGACCCATCATTTAAAAGCAAATCATAAATATCAAACTGCATGCACATGCAGTTAACATGAAGATGCTGCTGGAACATCTGTCTGGCACCAAATCAAGCCCTCCGTTTATGACTTGAGGTCACCATGTTATTAGTTGCATCATACCTGATGAGAGATTTTGGGTAAACTCTGGTGGACTAGGAACCCAATATGCACTAATGAAATTTAGAAGCCAATCTTCCCTCCTTTCCCCTCTCCACGTTTCCCTTTAAGCAAAAGGAAACAGAAAATATAAATTCGCAAAGCACACAGAAAGCTTACCTGCATTCGTGGCTGTGATGACATCGTGGAAGACATGTTTGGAATCTGAGGCAAACAAAACATCACAAGTTTAAGATGGATCAAAAGGGGAAGTGATCTTAAAAAGATAAATAACTCAACTAAAAAGAGAGAAAAGAAACACGATACAAAAATCTGGCACATACAAACAAAACATTCATTATGCATTTATGAGCAGAAGCAATGGGCATGCATCTTAAAAGACATAAAGCAGTTTAAAAGAAGAAAAAATAAGGGTAGTAAGAAATATAAATATGCACGCAAGAAAATTAAGAAGGTGTACTCAAGTTAAACAAAAAAGCAATAAAAGTGAAATAATGAAATTGAGGTCTCATTGAAATACTGCAATTCAGCAGTGCAGGACACCAGTGACCTCAAAGAAGGATCCAGTATTTAAACTCTTAGAATCAATATCAACTACATATATTCGTAACAAATACAATTAAATTACATGTACATTCATAGTCAATTATTGGTACCAGCCGATAGAGAGAAAGACTAGCTTCAAATTTTGGATACATTTTTTTTTTATAAAAAAGAACAATTATATGTCTATAGATATCACAAGAGTAGCTTTGATAGCAAGATAGGGTAAAGCTAAATGAAATCAAATGACACCACAAACTGAAATCGAATGGTGTTTTCTAATACTGGTACATGTCATAGCATGTGTAATATGCAACCTGATCACTTAACAAGAAATATAGATGGATTGCACAAGACTAGAAATAATCAACATATCTGACCATCTGGGTGTTTGGTGCTCCCTGACCAGTATTGAACAATGAAGTATTAGCAGCGCTAGAAAACTGACTTAAATGACGATTTAACTGATTTCCTTGATTGAGTTGGCTTTGACCCATGCCATGCTGAACATGTCCGGAGGATAGCTGCCTACTCTGAAATTGCTGGTGGCCCACTGGCTGAGAATACTGCATCTGATGTTGTCCATGTAACTGGTGAGACATTAAATTTAGCCAAGAAATTATTTCTAAAATAAGAAAAAGTGAAGCATAGAACAAATGCACATAAAACTCCCTTTTTGCACTGGTCAAGCAACTTTCATATCAGTGTATTAAAATCAATAAAGTTGACACACAACTGAGATCTATGTAGCTTGCTCTCTGATAATATTTTATCACCCCAAACTTTCACAAAACCCTCTTGATTGTAACACAGAAGAAAAGCAAACGTACAGGAGAAAGCTTAAAATTGAAATTTCACAGACATACATCTCTCTAGTAGCATATTAGAATTTCTGATCACGAGGAACAACTTCAAGAGTGATGCCCATGAGCCCAAAATGTGAATTATATTTCTTAGATATAATTCACACAACTTGAGAGTGAAACACATAGAGCCAGACTTGAGATATTGGTAGAGATGCAAGAGGCTTTGTGCAATGAAATAACAAACTATGTGTATTGAGAGTAGGTGAGGTGGCTTATGTTTGTCTCTTAACATTTTTCACTTCGCAAAACCTGCATTCTTGTTAGCTTAACCCGTACTTTGTAGATAGAAGAAAACCAAATGCCAAAATAAAAGTTTAAGACAAAAGGCTTGAAAGGCACATAAATGTTCGGACATACGCTGTAAGGGGAGAAGAAACAGATAAAGAAAACAATCAAAACATGGTGGGCCAAATTAGTAATGATGACAAAGAAGCTAATATAGGTTACCGGCTGAAACTTCTGCTGACCCTGGCTCTGTAAATCATGCATCTGTGACATTTGGTTCTGCACAACAAGTTAAAATTGTTAGATAAAGTAGTGCGACTCGTATTGGTATGAAAATATAATTATCGAAAATAATTTGTGTCACTGGCTAATAACTCAAAGATATGATCTAAGAGAACTAGTAATAAGAATGATAATTATAAGGAAATGGACAGAAAACATACTGGGACCAAATATTCAAAGAAGTTGGACAACAGATATATAGTAGTTCTAGGCAGTGAAACAGAAAGTTCAGTTCAATTAAAGTATTTTGTTGCCTCCACAAAGTTTCAGAAAAGCTACAAAAATGCAAGGATTCATTTTGATTCAACTCAAAACTAAAGATGATCTTTTACCCAATAATGATTCTTAGACATACATAGAGACACAGGGGCAGATTTCAAAGGGTATAAGAATATGAATCTTCTAAACTTTGAGACATGATTTCCTCATGAAAATTTTAAAATTCAAAGGTTGTGTCTGCATTTGAAAAATGCCATAAATGTTATGGTTTCATACACACAAAACACAAAGAAATACAATTTGATTGTTAAGTCAGCCAATCATAAAAGAAGAGATGACGAGAAAAATTCAAGAATCAGAAAAAACCAACACCTGTCCCAAAGCTTGCAAAGAAGATTGCCTCAGCTGTTGCTGAGCAAATATTATCTTTTGCCTTTGCTGCTGCTGCTGCTGCTGCTGCTGTTGAACTTGTTGCTGAGGAGAAGGTGTGTTCATCATGTTCGTACCAGACCGAGGTGAATTGGCATATGGCAGCGGGGATGGTGTTGTGTGGTCAAATGAAGTAGCACTCGTGGCAGCAGAAGGAGATGCAGCTGATCTTCCATGAAGTGGTGTTCCAGTAGGCTGCTAAAATATAAGTTCAGAAGATAAAAAATGGTACAACTTCAAATCCAAAAAGAAAAATCATATGAGCTCTCATACGATCGGGGCAACAGATCAAGGTTCTACTTCTTTCATCACAAAAGAATTTATGGTAAATAAAATTCATTTGATAGTATTGCTTTCCTAAGATTTGCTTAAAAACACCTATTTGGCTACTTAATTCCAATTTCACTCTCACATTGATGCATCCACAAGTCTACATAATACATTTCCAAAGCATCTCATATAACCATCCATCGAATAACCAAGAGTTTCAGTGAGATGGTAACAATTGGGATACAGCAACCAAGCAAAGAGTGACCTTCCACCCCAGAAAAAAATTGGGCATGTCAACAACACAACCGACCACAAAAAATATGTTTGCACAGCTAAATAAAAAGGCAAGATGTACAAAAATGCATTTATATATATATATATATATATAGAATTAAGAATGTGCCTTTAAGAAAGAACCATTGATTTAACCTGTAACAAAGACCCTTGGTTATTGATGCTATTCGAAATTGGCGGAGTATTCTTCATATACATCCCTGTAAGAGAATGTTCTCAGAGTCTCCTCCACAGCATTATTTTATCTCCAATATAAATTATAAGGAACAGCCACTTTTGCACACAAAGTGATGATTTAATACCAGAAGAATCAGAGAAGCTATGCATTCCATCGGACACAGCCAGCACATCCACCAAATGCACTGGAAGTGCAGATGTCATCTGTCTCTGGTCTCCAGTTACTCGTAGGCCTGCAAGCATATAATGCAAATGATGGATGATAAGTTTCTCTGTAAGTACAAGAGTACAAATATGCTCTAGCCAAAAACAAGGAACAAGAGCTACTGAGAAATATGTGCATGAATACTCTCCAAGTACAAGAGTGCAAAATTTAAATGCTCAAGGAAAAAACGAGAAACAAGAGCTACAGACAAATATGTGCATGGATATCGGCAGTTGAGATAGTAACCTTCACCACCATTTACAGCAGCTCGGAGCAAGTTCTCTTGTTCTAGAATCTTAGCAGCCTGAGCCTTGTCCAAAGTTGGAAGAGTCGTGGGCCCTTGGCGGGTGCCAAACTGATAGGCTTTACGAGTATCTGCTAATACTTTTTCAGCACCTTCACAGGCTGCTGCAATCATATCTATTCTAGCCTGCAAAATTAGAGAGCTATAAATCCCTGAATACAAAGAATCGATGATGATACTGTATGCTGAATGAACTCTAACCCACCTTTAACTTCTCGATTTGTGAGGATATTGGCAAGCTTTGCATCCCCTGAAGCAAGTGCTCTCTCTTGGAATTGTCATCCATTTCCATCTCTGGCAGTAGTTTCGAGGATAACATAACTGGTAGTACTGTACCACAGGATAAAAAACAAAGTTTTTCATGTTAAATTAAGCAATATATGCCATTTAATTCAACAAGGTTACTCAGCACAACCAAAAATCAAGCAAGAAAAGGAGAACTTCGTTACTGGTCATACTTGTAGCATTTTCAGCATTAACATTCTTTGGATGCACAACAAAAGCCTTCGAAACCTTCTTAATCTCATCCACAATGCTGAAAAGTTCAAGGTTCACCATGGAATACTGCCCCAAAATATCTTGCCTGGTGCACAGCACACAGCATGCTCATTTTAACAAACTATAAATTTCAATGACTAATTAGCAAAATCAACACATTCGAATCAATGACCCATTTTCTCTCACTTGCAAACCTTTACTAATAAATTCCCATACTTTACCCATCAAACAATTTTCTAGACTGAAAAGCCGAAACTTTGCCACAGCCAAAACTATTAAATCAATAAACAAGGAAACCCATCTCAAAAAAAGAGTAAATAAATAAAATGAGAAAGAATACGAGACCATTTAGGGGTGGTGTTGGTGCGAGCATAGGCGTCAAAGTCTTCAAGGATGCGAGTGAGGGCTTTGAAGAGGCTGATTGCTCGAGTCTTTACAGACTCCAAATTGAGCTGTTGTTGCACTGCGTGATTCAGTCTCTCTGGCACCACCATCTGTTGTTGCTGTTGATTCTGAAGCTGTGATTGGTCTTGCATCACCCCTTCCATTGCTGCCATTCTTTCTTTCTTTCTTTCTGGCTTAGATGGCTTGGTGTTCTTTATTTATAACAAGAAGAAAGGAAGTGAACTTTGTTTATGGGCTTTAAAAGTTTCCACCTTTGGGTTTATTATATCAATTAATAGGCTCAAAGTTTTGAACTTTAAACCTAAACCAAATGGGTCTACAGACTCTAGACCCGACCCGAAAGGTGGAGGAGAGTGCATCCGTATCCACCTCTATTGAAATCAAAATCCGTCATATCTCTCTCTCTCTCTCAATATTTAAATTTAATTTTTTAGAGTGGCTTAAGATCCATTTGAAAATATGATAGTTTTTTATTTTTAAAAAATATATTTATTTTAAAAAATATTTATTAATCATTTTTTTAATAAAAATTTTATTTTAATATATTTTTAAATAAATAATATTTTAAAAAACACAACATATCATAAATTTTTTCAAAATTATTATTATAAATAAAATTTACTAGTTTTTTATAGGATTTTTGTTTGGTAGAAATTGTTTTTTAAAGTCTTAGAAATATATTAAAATAATATTTTATTTATTTTTTAAAATTTATTTTTGACATTATCTAAAATATTAAAAATAATAATGTAAAATAAATTTTAATAAAAAATAATCAATCACTTAAAAATAATATATATTTTTTAAAATAAATTTTAATTGAAAAAAAAATTCAAACTCAATGCTAAACACCTCATTTTAATAAAATTCTCAAGCACCTTGCTGGCTGCCGTATGGCACATGACATGCACCCCTGGCAAGCCAAGATTTTTTTTTAACTGCCAATCAGGAAGGCAGAGTCTTTTTCCAAGGGAAGCAAAATTAGGCAAATAGTCACCCTCCTCTCTTTCATCACAAGTCACAAGTATCCTTGTATTCGGAGACCCACTAGTTTCAGTTCAGTCGAGTGCAGACAGAATGGCAGAAACGAAGACTGTGCATTCGCCGCTGGTTACTTATTTTTCAATGCTTTCACTTCTCACTCTCTGCCCTCCTTTTGTTATTCTACTGTAAGCCCTTTTCCTTTGCTTCTTCTACATTTGAATCTGATAATACTTGGTAGTTTCTTTGCTCTTTTTTTGTATCGGTTATTGGCACCGTAGATATACTAAATGAAGCTGCTATCTTTTAAAAACTTTGTCTGGGCTGTTTTAGATCTTAGCACTAACCTTTTCAGATTATTGCTTGTCAAAGTCCGATTCTTTTTGGATGCTAAGTTTATTAGCCTGCTTAACAAATCTCTAGATCGCTGCTTTTTTTCTTGCAAAATTTAGAGAAAACATCATTTTTACTATTGCAGTATTAAAAGCTATAGATCTTGATATGTCTCGAGATGATAATCTTTTGATTTTTTTGGCGGTGTCATTTTGATTAGTGTATTGGAAAATGCATGGAAGAAAAGGGGGGGATGGGTTCATTGATGTAATGGGGTTCATAAAATTAGAATCTTCTACCTAATGCAGATGGTATACAATGGTACATGTTGATGGGTCAGTTTGTCAAACTTGGGATTACTTGAAGCAACATGGCTTGCAAGGATTTATAAACATTTGGCCAAGGCCTACTGCAATTGCCTGGAAAATTATTGCTTGTTATGCAGCATTTGAGGCTGCACTGCAGCTTCTTTTACCTGGAAAAAAGGTCGAGGGTCCAATCTCTCCTGAAGGAAACCGACCTGTTTACAAGGTACTTTTCACATGATATTGTCTTTATCAAACTTCTATGC
>Ga0307507_10012696_pt1 | contig 10362 bp, 7 predicted proteins | sample 7_EM_MG_FD_207223 | JGI IMG/M metagenome (GOLD analysis project Ga0307507, IMG submission 207223) | Populus trichocarpa ectomycorrhiza microbial communities from riparian zone in the Pacific Northwest, United States - 7_EM | ecosystem: Host-associated > Plants > Roots > Unclassified | place... | reverse complement strand
TTCTCTTCAAAAGAAAGCATTTTGACTCTTTTTAGGTTTTGAAAATGTTGACCTCAATATCTCCCCCATTTTTGAACTTATCAATACAATAAAAGCTGCGAGTCATACTACAGGATGACTAGAATGCATCTCTGGATTTAAAGTATTGATGACACTGGAGAGGGTGAGGTTTCCTTATGTAAGGGGTGTCAGTTCCTGGTGTCCTCTACCTTACTACCCATAATCTAGGCTCTTCTCCATCTTCATAGTTTAAATCCTAAATAAAGATTAGGAGAGAAAATGAGAAAGAAAACAAAACAAAAAAGTATGAGGAGAACAAATGACAGTTGTTGGCATTAATGCTTGCCCTGTCTCCAAGATCATCATTTGGGGATGTTGCCAGCTCCTATAACATGTGAACAGGTGTTGGAGTGGTTGTAGCTGAGGTTGATGGAGTGTTCTTAGGTGTGAGGGAGGGCAGAGATGAGGATGATTAGTTGAGCGGATCACAAGAAGCAGAGGGCAAAAACACCCTTATCTTCATGTTACAAGGATCCCACATCCTAGAGAGTAGTACAGGACAAAAGAAAAACACAGTAAATGAAGAGGGGGGAGGGAATGCAGGACAAGCAGGCAGTGCAATAGCAACACACAAAATCAACAAGTGAGGCTGCTATATTTGGATGGCTAAGCCCCTGAGAGCCACTCAGAGCTGCTCAGGCACCAAGCAAATCAGCTCAGCTCCTAAGCCAGAGCCACCTTGGCTTAGCTGCTTGAGCCAAGCCATGAGTGGACTGAGCTGAGCTGTGGCAACACTACCTGTCATCATGTCCAGTGGTGATGGGGGGTTGGGTTTTGCTGGCCAGTCAGCTGATCAACAGCAATGGTGTGGTGTGCTCTGTAGCATAATTGTATTTGGATGCTACAACTATGTATTGGGAATCAGTTGTTCCCTCATTGGGACCTCTCTGGAATATACCTCTACCTCTACCTCTACCTCTTAAATTTTTGGGGCTTGGAGGGCCCATGCAATCTGCATTTCTTGGCAGAACTGCAGGGTTGTATACTATGTGGCATAATTACAAATGTGATAATAGACAGCTTATGCTCAGGAAACCTCCTTCAAATTCTTGTCTGTGGAGTCAGACTTGCACAGTGATGACTCAGTGGTGGACTTTGCACTTGATGAAGGATTTTGATTAAGCTTGAAGATGCTTAGTGTTTGTGGCAGGAGGCTTTTAAAATAGGCACAGTGCTCAGCATTCCATTCATCTCCTCCTGGTACTGAGCACAGGCTTTCTCTCTTTTTCTTGCATACATCATTTCCCTGGAATGGTAGAAGTGGTTCAACACTAGAATGATATCAGTTAGGTTGTTAAATATTAATGAGATCAAGGGTGAGTAGCAGGTAATGAATAAGACTGATGACTGACTTATGAGAGTGAGAAAAGGGTATTTCCCACCAGGCTCATGTGTCAAGAAATGGATGGGGGCTCAGTCCTGTTGTTGGTGGTCCCTTGTAATCCTGGGATTACTACTTTGGGCTTGTTTGGCATCACCATCTACTTATTTGGACTCTTATGCTCATGTGTCTTTGATGCTTTGGACTTCTTTCTCTTAACCACCATCATCTCCCATCTTCACATGATGCACACATATCCTTTTTATTATCTCCAGACCTACAGAATCATAAACACAGTTAAATTCTGTTGGTCTTTTGTGAGTAGTGTTATCTATCTCCATAAAACAGGATAGATTTCCACTTTTTTTGAATTTACACCACTATTATCGGTTCTGACCTGCTTGACGTGCATATAGCCACCACCTTTTGATTCAGTGTCAAGTCCATCATTTGGTGTGTGTATATGCTGTCTCTGTACATCAACCACTGTGGCTGTCGCTCATGACAGCCCAACCCTGATAAACTGTTACTGAACAGTGGAGGGTCACCTATGTACCACTACACCATCAACGCGAGTCTTCTCAGGACTAAATCATGTCTATTACTGTCTTGCTGTCTACCACAATGCTGGAACTTTCCAGATTCACCTGCACTACCGCCTCCATTCAACAGTTACCTATTCTCGATGGTTTAGCACCAGCCACATGCATTAAGAATAACTGGCTGAATTCACATCAAACAACAGTCTCAACATCTCCCCCTGTCCTTCCCCTTGTCCCTGAATCTCCCCCAACATCACCACCATCTTCCTTTCACCTATCTTCTGACTCCTTGGACAATGAAAAAGGCACATATACTCAGTATACAACCAATAAAACCATGTCAACTTTGGCCACAGTTGATCCCACTAGCTTGAAAGTCCTGACTCAAGGCAACATTTCTCCCTCCATTATGATGGATTTCGAAAACATGGCTCTTGATTTCTTTGTCTCCAAGTCTGTGCCAGAGGAAAAACAAGTTACCATGATCATCCCTGGTATCAAGGACCTCCACATTTGCAATTGGATCACCACTGAGCATGCACACATTGTGGCCTTACCCTTTGCTGATTTTATGAAAGAACTGTGTCTCAATTACTTGAGTCTGGACAGGGAAGACCAAGTTCATAATGATATTCTTACTTCGACTCTGGCAGCATCTAAGCTGTCCTTCTGGAACTGGTCCCAGCAACTATTGAAGCTGAACTGTCTCCTTTGTGGCACCCCCTCTGTCTTTGATGACACTGCACTTCAATAACACCTTGAAGCACACCTTGATGACAAGCTCAAGGCCAAGCTCAGGCATCACAATGCTCGTAAAGACAAGAATTTGAAAACTTGGGTTGCAGCAGTCCGCCTCCTGGATGAAGCATGTGCAGTGGAAACCAAGTGCCAGCACGAACTCATTGAAGAAACTATTCTTCAATGTCAGGCTAAGCAGCAGAACATGTCAGGGAAACACTGCACAGTCTGGTTCATCATCCAATACCTCATCTTCTACTCAGGTCCATTTACCACTGCTCACCGACACCAAATGAATGCTTCTCAATGAACACGATGGCTGTACCAAGTGTCAACATTTCTACATGGATCATTGCTCACAATCCTGCCCTAACAGCTTCCCTGTTGGGAAAGGGTACAAGACACTAACTACAGCTGATGCCTTGGCCACCAAGAAAGCTAAGGTTGTTGTGAAACTGATGCGTAAAGCAGTCACCACCACCTCTGCTATGATCGAGGAGGTAGAATCAGATGATGAGATCACTGCTGCTGCCACTGTTCTCCCTGATTCTGATGGAGAGTACAACTCAGACTCTGACAAAGACTGGGATGTTTTGCACTGTGAGGTAAGCCCTCCATTGTGTGGCAAACATTTCATTTGGCACTGTCAAATCCATAGCCTGACTGAGGACTTTCCAGTAAAGACACACACTCTCATCAATAATGGAGCACATCTGGTCCTCATCAGTCCTGAACTTGTTGAACAACTTGGCTTGAAGATTGATAAGTTATGCAAACCTGAACCCATTGATGTTGCATTCAGCAAAGAGAAGAAAAGAACAGAACTGTACAATTATGTTAAACTCTCCCTCACCTCATTAGATTGTGTTTGGACTTCACATTCTGTTAGAGTGATTGTCACCCCTGGACTATGTTCCCTTGTCATTCTTGGACTTCCATGGCTCATTCATAATATGATCATAACAGACCATGCCGCCTGTACTTGTATAGATAAAACAACTTCATATGACTTGTTAAACCCACCGCCTGTTCTTCCCCTGTCCCCACCTAAGCCTAAACTCTGTGAACAAATTAAAATAACAAAAGCAGACAAGAAACTGGTGCTAGCAGAATTGATGATGGTCTGCAATGACTGAATCAATCACCTTAAATTGAAACTGGAAAAAGTTAAAGAGTTTGACGTTGCAGGTGCTGTTCATAAGCACATTGAAATTTTAGCAACTAAAGACTTGCTGGAACAAAAGGAGCAAACACTAAAAATGGAATACAAAGGAATCTTCGAACCCATCCCTCATGCTGGTGAATTGCCTGATGATGTTGTTGCATAAATACACATAAAAGATGCAAAAAAGACAATAAAATTGTGCTCATATCTGTCTCCACATAAATACAAAGAAGCCTGGCAGATTCTGACCCAACAACATTTAGATGCTGGGCGAATCAGGCCATCTTCTTCTCCATGCACTTCACCCACCTTCATTGTCCCTAAAGCAAATCCGAATGTCCTTCCACACTGGGTAAGCAATTTCTGTCAACTAAATGAAAACACGGTGACAGATTCCCATCCATTACCTCAGATTGATGACATTCTCAATGATTGTGCTAAAGGCAAGATATGGGTGACAATAGATATGACAAACAGTTTTTTTCAAACTAGAATGCATCCTGATCATGTACACCTGACAGCCGTTAACATCCCACTGGGTCTTTATGAATGGCTGGTCATGCCAATGGGACTTAAGAATGCCCCAGCCATACATCAACGATGAGTAATGGCTGCACTTCACCAACTCATCAGCAAATTCTGTCACATCTATCTTGACGACATAGTGATTTGGTCTGACACTGCAGATGACCACAAGTGCAATGTATGCACAGTCCTCCAAGTGCTGCAGGACATGTGTTTGTACATGAACCCTGACAAAACACATCTATTCTGTATGGAAATAGATATCCTTGGACACCACATTAGCACGCAGGGTATTGAAGCTGATACCAAGAAAGTCAATTGTGTTCTTAACTGGCCTGAACCCAAATCTGCTATGGAAGTCCATAGTTTTCTGGGACTGGTACAATATATTGCTGCCTTCCTGGAGCTCTTTACACTCCTCCACCTATTCCTACTGGACTCCAACTGGACTCCCGGAATCCTACCGGACTGGACTAGGACTGGGACAAATTTCATGTTGGCTGATCACCATACAAATTTTGTCTCCCAGTCCTAGTGGAGTCCTAGTAAATTCCTACCAGAATGATCCCAAATCACAAGGAATTGCAGATTCCTAAGGAATGGGTATAGTGGAGTCCAGTACAAGGAGTCCAGCAGGAGTCCAATAGGAGTCCAATAGGAATTTCTGAGTACAAGGAGTTCAGCAGGAGTCCAATAGGAGTCCAGTAGGAATTTTGGACACCAGTAGTTTGTCACTATTGTTGTTATTATATAATATTAAAAAAAACGCGGAGAGACAGAATTGAACACTCAACCTAAGGAGCTTAGCACAGCCACACTACAAATGAGCACTCAACCAGCTGTACCACAAGGGCATTATTATACATATAAATTTTATGCACTACATACCAACCATTTACCCACCTTCCTAAAAAGGATTGCGGCAAGTTCCATGAGTGGGAATTCTGCCCATCATTCATCAATCTTTCTCTTGTTCCTCAACCACCACCATCATCCACAATGCCCACGCACCCCCACCTCATTGCCACCTTTGCCTCTTCGACGCTGCCACCCATAACGCCCACCACCCACCACCATCACACGACAACCGACGTGGCAATGCCACATCACCAATCAAACAAACGGCCACATCGACGTGAGGCAACGACGATGGGAACCCAAGTTGCCACATTGCAGTCGGCGATGTGGCTGCCAGACGATGGACAACAATGAGGTCAGTCCCCCTCCCCCTTACTGTTTGCTAACCCCAGAGCCAGGTGCCACGTCAGCGACGTGGCAACCGGGCGGCGAACAATCATCGTTTGTCGTCTGATTTCAACCCAACCCAACATGACAACAATGGACAGATGGCAATGACAGGCGACGACGACAACGACAATGCTACGCAATGGCAAGGTGTCGACATGAACAGCTACGAGGGCCCACCACCACCCACCAAGACGATGGCCCATCACCACCCCCTAGCACCACCCCACAAACACTGACAACAGCCCAGCACCACCCCACCAACAGCAAACACAGCCCAGCACCACCCCACGAACCAGTGCCCACAAACAATGACAATGGCCCACTATCAGCACCTACCAACCCCCTACCAACGACAAACATGGCCCACCATGACCCCATACCAACAGCGAACATGACCCACCACCTCCCCCTACCAACGGTGACGATGGCCCAACACCAGCACCCACACGGCGCACCCCACCCCACGAACGGCGAACACCGCCCACCACCTCCCACCATCTTCGACGATGGCCCACCTCCAGCACCCACCAACTGTGAGGATGGGCCAGCACCACACGCCAACGGCGACGATGGCCCATCACCACCCCCGACGAACGGCGATGACAGCGCGGCACAGATCAATGTAATTTATGTTAGTTAGTATGTATACAATCACTTGTATTCCTTCAAATTTAGGTAGAATCTAATTACTTTCAAAAATTGTTGGACTCCAGTAGGAGTCCTAGTGGACTCTGGGATTCTTACTGGACTCCTATTGGATTTTGTCATTCCCACTGGACTCCTCACAAATCCAATAGGACTCCAGTAGGAATCCTGGAGTCCAGTAGGAATAGGTGGAGGAGTGAAAAGTACTGCCTTCCTGCCTGCAATTGCTGATCAAATGGGTGTACTCACTGAACTTACAATGAAGGATTCCAAAAGGAATTTTCCACTGTGGATGCCCAAGTATCAGAGCATGTTTGATGCAATCAAAACAATTGTAACTGGACAGGATTGCTTAACAACAATTGACTTCAAAAAAATGCCAGAACACAAGATATTCTTGACAACAGATGCTAGCAACAAACACTCTGGAGCAGTGCTCTCCTTTGGTTCAACCTGGGAAACTGCTCATCCTGTCGCTTTTGATTCCATGACATTCAAAGATGCAGAGCTGAATTATCTGGTACACAAAAAGGAGCTTCTGGCAGTCATACAGGCACTGAAAAAATGGCAAGTAGACTTACTGCAGTCACCATTTTGGATCTATACTGACCATAAAACATTGGAGAACTTTCATTCACAAAAAGACCTCTCCCACCAGCAAGCTCATTGGATGGAATTTCTTTCACAGTATGATGCCAGAATTGTCTACATCAAGGGTAAAGACAATTCGGTTGCAGATGCACTCTCACATCTACCTTGCGACAACAACAATGCAGAAACAACTGCACAGCATCTGTACAGTTTCTGTGAAGATGATGACACCATCAATGCCATTGCATGCATCTACCTCCTGTCATTACAAGGTCCATGGGAAACTGCCACATCATTGTCAACTTCTCCAGTCGCATTGCAAACTGTCAATGCAACCCTGGAGATTACTGCCAACAAATGTCTTCTGGAGGCAATAAAAGCTGGGTACTCAGATGATGCTTGGTGCAAAACCTTGAGTTCTGCTTCAGCTAGCTTGCCTGCACTCATTTTCCAGGATGGCCTTTGGTACATTGGGGAGAGACTGATCATTCCTAGGACAGGAAACATCTGAGAAACACTGGTCACCCTCACAGATGACATTCTCAGCCATTTTGGTTTTGACAAAACCTATGGCTCCCTTCAAAATGCATACTATTGGTGAACATGTGCAGGGATCTCAAACAAAGATATGTGCCTTCATGTCCAGAATGTCAATGCAACAAATCCTCTACCACGAAACCTTATGGCCCACTTCATCCACTCCCGATTCCTGACCAACACAGTGATTCAGTAGCTATTGATTTCATCAGTCCACTGCCTGATGATGATGGCAAGAACTGCATTATAACATTTACTGACAGACTAGGCAGTGACATCAAATTAGTCACTATGTGGACAGGCATCACCAGAAGATCTTGCCTATATCTTTTTTGATAAGTGGTACTGTGAAAATGGACTACCATCTGACATCATCTCTGACAAGGACAAACTATTTATGTCAAGATTCTGGAATGTGCTTCACAAGCTTACTGGTGTCAAACTGAAGTTGTCAATGGCATACCACCCTGAAACTGATGGTGCTAGTGAACACACGAACAAAACGGTGAACCAAGCACTGCATTACCATGTTGAAAGAAATCAACTCAGCTGGGCTTGTGCCTTACCACACATATGTTTCAACATGATGAATACCATCAACAAGTCTACCAGCTTCATGCCTTTCCAACTCTGCTTCAGCTGGAGCCCAAGAATAATTCCACCTTTAGTACCTGCTAAACCCTCTTCAACCATGACAGATATTGACGCTGGGCATGTCATTCAGCAACTCAAAACAGACATCTTAGAGGCTCAGGATAACTTACCAAAGGCCAAAATTTCACAAGCTGTTCAAGCTAACAAAACTCGTACACTAAAATTCCCTTTTGCTATAGGTTCACGGGTTTGTTTGTCAACATTACATTGACACAACAAATTCAAGGCCAAAGGTGAAAAGTGAGTGGTGAAGTTCATGCCTTGCTATGATGGCCCATACAATGTGATCAATGTCAATGAAGAACATTCTACAGTCACTCTGGACCTCCCTAACTCTCCCAACATTTGCCACACCTTCCATACTTCTGAAGTCCTCCCTTACATTGAGTTGGACACAACATTATTCACATCACACAAATTCAACGAACTGGACCCTATCATAGCCAGCACTGGTGACAAGGAATTCTACATTGACCGTATACTCAATGCTCGCCAACAGGGTCATGGGTATCAATACCTCGTACACTGGTGTGGTTATGGCCACAAACATGACTGGTGGCTCCCTGGTTCTGAACTACAAGATTGTGAGGCTTTAGACATCTGGCTGGCCATGTGGAAAGGATCTCCTTCTTCTTAGGTAGATTTTCTTTTCATCTTTGCCAGCTGGTAGCTTTTTCCCACAGGGTTTTGATGCACTGGGCATTTGGATTATACTTTCATTTCACTAACCTGCTTCCTTTTTTTTCTAATCTTTTTCTTTTCAAAACGGGGAGGGTGTAATCCTGGGATTACTACTTTGGGCTTGTTTGGCATCACCATCTACTTATTTGGACTCTTATGCTCATGTGTCTTCAACACTTTGGACTTCTTTCTCTTAACCACCATCATCCCCCACCTTCACATGATGCACACATACCCTTTTTATTATCTCTAGACCTACAGAATCATAAACACAGTTAAATTCTGTTGGTCTTTTGTGAGTAGTGTTATCTATCTCCATAAAACAGGATAGATTTCCATCCCTCCATGCAGGCAATCACCATCAGGGATCTGTGGTGAGGGATGTTTGGGTTTGAATTAGTTTGTCAGAATGTGCAAAATACCTTCCATTTGAGGGGAAGATCAAAAGGGTGTGGAAGGTGGAGCCATGAGAGGGATTTGGAGATCTTGTCTTTTGCATAACAATAGTATTTTATCCCATCATTGGTGAATGGATCAGATGTCCCCCTTAGCATTACTTTGTCTCAAAGAGAGGGGGTGGATGAATTTGTCATTGCAGAATTGGAAGATTTGAAGTTCTTACATTATCATCTGAATAGGATTCTCATTGGGATGGCTGATGCATCCAACTCAGGTGTGGGGTCAAGCTAGCCTGTGAGTTGGGATATTGGAAAGGGTCACTCCTCATTTTATCCACCTGTCAGTCAAAATATGCACAGTGGTGCCATTCTTATTTGTTGATAAGATATTGGAGGTGTTTGAGGTATGCAAGGGCACCCTTGATAATATGCTGTGAAAAGCCACTGAGGTACTCACTCAAGATTGAGAAGTAGTCTTCAAGGGGGATAAAAACAGAACTGGGTGTCTTGTATAAAGAGGCCTCTTCAGAGCCATCTGGAGGGCACAATTTGTAGAGGTTGCAGGCTGGGAACCATTGAGTGATTATGGATGCAACCAGGCTTTCTGAGTTCTTGATCTTGGAGAGGACTAACACAGGTTGGCTGGTGGTAGCTCCAGTACCATGGTTGACTTGTAAAAAGTTGAATGTTTCAGACAGTCACAGTCAGGATAAGGCCACAACCACAAATAAAGTCCATGTAATTGATGAAGGCTCCTGCAACCTGGATACTTACAGCTGATGGATGAAATGTAGATTGTACACAGGCCACCATTAGTTCACAGGCCGAGGGGCCCAAGAATCTTAAAATTAAGATTATCATGGGGTCAGTTTAGCCACTGTATGTGACCCCCACTCCCCCCTCCTTCCCAAATATGTCAGACTGAAAAAGGCAATTCCAAGAAAAACATATTGCACTTTTTGGTTTACAAGAAGTGGGTGAAGTAAAAAAGACTAAAAAAACAATACCTATCTTGATTGTGCTGCTTTTTTGAATGTGCATCATTCTGGCAACACCCATTTTTTGGGGCACATAAGCAGGCCAAGTGAAACTGTTTGAGAGAACATAAATGTCAGTACATCAACAGTATGCACAGAATGGCAATAAGGTAGAGGAAATACATACTCATCTAATATCACATGACCAAACATGATAAAGAGTGACTAAATGAAAGAAATCCATACTACATTTCCAAAAACCCTCTTTTCAAAAATGTGG
>Ga0307507_10012695_pt1 | contig 10363 bp, 9 predicted proteins | sample 7_EM_MG_FD_207223 | JGI IMG/M metagenome (GOLD analysis project Ga0307507, IMG submission 207223) | Populus trichocarpa ectomycorrhiza microbial communities from riparian zone in the Pacific Northwest, United States - 7_EM | ecosystem: Host-associated > Plants > Roots > Unclassified | place... | reverse complement strand
ATACATAAACCACATGACCACAATCGTGCGTCATGTCAAATATCAACCAATAACAATAAACCAATGACACGCTATTGCGTCGTCATGTGAAAACCTATGAGTCAACTGATCTCATGGTGTGGAAGATAACAAACCGATGACTAATAGTTTATTAGTCATGTGAGAGTCTGCCTTGCTTAGTCACCGTTTGTGACAATCGAACACGTGACCTTATAGTCGGAGGCACATGACTATCATCTTAAGCTAGACCGAGATGTATTTTTGGTACTTGGTACTTTTGATTGATTGGTACACAGGGGTCTGTGCGTGAGCATTTATGTTTTGGCATTCTTTGTATGTCTATGTCACAAACGGTGACTAAGGAAGGCAGATTCTCTTACGTGACTAATAGTTATTAGTCATTGGTTTGTTATCTTTCATGCTATGAGATCAGTTAACTCAGAGGATTTTACATGACGACGCAATAGACTGTCATTGGTTTATTGTTATTGGTTGGTATTTGACATGACTAACGTTTGTGGTCATATGGTTAATGTATTTCGCACATGACTCATAGTTATGAGTCATGGATTTTCACACATGTGACCCCTTTGGGGCACATGACTTGTTTTATGGGTTTTCATTGGTAGCGAGATATGGCGCAGCTGACTCGGAAGGGTCAGCTGATGGATTTCATACTATGACTCACTATGAGTCATGAGTTGTGTGACGCGAGGGAATGAGTCACGCAGGGTTAGGGGTTGAGGGAAGAACCCCTCTATAAGGGCACCCTCGGGGCATGGGATTTGGGTAGACAGTCCAAGCTCGACTACTTCAAAGCCATCAAAAGGGCCAAAGCCTCCTACTGGGCAGATTTTCTTGCAAAGACCACCCAAACAACATCTGGACGGCTAAACAACTGGTTGCCCCGAGAAAGACCCCCAGATTCCCCTCCCTCCCGGATGCATCAGACCCGGTCGCAATCAACAACGCACTCTTGAATCACTTTTTCCCCCTCTACGGACCCCCTGCCTAGCAGAGGCCACCTAACAATGAACCCCTCCGCCACCCCCCTCACCAAGGAAGAAATTAAGCTCGGCCTCGCCAAAAGCTCCCCCTTTTTTGCTTTGGGTCCTGATGGTGTCCCATACTCTGTATGGAAAAAGGTAAACTACATCAACCCTGCAATCATCCTCGATCTCCTCCCCCCCATGGTAGCTTTTGGGTACCACCCCCCATCTCTAAAAACCGCGAATGGGATAGTTCTAGATAAACCTGGCAAAGCCTCCTACGACTCCCCAGCCTCCTTCCGCATTATTGTCCTCCTCAAAACCATCTCCAAGATCCTCGAGCGGGTGATGACAGTCAGGTTCTCGGCCATCACCAAGTCAAGGGGTCTCCTCCACCCGAACCAGTGCGGATCCCTCCCCGGGTTCAGCTCAGCCGATGCCTGCCTCACTCTCATGCACGAGATAAAAACCCTTCAAAGACCCAGACTCCACGTCTCCACTCTCTTCCTAGACATCAAAGCTGGCTTCGACAACGTCAACGCCTCCACCCTCAGAGCTAGACTCCTAGCCTCCCATCTAGCCTCCTACATAGTCGACTGGGTTTCCTCGTTCTTATCAGAGAGGACCTGCACACTAGTATTCCAAGGCTCCCCCAACATTTCCTCCCCAGTGTCCCTCGGAACCCCCCAAGGGTCCCCCATCTCCCCCCTCCTCTTCCTCCTCTACGTTGCTTCCCTTCACATGGCAGTGCCTAAGGGCCTCATGGTCTCCTACGTCGACGACTTCTCAGTCACGGTGGCTGCCTCCTCTCACAGGAGTAACATACGCTGCGTACAAGAACTGTTCCAAACCATATCCGCAAGGGGCCGAGACATAGGTCTGTCCTTCTCGGTCCCAAAGACAGAACTTATCCACTGGCGAACCCCCAGCCAGAGGACCCCCCCCTCTACAGCCCCCATCGAAATAGAAGGCCACCTATTTCGTCCCTCAGTGGTCGTCAGGTGGCTAGGGTACTGGTTCACCCCCGCCCTCTCTCCCACGCACCACTTCGGGCACAGACTCTCCCTGGGCCAAGCTCTCTTCTCCTTCGTCAAACGCCTCTCCTCCTCGGGGGCTGGTGTACGCCCCTTCCTCTGCCACCGCATCTCTACCAGCCTCCTCTGCCCCATACTCACGTATGGAGCCGACCTCCTCACCCCGACATACACTGCGCTCAGGGGCATGAACAGCTTCTGGCACAGAGTCCAGAGATGGACAAAGAATAACCTTTTCTCCACCCCTACCTCGATTCTACCCCGCGAGGCCTGCCTCCCTCCGATCATCTCCTACTGCAAATACAGAAGACGCTTGGCCGCCCTCAGAGTCGCCTGCGCCCCCCCATATGCCAATCCGGCCTCGGCCAGACCCCTACCGACCTTCCCCTGCCTCTCCTCCTTCAGGGCCCAGGACTCGTCCAGACACCTCACGACAGGCCTCTCCTCCGTGTACCTCCCCCTCAACTGGCAAACGAAGGTTCCCTCCCCCCCCCAGAGGAAACACCTTCCGGTCGACACCCTTGCGCACCTCACCCTGCCTCTACAGGAAGGCCTCACGCACCTCCCCCTCGTTCTACACGCCCCCCCCCGCCCGGGACGAATATCCCCCCACCGGACCTCATGAGCAGAACCCACCAGGCACTACGAGCTCGAGCTAGGAACATGCTCCTCCAAGACTGGGCCACCGATGCCCCCACGCCCCCCTACTACGAGTATCCACCTTCACTCACCCCTCATCCCTTCATGGGTCTAGGAAAGTTCCTGGCAGGAAGGATCCACCAAATGCGATCGGCCAAAAGTTACCTGGCCGCACACCCCTCCTGGTCTGATGAGGACCCAAACCTCACCTGCCCCTGCTGCGGAACCGAACCTGAGGCGTTCCAACACGCCATCCTGACCTGCCCTGCCCGAGCCAGGGACCGAGACCTCCTACTGAAAGATGTCTCCTCCCTCGGGCATGACGCCACGCTCTTGTCCGAACCCCACCTAGTACGAGCCCTTGGCGAGTACATCACAGACACAAAAACCAGCTTTCCCCCGGACATGGTCCCCGATTACTACACCTCCTGTTCTCCCCCCCTCCCGCCCCAAGATTAAAGCCGGGCCTGCCTGCAAGGTTTATTTTGTAAAAAGGTTTTGGTTTTGTTTGATATTTCCATACAGTTAGCTTTCCTTGCAAAAAACGCGTGAATGAGAAGTAGTTTGTAGCGTTATGCTTTCCTTATATTTTTAGTTTTCGAGAGAAACAGCAGCCGAGTGGTTGTAGGCTAAGAGAGTTTCAGTCACCGCGGAGGAACGAATATGTTTGGTTTCTTTTGTTGTTTGTTTTGATTTATAGGCTTTGTGCTTTCCATAGCTAGCGCTGCACGAAGCTTCTTGTACCTAGAAACAATGAACGCATGATAAAAAAAAAAAAGAAAAAAAAAGCAAGGCATGGGATTTGGGTCACGAACCATCTCCTCTACCCACCCGGCGATTGAAATCTCAACACCATGAGAATTCCTTGTCAACATCCACCACCCCCTGCACTCTCAGTGAGCTGCACCAGCACTCTCCGTGAGCTGCACCCCCCCCCCTCCCGCATTACTTCACTTATCATGTCCTTGGGCCCAGGCGTCCTTGTTTCGAGGGGTCGTTTGGCTCTATCACCCCCTGTTTTCGTTCGCGCTTCGCTGCCTCGCTTAGTGTTCGCACGGTCGCCAATACCATCTCGCCCATGTTACAGACGGCTGGGACTACAGTTCGCAGTAGGAGAAAACTCTTCAACAGGCTACGGTCGATTCCTCCGTTCTCTTCACCTCCGCTAGAGGCTATCAAGTCAGACAAGCACACGGTTACCAATTGTTTCAACGGTTATTGGATCTACCCCTCCTCTCCCCCTTCAGGTCTCGTCCCGTTGCTCGGTTAGAGCTACAATCCACTCACTTGGCTGGCACCCTACTGCCCCTTGGCCTCACCTTGCGATTTCTCCACAGTCGCGCCCCTCGGGTACGCTCAGTCGTCGTATTGCACTGCCTCAGTGGCGGATGTCAACGCCTTGGCTTCATGCGTAATGCTTGCAACGCTGCAACGGTTTTAGTGGCCCCCGCGCCTCCATGGTTATTCTTCTATTGTCGGTTACTTTGGCTTTCATAGTGGTTATAACAATTATTTATTTTTGTTGTTGGTGTCTACGGCATGGGTTTTCCTGTTGATTCCTCCCCATGTATTTATTTGATTTTCTTGTTCCGCCCCTTACCTCGGAGTTTGATTTCCTATTTTGCGCGGCTGGTGTCCGGTTGGTCTCATACCAGAGAGACTTGGGTTGATGGCTTTTTCCCTGGCGCCGGGTGGATAAGTGGGGATGCGGTTTTTTCTTTACCATAGCTAGCGTTGCACATAGTCTTTGTTCCCAGTAGTTGATTAATACAAAGCACATGAAAAAAAAAAAAATGAAAAAAAAAAAAAGACATGGGATTTGGGTTCTTCACGCAACCATCTACGTTCTTTCATACACTATACTTTCAATACAAAGATCTTTACCTATCATGCTTTCGGGAAACAAGACACGACTGTCTTATATGGGCCTAGCTATCGACGTTGCTAGATAAGAGTCAACGGACTTAGCTATTGCAACAGCTATTGGGCTAAGAGAAGTGATCGTTAGCGAACTATTGGTTACCTGCTGCAAGTATCGCCTGGAGCAGAGAGGATTGTAACAACCTAACAGACCCGAGGACAGGTAGCTCCAATGGACCACCTTACAAGCCCAAATGGTATATCAAGTGGTAACCATAGTAAGTCTGGTGTGGTATACTTAGCATACCGTGGGAGACTAAAAGTTAGTATAAGGGTCTACCGGTGAGCCATAGCAATAGTTACCCATAGTGATGAATATGGTAACCAAATAGAGTGAAAGGTACAAGGTTAGACAAGGTAACCTTGGGGAGATATTGTTCCTTGGAACTCAAGTAAACAAGGGAAGGGTTACATGAACCTCCAGGGTCACTGTACGAGATGTCACGCCGACTTCGGTAGCGATTCTGGGTATGAGAGGGTAAAGTTACACTACCTTCAGAATTGAGTTACCCTACCTAAGGGGTGCCAGTTACCCTACCTTGAGACCCAATGAGCCTACCTTGGTCAGAGAAGTCATACCGGAGTATGTTAGAAGTACTACGGGTATGCCCAGGATTAGATGTTATTAGTGTCACTGGTAAGAAAAGGCATACCGGGCTTCGGTAGGGTTGAAGTGGGATTCAAGCCAGGCCCCGGGCTTGGAACGGGGGTCGAACGCCCCCCTCTGCCAATGATGAATAAGCGGTCCGCAGAGGCAAAATGTCTATCTAGTTGAGAATCTCCATACTGAATGTAACAATTGGAGAGAGGCTCATAATACTGAAAATGGTACGGCCGTCCGTCCAACCAGATGCTGTTCGCAGGATCCATGAGGGATGTGCGGGTGACCACCCCGAGGGAGGTCACCCCCTTTGGCTCCTTAAGACACGTAACGGGTATAGACAGACTCTTACATACGCATGGGTAGTAAGAAAGCCACCGGAAGGTCTACTGGGAGATTTAGGAACAAGTTTAGATTGCCTCAAAATCAGGTCCGGTAGATGTCGGAAGTCAACTCCGAGTAGAGTAGCTTATCTGCGGGAACATTATTGGACTCTAGAAGCATATGTCTAATCATGGTAGAGGTAGTTAGTGTTGTATTGATTCCAGGTAGCGCCCGACGAGGACAATACAACTATGCAACTCACTGGGCGAACATAGTAGTCAACCAAGAATAGTATATCGTATCAGTAGAATTGGTGACTACGAAGCTTACATAAAAGAATAATCATACTAATAGGCCAGAGAGTTCTATCGACATGGAGGCTGTGGCGTTGTCTGTAGTTCGCCACTTGCATGACAATGATCAGAAGAGGTTTTCTCTAATGCGGTTGTATTGGAGCTATAATGCAGGAACCACTTGCGATTTGTGGAGTTAGCTAGGTCCGAGATATCCGACACACTCGAAATATTAAATTGGACGGAGAAGTGTGTCAGGATAACCCGGAGCTTAGAAGGGTGCTCAACAGAGGTCAGAGTAGTGGTGGGTGTTGTAGGCTTATAAACTATTTTACCTAAACTATAATGCAGGGAACACTCTACCCTGGTTACCATCGATCCTGGGGAACTTGGGCTGGGTGCAGCCTTCAGGCTTAACGATATTAAGTTCTACTGTTTGATTCTTTTATTGACTTTATCTTTATCCTTACTTTGACTTTGAGTCTTTGGTGTGGTTGCAACCTTGGAATCCATCTTGCCATGGGGTGCCCCGAGTACAGTATATTGTTAGGCTCTCGCTTAACTCTCATATCGAGAATTGTTGATTTTAGCTCCTCTTCCTGACATTTTTGAGCAATTCACCCTCCAGATATTTGAATCATACATCCTACAAGGAGTTGGTCGTGGAACCCATGAAGCCCAGTTCCAACTAGAGTGTTTTGTGGAAGAGCGATCTTTACATTTTCAAGGGAATGTGGTAGGCATGGCTACCTAGTGGATGACACGAGTCAAACATCATGATGGTCAACAGAAGATGTCTACTACTTTACTGAATCGTTGGCTCCTGGCACTGAACAGATAGTGGAAAAAGGAGAGAGAATTGACTATGACATTGATATCGTTATGGAGGAAGCTTTCCCACTCCCGCTCGTTAAGCACAGGTACCCAAGTTGTACCCCTCAGTTTGAAGAAATTATGGTAGATCGGCACTGGTATCCGTATCTAACGGAACAGGCCAGGAGAGCTATGGGAATTGGCGGAACTGATACCTAACCATGACGGTTTTCTTTGGCTATCGCCATTGATGAATACATCCATGGCCAATCTACAAGTCCTGCTACAGGATCAGTTCAGCAGTTCAATACTAGACTAAGAGTGATAAGCAGAAAACACCTGAGAAGCCAACCACTAATTGCCCCGGCTCAGGCCAGACAGACCCTACGGACTACTCCGGCAATTCGTGTTGAACAAGAACGACCATTTGCTGTGACACATGCAACTGCTTTGCCAGTGCCAGAAACACCACAACCGCTGGGCGGTGCTGTTACTAGATCAGTACCTCCAATGTGTCACACATAGTGGCTAAGCAAGACAGACTTTCTCATGACTAACAATTATTGGTCATTGGTTTGTTATCTTTCACAATAGGAGATCAATTGACTCATAGGTTTTCACATGACAACGCAATAGCGGGTCATTGGTTGATTGTTATTGGTTGACATGACTCACGATTGTGGTCAGGTGGTTTATGTATTTCGCACATGACTCATAGTTATGAGTCATGGATCTCAGGGATGTAACCCCCTTGAGGCAAATGACCTGTTTTAGGAGTTTTTGATTGGTTGCGAGATAGGGCGCAGCTGACTCGTACGAGTCAGCTGATAGATTTCACACTATGACTCACTATGACTCATGAGTCGCATGATGTGAGAGTATGAGTCACGCAAGGTGAGGGTTGAGTGAAGAACCTATATATAAGGGCACCCTTGGGGTATGGGATTTGGGCGGTTCTCCTCCGCTGTCACCACCCTTACAACGGCGATTGAGGCCACGGCACCCCGTTCCCGCCCCTCCCTAAGGTCCAAACCCTGGTGGACCCCCCTCCTCGCCACCTTGCGCAAAGAGTTCACGAAGGCCAGCCACTTGGCCAAGAAAAGCCGGACCCCCGACACCTTCCTCATAGCGAGACAGTCCAAGCTTGGCTATTTCAAAGCCATCAAAAAAGCCAAAGCCTCATACTGGGCCGACTGCCTCGCTAAAACCTCCCCAAACAACATATGGGCGGCCAAACAATTAGTCGCCCCAAGAAAAACCCGAGGTTCCCCTCCCTCCCTGACGCCTCAGACCCAGTCTCCATCAACAAAGCACTGCTTGATCAGTTCTTCCCACCCAAAGACGCCCTACCGTGCAGAGGCCGGCTGAAAGAGATCACCTCCGCCGTCCCCCTCTCCAAAGACGAAATTGCCCAGGCCCTATCAAAACCTCCCCCTTCTCGGCCCTCGGCCCCGATGGGATCACCTACTCCGTATGGAAAAAGGTCAACCTCATCACCCCCACGATCATTCTGAACCTCCTCTCCCCCCTTGTGGCCTTCAGATACCACCCCCCCTCACTGAAGACCGCCAACGGAATAGTACTGGACAAGCCAGGCAAGGCCTCCTACGATTCCCCTGCCTCTTGCCGCATCATCGTCTTGCTCAAAACCATCTCAAAGGTCCTCGAAAGGGTGATGTTACAATCCTCTCCTCTCCGGATGATACTTGCAGCAGGTAACCGATAGTCTCCTAATGATCACTTCTTCTTAACCCGATAGCTGTTGCGATAGCTAAGTCCGTTGACTCCTATCTAGCAATGTCAATCGCTAGGCTCATATAAGGCCGTCTGGTCTTGATTCCCGGAAGCGTGATGGGTATAGATCTTTGTATTGAAACTATAGCGGATGAAAGTACTTAGATGGTTGCGTGGAGCACCCAAATCCTCTGCCCGAGGGGGCCCCTATATAGGGGTTCTTCCCTCAACCCTAACCCTGCATGACTCATACCCTCGCGTCACGCGACTCATGACTCATAATGAGTCATAGTGTGAAATCCATCAGCTGACCCGTCCAAGTCAGCTGTGTCATATCCCGCAATCAATCAAAACACATAAAACCAGTCATGTGCCCTTAATGGGGTCACATGCGTGAAACCCATGACTCATAACTATGAGTCATGTGCGAAATACATAAACCGCATGACCACAAATGTGCGTCAAGTCAAATATCAACCAATAACAATAAACCAATGACACACTATGGTGTCGTCATGTGAAAACTTATGAGTCAACTGATCTCATAGCGTGAAAGATAACAAACCGATGACTAATAACTATTAATCATGTGAAAGTCTGTCTTGCTTAGTCACCGTTTGTGACATTAGCTCCCTTCCCCCTCTTATATCGGTCCCACGATGTTAAACTCCTTCTCTCCAGAGCCTGGCTCCGATCCAGCGCATTCTCTGTTTGACTCGATTGTAGGCTTGTTGTAGTTTTTCTTTTTCGTTTTTTGAGTTTTTCGAGATCATTGTCTTTTGCGACGATAGTCTGCCCGCGCGATCAAGTTGGCTTCAGAGTTCCGAGACGGTCCTTTCCAGAGCTTCCACCTCCGGAATGGTTTTTTCGCTGCCCTCTCTCTCCAGCCGTGTCCTTACGGCTCTTCTGTTCTCTTGTTCCCTTTTGTCATTCTTTGACAGTTCCCCTTTTTCTCCTACTTGTTGGGGATAATAGCCAGCGTCCACCTTTTCCTATCGGTGTTCGTTGCAATTGTCGTTGAAACAATGCTCTCACCTTGTGACTTCGTGATAAGCCCTTCTAGCCCTCCTCCGACGAGATTGTTGTGGGACCCAGTCCTCTCCTGGGTTCGCTTCCATCTCCTGTCGCCAGTCATGGTCGTGGGCGACACTTGGTTGTCTCAATCTCCTGGTGAATTGTGGGTACCAGCCTGACCCTTGTTTTTCGCCCAGATGGATTTGACATCCATCTTCGACGCAATTCGTCCAGATCATGGAGGCGTGTGCTACCTCCCTTTTGGTGAGCCCGAGCAGCTCGGGCTAGTGGGGGTAGCGTTGTGGGGGATGCGCTAGGCGTCGTTCTCTGGGCTGCGCGAGTGTCGTTCTTGTTTGACGATGGGGGGAGGTACGGAGGACGATCTGTTGATCGTGATGTGTACCCACTCCGGGCTTTCCTGGGTAGCGCCTGTAACCGCCTCCTGGGTGGTGGCGGGAATTGATAAAATAACGATACTATCTCTATACCAAAGTGCGGTATATAACGAGACCAAGTAACGGAGGCTTAGACTAGGTTGTTGTAACAAACTTCTTACTATATCGCAACCACCAAGTAGTTCCTAATAGCTAAGTATGTTTGGGTCTTACTGGATTCTCGAAGCGAACTAAAGAAGTAACTCTTCAACCAAGTATATTGAAAACACTGTCTGTCGAAGTCTGCTCTCTCTAAGTTCGGAGAATAGCAGGTCTTTAAATACACTTGTCAGGCTAACCAGAGCCTTGTAAACAATAACCATGAAGACTCCCAAACGGTAGTCTTGAAACGTTACATAAAACATATCAAGTATCAAACGATAGCTTGATACACTAAATAAAACATACTGAGTATCAAGCAATACTCGAAACCAAACATAAAACATCATCGGTATCAAACTCAATCATAAAACATACTGAGTATCAAGCAATACTCGAAACCAAACATAAAACATCATGAGTATCAAACTCAATCATAAAACATACTGAGTATCAAACGATACGCGAA
>Ga0307507_10012694_pt1 | contig 10364 bp, 14 predicted proteins | sample 7_EM_MG_FD_207223 | JGI IMG/M metagenome (GOLD analysis project Ga0307507, IMG submission 207223) | Populus trichocarpa ectomycorrhiza microbial communities from riparian zone in the Pacific Northwest, United States - 7_EM | ecosystem: Host-associated > Plants > Roots > Unclassified | place... | reverse complement strand
GCTTACCGGAGCCTTGTAAACAATAACCATAAAGACTCCCAAAACGGTAGCCTTGAAACGTTACATAAAACATATCAAGTATCACACGATACCTTGACACAATAACTAAAACATACTGAGTATCAAATGATACTTGAAACCAAACATAAAACATCATGAGTATCAAACTCAATCATAAAACATACTGAGTATCAAACGATACTTGAAACCAAACATAAAACATCATGAGTATCAAACTCAATCATAAAACATACTGAGTATCAAACGATACTTGAAAGCAAACATATACCTGTACCGGTTACAAGAGTCGTGTCTTGATTCCCGAAAGCGTTTGATCTTTGTATTGAAAGTATAGTGTATGAAAGAACTTAGATGGTTGCGTGAAGAACCCAAATCCCATGAGTTTTCTTTTTTTCTCTTTTTTTTTTCTTTTTTTTTATTATCATACTTTAAATTTTGTTTCTCTCTGAGGCTGAAGGCCCAAGCACTAAGTACAAAAATAGCACGCATCCCGGAGGATATGGCCGCAACAAACTTCCACCCAGTCCAACCCATCGTCAAGGCGGTGGAAACCGTGGGACAAAAACCCCTGGTCTAACACCCGTACCAAGCGCCCGGGCGCTGAAAACTAAAACAAAATATACATGAAACCTGCAACCAAAAGGAAGCATCTACCGAAAACCCAAGAAAAAACCCAAGAGTGAGAAAAACCCGAAAAACGCAAATCCGGAGTAGAGCCCCCGGGGAAAGCCCATCCGCCGCGAAGGCCTTTAACGATCCCAGAGTATGCTTATCACCGAACACAACCACGCCAGAAGGTAATCGTACCGGAGCCATATAGACCTGGGCCGCGGGGCTAGTGGTAGAACGTGTGGCGGGTTAGGCCGAGGGAGTCCACGAGTCCTTGGAGGAAGCGAGGTGAATGGTGGCCGGACGCCAAAGCGACCCAGCCGGGTGGGGGGGGTTGGCTGTAACCGAGCCACGGGACGAAGACCAGGTGAGGGAGAGGAAGGGTGTGCCCAATCGAGTAGAAGTACGAGGGAGGGAGGACCGAAACGACATCACAACTTTTCGACGATGCCGACCGAACCGAACAGTGATCCAAGAAGATAGTGCAATACCAGGGCGCAGAGCCACCGGGGCCACTACTTCGACGATAACCCAAGACTGCGACTGACCCATTGACGAAAGAAAGGGGTTGCCGACCGTGCAAATGCTAAGCGAGGCAGCGAAACAAGTGCGGAGAAAGGAGGGGAAAGTAACTGTGAAACCCCTACAACCAGGCTGCCAAAGCAACAGGAAGATCAGAAGGGAATCAGAGGGGAGAGGGGTGGTGGTAGCGTCACCCTCCTAGGCAAAAGAGCCATCAGAAGAGGGGAGAGGGGGTGGATGTTGACGATGAATTCTCATGGTGTTGAGTTTTCAATCGCCGGAGGTGTAGAGGAGATCGTTCATGTCCCAAATCCCATGCCCCGAGGGTGCCCTTATATTGGGGTTCTTCCCTCAACCCTAACCCTGTATGACCCATATCCTCACATCACACAACTCATGACTCATAGTGAGTCATAGTGTGAAATCTATGAGCTGACTCGTCCGCGTCAGCTGCGCCATATCTCTTATCCAATCAAAACCCATAAAACAAGTCATGTGCCCTAAAGGGGTCACATGCGTGAAACCCATGACTCATAAATATGAGTCATGTGCAAAATACATAAACCACATGACCACAATCGTGAGCCATGTCAAATCTCAACCAATAACAATTAACTAATGACGCGCTATTGCGTTGTCATGTCAAATTCCATGAGTCAACTGATCTTATAGCGTGAAAGATAACAAACCAATGACTAATAGCTATTAGTCATGTGCGAGTCTGCCTTGCTTAGTCACCGTTGGTGACATTAGCTCCCTTCCCCCTCTTGCATCGGTCCCACGATGCTAAACTCCTTCCTTCCACATCATACCTCGATTTGGTGCATCCTCTGTTTGGTTCGATTGTAGGTTTGTTGGAGTTTTTCCTTTTCCTTATCGAGTCATTCGAGGTCGTTGTCTTTTGCCACTATAATTTGGGCGGTGCGGTCCAGGTGGCTTCGGAGGTCCGAGCTCTGTGTTTCCATTGCTTCCTCGTCCAGAACAGCTTTTTTCGCTCCCCTACCCCCCTAGTCGTGTCCTCACGACTTTTCTTTTCTTTTGTTCCCTCCTGTCATTCTTTGACAGGGTCCCTTTTTCTCCCACTTGTCTGGGCTAGTATCCTGCGTCCACCTTTTCCCACCAGTGTTCTCTGCAGTGGTCGTTAAAACAGTGCTGCCAGCTCGTGAGGTCTCCGTGGTCCCTTCTGGCCCCTCGTTGACGAGGTTCTTGTTGTGGGGCCTAGTCCTCTCCTAAATTTGCTTCCATCTCCTATCGCGAGTTGTGGTCGTGGGCAACACTTGGTTTTCTCGATCTCCTGGCGAATTGTGGGTACCAGCCTGACCCTTGTTTTTCCCGGAGATGGATCTGACATCCATCATCGACGCAATCGGTCCAACTCATGGAGGCGTGTGTTACCTCCCTTTTTGGTGAGCCCGAGTAGTCTGGGCTAGTTGGGGTAGCGTTGCGGACCACGCGCTGGGCGTTGCTCTCCTGTGTGTGTGAGCGTCGTTCTGGTTTGACAACAGGGGGAGGTGCAGAGGATGATCTGTTGATCGTGACGTGTATCCACTCTAGGCTCTCCTAGCTAGCACCAGTGGAATCATTAGACCATGTGTTCTACATTGTTCAAGTTTTCTGCGGGGTACCAGACTTTATCCTATTCTGGTGAGTAGCCTTTCCACTTAGCTCGGTATTTGAGCTTATTGTAGTAGAGTCGAGAGTCAAGGATTTTGTCGAGTTCGTATTCGTCTTCTCCTTTTGTCTGAATAGAACGAGGGGGTTCTTTGATCTGTGAGGGGAATTGGTTGTTTTGGTAAGGCTCGAGGAGGGAGATGGGGAAGGTGTTGTGTATGGCCATTGACGGTGGTAGGGCCAGCTTATATGCGCTTATCCCAATCTTTGCCAACATTTTGTATGGTCCGATTTTCTTGTAGTCCAGTTTCTTCGATGGTCTTGTGGTCTTGAGGTTGCATGGCAAGAACCACACCATATCTCCTGATTGTAGGTTTGCATCGGGTTTTCGGTGTTGATCGTAATATTGTTTTTGTCATAATTGGGCCGCCACCATCTTGTTTCTTAATGACTCAGGTAACTGAGTCATTTCTTCTGGTTTCGTTTGTTTTCCTTGAATCAGATGACCGATCATCTCGTATTGGGGGTTGATTCTGTAATTTGCAAAAAAGGGTGTGTTTCTTATGGTATCCTGATATCGGTTGTTATATGCAAATTCTGCCAGTGCTAGGTACCCACACCAGTCGTCTTGTTGGTAGTTGATGTATCCTCGGAGGTATTGTTAAAATATGGCATTGGTCCATTCGCTCTGTCGATCCGTTTGTGGATGGAATGCCGTGCTGAGTCTTCGTTCGATTCCTAATTTCCCCGTAGTTTCTTTCCATAGGTCTGAGGTGAACAGTGTTCCTCTGTCGGTGATGATATCCTGTGGTAGTCCGTGTAGCCTGACTATCTCTTTCATGAAGAGATTGGTGAACTGCCGTTCGTCTAGGTCCCTCGAGCATGGAATGAAATGGCTCATTTTGGTCAGCCGATCGATGACTACTAGGATAGTGTTATATCCGTGTGATTTAGGCCAGTCCGTGATGAAGTCGATAGCTATTGATTTCCATGGTCGATCGGGGGCCTCGTTTGACTGTAGCAATCCATAGGGTGCATGTCGGACCACTTTGGTCCTCTGACATGTGTGGCAATCTTTTATGAACCGTTTGATATCTTCTTTTATCTTTGGCCAATAATATCGTCAGCTGACGAGCTCGGTAGTTTTGGCCGTTGCGCCATGTGCCGCTCGTGGGGGTTCGTGATGTTTAGCGATAAGAGTGGTTCATATCCCTTCCTCATTTGGTATCCAAATCTTCCCTTGGTACCATAAGAGGCCGTCCTTCCATTGACATAGCCCTAGCGCTACCTTTTTCATTTCTTTTCATCCTTCGTCCAAGTTTTTTTTGATGTCTTAGATTTCGTTGTCATCCTTGCTGGTTTTCGGTATCTTCCCTTCGTCCTTGTCTCCAAATTCTGTTGTTTCCAAAACTTCGAGCTTGATTTCTTCAGTCTCTGGGATATCCTAGTATCGTTCTTTGGGTAATAAGATCCCCACATTTCGCGTGAGTCTCTTGTCGCCTGCGGTGGGTAGGTCTCATTCTCATCTTGTGAGGGCATCTGGCTTTCCCCCTTCCTTTCCTGGGCGATATTCGATTTTGAAGTTGTATTGACTTAATTCTTGCATCCATCATGCTTGTCGTTCGCTTAAGTCCTTCGTCGTCATGAAGGTCACCAAATTCTTGTGGTCTGTAAGGACTCGTACTGGCTTCGGACTTCCTCTTGTGTATCGTTTCCATTCGTGGAACCCTTGAACTATTGCCAATAGTTCCTTATCATGTATGTCATAGTTGCATTCAGCGTCTGACATTGTCTTTGATCGGTATGCCACTGGCCTCCATTTCCTATCCTTGCATTGCTGAGATAGTATTCCGGAGCAGACGTATTTTGAGGCGTCAGTTTCCATCTTGGTTGGTGCAAGGGGGTCGAAGTAGACCAGTACTGGGGCTGTGGTGAGTTTTGTTCTTAGTTCGTCGAATGCCCTTTGTTCCTTGTCTCCCCACTCCCATTTGCCAACGCATTCCTTTTTTTGTCCTTGCGTACAGTGGCCTGGCGGTTCTGCTAAAACCTTCTATGAATCGTCGGGAGAAGTTGCAGAAACCTAGGAAGCACTGGATTTCCTTGATTCTTTTGGGGGTCGTCCAGTCCCAGATGACTTATGTCTTGACTGGGTCTGTTTTGACCCCTTCTTGTCCAATGATAAATCGTAGGTATTCTGTCTCACTTTGGTGGAAATCGCACTTGGATGGTTTGACCTTCATCCCTGATTGTCGTATTGCTTCGAGGATATTGCAGACGTCTTTTCGGTGTTGTTGTAGGGTGTTTGAATATATCAGCACATCATCCAGATAGACAATGCAACACATGTCGATGTGTTCCATAAGGACCTCATTGATCCATCATTGGAAGGCCGCCAGTGCGTTGCATAGTCCAAATGGCATGACTAGGTATTCGTAAGTCCCTAGCTTTGTTGAAAAGGTCGTCTTCTATTTGTCTCCTTTTCTGATTCGAATGTTGTGGTAGGTGTTACAATCCTCTCCTCTCCGGGTGATACTTGCAGCAGGTAACCGATAGTCTCCTAACGATCACGTATTGTTAGCCCGATAGCTGTTGCGATAGCTAAGTCCGTTGACTCCTATCTAGCAATGTGGATCGCTAGGCTTATATAAGACAGTCGTGTCTTGTTCTCCAGAAGCGTGATAGATAAAGATCATTGTATTGCAAGTATGGTGTATGAAAGAACTTAGATGGTTGCGTGAAGAACCCAAATCCCATGCCCCGAGGGTGCTCTTATATAGGGGTTCTTCCCTCAACCCTAACCCTGCATGACTCATACCCTCGCGTCACGCGACTCATGACTCATAATGAGTCATAGTGTGGAATCCATCAGCTGATCTGTCCGAGTCAGCTACGCCCTAACTTGTAACCAATCAACACTCATAAAACAAGTCATGTGCCCTAACGGGTTCACATGCGTGAAACCCATGACTCATAACTATGAGTCATGTGCGAAATACATAAACCACATGACCACAATCGTGAGTCATGTCAAATCTCAACCAATAACAATAAACCAATGACACGCTATTGCGTCGTTATGTGAAAACCTATGAGTCAACTGATCTCCTAGCGTGAAAGATAACAAACCGATGACTAATAACTATTAGTCATGTGAAAGTCTGCCTTGCTTAGTCACCGTTTGTGACAGTAGGCGTCCTTGATGTCCAGCTTGATGAAGTATTTGGCTCCCACTAGTCTGTCTAGGGCTTTACTAATGAGTGGTAGTGGGTGTCGATCTTTCTTGATGACTTCGTTGAGTGCTCGGTAATCGGCACATAGTCTGAGTTTGCTGTCCTTCTTTTTTACGAACATGATTGGTGATGCCCTTCCCGACTTCACCCTCCGGATCCACCCTGTGTTCTCGTTTTGTTTGATATACCTATGGAGTTCTTCCAACTGGTCGTAGCTGAGGGCGTATATCTTTTTGATAGGTAGCCTTTTTCCTTGTTCCAGGTCGATTCCTAGATCTATGCCTGGTCGGTGGGGTGGTACTGTCCTCTTTTCTCCTTTTTCGAATACATGCAACAGATGGTGCTATTCTTGGGGGACCATGTTTCTCACGTCCTGGTCTTCGTTGTTCTTCTTGTTTTTTATCGCCAGTTCCGTGCTAATGTTGATAGCCTCCAACTGAATTTCGTCTTCAATTACATACCATCTTAGGATGCCGGTTGTTTCTCCTCTGCTGTAGAATTGTCCGAACACCTTTGCCGATATCTCATTGATTTCCATCGGTGGTGTGGCACTCTTGTCCTTGACCTTTTGGTCCCTGGTGGTGTTGAAGCTCCCGAACCCTTGATCTCCTCTGTCAGTGTCGTCCAACTGGGTTAATTCTTGTAGCTTCCTGTGGTCAATCTTTTCGATGATCAGCTGTGCGATCCGGTCTCCTTTTCCACTCGGTATGGTTGGTCTCCCAGGTTGGCTAGGACCACCTTCACTTCTCCTCCATAGTCGGAGTCTATCACACCAGCATTTGTCGTGAGTCTGTGTTTGACTGCTAGACTGCTTCGTGGTGCAATTCGTCCATAGCTGTCGTGAGGTAATCCAATAGCTATCCCCGCTCCAACCATTGCTTGTCCTCTGGCAGGAACGTTGGTTCCCTCAATTGCGTACAGGTCGTGTCCTGCCGCTCTTGCTGATCACTTTATAGGTACTCTGGCCTCAGCGGATAGCTTCTTAACTCTGACACTCTGGTCATTGGCCGTCGGGCCATTTTTGGCTTGGATCTTGGAGAATCTGGTGATGAGATTCTCTTCGAGAGCTTTTTCTTCCGGTGTCGCATATGCAACGGGCGAACTTTTGAGACACCAAGTCATACATCGTTCGCTGTTGAATGTGATTCTTTTGTCATTCCAATCGATTGTTGGATTGTGTTCTCTTAACCATGGCATTCCGAGGATTACCTCATGGTTTTGGAGGTTTGCCACTTGGAAGATTGCCATTTCCCTATGGCTACTAATGTCCATAGGTACTTTCGTCATATGGGTAACAGGTCCCATAGGGCATGGTTTTCCGCCCGCAAGGTAAATCTCCCTGGGGGTTTTTTGCTTTGATCATTTTGATCCCGTGTTTGTTGCAGACTTCTGTGTCAATGAAGTCTTCTGTTGCTCCTGAGTCAATCATGGCGTTGATAGTGACTGACTCCTTTCCGCTGTATAGTTGTATCTTGACCATAATATGGTCATTGTCGTGTTCGAGGGTTTCCGTGTAGTTGAGTGCCGCGTAATAGTTTTCCATGAGGATGGGTTTTGGCTCGGGTCTGTCCGTCAGACCATCTCTTACTGGGGACATTCGTCGTTTCCCGACTATTCGGGTTCCTGTTCAACCTCAATTTCTCTAATCTTAGGTTTGGTTTGCCAAGGGGTGATTTTCTTCGCGGGTGGCCAACTTCTGGCTTGAGTCTTGAACGGTTTGGGTCCGTGCTTTTTCGGGCAACTCCTGGCTAAGTGTCTAGGCTGTCCGCATTTGAGACATAATTGTCCTCGTATCCTTCTTTGGAATTCTTCCCTCAATATATTGAATCTTGGTCGTCTCCGCATCACGTCAAGTTCCATGGGGTTACCGTAATTTTGACTGCCATTATTTAGGGTCGATATGTCCCATCTGGGTTTCGTGGTGTGATGCTCTCTCGTTGGATGTTTTTTGTTGCTGGCGATCCTGGGATATGTCTGACTATTCCCAACTTGGCTTCCTTCCGAATCACCCATTGGGCTAGGGTTTCGAGGTCTTTGTATTCTTCGCGCCTGGCTCCCCAGGCGTTCTGCAATTCCATGACCATCCCTTCTAGAAGAAGTTCTCCTCCGCTTGAGTCGTCCAACTCGGCTTCGCTAGCCACGAGGCGGAATTCCTTCCAGTATTCCGTGACTGATCGTTTGCCTTGTTTCATGTTCTTCAGTCTGATCCTTGCTTCTCCTTTGCCCTCGATTACGCCAAATTGTCTTGGTAATTCTGCTTTGAATCCTGCCCAATTGTCCCATGGCGGCGTGATTCGTTCTTCTGCGGACGGTGTGATCCAGCTTCCTGTGTCGTCTCTTAGGAGGCTTGTTGCATAGAGGATTTTTTCTTCATCATGGCTGTTCTGCCAGCCTACGGTCCTCTAGTACACTATGAGTTGGGCTAGCCATCCTTGTAGTTCGTGTCGTTCTCCTCGGTAAACCTCCGGTTCCTTAGCTTTAGGGTTCCTAGTCCCTCCACTTAAGGATGCGATGATTTGTCTCATCTGTTCGGGGTTCAGGATCGGGGTTGTTTCGGAGGATGTTGCTCCGCCATGTTCTGATGTAGCCGCCATCGTGTTTTGCATCGTGTCCTTCCTTGTTCTTCTGTTTCTTCTGATCCACTTGGTGATGGTGGCTCTGTTGTTGTAGGGCTTGGTGACCTCTCTTCTGTTAAGGCCCTTTCAAGTCCGTCTTCTAGTGATGAAAGGTCGAGATTTTCCGCTAGGGGGTCAATGTTGTTTTCGTTGTTGGTCTCTGTTTTGTCTACTTGTTAGGTGCTGCTGGTTGACACAACCAAATGTTACAATCCGCTCTTCTCCGGGCGATACTTGCAGCTGGTAACCGATAGTCTGCTAACGATCACTTCTCTTCTTACCAGATAGCTGTTGCGATAGCTAAGTCCGTTGACTCCTATCTAGCAACGTTGATCGCTAGGCTCATAAAAGACAGTCGTGTCTTGATTCCCGAAAGCGTTTGATAGATAATGATCTTTGTATTGAAAGTATAGTGTATGAAAGAACTTAGATGGTTGTGTGAAGAACCCAAATCCCATGCCTTTTTTTCTTTGATGCGATCATACTTTAAATTTTGTTTCTAGTTGAGGCCGAAGGCCGAAGCAATAAGTACAACAATAGCACGCATCCCGAAGGATATGGCCCCAACAAACTTCCACCCAGTCGAAGCCATCGTCAAGGCGGTGGAAACCCTGGGAGAAAACCCCCTGGTCTAAAACCCGCACCAAGCGCCCGGGCGCTGAAAACTACAACAAAATATACATGAAATCTGCAACCAAAAGGAAGCATCTACCGAAAAGCCAAGACAAAACCCAACAGTGAGAAAAACAAAAAAACCCAAATCCGTAGTAGAGGCCCCTGGGAAAGCCCATCCGCCGCGAAGGCCTTTAACGATCCCAGAGTATGCTTATCACCGAACACAACCACGCACGAGGGTAATAGTACCGGAGCCATATAGACCCGGGCCACGGGGCTAGTGGTAGAACGTGTGGCGGGTTAGGCCGAGGGAGTCCGTGAGTCCTTGGAGGAAGCGAGGTGAATGGTGGCCGGACGCCAAAGCGACCGAGCCGGGTGGGAGGTGTTGGCTGTAACCGAGCCACGGGACGAGGACCAGGTGAGGGAGAGGAAGGGTGTGCCCAATGGAGTAGAAGTACGAGGGAGGGAGGAGCGAAACGAGATCATGACCTTTCGACGATGCCCACCGTACCGAACAGTGATCCAAGAAGATAGTGCAATACCAGGGAGCAGAGCCACCGGGGCCACTACTTCGACAATAACCCAAGACTGCGACTGACCCATTGACGAAAGAAAGGGGTTGCCGACCGTGCAAATGCTAAGCGAGGCAGCGAAACAAGTGCAGAGAAAGGAGGGGAAAGTAACCGTGAAACCCCTACAACCAGGCTGCCAAAGCAACAGGAAGATCAGAAGGGAATCAGAGGGGAGAGGGGTGGTGGTAGCATCACCCTCCTAGGCAAAAGAGCCATCAGAAGAGGGGAGAGGGGGTGGATGTTGCCGATGAATTCTCATGGTGTTGAGGTTTCAATCGCCGGAGGTGTAGAGGAGATCGTTTGTGTCCCAAATCCCATGCCTTTTTTTTCTTTTTTTTCTTTTTTCTTTTTTTCATGTGCTTTGTTTTATTCGTCATCTAGGTACAAAGACTACGTGCAGCGCTAGCTATGGTAAAGAAAAACCTCCGTGAACCCACCGGCGCCAGGGAAAAAGCCATCAACCCAAGTCTCTCTGGTCTGAGACCAACCGCACACCAGCCACGCAAAATAAGAAATCAAACTCCGACTAGAGGGGCGGAATAAGAAACATCAAATAAATACATGGGGAG
>Ga0307507_10012693_pt1 | contig 10364 bp, 13 predicted proteins | sample 7_EM_MG_FD_207223 | JGI IMG/M metagenome (GOLD analysis project Ga0307507, IMG submission 207223) | Populus trichocarpa ectomycorrhiza microbial communities from riparian zone in the Pacific Northwest, United States - 7_EM | ecosystem: Host-associated > Plants > Roots > Unclassified | place... | reverse complement strand
GGAAGGTTTTGCGGCGTTCTTCTCAATCTTTGAGATTACTCGGCGAGCAAGCGCCATGGTCAGAGCGTCCACATTCACGGATACGTTGCTAGCGAAGAGCGAGCAAACAAGGAAACGATCAAAGAGGATATTGAACGGTGTTATACTCGTGACAGGAGGAGTAAGAATCTATTCTTGCCGTGATACATCTACCACTCTGACAAAGTTGTGTAGGGCTTTGCTGGGCTAATCTACGAATGCGTCTGCCGGCCATGGGACAGGGCACGACATATCGTCCATCTTGCAAAAATTGAAGACCCTCAGCGAGGCTGGCTGGATCTAGCAAAACGTTTGGGGCAAAGCGTGAAGCAGGATGGCATCCGGGTATTTGTTGATAAACCTTCGCATGAAGATATTCATCCATCCACATCCAACCCTCGATTTTACAAGATCTTGCGCGCTCTTGGAAGAGTTGGACCTTGGGGCGTTGGATTCCTGGTTTGGGAGACGTATGGACCTGGATTATCATGACTGGTGGAACAAAAGGGAGTGCTTGCCGAACAGAAAGTAGTAAGATCCCAGTTTTGATTCGTGACCAATCCTCTTAGATGGCAAGGCTACATTATCGTTACTTCGTCTTACATGCAGCAATGCCGACGTTGCAACCGCATTCTGCGGCACTGGCTCCTTCATAGCGCGCGGAGCTGCTGTGCACCCCTCGGCCGCTAATCGACTTGTTTGCGACCCGAAGTTTGAAGTCCCACACCACCTACTTATCAATGGTTGACAATTGGGGTCATTGTTGCGTCATCAAAGTACCTTTGATAACACTTCAATTGAAGAGAAAAAAGATGAAAGAGTGTTGATTTACAGTAAGTGCACGCCCGGAAGCAAACTGTTTGATCAGGAGTGCGTATGTTAAAACTTGCCCAGACAATGCGCAAAAAGGGGGGTCGATCTCCACATGTTGATACTTAGGCCATGCATCTTCTCTTCACAATCTGTGAGATTTCGGAGGAAGTTGCAGGGACCACAATAATTTCGCCACTCTGACTTTCAAAAATTTAGGGTAAAGAAATCTGGAGAAATGGATGAATTGCTTGAACTGAAGGGGTATTTTAAACCCAACAGTGACAGGGACCTGTCTTCGTCTAAATGTCATTGTCGCTAGATTGAAAATGAAGCAGGACTGTTTCAAGTAGTGATCAGTGATCGAGTCATTGCGTTCCGCGGAAATAGCGGTGTCCTTACGGCAATGATTTGTTACGTCTATGTACTAGATGTCATTTCCTGATGTGTAAGTAAGTATCAACTAGTCCCAATTCGAGAAGGGAAAGAAAACACTGCCGCCGGTCTCTTAGTAGATGATTTCTTACAAAGCAGGATAACGCGTAGGCTCACCTGCCCGAATATGAATGACGAGAAAAGTAATCAAAGTCAATATTGACTATAGTCAGGGTCAGAAGTTGTAGGTGATGGGATTGTAAATGTTGTTCATACCTGCTAAGGCGAGGTAAAGCTGGATTGAGAACGAAGAGTGAGTCTACTGTATGAACGGAGAACGGATGGGCATACAGCGCGTTCGTCGATTCTCAGGCTCCCCGACGAGGCACGGTTCGAAGGTCGCGTGTTGATGTCGGATTGTGAGGGCCCGAATGTTACGGAATATTTTCCTGCGGTTCTTAACAACATCAGCGCCAGAAAAGAATTAAGGATGAGAAGCAGCAAGACCGGTATCCGTAAAAATCTGGAAACAAACGTATCAGAAGGAAACAGTGATGCATGAATACAAGATTACTTCGCGACCAAAACCCCTGAACGAACGACTGATAAAAGCAACTTCCTCTCCTTGATCATTGTAAAGTCGAAAATCCCAAGCTAGAAACCCAGAGTCGACTTTGGCGCACTGAGCATAGATAGATGTTGGTGGCTCTGGTTGAACATCTGAAGCTAAGGATAGAATTCTGCTTTCACTTTCATTGATGTTACGTTCAATATTCGGCCTGAGAGTTGACGAGTGTGTTTACCGAAGAAACAGATCGTAGCGGCGCCGCCAAGGATGCCAAACTTGTTGTACTTCGCCAAATGTGTCGAGGACCGGTTTTCTGACACCGCTTTCGGAGTCGCTGAGTCGTTGAACGAACATTCTGGAATTTATCCACGCGAAAGGTCTCCTTACCTGCTTATCACTCATGATTCAGCAGTCAAAAATCAAGGTATCCAAGACGTACCCACAGAATTGGAGATCCCTGAAGATCCATAATGACAGCACGGAAGGGTCGATGCGTAGCGAAAGCTTGACGCGTCACGACGCCCAAAATACCTCCAGGTTCTTCAACTATAAACCCGAGGGGCTCACCCGCTTCATTGCCTGACCGAAATTTTTTTATTCGAGATCTGGCTTATATAGTTGCAAGATTATGCCCACAGATGGAATACTTATTGGCTTGTTCGAACCCAACAAAAATGTTCAACATCTCCACTTGTCTGAAGGAGGGTTCGGGAAGTGAGGACACGAGTAAGGAGCATCTCACCTTTCGATTAGTAAGAAGTCATGTTTACATACAAGGTTGAAAAGTTTTTCTGTTGGCCCGTCCTTGGAAAGCGAGTGCTGTGAGGTTCGCCAAAGTTTGGATTCCTCAATTGATGGCCGCCTTTCGACTTGCTTAAAGTCTGGTCCGTTGCGGTATCTCCCCAAACGCACTAATCGCTTTGGAAAGCGAGAAATAGCGTAATGACGCCGAAGGAGGGGGAGAACGGAAGGAGGAGAGTGGTGGCAGAGACTCATATACTACCTGGATGCTTGATTTGATTTGATTGAGCAGTCTATTTTTCACGTGACGATAGAAAATTCTTACCGTTAACTTCCACTGACGCTCAGTGCCGCTAAGCACCAGTCCTGGTCAATCCCGACAAACACCGTTTCTTCGTGTGCCCTCCTCTATCCTCAATTTGATAGGACGATTTTTTGATGCACCGAAATGGCAAGATCCTGCCTGCCGTTCGTTCACATTCAACCACTCGTTTAGGCTCAACTGCAGCCAAGCTAAAGGTATGTATTTGTTGAATCCAGACCATGTACCAAAGACTCAATAATGAAGTAGCCCAGGGAAATAAATTCTGTGTCGGAACCGTCAGGCCCTCAGTCGTCATCAAACTTGCGCGAGCAGAGCCAGTTGGGAAGCCGTAGCCCATCATCCCTGTTCCGTCCTCTTTCTAGTCGTTTCCAGCCACTGAGCGAAACACAACCTCCCTCAGCACCCACCCGTAATTGGGCCTCCCCCACTTCTACCCCTTCTTCTCAAGCACTCTCGGGTCCTCAACGATTGCGAGTTTCACCTAGTCCAAACTCACTCAGCAAGTGGGCTCGTACATCTCCACCATCCCCTCCGCCATCTGTTGTATCTTCTACCCAGCCCTCATCTTCTTCCCATCCGTTTGGTCAAGGAACCGTTCAATTAACCGGGTTGAAACGCCAGTCAGCTCCACACCGCGCTTCTCTCGAACAAGCATCGCTACAATCAGGACCCCTCCAGGGTAATTACTCACGCAGACATCCCAACATTCAGGAAACGAAGACTTTCAACTCGAAAAATCTTCGTCTCAGCCAAGAACGACTTGCTCGGCCCACAGATCAGCCAGGACCCCGTTCGAAACGAGGCTCCCAGAGTCTCGGCTTTACCAATCATACGCCAGAGGAATCACGAACTTCCAAAGACCGATTTCGTCATGCGCGGCTCGGTCGGAATGCTTTCAAAGAGCGTGGCTCATTGGTTTTGAATCTGGAATCAAATATCTTTACCCCTTCTCGTTCGCGTGAGACGCTACCCCGGAAAAGCCCAAGTGTCCAGAAAACCAAATCAAATTTTGCAGCTGAACGAGGTCCCGTTGACGTTTACATCCCTTCCACTGTATCTGTTGGCACTCTCGCGAGGCTTCTCAAAATAAAACTCCGTAAGCAGTCTTATGTTGTTACAATATTGCCTCGGGGCATTTCTTACGATTCCTTAGCACAGCTGCAGCGCAAGATGCGCAAGTCAGGGTTGGTTAATGAAGCCGCCTACGATCATGGTATGTCTTTGATCTGTTCGGCTTTTTGTCCGTAACTTTGCTAATATCCTTCTAGTACTTACGTCTGATTATGCCGCACTCTTGGTTGAAGAATTTGGATGTAACCCGATTGTAGATGATGAGGCAGCGTTTGACCTTCACCCACCGTTGGTCTTTGATGTGCCATTCTGTCCTCAACGCTGATTTTATCCAAGGCCAGCGATCCCACATTCAAAGAGATTACCTCCACGACCTCCCATCGTGACTATCATGGGCCACGTCGACCATGGTAAAACTACGCTGCTTGACACACTGCGTTCTGCATCCGTGGCCAAGAGCGAGGCTGGCGGTATCACTCAACACATCGGTGCCTTTTCTGTGCCAGTTCCATGCATAAATGGATGTAATACAGGTGGGCCACGATGCATCACCTTTCTTGACACTCCCGGCCATGCTGCTTTTTCGGCGATGCGCGCACGAGGTGCTGGAGTGACAGACATTGTCGTTCTTGTCGTTGCAGCAGATGATGGTATCATGCCTCAAACAAGAGAAGTTATCGAGCTCATAAAACAAGACCAGGACAAAATAGGTTTGGTAGTTGCGATCAATAAAGTCGATAAACCTGACGCGGATGTCGTATGTCAAGTTTTATATCCTAAAATGGTTTTTTATACCTTCTCAGGAATCCGTGCAACGAGCTCTTTTGGCAGAAGGTATTCAACTGGAAGCTTATGGTGGCGATATTCCATCTGTACGGGTGTCAGGTTTGACTGGAAAAGGGCTTCCCGATCTTGTTGAAACCCTATCCGCAGTCGCGGAAATGCAAGATTTGTCTGCGGAGACTGATGGAAAATCGTTTGGACATGTTTTAGAATCGAAGGTTCAGAAAGGGCTTGGGTGTGTTTTATCTTCAACTATACTGAGACTTATTTTGACTTCATACAAGCCCCGTTGCGACAGTTCTGGTTCTCCGTGGTTCCTTGAAAATAGGTGCTCACGTCATTGGAGGTTTGAGCAACGCCAAGGTTCGATTGATGTCCGACTCGGCTGGGGCGACTGTTAAGATGGCCACTCCCGGAATGGCAGTCATTGTTTCTGGTTGGAAGACCCTTCCAAAAGCGGGCGATGAAGTAATAGAGGCCACCGAGGCAGACGTGAAAAAAGCCTTAGCAAATCGCATTCGCAAGGCAGAGATGGAGGCTGTTCTCAATGATGTTGACGCCATTAATGAAACGAGACGGCAAGATAGAGAGCGTCGAAAAGAAGAGGTTGATGCGAATTGGAAGCCACCATTGGTCCAAGACGCCGTTACCTGTCCCAAGCCATTGAGAATTATCATCAAGGCCGACGTCAGCGGCAGTGCAGAGGCGGTTGAAGGCGCCTTACAATGTATAGGCAACAAGGTTGCGGCCACAAAGATTCTGTCATCAGGCGTTGGCGATATATCCGAGTCCGATGTGATGATTGCGAAAGCGTCAGAGGGTGAGTTGATAATGCCAGCCTAGCCTCATGAGAGAGTTAAAGAGTTGTGTTGTAGCAACCATCGTTGGCTTCTCTGTCTCAGCTTCCCGCAGCATAGAAACGCTTGCAGCTCAGAATGGCGTTCCAATTTGTACCTCAAACATTATATACCGGCTAGTGGAGGACATCCGGGCTCGCGTCACCGCCTTATTGCCTGTTACTATTGAAACAAAGGTGACGGGGGAAGCTACAGTTCTTCAACTCTTCGACATTCAACTTAAGGCCAAGCAAACAAAGAAAATAGCTGGATGTCGTGTTATCAATGGTCTTGTGGAAAGAAGCAAATTCGCCCGCGTTGTTCGAGGTGGAGTAACGATCCATAAAGGTAAGGACAAAATTTGAGGCAGTCGTTTGGCTTTTGAAACGACAACTTAACTTTAGGATCCTTGGACACTTTACGTCAGCTCAAGAAGGATGTCATGGAAGTGCGCAAAGGCATCGAATGCGGTCTGTGCTTATGTGATTTTACCGACATTCGGGAAGGCGATCTGATTCAGATGTACGAAAAAATAGAGAAGCCTGGTGTTTTGTAGCTCTCAGGAATACATTTCTAATAGACTCCGGTCATGCAGAAGGATTCAGAGCCCTCGCGCCATTCGAAGGATCAAGGACAATGTCTTTTGCACCCACTGTTCCGGTCCTACCACCCACACCGAAGGTAAGACTGATGTTACCTAGGTCGCGATGCGTTTTCTCTAGAATGGTCCAACTTCGGGTATCACTTTTTTGAAGGTGCAATTCAACCTACAAGGCACATGTCACATTAAGGAGAGACAATTTTGTGAGATGAAACTTCACCTTGGTCCCGAAAACAGTGAAGTGTGATCTCGTCGGATCTATAGGTCCGAAGAGATTCAGGGTGTGTTTGAACCTCTTCGATCCAGGGAGGAACAAGTCAAGCGTAACTTCCGAGTCGAAAAATTGGACGGTGCTGCGATCCTTATCGACTTGCTTCGCGAAGATTGAGACGTGAACCTGTTCTAGGGTTTGATAATGGTCAACCCGACAAGTTACCAGTTCTTCTGTCTGTTCATGACGCTAAGAATGAAATCATTCAATGTCTTTCTTGAATGTTACCTTGAGTTCAGGAGGAGGTGAGAAGAGGTGACGGCCCTTTTTACATCCCTTGATTTTGAGAAATTCGTCAAATTCCAGAACGCGTCTCTTGCAACAAAGGTATCCCTTAGGTTGATAACTCGGTAAATGAGAGTTTTTTGTTCGGTTATGCAGGTAAATGCTACCTTGCTGCCTTCCCGAAAAATTGGCTACATCGACGTGAGATGATGAGCAGGAGATTACGCGAGGAATCGTACCGGAGCGGGGTGGTAAATGCAGATGGCTCCATCCTCATCTCCAATTCGATTGATCTCATCGCTAACAAATGTTGTCCCGCAACCTTTACGCCTGCAGGGCGTTCCAACAGAAACCTGGATAGTTAAATCATCCTCCTCTTCGACAATGGGCGCCGCGACTGGGGCGGAAGCCGGAGTGATGCTCCGTTGCGATGTAGTTCCGTATGTTTCCTTCCCGTCGACTGTTTTTTCAATAGTCATCAAGTTGGCTGTAGAGGGGGGTTTGGGTGCAGATTCGGTCTGTGGTGTCGCGGAAGTGTGAAAATCTGTTTCGGTGCATCCCTAGAGAGAAAGTCAATGGATGGAGAATGAAAAGATGAAAATGGCGATACTGGTAGGTTCATGAACTCGTCGAAATCTAAAACAGGTTTGTTCACATCTTGGCAGCAAGACCAAGATTTGAGGCCTTCATGGAATACCTGGTAGACGATTAACGATGAGTGTGGGTGTAGATCGGTCAACTTACTGGTTCACCAGGATGAAAAATACATTTGTCTGTGCTGGTCGACGTGAAGTCCTTGCCACAACCCTTTCGGGTACAACGAGACATGTTGAGCAAGAAGGCAAAGTAAAAAATATTTAATTTTTCATGGTTTGCCTCCCTCCTCCACAACTCGCTGGAACGCGTCCTTCCTATGCAGAAGCATATAACAACATTCTTACCGCCCATAGGCGGTCGCCGTTGACCTCAGCGTCTTCGGTCATCATGCTCGTTGCCCCCGACGTTGACGCGCTCTGTGCGTCGCGCATTCTCGCGACTTTGTTCAAACAAGACGACGTAATACATCGCATTATACCCATCTCCTGCGAAGCTGAATTTAAGAATTTGAAGAATGATCTACTGGAATGTGCAGAGGTATGATTCTGTCCCTTTCTTTTTTCCCCCATAAATTCACCAACGCAACAGCTTCACGCCCTGATTCTCATTAATATGGGGGGTATTAGCGATCTGCCTGATCCCATATGGTTTGGGGATTTCAGTCCCCAAGTTACCGTTCACGTCATCGACTCGTCGCGTCCACGAAGTTTAGACAACTACTTCATGAGGGGCGAGAATGGAGAGAGAATCGTGGTGTGGGACGACATGGATGCGGAGACACTTGTCGAAGAAAGGGAAGCATGGGAGGTTCTGCGCGTGCGTTTTGTTGAGATTCCAATTAATGACAATACCAATTCCTTGTTTTCAGTATGAACCTGCACCAGACTCTGAAGAAGAAGAGGAAACGGAGGAAGAAGAAGAGGAGAGCGACGATGATGAAGGTAGTTTCGACCATGGTTCAGGTGCCACTCACGGGAAACGAAAAGCGACGGATGAGAATCGCGCTACACGGAAAAGACAAAGGCGCAACGGCGACGTACGTCATATGGCACACATTGGGCATTAAACCATGCCTTATGCATCACCGCCAGGCATATCAAGTCTCACATGAAGAGCATGCACGTTGCGAGCGCCGCCTTGGAAAATATTACGCGTCTGGTACATGGCACGGCCAGAGCGCAGCAAGCACAATCTACATCTTAGCGACCATTCTTGAACGCGTGGATAACGATTTTCTCTGGTGATTTGTTTCCCGCACATTTTCCGTTGCTTTTTGTTAAAGTATTCCTCGTCAAGGCTCGCCATTTTAGGCCTTACGTTCCAGTACATAACCTCCAGAATTTCCCGCGATTCTTATGAGAAGTATCACTCAATCTTTTACGATGAAGTATCCCGCCTCAATCCCGCACCGACAGTCGATGCTGACAACCCACAATCGGTTATCTCTCTTAACCCTGATGATGTCAGCATTCGAGCGACTGAAGAATTGCGCTTCACGTTGTTCAGACATTGGACACTCTATGATGCAATGTACCATTCAAGCTATGTGGCAAGCAAACTCGGAATATGGAAAGAGCGCGGCCGCAAAAAACTTTCTGGGATGCTAGCAAAGATGGGGTATGTTGTATCTGGTTTGAGGAAAATAACGCAGGTCTCAAATGCTTTCTGAATAGATTCTCGATACCTCAGACTCAGCAGCCGTATTCGCACATGGACCTTGATCTGAAGAAGGATCTTGTCAAAAAACTCAATGATTTTGCACCAGAACATGGACTCTTAGAACTTTTATACCCATCATTTATTCGATGCTATGGCTATCATTCACAGCCTCTATCAGCTGCGGATGCTGTTGAGGGAATCGGTGCGCTGTTGGACATCGCAGGAGGTGTACGCATGGAAGTAGAAATCGAAGGCGCTCGTAACGGTGGGGAATGGTTTGGAGCTGGGAGTATGTGGGAGGCGAGTAAATACGAACAAGAGAGCGGGAGAAAAGCAGATGTTGCAAACCGGGCTGACAGAGAGGCAGGAGAAGAAGGGACAGAGACGACCGCGAAAGGGATGCAAGTACCATGGTGGGTGAAGAATTTCTGGGCTGCGCATGATGCCCTCGCAGAGTAAGAGTGGGATTCTACGTGGCTGGATTTTCGCTCATCATTCTTGTAGTATCACCTCTCTGCGTGAAGCTCTCAACCTCTCGATGTCATTGCACCGTGCCATCATACGACAAGGGACCACCATCATAGATAAGCAGGACATCCGAACGATGCGAAACCATAGAGTGGTTGTCCTCACACAAGGCCCTGATCTTGCTCTCTTTTCGCATCCCAGCGTTCTAGCCCGACTGGCGCTTTGGTTGGTAGACGCTCTGCGCGATCGGATACCTGGGACGAAGCGGAGAAGTCTACCCTTTGTCGTGGCGTGCCTTGACGAGGCGAAGGGAAGTTATACAGTTGTAGGGGTCATGGCCGCACTTGACTTTGGGGAGGTCTGCAAAAAGTGCGTCGTTTCAAGTTACTAGTATCCAATATTTTTTACAGTCTTCTACGTTAGTGATTTCGCAATAACATTTCTACATGCAAGAGATCGCTCAAAAGCGACGGTGAAACACACATCTTTCGACACCAGCGTTATAGAAGTCCAGCAGAACGAGCTGACGAGTTTTCTGGAGGCACTGACTGAAGGTTAAATGGTTTGCGTGTGTACTTTGCGTGTATGATGGTTGTTGTATTTTTATGTATAAATAGACCTGTCCTGGTGGTACAACTTCACTGCATGTCAACCACAAGCAATGCCTCCTCTTCAAGTAGTACTCCTCCTCCGTCTATACTCCCAGACATAGACTTGTCTTTTCTTCCCGAATTTCTCCAGCGCGAAAGAACGTCTTCTAGACCACCGGCGCCACAGGGCGTGAAATCTAACAGAGACTACTACCTGGATCGACAGTTCCAAGCCGAGAGACGGACACGGAGACCAGCACGAACACGATTAGAACGCACGAATAATCGTGGAATGCACCAAATTCCCATCTGTAAGGGCGTTCGAAGAAGGCTCTCTTTCCATTGTCAAATTAATGAAATGTCAATGACAGCGCGGGATTTTTTTCTGATCATTGTCCTCTGTTTCGGAATAGCCTGCGCCGCTAT
>Ga0307507_10012692_pt1 | contig 10365 bp, 4 predicted proteins | sample 7_EM_MG_FD_207223 | JGI IMG/M metagenome (GOLD analysis project Ga0307507, IMG submission 207223) | Populus trichocarpa ectomycorrhiza microbial communities from riparian zone in the Pacific Northwest, United States - 7_EM | ecosystem: Host-associated > Plants > Roots > Unclassified | place... | reverse complement strand
TCGGTGATTTACTCTCTGGAAAATACCGACGGAATTTTCCGTCGGTGATTCCCTTTGTAATTAACATGATGAACAGTGTTCACAATTTACCAACAAATTTACCGACGGAATCACCGACGGAATTTATTCCGTCGGTGATTCCGTTGGTAAAAATAACACGTCATCATTTTTTATTTTTTTTAATTTTTTTCCACGGTAATTCCCTCGGTATATACTGAGGGAATATTTCCGTCAGTAAAATCTCTCGGAAATTTATCGACGAAAATATTCCTTCGGTATTTCCGTTTATATTTATCAATTTTCTGGTAATGATTACTGTGAATTTGAGATTTTTCCTTTCATCAAGAGGAGAGAGATTTCTTGGAGTTTCTATACTTTACCCTTGAGTCGTGATAGAGACCTCTGCATGCATGGTGATGAGTCATTGATTGCTGACTGGCCACCATTAATATTCAGAAGAAGATAAGATTTTTGTATGCTTTGATCATTTCATTTATGTCAACATTTAATGCAACTCCTTTTTCTCTTTACTTGAATTTTCTGGTTGGGTGATGATCATTAATTATAGGATATAACTAAGGTCCCTTCTACGATATCTCCTTTCCTGCTGTCCGCATCTTGTATTATTAGTGGCGGATAAATTGAAATATTTCTTTAAAGAATATGATGTTTATTATAATTATTAGTTATAATATATTTATATAAATATATATTTTTTATTAAAAAAATAAATAATGGATTATAATCAAGTTTTTAACAAGATCATCCCGGATTTTTAACTTCTCTTATTTTATTTAAAATCTAGCCCGATTCCAGTCTTGGATTAGACTGCTGGTAAGGTAGATTGACCTTGGCCTTCTTACTTCATATTTGATGTAGGACAGCTTAATGAATAAATCACAGGCCAACTGGAATCCTAATTCGGCAGGGAAATATAACACAGGAGCAAGCAGCGTGTTCTCCCCTGTTGCTCGTTTCCTTAATTCTCATGGATTCCCCAATTGAAGATTCCCTGCAGACTAATATTATTTGTTTAGAAATCACAACTTTGAATTACGTGTTTAAAGTAGGACTTTAACTGTTTTGCTATTTTACTTTTCCTAGTAGGAGTCAGATTGGCAGCTTATAAATATAAGTTGCCCTTCTCATTGAAAGGGACTTTTTTGATTTGATTGAATAAGAATTTCATTCAGAAACCTTAATCTTTACTCGTGGATTCGAGTGTTTTATTTTCTGCTCATGGACTCGAGCAAATACAGAAAGGGACGGTGATCCTTTTCTTTTTATCAGGTTTCCGCTACGTCAGTTGATATCAGAGTAGGTTTATCGTTGTTCAGATGTCAAACACACTGAACGAACGAGAAGCTCTTGATGGCGAAATTCCTGAAAACAACGTAATCACACAAGCAGAATTTAGAACTTTCCAGCATGAAACCCAGCAAACCTTGCAAGCAATACAGGCAACCCTTGCTAGATTAACAACTGGAAATAATCAGCGGCGTGAGGATGAGAGGGTTCGCGAAGATTACAGGGAACGGATTGCCCCTGCTTGTGAACACAATCCAATTCCACGTAGGCAGCTAGCCTACGAGGAAGAACTAAGTGACGATGAAGAATATGCCGAACACATATTGAGACCCAATCGGCAAGGCTATCACAATATGGGAGAGCGGGGGCCTCAGTCGTTTCGCATGAAGATGGACCTACCTAGCTTTAATGGTCAGCTTCAGATTGAAGGATTTCTTGACTGGTTAGCAGTAGTGGAGAGTTTCTTTGACTACATGGAAATCCCTGAAGATAAAAAGGTGAAGCTAGTCGCTTACAGATTAATGGGAGGAGCCTCCGCTTGGTGGGAACAATTGCAACTCACACGGATGAGGCAGAGAAAAGGGATGGTTCAAACCTGGTCCAAGATGAGACGACTACTGCGTTACAGGTATTTACCACCAGATTATGAGAAGATACTGTTTCAACAGTATCAGGACTGCAGACAAGGGAGCCGGACAGTTCAAACATATGTTGAGGAATTCCACAGATTATCTTCTCGTAATAATCTGTTGGAGTCGGACGCACAACAAGTCGCCAGGTTTATTGGAGGATTGTGCTTAAATATACAAGACCGAGTTTCCATACACACCATTTATTCCTTAACAGAAGCTATTAATTTAGCTACAAAAGCAGAAACACAATTGGACAGGACAAGACCAACCAGTGTAGCCAGAGTCCCGGTTGAATCTATTCATGTTGCAGCACACAAAGGAAAGTTCCCACTAAACACTCCACCCTCCATGTCTAACTTTATAAAAGGGCCAAGTAGCAGCCGAACGCAGATGACGACCGCAGGAGTAGTGCCTCCAGAAGCACCAAGGAATCCATATTCCAGACCAGCTTCAGATAAATGCTACAGGTGTGGACAACCGGGGCATCGTTCTAATCAATGTCCAAAATGGGGGGTAGTAAATCTGATTGAGCCAGGAGAGGGAACAGACCTAGAGGCAGAAAGGATAGAGGACGAGACTGAGTACACCTATGAAGAAGAAGAAATTACAGGAGGAGATGATGGAGAATTTCTCTCACGTTCTCTAGTCGTTAGGAGACTTCTGCTGGCACCAAAACAGAAGGAACAGTCCCAGCGACATAACATATTCAGGACCCGGTGTACTGTGAACAGAAAAGTGTGATATTATTATTGACAGTGGCAGTAGCGAGAACATCATCTCCAGAACCATGGTAAGGAAACAAGGCTTGTAGACGGAGAAACATCCCTCACCTTATACGATTGGCTAGATCAAGAAGGAGGGTGCAGAAACAAGGGTAACTGAAACCTGCTGCATTCAATTCTCCATTGGCCGAAATTATGTGGATGAGATCACTTGTGATGTTGTCGAAATGGATGCCTGTCATATGATCCTAGGCAGGCCATGGCAATATGATGTGGACGCTACTTACAAGGGCAGGGATAATGTATATGTTTTCATGAGAGGAGGACAAAAGATAGTATTGGGTCCTCTAAAAGAAGACTTCTCTGCAGTAGAACCAAAGGTACAGGGAAAGCCTATATTACTAGTTGATGGAGGGACATTTATAACTGAAACTCACGGGGCAAGTGAAGTTTTTGCAATAGTAGTGGGTGGGGGAATTGGAACTGGCCCTCCCAACGTCCCAAAGGCACTGCAACCTTTACTAACAGAATTCCAGGACATAATACCAGCAGACTTGCCAAAGGGGTTACCTCCCATGCGTGATATTCAGCATCATATCGACTTAATTCCTGGGGCTAGCCTACCAAACCGGCCACATTATCGGATGAGTCCGAAAGAAGGTCTTGTCCTACAGGAGCAAGTGGAAGAACTGATCAAAAAGGGACTGGTTCATCTGACGAAGTGCAAATTCATGACCAGCAGTTTATTATTTTTAGGATTTATTGTTAGTGCTGACGGGATTAAAGTCGATGAAGAAAAAATTCGAGCCATTCGGGAATGGCCTACCCCGAAAAATGTCAGTGAAGTACGTAGCTTCCATGGTTTAGCCACATTTTATCGACGATTCGTCAGGGATTTTAGCCGAATCGTCGCGCCCATCACTGAATGCATGAAGAAAGGGAAATTCCTTTGGGGAACAGAAGCAGAATACAGTTTTGCACTAATTAAAGAGAAGTTGTCCTCTGCCCCAGTCTTGGCACTGCCAGATTTTGAGAAATTATTTGAGGTGGACTACGATGCGTCTATCATTGGCATAAGAGCTGTCCTATCCCAAAAAGGAAGACCCGTTGCATTCTATAGTGAAAAACTGAGTGAGGCTCGCCAGAAGTGGTCCACCTATGAGCTTGAGCTGTACGCTGTATTTGGAGCACTGAAAGTTTGGGAACATTACTTAGTGCAGAGGGAGTTTATCCTATTCAGTGATCACCAAGCACTGAGATTTATTAACAGTCAAAGTAATGTGAACAGAATGCATGCTCGTTGGGTTTCATTCATCCAGCGATTCACCTTCACCCTGAAGCATAAGTCAGGTCAGCTGAATAAAGTGGCTGATGCCCTCAGCCGAAAAGTGTCTCTACTCATCACCATGCGGGCTGAAGTCATAGGCTTTAAATGTCTTAAAGATTTATATGCAGATGATGAAGACTTTAGAGCTACCTGGAGCAAGTGTCAGCAGGGACTATCTCCTGAAGGAATGCATGTTCACGAAGGATACTTGTTTCAGGGCAACTAGTTATGCATTTCAAGGAGCTCGTTGAGGGAACATATAATACACGAACTGCATGGAGGCGGCTTAGGGGAACACCTAGGTCGGGATAAGACCGTGGCTCTTGCAGAAGAACGCTACTACTGGCCACAACTGAAGCGCGACATTGGCAGCCATGTCAGACGATGTCCAACCTGCCAAGCAGCCAAGGGTCAAACACAGAACACGGGGTTATACCTACTCCTACCCATACCAGCAGCTCCTTAGGAGGATCTTTCGATGGATTTCATCCTAGGACTTCCACGAACTCAGCGAGGCGTCGATTCAGTCTTTGTGGTGGTGGACAGGTATTCCAAAATGGCCCATTTTATTGCATGCAAAAAGACCTCTGATGCTGTGCATGTCGCTAACCTATTCTTCAAAGAAATCGTTCGCCTACACGGAGTCCCTAAATCTATCACCTCTGATCGGGACACAAAATTTTTAATCCACTTCTGGAGAACCTTATGGCGGCGCTTTGACACATCGCTGAACTTCAGCAGCACAAGCCACCCTCAAAGTGATGGCCAAATGGAAGTGGTGAATCGAACTCTTGGAAATTTAATCTGTTCGTTGTTTGTCTGGTGAGAAGCCTAAACAATGGGATCTAACGTTGGCACAGGCTGAGTTTGCCTATAACTACATGCTAAACAGGTCCACTGGAAAAACCCCATTTCAAATTGTCTACTACCAACCTCCACGGCATGCACTAGACTTGGCACCGCTGCCCAAACTTCCTGGTATGAGCATCGCAGCAGAGCATATGGCTGACCGGATCAAAGCTATTCAAGAGGAGGTGCAGACGAACCTCGAAGAATCTAATGCCAGGTACAAGACCACAGCCGACGAGCTAAAATTTTTCAAGTAGGAGATCTTGTGATGGTGTATCTACGCAAAGGGCGAGTGCCAGCAGGGACGTATTGTTAAAGGAAAGATATTGGACAGCTATTGTAATAGCATCTCTTCCAATTGTATTTACTGCTTCCTATTGTATTTGCTGAGATTGAGGCAATCACAGTTATTGTGATTGACCTTCTTAGAATAGATTATTTACTTTCCTAGATTAGATTCTGCAAACTGTATAAATCACGTGTATTACAGCCTTCTTAACATATACAAGAAACCACAGAGTTTGCAATTCTTTCACGTATAACAAGCTGAACGATAACAAGCATGGCCCTTTCCAAATTCTGCAGAAAATTAACGATAATGCATATGTGGTGGACCTCCCTGTAGACATGATCATATCTCCCACCTTCAATGTTGCTGACCTATTTGAATACCATCCTCCCGATGAATGTCCTTCTCACCTGATCAACTCGAGGGCGAGTTCATTTCAAGCAGGGGAGACTGATGTAGGACAGCTTAATGAATAAATCACAGGCCAACTGGAATCCTAATTCGGTAGGGAAATATAACACATGAGCAAGCAGCGTGTTCTCCCCTGTTGCTCGTTTCCTTAATTCTCATGGATTCCCCTATTGAACATTCCCTTTAGACTAATATTATTTGTTTAGAAATCAGAACTTTGAATTACGTGTTTAAAGTAGGACTTTAACTGTTTTGCTATTTTAATTTTCCTAGTAGGAGTCGGATTGGCAGCTTATAAATATAAGCTACCCTTCTCATTGAAAGGGACTTTTTTTATTTGATTGAATAAGAATTTCATTCAGAAACCTTAATCTTTACTCGTGGATTCGAGTGTTTTATTTTCTGCTTGCGGACTCGAGCAAATACAGAAAGGGACGGTGATCCTTTTTTTTTTTATCAGGTTTCCGCTACGTCAATATTGTAAGTTAATGACCATGGGAAAGAAAATAAAATTCATAGTTGGATAAAATTATTGGGTGATGTTTGGTAAGATGTTATAAAAAAAAGATGAATATTACAAAAGCAATTTTAATTGTACAAAAATTAATTAAAAATATAAATGTTAGTGAAAATAAAAGGAAGAAAATTAAATTATTAATAACTATAAGTACAATACAATTAAAAAGTAATTTGATGTGTGTTTTGAGATAAAAAAAAATAGTGTTTAGAAGATAAATTTTACCTTTAAGAATATTAATTTGTACCGCCTTTAACAATTACCCCTTTTAATAATAAAAAATTAAATATAATTATGAAGGGTATAATTTAACTGATTAGATCTTAAATCTGCTTTTTAAAATTTACTTGTTTGAATTTCACAAATCTTAGAGCTAATAAAAATTTATATAATTATTAATTTTAGAATTTATAAGTTAGGTGAGATATGTATAATCAGTAATATAAATAATAATAAAAAAAACATGTATCACATCTTAACTTCCATATCCAACCTTAGATTTGGTAGAATCCATTATTGCTAAATCTTTAATTATAAAATCTGGAATTTTCTGCACGACGGGGTTTTTTTTGAACATCGGTGTGCATTAAAGATTTGATAAAGTGGGGCATGTTTCTCACCATCACTTCAGACATCGGTGACTGTGCCTGCTCGTGGATTAGGGTGTTCGTTAGTGTTGAATCAGTTGCTATTTTTTTTAAGTATTTTTATTTAAAAATATATTAAAATAATAATTTTTTAAAATTAATTTTAATATGAACATATTAAAATAATTTTAAAATAAAAAAAATTAATTTAAATTTTTTTAAAAAATTTCTCGAAACGTGATTTGAAAAGAAGTACCAGACCACACCTATTGGATTTGATAAGGTTTTTTTTCAACTTCATGAGCTGTCAGCAGAAACATAAATGCTATAGTTAAGGAATGCAACTTGATATACCCAATTGTTAATGCATAGCCCTTGGCCACCAGGCAAGGCTTAAGCCTCTCAACTGAACCATTAGGGTTTTGTTTGATTTGTAGACCCATTTGTTGCAATAATATTGGTGTTGGCAGGTGGGGGAGCAAGATTCCATGTTAGGTTAGCATTCAAAGCTGTAATTTCTGCTTGCATAACTTCTTTCCAAACAGCAGACTGAACAGATTTTGCATAGAGATAGAGGAAATGCTGATACCATTATAGCTGTAGAAGATTGCGGTGGCTCACATGAAGGACGCAAGTCCACAACTGGATTCATGTCTAGTACTGGGTTACAAACACTTCTACTTGGTGGTGAAGGAGTGGTTGTCTGTATCTTAGAAGGAGCACCAATACAGTGAGAAAGAACATTGTTCTCTGATAGCTTGACAGTAGTTCCTGATAGTGGTTGATGAGAAGGTTGGAGCTCGTGAGAGATTATAAAAAAGAAGCCATAGCAACAATAAACTGAGTGCAGAGCATTGAGCAATCTTTTTAAGTGAGGTGAATTTTTATTTTGTAAAATATAAAACTGATAAATATATCTTATTTACTCTTTAAGGTTTGTTTTTTTTTAATTATTAAATAAAGATCTTATTTTTCGAAGTTATCTATTTACCATGGTCGACTCTTAATTACTAAGTGCACGAAAGAAGTGAGATAATTACGAAGAGATTTAGACGGTGATAAAATACGGTGATTGTTTTTTAAAATGTTTTTTATTTAAAAATATATTAAAATAATATCTTTTTTATTTTTTAAAATTATTTTTAATATTATCACATTAAAATGATCTAGAAACACTAAACCTAATAAATAAAATCAGACTTATTATATCAGCACAACAAAATAATCTAGAAATACTAATCATATTAATAGGTATATGAACATAAATTATTGTCAAAACACATTAAAATGATCATGTCTAGATTTTAAGCACCAACCACTAATCCTAATAAATGGAATCAGACTTTTGGGATGCAAATAAATATGATTTGAATATTCTAATGTGAATAATATTCCACTCGTCATCGAGAAATATGCCCCCGCACCCCTTCTCCCTTGTCATCCGTGTTCCTTGAAACCCAGATCCACGACCCAGCAACCCGACCTGGCCCAGACTTGACCCGATCCAGATCATCGACATGGAAGTGCCAAGTCGTCTTTTTTGATTGAAATTCTAACATTTCATTGAAATTCTTTCTTTTATTATTATTATTATTATTGGACGCAGTCCATGTTGTGATTCTAATCTATGTTTCTTTTATTTTTCTTTCTTACAATCCATGATTCCCTGTTGTTGTTGGTTTAATTTATTGATGCTTGCCAGAGGGACGGGCAGCAGTCAAATTCAAGATTTTGTGCTTTGGATTCCGGTCTACAATCTTTCCAAAGACAGCATTATCTATGCAAAGAAATTCATGTGCGCGCACGTTAAGTCATTAAAAAAAGTGAGAAAATCATGAACAACATGGATTCATACCAATGATGATCACCACATCTGAGCTCCTTTGTAAACTCTAAATGGAGACCCCATGATTAATTAAACCCATAAATTATTTCGAGGATAAGCTTTTTTTAAGTATGGAAAGCACCGCTAGTCGTAGACGCAATTCTAAAGGCAAATCAAAAGCAACATGCAAGATCGATGATCGTGCATTCATGTGCTACTTAATATTTATATCCAAATCATTAGCCATTGGTTGCTATGTAATCTTATCCCTGATTTGTTTTCTAATTTTTTGGTCCATTTCTGCATGATCACTTGATTTATTTAATCAAAATATTAATACGCATGCACCAGAGCTTTAGGGACATCTTTTATTTTTAAAAATGTCACCCAAAAAAACCAGAAAAAAAAGAACTCTCCAAAGCGTCCCTAAAAATTGAATCTCTCGAGAGTATTCTAATGATAGTACAAAGTTTACAAGTGAAGGCAAGATATTAACGACAAAGCACGAAATGCAATTTAGAGAGTGAGAGGTCTAGCTAGAACATTAATCAGTAAAATTTCAAAATCAAGGCAGTGAGCTAAAAGATTTCCATGGATAAACATGTAATCCCTCTATCTTTAATTACATCTTTGAACACCATTTAAGCTTTATATATCCTTTTTTTTTTTTTTTTTAATCATGATATGTAGAAATTCTTTCTGATCAAGAATAACTTTTTTATGCTGGATGGTGTCAAACTATACAGAGAGAAGACAATTAGCTAAGACAGTCTTTGATAAGTGACAATGTGTGTATGGTTAGACCAGCTAGGAGCAATTCAGTTAGAAGAAATCTTTTGCAATGACAATAGCATATAGAAGTGGTAGAAGAAATATCTGAAAATGATGACGATACTTGCAGGCTTTCTCATGGCCATAAGAAAAATGAAAACATCGATCAAGATCAACAAGGGTGATTCAGTATAGAGAAATCCATTGCCATAGTAATAATCTAATGATTATCACAGGTTGAATGGTAGAAGAAATACTCCATAATGGTGTTAATGCATGTGTGTTTTTTTAATGATTGTTAGGAGGTGGAACACAGTCAGATCAGCTGGAGAAATTAAGTATCCTAACATAATTAAGAACATGTTTGGGAACGCGGTGCAAACCGCGTTCCCAAAAAATTTAAATTTTTTTTTACTAAAATTTAATATGGTTTGTATGTTTTGGATCGTTTTAATGTGCTGATGTTAAAAATAATTTTTAAAAAATAAAAAAAATATCATTGACATGTATTTCAGCACAAAAAATTATTTAAAAAGCAACCGCTACAACTACCCAGCACCCTTTAAATCCTATAATTGATTACATAAGCAAGGCATCACAATCCAAATCAAGCGATATTTGAGCAAAATGCGTTGTGCCTAACTTCTAATTGTTGCAATCACACCTTTAATGTTAATTTCAAGTCCGTATGACATCTAATCTGATATGAAAAAGTAAATTGTATAAAATCTTATTTATACATGGTTTAAATTAAAAAAGCATGAATTTTAATGTTAAAATTTGTTTTTTCTGTAATCCTCATAGGTGTAGCTTAATTAATCAGGTTCTGGATTTGTTCCCTAAAGGTCATCAATTCGAGTTCCACTAATTAATCTCATGACCACTAAAAATTTACATGGTCGTTAACTTCAGAACCGTGAGATTTAATTATATTTTACCACTTGATGAGAATATCATTTCTTTGTTAATTGTTTTTCATGTTTTTAGGATGAGTGAGATTCCTAAGAGGTCATCATGCCATAGCTTTTCCTACTTTCAGGAGCATTTTCATCATTTTCTTCGTTGTTTAGACTTTGTGAATCCTGGTGGCGGCTTCCTAAAAGCCTAAACATCCCTAGTTCTTTGTC
>Ga0307507_10012691_pt1 | contig 10365 bp, 11 predicted proteins | sample 7_EM_MG_FD_207223 | JGI IMG/M metagenome (GOLD analysis project Ga0307507, IMG submission 207223) | Populus trichocarpa ectomycorrhiza microbial communities from riparian zone in the Pacific Northwest, United States - 7_EM | ecosystem: Host-associated > Plants > Roots > Unclassified | place... | reverse complement strand
CGTCGCATACTCAAGCATGCCCCACGGCGGTCTTCCAGCCTACGGCGCCATTGCCCCATCACGCCCAGCTCAACGAATTCCGCAGACACTTTCCCTCCTCCAACGCATACCTCGCGTTTCTCCACAACTATAGAGAAACCTCTCCAGGAAGATGACGCGAGGGGCAGACATGCTCTCAAGTCACTGAAAGGCTTGAAGCACGACCTCGGAGCTGATGAAAGGGGTTACAGATACATTTGGCCCGACATTCACCCTCGTCAAAGATTCGTCTTGTTGTCCACAACATCGCCAGCGAAACCTGATCACAATGCCTCTGGCTACTCTATCTCCCTGCAACTACGGACGGGCCGAACAGAGTCAGAGGGCTGAAGGGGTTCGTGTGGAAGGAGTTTGACGTGGGCGCTGCGCTCCTCGTTGCAGTGGTGTGGCTTTTTGGGCTGAGGGCGCATACGTTCTCATGACGGGGGAATGGGCACGCTGATTTAGCGGTTGGAAGGAACGTTTTTCACTGTTCTTTCCTTCTAGAAATTGACGAAAAGACTACGGAAAAAGGATACCAAACGGACACAGCGTCTTCCCGTTCCAAAAACGCACCACCAACAAACCCACATGCGGACGCGTAGCGTCACCCCCATGGAATGCATCGTCAGTGCGGACCGAGGCCACGTCCGCCTCAATTCCATGACAGGCCACCACAACCGCAACGTGCTCAACAGTGAACGCCTCGCTACACAGAAACCGTCGCGGTAACCCCACCAAGAAACAACGGCGGACAGCGGAAGGTGTAAGCTCGAGGCTTCATCATGATCTCTCGTATGCATGCAACTGGCGAAGATACATGTATTCGATGGAAATGAAGGGGCAAGAGGGTAGGTGAAACACTATCAGGCGTGGAGGGAGATGGGAACAGATCTGTATGGGAACGCAAACGGATCGGGGAAGGATGAAGGGGGGAGTAGGTAAGGGATGGAGGGGGGGAATAGGTGAAGGATGAAGCTTTGAAAACCAGATAGAAAAGCTTGGCGGGGCGGACTGATGGATGGCAAGTTGGCGCACGACGACGTCGTATGGAGCCTAGGATGATTCCGTAGAACCATAATGTGTACATATCGCCAATGGGGGATGGGTAACGGGGGTGTAGATATCGCCAGATTAAATAGGCAAACGGAAGGAGAGGGAACCAGCGCAGGAAGCGCCACGCAAAAGGAAAAAAAATGACTGGCCGCAAAACAGAAAACGAAAGAACCAACACAACAAAAACACCACAAAGCGGAAACGAGTCGATGAAAAAACTCACATCGTATTCCGAAACTGCTCACTCTGCAACGTTTCACCCACGTGAGCGCCCATCCCCGCCATATGTGGGTTCATCGCGAGAACTTGATCGACTATAGCCGGATTCTGCAACATCGCAGACATTTGATGGAGGAACTCGGGTGAGTTCATCATGGTTTGGATCTACAATGCAGGGTTGGTCAGTACACAAAAAGCAGAACAGAGAACACGATTGAACGCACCATATTCGGGTCATTTGTATTCAACCCCATCTCACTAAACGGATTCAACCCCGCCATCGCACCGAACCCCGTATGGCTGTTCAACTGCGTAAGTGGATCGTGTGGGTTTTGCCCCGTTTGCATCGTTGGCAGGGGTTGTGGCGTCGAGTTGGAAGAGGAAGAGCAAGAGCTAGAAATGCCACCAGCGGAGTGGATTTTGTACGTCGATAATAGGTCTTCATCGACATCCTGTGGAGAAAGTAATGCGAGGTAGAGGGGCAACGTACTTTCAGCACTCACCCTTTGTGATGAGTAAATTACGTAACACAGACCAGAAAAAAAGACGAACCTGAGTAGATTAGCCGTTGTCTATCAGCGCCCACGTCCGATTTCTCAGCGAACTGTCCTTGCCCTCCCCCACTATGACACACGTGATGTGTCGGTAATCACCGACATTCCATATATGGTAGTCTCATGACTTAGGGCAATGGTACTTAGGGCAATGGTACATTGCCCTAAGTCAGCTCGAGAACGCGCTACCGCGCGTTCTCGAGCCCCTAACCCCCTAATCTAACTGCTACCCTAACCTCCTAATCTAACTGAGAATGCGCTACCGCGCGGGGAGAGATATATATCCCTAACCCTAACCTCCTAACTTAACTGAGAACGCGCTACCGCACGGGGAGGAAAAGATCCCTAACCCTAACTCCTAACCTCCTGACCTAATGTATAAGTAAATAAAAAATAAAAGGCAATTGCTCTAAGTGCAGCAGAAAATAAATGTTAAGGACAGGAATCAAACCAACGGCATATGACTAAGCAATGTCACTATAAAGAGTTAACCACTACACCATTCTGGCAATTACTTTTAGTGAACGGTGTGACCTATGTCTTGAAATATTTCTGCTTAAGGTGCACAAATTTGGGAATAAGATTTGTCATACCTTCCCTTTAAGGAAATGTCATAGTGGGGGAGAGCTATGGCAGCTTTCTCAGCGATGGCTTGTTTGAGCTCTAACACTGTCTTGTCTGTCGTTATCAAGATCTGGAGCTTCAGCTCCCGTGGACCTAAAGCATTGTTATCTTCGTCAGTTTCTGGAGTGAAAGGAGTCGCAGCGAATGCACCGGAGTGTTGTGGTTAAATATACGACCATTGCGGTTCGCAGGTAGACTCGACTCCAGTCTCTATGAGATCAAAACCCAGGATAACAAATGGTTTTTTTGGGTCAGTCCGAATTTGGAGGGTTATGCCCGGGTTAACCAGGCCCTTTCAATTCTTACATTTCTTACACAAGAGTCGATTATTTCCAGCCAAGTAAATTTTTGCAGACTCAATACTGTACTATTTCATTCAATTCAGCAGTAACGCGTCACGTGGCCCTCAAAATCGCCGAAATGTAATGCTTGTAATGGGCTTTTTTTTTCAGTGTTTGGGGTCACAGCCTCAACATAGTAAAATTCTGCGGCCTGCGGCACCATACTGCCGAATTTCTGGCCTTATCATGGCCAAAGTCTGAAAGTGCCAAAAAAAAAATTTCGGCAGGGCAGTAACGCATCACAGGCCCTGCCAAATTGAATGAAATACTACAGTAAGTAGCTTAATTGTAGCTTAACTCTCAAATTGTTGAACAGCTTACACAATTTTTCATTCATAGACATTCTAAAAAGAGAAGAGCTATCAAGGACAACCTTATGGCCAATGTAAACCATAGGCCCATTGCATGATGGTGATATATATAATTCCCAGTTTGCTACATATTATTTGAATTGAGTGTATGTGTTATTGTAAAGTTTGTGTTGAACTTGGACCTGAACCATGTGGCACCCCGACTAGGACCCCAAAAAAATTTTGGGCAACTCATCGCAACATGCATTTCCTGGCCTACATACAAATTTCCAAAACTTATATACTAGTATCAAACCAGCTAATATCAAACCCAGATCATGTCTGGGGCTGGAGTGAAACCCAAAGGCCAAGTGGCCCCATCACAAAAAGGTAAAGTAGTGACTTCATGCCAAAGCCAAACTACCAACCCAGAAGCACAGGAATGAGGAAAGACGAGAGCTGCGGGGGCAGCAGAGTTAGATGAAGAAGTACAAGAAGTGGGTGACCCAGAAAAAGGGAGGTCTTACCTCGAAGAAAGGCTGCTTCTCATTCTGGATGGTGCACTGCTCACCCTGGGTGCTCTCTCCATGACACTCTTCCAAATCGCCGCCCTGTCAGGCATGGGACTCACTGCAATCAATGCAGTCCATGTGGTCGCTTTTCTGCTAACAGAAGTTGAATTAGGGGCAGTGGCAGGAGATATCAGGGAGATTGTTAACCAACAGTTCAACGATATGACCAGCGACCTCAAGGAGTTTATGGATGGGCTCAAGGAGAAGGTATCGGAGGAGTTGGAGAAGAAGATGGCAGTTCTAGAAAAGAAAACGGCAGAGTTGGCAGAGGTAGTCGAGAAGGTGGCACAGCAGGCAGGGAACATTGCCAGCTCCCCATACAGAGATGCGCTAACAAGGGTGGTCTCCAGGACACCTATGGACGCTAACCCTAGGCTGACCACAAAAGAAAGTATCAGGCTACAACAGTCTTTGGTTGACCTACCAAAGAAATCACGGCTCAGAGACTGCGCTAACTTGGTTCTAGTGGGCAAATTCTTGGAGGCCATGGGTAGGGTGACAGCTCAACAACACAAAGTCAGGTCGGCTCTGAAACTTCAGAACGGTGGTATCCTGGTCGAAATGGCTACCAATGAAGGTGTGGCGTGGTTGGCATCCAAGCCCAATGCAGAGGCCTTCCTGTGAGAACTGGGGGAGACAGAGGCCTTGTTTAAGACGAGGTCTTTCAACATTGTCACCTATTTCGTGCCCCTAAACCTGGATATTAACAGTGAAAAGGACAGGACAGAAATCAAGGAAGCTAACAACATCCCAAAGGGTGGCCTGACAAAGCTAAGATGGATCAAGCCCCCTGCTCAAAGGTGGACAGATCAGTGCCTTGCCCACATCATCGCCACCTTTTTGGACGCAGACTCAGCCAACCGGGCAATAGTGAATGGGCTATCAATATGCCACAAGAGGGTTTCAGTGGCAAAGTGCAAGAAGGAACCTACTTGATGCCTCAAGTGTCAGGGATGGGATCATGTTGCCGTGGAGTGTGTCATCAGTAAGGAGGTAAATGTATGTGGCACATGCAGAGCGAGGGATCATTGGACGAGTAAGTGCATGCAGTGGGATACAGTTTACTGTACATCATGCAGGGTGCATGACCACACCAGTTGGGATCGCAACTGTCCAACTTTCCTTAGAAAGATCAAAGATCTCAATGCCAGGGACCCAGCAAACGACTTACCTTTCTTCCCAGCAAAGGAGTCATGGACCTGGGCACCGTCCTATCCATTGCACAGTTGGCGAGTCCCACCAGCGGAGATACAGGTCTACACTGCTCAGGCAGGCTCACAGAAAAACAGGTACAGACAGACACAACAGGGTTTCGAGCCTGTGGCTCCAGGTGGAAGACCGTACACCAGGGAGTCAAGGGCACATCAACATTCGAAAACCCCAGTAGCTAAGTCCCCTCCTCCTTCCTTCCCTAACCCAGAGTCCCCTCTAGCCCCCCCAGTGTTGAGCAATGGCTCAGCACCCACTGATAGCACCCCCCCCCCAGTCATAGCCCATGTCTGAAAAACTAGAACCCACACCAACCAGACTATGGATCCTACAAATAAACCTCAACAAATCTTCAAAAGCACACCTGGAACTATACAACAAAGTCTCAAGAGATGAATGGGATATCATCCTAGTCCAAGAACCACATGTGACAGCCATGGGAAACATCAGGACACCAAACGGATATGTGACGGTCGCCCCAGCAGAACACTACAAGGACGGAGTGCCAGCAACAAGAGCAATAACATGGGTCAGCTCAGACTTGGCGACAAACTCATGGAAAATCCTGAACGTACCGGGCACCAATGACATCACCATGATCCAACTGGCTGGCACATACAGACGGCTCACCATCATCAACATCTACAATGATTGCACACATTCAAGAACATTATGAACAGTCCATGAGTACATACAAATAAACCGAACAGAGATCCTATCAAGAGCAGATGACCATTTGATACTGGCCGGCGACTTCAACAGACACCACCCAATGTGGGACGACGAATCGGATGACAGGCTCTTCACGCCAAGGGCCTTGGAAGACGCAGGCAAACTAATAGAACTTCTAGCCGACCTGAACCTAAAGATGGCCCTTCCAAAGGGACAGCCGACTCTGGAGCATATGGTCACCAAGAGGTTCTCCTGCCCTGACAACATCTGGTGCACAGAAGACATATACGACCAAGTCATCCATTGCGAGGTCGACCCCTCGCTCAGGCTGCCAGTGACTGACCACTTCCCCATAGCAACTTACATGACTTTACCACAGGAGCGTGTAACAGCAAAGGTGTCGTACAACTTCAGGGCAGTGGACTGGGAGGACTTTCAAGAAAACCTCGCTATCTGTTTACTCAAAATACCACCACCTCAGCAACTACAATCAGAAGAACAATTCCAGGAAGCTGCGGAGAACCTCACAGTGGTAATTCAGGACACAATCCGCACCAGAGTCCCAGAAAACAGGCTGTGCCCCTTTTCAAAGAGATGGTGGAACAACAACCTCAGCCAGCAGAAAACCCTGTTAAAGAAGCTAAGTCGTCTAGCATACAGGTTTAGAGCATTACCAAATCATGACACACACACAGAGTTATGGGCAGCCAGAAACAAATACAGCGAAGCAATCCTGGATGCCAAACGACAACACTGGGAGGATTTCCTTGAAAATGCAGCCGAGCAGGACCTATGGACGGCTAACAGATACCTCAGAGAGCCAATGGGAGACAGGGGCAAGTCACACATCCCAACGCTCAAGGTAGTCAATGAAGGTGCTAATGGGCTCATACAGGAAGTCAACACCAACAAAGGCAAGGCGAAGGCTCTAGTGCACTTATTTTTCCCCAAGAAGCCAGATGTCTCAAGGACCCCAGACAACTACGAATACCCAGACCCACTTCCTCCACCGCCACCCATCACCCTGGAACAGATCGAACATCAGATCAAGAGGCTCTCACCCTTCAAGGCATGTGGCCCAGATGGAATCCCCAATGTGGTGTTACAGAAGTGCCTCAGGCAGCTGCTAGATCATCTGGTTCACCTACTCAGAGGAGTCTTCACACTAAGAACTTACTTCCCAGGGTGGAGAGAGTTTACAACAGCAGTGCTGAGGAAGCCAGGCAAACCAAACTACAAGGTGCCAAAGGCCTATTGACTGATAGCCCTTCTATGTATGATCCCAAAAGTGCTGACAGCGATAGTAGCAGAGGACATTGCCCACCTAGTGGAGAAGAACACCCTACTCCCAGACACCCACTTTGGAGGACAACCAGGCTGCACCATGACAGACGCCATACATTACCTGGTAGACAAGGTCAAACTAGCCTGGGGTAAGAAGAAGGTCACTTTGATACTCTTCCTAGATGTCGAAGGGGCCTTCCCAAACACAGTAACTGACAGGCTAATCCACAATTTAAAAAAGCAGTGAATCCCAGCCCTTTACATCAAGTTCATCCAGCAGCTACTAGAGGGACGAAGGACCAAGATGACATTCGATGACTTCAGCTCTGAATAGTGTTTGAAAGTCCGGTCCGGTCTGGTCTTTTGGTGCCCAGTGCCTTAGACCGTAACCGTAACCGGTCCTCCCAATTCAAGAAACTTCAAAAAACCGGACCGAACCGCAACAGACCGGTCTTTTGCAGTCTTTTGCAGTTACAAGACCAGTTTTAACCAGTTTGCAACTGGTCTAGACCAGTCCTTGTAGGGGTCAGGGGGCCACAAAACATCAATATCCTACATATTTTACATGTCGAAACAACAATATCCTACGTATTTTACACGTAATGTATGAAGGGTCAGTGTACGTGACTTGGTAGTGATGTGTATGTATGTCCACAGGCACAGGTTTTCGAAGGTATGGGTAGAGGGTGTACAAAGACTTTGTTCATGGGTGTGAGGGACAGGTGCTCCTCGTTTTTTGTGTGCGGTTGTGCCCGTTTCTTGTCGTGGTGGGCAGTCATTGTTTGTGGGTGGTTGGAGTGGGTGATCCTTGTCGCTGGTGGGCTTTTGAGGGTTATCACGATTGATCTGAGCATGGATGGAAGGGCAAGCCAGGGGGGATCAAAATGCAGACTCGTTCTGCCACATACCTTGCGGGTCTCCCTCTGCTCGGGTCTCCCCTCGTGGCCATTCGTCAACGGTGGGGGTGGTCCCTCGTGGCCGTTCGTGGGTGCTTGTCAATTGTGGTGGTGGGTCCTCATGGCCAGTGGGCCATCGTCGCTGTTCGTCAATGGTGGTGTTGGGCGCCCGTGGACATTCATGGGCGGTTGTCGCCATTCCTCGATTGTGGTGGTGGATCCTCGTAGCCAATCGTCGATGGTCATGGTGGGCGCTCATTGTGTTTTGTGGGGGTTGCCAGAAGAGAGTGTGGTAGTGACGTGTGACATTGTGTTCATCACCTGTCCAACAGTGTTGCATTCCTCTCATTTGTGGAACTGTGTCAAGGATAATAAATAGAAATATTTAATGTAAGACCAGACTGCTTTTGAGGCTAAAAGACTGGTTAAGACTGGTTAAAACTGGTCTTTGCTCGGTCTTCAACATTTCAAATTTGCAATGGACCATAGACTGGACCGCAGTCTGCGGTCTTCACCGGTCTTTATCATTTGTGGTCCTGATCGGTTATGGTCCGGTCTGGTTACGGTCTTTTTCTGGTCGCATAACTGGACTTCCAAACACTATCTCCGAATACATTGACATCAAGGACAGGGTGACCCGATTTCAATGTTAATCTATATAATCTACAACGCAGACCTACTGGAAGCCCTACGTCGACTGGAAGAGGACACCATTGGTTATGTCGATGACACCCTGGTAATAGTAACAGCCAAGACATTCACAGGAACAACATGTGCACTAAAGAGTTTCATGGAGAGGAGAGAAGGAGCCCTCAACTGGGCAAAGGACCACAACTCAAAATTCGAGATGGGCAAAATCACTGTCATGCATTGTCAACCAAACGCGAGAAAGCCCGCTGACTGTCCAAATCCAGTACTTCAAATAGAGGGAAAGGTCATATGGGAGGTCGCAAGCTATAAGTATTTGGGGGTTCACATCGATAGTCAGTTGCAGTGGAGAACACAGGAAAATGAAGTGATGGCTAAGGCTACAGCATACATCTTAATGTTTCAAAGGCTAACTCGGACCAGTTTAGGTATTTGACCCAGGCTCATGTGGCAGTTATATGTCTCGGTGGCCATCCCCAAGATGACTTACACATTGGACACCTGGTTTGTACCTCCACACAAGAAGGAGGGCAAGCAAAACAACACTGGCTCAGTTAGGGCACAACAATCCATGGGTAAGATTCAGAGGATAGCTATGTTGGCAATTACAGGAGGACTATGGACTTCGCCTAACGACCTGCTGGATGCTCATGCCAGGGTCCTACCAGTGAATCTGATGCTTGAACATATTTTCCATTCAGCGACAATTCAGGCTGTGACTCTCCCAAGGGGCCATCCCATACGAGCCATGGTCCAAAGATACAGCAAGGCCCCGGCAAAAACTCATCTCCCCCCCCTCCAAAAGATGATCAAATGGTTTCAGATAAAACCACAATGTTACGAGACAATCATGCCAGATCCTCGCTCGCCAACTTACAAGAAGACTTTCACATCGACAATAGCAGAATCCAAAGAAGAATCCATCAAGGAGGAGAAGAAGGATGAGGCTGACATCAGAATCTACACAGATGGCTCAGGATATGAAGGGAGCGTCAGAGCCGCTGCAGTACTATACAGAAAGGGGGTTCAAGAGCTCATGAAAATGCTATGCTTCCACCTGGGATTGCTCAAGAAACACACCACATATGAGGGTGAGGCAGTGGGGTCCATACTCGCAGCCTGGATGCTACAAGATCAGCCAGAGGTAGGTAAGGCGGCAATAACTAGTTACTCAGATAGTCAGGCTTTCATCAAGGCAATGTGAGCAAGGAAGTCAGGGCCAGGGCAGTACCTGGTCTTGGAATACATGAGGTTAACCGAGATCATGAATGATGGCACTGACATCCCTAGCACCACAGGCACAGTCAAGTTCGCCCTCAAGTGGATAGCGGTGCACAAAGGGGTGATAGGCAACAAAAGAGTAGATGAAGAGGCAAAGAGAGCGGCACAGGGAGAGTCAAGTCTGTCGGAAGAACTCCCACCAATCCTCCATAAGCACCTACCCCTCAGTGCAGCGGCAGTCAAGCAGGAGCACATGGAAGTACAAAAGAAGAGGTGGAAGGAAGAATGGAAGGTTTCGCCATGCTACACAAGATTTCAGCACATCGACAAGGCATTCCCCTTCAACAAATTCTGGTCGATCAGCAGCAAGCTATCCAGGTCACAGTCGAGTCTACTGATACAGATACAAACAGGACACATCCCGCTCAACAGCTATCTATATCGCATCAAGAAGTCAGGCACTAGGCAGTGTGACGCATGTTGGGGTGCTAATCGACTGACAATCACAGAAACAGTCATCCACTACCTTTTCGAATGTCAAGCATATGCGACAGAGAGATATGACATGGACAGGGTCCTAGGTTGTAATGCACTATCTGTGTGTTAAATGTGGGAGCTGTCGATGAAAGTCGTGTGGTGAGCTGAAATGACAATGGTGTGGAGACCCAGCTATGATCTCAGTCAAAGCTTGGTCCAAAGAGAGGAAGAAAGGAGAAAAGAGACTGGATGTGGGTGTATCCTAGCGAGGGTTGATATTGCTT
>Ga0307507_10012689_pt1 | contig 10366 bp, 9 predicted proteins | sample 7_EM_MG_FD_207223 | JGI IMG/M metagenome (GOLD analysis project Ga0307507, IMG submission 207223) | Populus trichocarpa ectomycorrhiza microbial communities from riparian zone in the Pacific Northwest, United States - 7_EM | ecosystem: Host-associated > Plants > Roots > Unclassified | place... | reverse complement strand
CTGCTCACCGAGTTCAACCTGGACGAGGAAGACCACGGACTGGAACGGTTCATCACGGCGACCCGGCGCCAGAACTACCTGGTGCCACCCCGCCGCCACCGCGGGTTCCCCTTGGTGGAGCTGACCTAATCCATAGTGCGACCGTTTGGTCTAGACCCTTAATCTACTGACTGTGGGAAAATGTTTTCCGCAAGGCGATTCGAGAGGGGAGAACCGACCGGATCGAGGTGGGGCAGCCATGAACGGAATGACTTCCGTGCGCGTGGTCGTCCAGCATGGCAACCGCCTGTTCCGTGAACTCCTGGCGGAAAGTCTTTCCCGGGACCCCGGGGTCGTCGTGGTCGGAACCACGGCGACCCGGTCCCGGCTGGTCGAGGTCTGCGAAGGCCACGCGCCCGACGTCGCGGTGTTCGAGGCGGACTCCCGTGGCTACGGCAGGCTGGTCGCGCTGCTGAGACAGACCGGGCACCACGTCCGGATGATCGGCCTGCACCACGCCGAGCCCCGCGATTCCACTGTGGACGCTTCGCGGGCGTGCGAGGCGGGCACGAGCACACTGGTGTCGTACGCCGGCGGGCTGCGGATGCTGCTTGAGGCGATCAAGCAGCGCGAGCAGCCCGCCCGCACGATCCGGCGCGGCACCCCGCGGCTGACCGCGCGCGAGCAGCAGGTGCTGTGCCTGATCGGTGCCGGGCACACCCCGCGCCAGGTCGCCGCGGTGCTCGGGATCAGCCCGCGCACGGTGGAGAACCACAAGCAGCAGATCTTCGCGAAGCTGGACGTGCACAGCCAAGCCCACGCCGTCGCCTACGCGGTGCGGCTGGGTCTGGTGGGTGCGCCGACGGAGCGTCCGTCGGAACCAGCCAGCCCCTATCCGCTCGCGCTCACGCCGCGCGAGCGGGAGATCCTCGCGTCCATCGGTTCGGGCCGCACTACCCGGCAGACGGCTAGCGAGCTGGGCATCTCGGCGCGGACGGTGGAGAACCTGCAGGGCTCCCTCTTCCGGAAGCTTCGCGTCCACAGCCGGACCGCCGCCCTCGTCGCGGCCCACGACCTCCAGTTGATCGAGGTCTGACGGGCCTTAACGGCACTTGGGGATCAGAAACTGAGGGCGACGGCGGAGAGGACGGCCCACGCGAGCATCGCCAGGCCGGTGTCGCGCAGCGCCGGGATCAGTGCGCGGCCCTGGGCGCCGCCGCCGACCGCGCGGACGGACTTCAGCAGCAGCGGCGCGGTGACGAGCGTGATCAGCACCAGCGGCCGGGTGATCCCGATCGCGACGGAGACGACGTACGGCACGGCCACCAGCACGAGGTACAGCCGCCGCGTCCCGGCCTCGCCGAGGCGCGTCGCCAGCGTGCGCTTGCCGGATTCGATGTCGGTCGGGATGTCGCGCAGGTTGTTCGCGGTGAGCACGCCCGTGGAGAAGCAGCCGACCGCGACCGCGCAGCCGAGGCCGATCCAGCTGATCCGCCCGGCCTGGACGTACTGCGTACCCAGCACCGCGGCCAGGCCGAAGAACACGAAGACCGCGATTTCGCCGAAACCGTAGTAGCCATAGGGCTTGGACCCGCCGGTGTAGAACCACGCGCCGAGGATGCAGACCGCGCCCATCGCCAGCAGCCACCAGTACCCGGTGAGCGCGACCAGCAGCAGCCCGAGGACGCCGGCCAGGCCGAGCGAGGCCAGCGCCGCCGTGAGTACCGCCTTGGGTGCCGCGACGCCGGAGCCGACCAGCCGCAGCGGGCCGACGCGGTTCTCGTCGGTGCCGCGGACGCCGTCGGAGTAGTCGTTGGCGTAGTTGACGCCGACGATCAGCGCGAGGGAAACCAGCAACGCCAGCAGGGCACGCCACCACGAGAACGCGTCCAGTTCGATCGCCGCGCCCGCCCCGGCCACCACGGGGGCGACGGCGTTGGGCAGCGTCCGCGGCCGGGCGCCTTCGATCCACTCGCTCATGCTCGCCATGGCGCCATTCAACGCCATGGTGATCACCCGCCGGCGGCGGAGGGCAGGATCAGTCGGAGCCCGGCACCTGCAGCGTGAGGGTGCCGCTGTTGGGCTGGGCGGCGGGAGTGTCGGCCAGCGCCGCGCCAGCGGGAATCAGGAGCCCCAGTGCGACGGTGGTACCGATGAGAGCGGTGCGAATCCAGCGCGTCATGGTGCGTAGCCAACCGGGTGCAGCCTGTGTCTGTCAACGAAATCGGGTGAATCAGCCGGACGTATCCGACGTAAGTCGGGCCCGGACCGCCGATTTGTCGATCTTCCCCGGGCCGCGCAGCGGCAGGTCGGCCGTGAATTCGACGCGCTTCGGCGCCGACGCCGCACCCAGCTCGGCACGCACCGCGTCGCGCAGCTGCCCGGCATCGCAGCTCTCACCGGTTGAGACGACCAGTGCGACGACAGCCTCGCCCCACTCCGGATCCGGCACGCCGACGACGCACGCGTCGCGCACCCCCGGCTGTCCGCACAGGCACTTTTCGATGGCGCCCGCGGACACCTTCACCCCGCCGGTGTTGATCATGTCGTCGGCCCGGCCGAGCACCTCGATCCGGCCGTCGGCGTGGCGAACGCCACGATCCGAGGTGACGAACCAGCCGTCGCGGAACGCGTCCGCGGTCAGCTCCGGCGCCCGCCGGTAGCCGTGCGCGAGGACGTCCCCGGCGATCCGGATCCGGCCGTCCTCGAGGTCGATCTGTACGCCGTCGAGGGGAAAGCCGTCGTAGACACAGCCGCTGGCGGTCTCGCTCATGCCGTACGCCGGCACGATCCGCAGGCCCGCGTCCGCGGCGCGGTCCCGGAGCTGAGGTGAGGTCGCCGCGGCGCCGATGACGATCGCGTCGAACGTCCGCGCGGCGTCGAGCCCGGCGCCGCCGTCATCGAGCAGCCGGACGAGCTGAGTGGGCACGAGCGCGGTGTAGCGCGGGTCGCCCTTGAGCGTGGACGCCGCCGCGGCGAAGTCGTCCGGCCGGAAGCCGCCGCCGGTCAGCACCGCCGGCGTGGTCCCGGCCAGCAGCGACCGGACCAGCACCTGCAGACCGCCGACGTACTGCGCCGGCGTCGCCAGCAGCCAGTGCCCCGGCCCGCCGAGCCGCGTGTGGGTCGCCTGCGCGGACGCCGTCAGCGCGGACGCCGACAGCAGCACGCCCTTGGGTGCGCCGGTGGATCCGGAGGTGGCGATGATCACCGCCGTCCCGGGCTCGACAGGCTCGTCCGGCGCCATCGCGTCACGCACGGCGTCGTCGGTGAACGGCAGCACCGCCGGGCCGCCGTCGAGGGCGTCGGCGAGGGCGCCGCGCAGCTCGTCGACGGCCGCGCGGCTCCCGTCGAGCCGGATCTCGCGCATCAGTAGTAGTACGGGACGTCCTTGAAGTCCGGGTCGCGCTTCTGGAGGAAAGCGTCCCGGCCTTCGACGGCCTCGTCCTGCATGTAGGCCAGCCGCGTGGTCTCGCCGGCGAAGAGCTGCTGGCCGACCAGGCCGTCGTCGGTGAGGTTGAACGCGTACTTGAGCATGCGCTGCGCCGTCGGCGACTTGCCGACGATCGTCCACGCCCAGTCCAGCGCCTCCGTCTCGAGCGAAGCGTGCGGGACGACGGCGTTGACCGCGCCCATCCGGTGCATCTGCTCGGCGGTGTACTCGCGGCCGAGGAAGAAGATCTCCCGGGCGAACTTCTGCCCGACCTGCTTGGCCAGGTACGCCGAGCCGTAGCCGCCGTCGAACGAGCCGACGTCGGCGTCGGTCTGCTTGAACCGCGCGTGCTCCTCGGAAGCGAGCGTGAGATCGCACACCACGTGCAGGGAGTGCCCGCCGCCCGCGGCCCAGCCGGGCACCACCGCGATGACCGGTTTCGGCATGAAACGGATGAGCCGCTGGCATTCGAGGATGTGCAGCCGCCCGGCGCGGGCCGGGTCGATGGTGTCGGAGGTCTCCCCGCTCGCGTACTGATACCCGGAGCGTCCGCGAATACGCTGGTCACCACCGGAACAGAACGCCCAGCCGCCGTCCTTGGGCGACGGCCCGTTCCCGGTGAGCAGGACGCAGCCGACGTCCGAGCTCATCCGCGCGTGGTCGAGCGCGCGGTAGAGCTCGTCGACGGTGTGCGGGCGGAAGGCGTTGCGGACCTCCGGGCGGTCGAACGCGATGCGCACCACGCGTTTGCCGCGCCGGGTCTGGACGGAGCGGTGGTAGGTGATGTCGGTGAAGGCGAAACCTTCGACCGTCGCCCAGGAGGCGGGATCGAACAGCTCGGAAACTCGGGCGTCATCCACGTTTGCGAGGATAGGACCGTGGACATAAGTCAGCTCGACGCACCTGGGGCCTGCCGGTGAACCCTTCGACCGCGCAGGCCAGGGTCATCGTCGACGAACTCGTCCGCAACACCGTTTCGCACGTCGTGCTCTGCCCGGGCTCCCGCAACGCGCCGCTGTCGATCGCGCTGTATGACGCGGCCGCGGCGGGGAAGCTGCAGCTCCACGTCCGGATCGACGAGCGCGGCGCCGCCTTCCTCGCGCTCGGGATCGCCGCGCGCACCGGCCGTCCGGTGGCCGTGCTGTGCACCTCCGGCACCGCGGCGGCGAACTTCCACCCGGCCGTGCTGGAGGCCGACCGCGCCGGCGTCCCGCTGATCGTGCTGACCGCCGACCGGCCGCCCGAGCTGCGTGCGGCGGGTGCGAGCCAGGTCATCGACCAGCACCAGCTCTACGGCGACGCCATCCGCTACTTCGACGAGCTGGCCGTGGCCGAGCGCCGCGCCGGGCAGAACTCGTACTGGCGGAGCCAGATCTGCCGGGCCTGGAACGCCGCCTACGGCGAGTGGCGCTGCGGGCCGGTCCACCTGAACATCCCGTTCCGCGAGCCCCTCGTGCCGGACCTCGACGACGACGGCGAGTGGTACGAATCGCTGGAAGGGCGTCCCGGCGGCGAGCGCTGGACCGAGCTGCCGGACTTCGGCGCGCTGCCCTCGTTCGTGGTGCCCTCGACGCGGCACGGCCTGGTCATCGCGTGCGACACCGGCGTCCAGGCGGCCAGCGAATGGGCCGAGCAGCACGGCTGGCCGGTGGTCTCGGAGACCGGCGGGCTCGGGCTCGGCGGCGGGACGGCGATCTCGTCCGGCGCGTGGCTGCTCGGCGTCGAGGACTTCATCGAGCGGCACAAGCCCGAGCAGGTGCTCTGCCTCGGGCGTCCGACGGTGTTCCGGCAGATCCAGACGCTGCTCTCGGATGCCTCGGTGGAGGTGCTGCTGGTGCGTCCCGACTCGGACTGGCCGGCGCCCGCGCACAACGTCCGCCAGGTCGGGCAGTGGTTCGACGAGCCGACCAAGCCCGCGGACCCGGAGTGGCTGGCCAGCTGGCGCCGCGCCGACGCGGCGGCCTCCTCGGCGGTGACTTCGTTGCTGGCCGACGAACCGTGGCCTTCGGGGCTGCGGCTGGCCTCGGAACTGGTGGACGCGCTGCCGGAGGGTTCGCTGCTGGTCGTCGGTTCCTCCAACCCGACGCGGGACGTCGCGCTGGCCGGACGGCTGCGCCCGGACGTCCTCGTGCACCGAAACCGCGGTGTCGCGGGCATCGACGGCACGGTGTCGACGGCGATCGGCGCGGCCACGGTGCACCGCGGCCCGTCGTACGCGCTGCTCGGCGACCTCACGTTCCTGCACGACGCGTCCGGCCTGCTGACCGGGCCGACCGAGCAGCGGCCGGACCTGACGATCGTGGTCCTCAACGACGACGGCGGCGGCATCTTCTCGCTGCTGGAGCAGGGCGCGCCGGAGCATTCGGCGAGCTTCGAGCGCGTCTTCGGCACGCCGCACGGCGCAGACCTGGGCGCCCTGTGCGCGGGCTACCGCGTCCCGCACGTGGTGGCGGAGACGCTGACGGAGTTCCGCGCGGCCCTCACGCCGGCGCCGGGCCTGCGCGTGGTGGAGGTCCGGGTGGACCGCTCCAGCCACCGTGACCTGCACGCCCGCCTGCGCTCGGCCGTCTCGGAAGCGGTTTCCGCGGTCTGATCCCCGCTCCCCAACGCCCCAATGTGGCCTTCGGCGCGTCCAACGCACCCAAGGCCACATTGGGGCGCATGGGGCAAAACGGCACGTCAATCGGTTTCCGGTGCTGATCTCAGCCGGTAAGAACCATCCTTCGCCGGTATCTCGGAACCCCGTACCTGGCTACGTTCGAGCGCGCTGAACACCAATCCTGGGAGGGATTCGCATGCGTGCAAGAACTCGCGCCGGGCTCGGAGTGCTGGCGGCCGGGGTCGCCTCGGTGCTGCTCGCCAACGTGGCCGGTGCGGCGCCCGCGCCCGGTGCTCCGGGCGTCGGCGACTCCTACTACCCGAACGCAGGCAACGGCGGCACCGACGTCCTGCACTACGACATCCGGCTGACCTATCAGCCCGCGACCGACCTGCTTTCGGGCGCCACCACGCTGCTGCTCACCGCGACCCAGGACCTGTCGCGGTTCGATCTGGACTTCGCGCTCAAGGCGTCCAGCGTGCTGGTCAACAACCGGGCGGCCCAGTTCCAGAGCAACAACGGCAACGGCGAGCTCGTGATCACGCCGCAGCAGCCGCTGCTCAAGGGCCAGACCGCGACCGTCGTGGTCAACTACGCCGACACCCCCTCGACGGAGAAGGTGGACGGCCTCAACGCCTGGAAGAAGGGCACCTTCGGCGCGCTCGGCGTCGACGAGCCGCAGAGCTCGGCCTGGTGGTTCCCGGCCAACGACCACCCGACCGACCGCGCCACCTACGACGTCTCGATCGAGGCGCCGAACGACGTCGTCGCGCTGTCCAACGGCACGCTCGTCCGCAAGTCGCAGAACCGCGCCGGCTGGACGCGCTGGTACTGGCGCAGCACCAAGCCGCAGGCGACGTACCTGACCGAGTTCGTGGTCGGCAAGTACGAGGTCCTCCAGTCGACCACGCCGGACGGCAAGCCGTTCGTCACCGCGTACGGCGCCGACCTCGGCGAGTCCCTGGACGCGGCGAAGGCCAGCGTCGAGCGGACGCCGGAGATCAACGAGTTCCTGGCCACGCAGTTCGGGCCCTACCCGTTCGAGGCGGAGGGCGGCATCGTGTCCAGCGGCCTCGGCTTCTCGCTGGAGAACCAGACCCGCCCGGTCTACGGCGCCCGCAACTTCCTGCGCGGGTCCAACACCTCGCTCATCGCGCACGAGAACGCGCACCAGTGGTTCGGCGACAACGTCTCGCTCGGGCGCTGGGCCGACATCTGGCTGAACGAGGGTTTCGCGTCCTACGCGCAGTACCTGTGGTCGGAGCACACCGGTGAAGGCACGGCCGACGAGCTGGCGCAGTACACCTACGACTCCAACGGGCCCGACAGCGACCTGTGGAAGCTCGTGCCGGCCGACGTCGGCCCCGACAACCAGTTCGACAACGCCGTCTACGACCGGGGCGCGCTGACGCTGCACGCGCTGCGCAAGGCCGTCGGGGACGAGGCGTTCTTCAAGATCCTGCAGACCTGGCAGGTCCAGAAGGCCGGCAAGTCCGGGCTGATCACCGAGTTCATCGCGCTGTCGGAGAAGATCTCGGGCAAGCCGCTGTTCGACCTGTTCCACACCTGGCTCTACACCGCGGGCAAGCCCCCGGTCGGCCCGAACGGCCCCGCGGCCGCGCAGGCCAACGGGTTCGCGGCCAAGGCCGTGCCGTCTACGGTGAAGCCGAAGTCGTACGACCAGATCCAGGAGACGCACCAGATGCTCGCCGCGGAACACGCTCACTGACGAGGACCGCTACCCTCGCCGCATGAGCACGAGGGCCGAGCGGGCGAGGCGCGCCGGGTGGTGGGTCACCCTCGGCGTCGCCTCGCTCCTCACCGTGATGTGCGTCTGCCTGCTGTTCGCGGCGATCCGCAACGACCACGCGATCTCCGGTCAGCTCGGCACCGCGAACGCGACCGTGGACTCGGTCGCCTTCGACCGCACGATCATCCACTTCGAGACCCCCGATGGCATCGTGCACAGCCCGTCCAACGGGGTGCTCTACCCGGACGGGCTGGCCGCGGGCCAGCTGGTCCGGATCGAATACGACGCCGCGGACCCGGAGCTGGCGCGCGTCGCCGGCCGCTCCGCCACCCTGACGCTGCTCCCGCTGGGGAGCTTCGTGTTCTTCACCTGGCTGATCGCGGCCCCGATCCTCTGGTGGATCCGCCGCCAGAACCGCCGCGGGGTCGCCACCCCGGAGCCCGCACCGATGTAATGAACGGTCCTTTCCTTACAGAATCTGTAAGGAAAGGACCGTTCATTACATCTGTGTGCCTCGGGTCAGAGGGCGTGTGCGGTCTCTTGCCACCAGCCGAGTACTTCGTCGGCGACGCCGGGCGCGGCCACCAGCAGGCCGTCGGTCGGGAGGGTGCTGTCCTCGCCGTCCTTGTCCAGCACCACCGCGCCCGCCTCGATCGCCATCGCGACCGAGCCCGCGACGTCCCATTCGTGGTAGCTGTGCAGCACCGCGGCGGCCGCGTGCCCGAGCGCGACCTGCGCGATCGACAGCGCCGCCGAGCCCAGCACCCGGATCCCGACGTGGGCGGCGGCGGCTCGTTCGATGAAGCTGCCCATGCCCGGCCACGGGCCCTTGCGCGCCAGCTCCGTGCACACGATCGCGCCCGCCGTGCCACGCCGGTCGGTCAGCTTGATCGGCTTGCCGTTCGCGCGGGCCCCTCGTCCGCGCGCTGCGGCATAGATCTGGGCGCGGTAGGGGTCGGCGACCACCCCGACCACCGGCCCGGAAGCGTCGATCAGCGCCAGGCTGTAAGCGCACCACGGTACGCCCGCGACGTAGTTGGCGGTGCCGTCGACCGAGTCGACGACCCAGCGGTACTCGGCCACGTCGGCGCCGTGGTCGGCCCCGAACTCATGGCCGACCACCGGGATCCCGGGGAACTCCGCGGTCAGCACCCGCCGGGTGTGCCGCTCCAGGATCCGGTCGGTGTCGGTGACCCAGTCGAACGGCGAGTCCAGGGTGGCCGGATGGGCGCCGCGCCCGGCGGTCGCGGTGATCACGTCGGTGGCGTCGTTGGCCAGGCGTCCGGCGACTTCGAGTGCCCTCGACATGAGGCCGGGCTCGACAGGCCGCGGCGTCCGCGACGACAAGAGGGTCATGCCTGCTTAGTCTGGGCGGTACTGGTTTCCGGGACACGACCTTGAGATGACATGTCGTGTCCAATCTGCCGACGGTAAGTTTCCGACGCAGGAGTTCGAACATCGTTGGCCGGAGTGTCACGCGGGATTGGCCCATCGCCGGAGCCCGGGTGCGATCGTGGGGTACGTGCGAGTCGCGATAGTCACCGAGAGTTTCCTGCCCCAGGTGAACGGCGTGACCAACTCCGTCCTCAGGGTCGTCGAGCACCTGCGTGAGCGCGCCCACGACGTGCTGATCATCGCCCCCGGTCCCGGTCCCGATTCCTACCGCGGCGCCCCGGTCATCCGGATCCCCGCGCTCGACTTCCCCGGGGTGAACTCGCTGCCGATCGGCGTGCCGACCCGGACCGTGCTGACCGCGCTCGCCGCGTTCGGCCCCGACGTCGTGCACCTGGCCTCGCCGTTCGTCGTGGGGGCGCGCGGGCTGGCCGCGGCGCGGCGCCTGCGGGTGCCCTCGATCGCGGTCTACCAGACCGACATCGCCGGGTTCGCCGCCGCGTACGGCTTCGGCATCGCCGCCCGCGCCGCCTGGCGCTGGGTCCGGCGCGTGCACTCCCGCGCCGACCGGACGCTGGCGCCGTCCACCGACGCGATGGAGCAGCTGAAGCTGCACGGCGTCCCGCGGGTGCACCGCTGGGCACGCGGCGTCGACATCGAGCGGTTCTCCCCGGCCCACGCCGATCCGGCGCTGCGAGCCGAGCTCGCGCCGAATGGCGAGCTGATCGTCGGCTTCGTCGGGCGGCTCGCGCCGGAGAAGGAGGTCGACCGGCTGGCCGCGCTGGCCGGGGTTCCCGGGATCAAGGTCGTCGTCGTCGGTGACGGCCCGGAGGTCCCCAACCTGCGCGAGCAGTTGCCCGACGCCGCGTTCCTCGGCGCGAAGTACGGCGAAGAGCTCGCAGCCGCGTACGCGAGCTTCGACGTCTTCGTCCACACAGGCCCGCACGAGACGTTCTGCCAGGCCGTGCAGGAGGCGATGGCGTCGGGACTGCCGGTGCTCGCCCCGGACGCGGGCGGCCCGAAGGACCTGGTGCTGCCCGGCCGCACCGGCTACCTGCTGCCCGTCGACCGCGCGGAGTTCGGCCCCGCGCTGGTCGCGAAGGTAAACGATCTGCGCGACGCGGCGCTGCGCGCGAGGCTGGGGGAGAAGGCGCGCAAGGTGGTGCTCGGGCGGACCTGGCCCGCCGTGTGCCGCGAACTGGTGGGCACTACGAAG
>Ga0307507_10012688_pt1 | contig 10368 bp, 8 predicted proteins | sample 7_EM_MG_FD_207223 | JGI IMG/M metagenome (GOLD analysis project Ga0307507, IMG submission 207223) | Populus trichocarpa ectomycorrhiza microbial communities from riparian zone in the Pacific Northwest, United States - 7_EM | ecosystem: Host-associated > Plants > Roots > Unclassified | place... | reverse complement strand
TCCCCAATCTTTTTTTACAAAAAAAAAATTAACTCATTATAAAAAAAAAAAAAAAAAAAAAAAAAAAAAAAGACATGGGATTTGGGTTCTTCACGCAACCATCTAAGTTCTTTCATACTATCTACTTTCAATACAAAGACCTTTATCTATCCCGCTTTCGGGAATCAAGACACGACTGTCTTATATTAGCCTAGCGATCGACGTTGCTAGATAGGAGTCAACGGACTTAGCTATCACAACAGCTATCGGGCTAAGGAAACAGTGATCGTTAGGAGACTATCGGTTACCTGCTGCAAGTATCACCCGGGGAGGAGAGGATTGTAACAGGCAGCCCATTGGGCGGCCGTACTCCCCTTCCAGTCCGGGATCCTGTCTTGCTCCATCTTACGTTTCATAGCATTCCGATAGTCTTTATACTCCTTACTATATGTTCTCAGTTTGGGGAAGCCGCAGACGTACTTACACCAAGTAACCTCATCATCATCATGGAAGGCATCGGACTTTTGGCATTGAAGTCCAACTTTTGAGGCTGCCATTTTAATAGCGGTTGGGGCGGGGGGGTGGTTGATAGATCCGGAATTGTTTTTCTTTTTCCACAATGGTATTCCAGCGAATGAAAGATGTCCGCTAGCAGATGCTGGTAGCCTGGAGGATAATGGAGAATGGTTTATGCTATGAAAATAAAAATAGAGCGGGCCTGGCGGACAATAAACGGAGATAAAGGGAGTTCTGCGGATGATAAATGGCTGTGAGAAGGTTATTAGCTGGGAATATGCAGATGGATAGTACTGAATTGGTCTGGGGATATACTAGTAATACCGCGGATGAGTGAGAGCTTTTGTAGAGCTTTGGGGGTTCTATTAGGATGGATGGGTTGATCGATAAAGGATGTGATTGTGATTCAGGAAAGGAGCATGAAAAGAGGGTGAATGGGTGTGAGGGAGAGCTTATATAAGCCACTGGTGTTCGCACAATAGTACCCTGTACAAACTTGAATAATGATATCTTGACTCTGGAAAGGTTACGTGATCCACGCACAAAGGCGAGAATCTTCAGATAAGGTTTTAAGCCGCAACAGAGCTGCGGAGGAGCAACAGCCTCAGAGCCAAGACCTTGCTAAACCGCTCTAGACCCGCCCCATGGAAACTTAGTTAATGACCGCTTGAACGTCGGGACCCGTCCGTCCTTCCACTAAACAAACTTGAACTTGCAAGTTTCCCCTGATCCAACCCTTGAAAGAAATCTGCCTTTGGCCTAGAGAGACTAAATCAGCTGCAGTCTGCCTCCACCGATTAGCTCAGCCCGACTACTTGAAAGAGAAACACCACACGAGCACGATGACCTCAAACACAACAAAGTGTTCTTATTGCAGGCGACGCTATCCACAGGCCACTCCATACGAAAAGCACCTTCAGACAATACATCTTGATATCGGTCTATCCCTCCGTGCAAATGCGGACCTCACCTCGCCAGGGCCGCCTGCTTTTGTACCTGATGAAAACATCAATCAGAGTGACTCAGACTACGAATCCGGTCACAGGCTGGAGATCGCAGATTGCCGTACAGCACGTAATAAGAATGATGATATGCAGAACGATTCCAATGCGGAGGACGTTTCCCACTTGCCAGTCTGCGGGTGCCCATTGAGTTAAGAAACTATTTCTGGTGCTGGCAGAGCACTCAGCGATGGTGCTGGCTATAAGGAGCTGAATAGGGCCATGACAGATGACCCCTGGAACCCTTTCCAGTCCGAAGATGACTTTAATTTAGCAAGCTGGCTAGTCCAGAGCAAGGTAGCCAAGTCGCAGATCGATGCGTACTTTGCGGAAGGTTTGGATGGCACAGATAGCAGATCATTCCGGTCCGCCTATACCATGCGACAACACCTTGACATTCTGGACCCATTTGGTGAGCACCTGGAAGGACGGAAGCCGTTATCGATGATGGTCGACATGCAGCAACTTTCTATTATCGGAATATTATTGACTGTGTCCACTACTTGATCCACCAGGTCGCGTATATATCACATATGGTCTAAGCACATATTCGGGTATATGATTCGAGTGGGGAGCGATTATACTCTGAGATGCATACGGCGGACTGGTAGTGGGATACCCAGGTATGAAATAGGTTCTGACAAGTTTCAAGTGGTGGGTGTTTCAAGTGCTACTAGCCCATTATGTTCCTTGGTAGAAAACGCTGCCCTCCGGGTCAACAGTGGTACCTATTATCGGATTGTCAGACCAGACTCAACTTACCAAGTTTTCGGGAGATAAGAAAGCCTGGCCGGTATACGTGACGATCGGCCATACCATTCCACGGACGAGAAACAGCCCCGTCAAGATGCCAATCATGCTTCTGGCATTGCTTCCGGTACCGCCAAAGTTCACTAGTGAATCAGTCCGCACCGACAAAGCCCCGCAGCAGATGAATGCAGACTGTATTCAATCTCGTCCTTGCGCTATTACAACATGTTGTCCAAGAAGGAACGGTAATAGATTGTGCAGACGGCAAACCACGCCTTTGTTTTCTCATCTTGTCAGCCTGGATTGTGGATCATGCTGAACATGCGGCCTTGCACAGAATAGGCAGCAAGTCGTGCCCAAAGTGTAAGGTTCTGGGCAAGGAGCTTGGTGGGAATCCGCTGAAGCTGTATGAGACCCACGACTACATCCTATATAGAGAGAAAGCCTTGAGGCATCAGTCGGCAGAAGTGGCCGGCATTGCAGAATACTTTCAGCAGGTGGGCGTGAAAATAGGAAATAATGTATTCGCCGGACTCGACCGAGTAAACCCCCCCTACCTAGATAAGCCGGACCTCTTACACAACATTTACCTTGGCCTATTCAAACATATGATGGAATGGGTAAAGGGGTTCCTGAAATAGCATAAACAGCAGCAGGTGTTCGACGATGCCTGAAAAGAAATTCCACCTTAACCCAGACTCAGCGTACCAAAAAAGGACTATCGTCAAGTTACACAATGGCAGGGAAAGGAAATCCGCAACCTCGGCCGCTGTATTTGTGCCGTATTGGCTTCCGCATTGCGAAATCCGGACAGTTCTCAGTATCACGATTTCAAAGCGCTTTGAGGTATGTTAGCGCACTGGTTGACTTCTCTCTCAAGGCCCAATACCGCAGTTATACACCAGATGCACTTGTCTACATGGAAAGGTATCTGCAGACATTTCACCGGATGAATGACATTTTTCTTGAGTTCTGTACCTCGAAGGCTACGCGTGCAGAAGCAAATCGTCAGGATCGGGATCTAAGGAAACTAATGGCGAATCAACCTGCTAATGAGACCCACCACAACACTGCCGCCAAGCGCCATCGGCAGGTGGATCAAGAGTGGCTTGAAAGGGCCAATCAGTGGGCGGATTTGATACGGTGCCAGAATCACTTCAACTTCATCAAGAGGCTCTACCTGAGTCATTTTGCCTCCCATGTACGGCGTTTTGGGTCCATATCGATATATTCTACCGAGATGGTGAACTAGCACATAAGGAGCAGATTAAAGACGGTTACCGGAAGTCAAACAAGAATGAAGCTGCCCAACAGATCTTGTCGCAATATAGCCGCCAGCACACTCTAGGAATGTGCTTGCAGACTATAGAAGCACTTTTGAAAACAGGTGTGATCGTGGTAGGAAATAGCGGAATAGAAATGCCGACTTCTTCAAGCCGGAGTGCACCTCGGCGAATACTCAAAGGCCGCACCAACATTGGCACGTTCTCTAAGCTATGCCGAGCCCATGAGATCGAGTATTGCTACATGATGGAGGAGATGCTAGGTTTTATTAAGCAGACTACAGCGGACGACCTGCGGCTGCCTGCTGACTCCACCGAACTGGGAGTGCTTCTCGTAGAGCGATTTACCCACCTTGAACTTCCGGTTTCTGACTTTCAGGAAGCTGACGTTTTCCAGATCCACCGGGCCCGCTGCACTGGAACAAAGGCTTTCCACAACGGCGGTGCTAGAAACAATTGGGTATGTGCCCAGACTGGCGGGGAGGAGAGTTATGGGGATTTGCGAGGACGGGTGGTGGCGCGATTATTAGTACTTTTCAAGATAAGTAAGGTTCTAACCGAAGCCGCAGGAGTCCTTTGGCTGGCATTGGTTCGCCTACTCGATCCGATCAATGGTGGTAGATTTCACTTGGCAGGCGGACATATACGAGTCGGCAAGCGGTCCACTGGTTGAGACATGCGAATAGTCAGTATAGGGGCAGTAATTGGACAGGCGCATGTAATTCCTAGTGGGGAGAGGCAATAGATAGTCAATCATAGGATTGATCTGCGGACGTTTAATGATATATATTAATTATATTAAAGTATTCCACAGGATTATGTACAGTATTTATGCGGCCTCAACTAGGCCGCGTGAGTACTACAGAATAAATCTGCAGACGTTTAATGAAATATAGATCCGGCTGAGCTGAGGCCAGACACTTAAGGTGGCAATCCCTACCTAAAGTGTCCGGCTTCAACTCGGCCACTTGAGTACTAGAGGATTAACCTGCCGACATTTAATGAGAATATGAAACTACTGCAGGCTACGGAGCCCACAGGTGAGGAGCATGTTTTATAGGAACAAATCTAGACGACGTAGGTTTAGCCTCAACGGATTGTAACAACAAGGCTATTCTCCATACTATGGTACGCATGCCTATAACATGGCAGTAGGGGGCAGACTACGAATGAAGCGTTCTGAGATGCCAGTGGACGGATCCAGGCCGCTGGAAGTGGGGGAGTGGCGAGGGTGGCACCCAATATGGACAATTTTGTAGGGGTACGCCGGACACCGGGGACAAAAAGGTAAGGTGGCGGATGGTGGTGGGACAGAATGGGCCGCGACAAGCGCGCAGGGCGCTTGGGAAAGGAGAAAGGGCCGTCGAGATGCACCAGACGCAAGACCTGATATGCAAAGAACGCCTGGACGGCCAGGGCACAGAAGACCCATGGGGCGGAGGCGGCTCGTCCGGACGCGGGCGTTATCCGTCCGAAGTGAAAGTTGTTTTTGCTGATATGGGAGGAAGGTATTAGGGGTTATGAATGATGGAGGGAATAGGAGGAGGGAAAGGAGTATGAGCAAGTAAGAGTGGAGGGAGGAGTTTTAAAGGTATAAGGGCAAACAGACTAAATGCTATAAAACGCCCTATAGTGTATTAGATAGCAGGTAGTTAGCTAATAAATACCGAAAGTTATGATAAAAATAAAAATAAAAATAAAAATAAAAAAAGTCTCCGGAAATCTTGGCATCATCTCTCACATTTTGCCTTGACACTTGGCGCCAAGATTTTCGGAGACTTTTGAATCCGTCAAGTAGGTTGGCCCGCTTGAATTTTTAGGTAAGCGTATGCACTCAGTCTGTCGCCCAAATAAATATACATACTTTTGGGCTAAGTGAACCCTATGGTTCCCCTTTTTAAGGGTTCACTTATCGAGAACCTCCGCACGATCATATATTTCTAGTAACCAAACTTCTTGTATCGAGTGACTTGTGATGGTACAGGCCTGACTGGGCTCGAAAGTTATCATGCTCCATTCTAGGTATGATACTAAGCCGAATTTGTTCAATAAACATACTTGCCTAAGGAGACACCTTAATCAGATTATCTGAGGATTCAAGTGGAAGCATACTTTAGGCAGCTCGCATTCATCAGTGATTGAGCCACCAGCACGAGTTGGCGATACGAGCCCAAAACCTCATACCTTTGTATGCCGAGAAACCGCAGTTAGCAGTCTACCTTCCTCTATTGCAGGGTTATACCTACTACTTGCCTAGGTGTAACTTGACGGTGCTTCTAGTCTTCCGGTAAGGCTGTTGTGGGTACTTGTACCGTGGTTGAGTGCAGGCTTGCTGGGCCCTTGCAGAGGGGTGTTGAGTGGATCTGCATGGCCGGCGGGCTGGGACGGATGCCGCATTAAGCAAATTTAAATGCATAGGAGGTAATTGGGCCGAAATCATATGACTAGTCACCAAGGGTTGTATTTACATCATACTTAACTAGTCGGTGGCACCATACTGGCTGCTGATAAGCATCATTCATGGGACCCTTTCTTTGCTGGGTTGCGGGATACTAGTTCTCCCACTTGATTGGAAACCTCTATCACTGAGGCTAATACCCAGGGATGGCCCATGCAATGGTTTTGGAGCAATATAAATTTTTACTGCATTCCTTACCCCTACACGCCACCATCACGAGCCTTAAGGCCTTCCCGGCATATAAAGTCCTAAACTTCATTCTTTCAATACATACCAATTATATGGTCCTAGAAAAAGAATATTAGCAGAGCACTAGGCTAACCTTGCCTCTTTTAAATATAGAAGGCGGGTGTGAACCTTGCTAATTGGGTAACTTAGGGCAAATGAAGACCTATGCTTCTCACTCTCGAAGATGCACCTTCATCCCAATCGACCCGGGGATTCTAACATACCGGGGCAAGGTGCTTTCCCCTGGGGTTTCTTGTGCCGGCTGGGCTCAGCCGTCCCTGGAAGCTACACCAGTATTGGCTTTGAATTACTGAGTACAATGAAATCTGGCGGGGTACCTGACCTTCGTATTTTAAAGTTTATATGTACCTTTTCCTTCCGTTCACGGTTTTACTCATAACAGTCTAATGTTATTGTGGCTAATAGCTTTAGGCCAGAAACTGGCTGGCAGAACTCATTGATCAACATGTTTTAGAAAGAGGGAGCTAAGGGTATAACCTAGCAACAGGCCTACTCAAGCCTAAGGTGAGTTTGCACAGATTAAACAGTTATCAATCCTACCTACTTACCGGCTTAGATTGAATTCAATTCCGGTACCCTTCACACGATGGTTTCACCATGCGTCTCGTATGGCCTTCATGGCTAAACAGGAACCCGCGAGCAGCCGGAGGACGGAGTCAGTCGGACCCCACGAGGGAGCTCACGAGGATACCGCTGATGAGAAGAGCATGAGCGAGCCCGGCCTGCGGACGGCAAATCCAGTGAAACTCCTGGAGAAGCTCAAGGGGGGCGCTCAGCAGTCCCCAAACGAACTGTTCAACAGTTTGTTAATGGCATAATACGGCACTCTCTAACTATAAACGTTTCCTAATTGTTTCATGGTCAAAGACCGTTTGCACCCCACCTCTACCGCACCTAAAGTGCGTTCTAGGATTCTGCGGTAGGTCCCTTCCAGTGGATGTAGCCCCCTTCGGTTCTAGGATATTACTCAAAATATGGTTAGCTCCGTATGATAGGTATAAGGAATTCCGGAGAGAGAGATTCCTGAACCAGAGAAGGGTAGGGAGTAAAAACCCGTCCCACGGCAGAAAATACCACCATTTCCTTTTTAGGGCACGGGATTCAAAATGGCGTCTCGCTCCTTCAGGCATGCTCATACAACAACCCAGTACTTGTGCTCAACTATTTTTGCTAGGGGACACATTCACAAGTATCAGTGCTCTTACTTGATGGTCTGATTCTAATTTATTTTCCAAAAGAATTGGATTCAGTGACGAAGCTGGCATGGGGTTTCCGAAGATCCCCGGATATCCATTGCTTGGCTAACCGATTAGTTTAAGGATCCGAATTACTCGGACTACTAAGACGGCAAGATAATCTGGCAACACGTGTTGAGAGTGGCATGGAAATCCACCAACCCCATCTCGCTCTCAGCTCTCACATTTTATGCAAGCGTGCATGCTGGAACTCGATCAGCTATTAGCTATCAGTAGGCCCGGATGACGGAATATGGTATCTTGCAAGCCAGACGATGTTGATCGAAGTTTAATTTTATGAATGACCTCATGTCACGGGTCAACTGCTTACGATGGCTTGGCTTCATAACTGAGCCGCATCTTAATTTCAGAGCCTCAAGCTTTTGCTGGCACACCCAACCCTCATCCCTCGGATCTGCATACAGTTCATCGCTGCGGAGACGATCCGGTAATCTGAGACCCTTTCAAACAGCAATCCACGATCGTCTGGAGATCTAGTCCAGTCGGGGGTTGGGCTAAGCTGGCCTGACACTGCTTCTAAATAATTCACTCCAGCAACATAAATGTCGATTACTTTACTTTGGCGGTAGTCGTGTACGGGTGACTACCCTTGGCAAGAGCCAACTTTTTTTGATATATCCCGCTGACTCGCCCCAGATTTCTCCTCTATGACCTTGATAATCACGGCCTACTGGTGCATAGCCGTTTTGTAATGTCCTACCGATTTACCATCGCATTTCCTCATTCATTTGTTCTCCAGATATAAGCACTTCCTAGGTGCTAACCTGTAGTCACACAGTCTTCAGCCATGCAGATCATGCAAAGCTTAACCCTTAAGCTCGCCTTACAAAAGCAATCCCCATCGTACAACCTTCCCCCCCGAAGAATTGTGGGGTCCATTTGGCAACATCACCGTACTTCTCCTTCAAAACCGGCACCAGCCCTTTGCCGGGTGCTACATATGGCACCTGTGGGGCACTATTGGCCCCAGTGTATATTAGCCTGCATCGCCAGGTATTCTCTGGTCCTGGACGTGAGGTCCGGGAGGATACGAAGCTTCCTCAGTCAGCTGAAACTCGGTGCGGCCCCGCAACGGTCGGCCCCGTGCGTGTCGCGAATGCCGCATAGAACATTCTAGCATAGGCTTAAGCGCAGTCTAGTTAAATCATTGTGGAATCCTCACTAGTTACCCCGCCATACCGGTAGTCGAGACCCGGAAACCAATCGCATAAACCGCGTGCCACCCAGCGCATGGTGCACACCCAACATATATATTCCGCTTTTGTTTAGCGGCAGGCCATTCTCGCCTATCGTCTCGGATTACTCTGTGCCCAATTTGGCCCCACATGCCTCAGTGGTCAGGAAAGTGGCTAGAACTTGTGAAAGGAACCGCAGAACGCTCTTCCCCCTCGTCTCCGTTCTTCGTTCCTACGCTAAACCTCCCACTCGCTTATTTTATTTTCCGGTGCAGCTGATAAGCCGCCCATGGCGCAATATACAGTTATTATCCAGCCTGGGCCTTTTTAGATTAGTAACCTACAGGACCAAATGCAGCTCATAGCGGTGGTTGTACCGCATCGATCACCCTTGGTAGCTCCTGGCTATCTTGGCCTCTTGCGCTAATCCTTCCGCTTTTGTCATTCCCACTTATCGCCTCGGCCTGCATCGAAACTTCCATTTCCGTTTGTTCGGGTCTCCTCAGACCCCTGTTATGTCCCGTGCTTGTGCTGGGGGCTTTTCTGCATTCTGGGGCACATGGGTTGAAGTTATTTGATCCAACATAGCTGGTTCATCTGTATGCTAGTCAACGAATGCAACGATGGAAGCTCGGTCAAATCGATTCGCAGAGGTGGCGCCTCAATGCTGTGAATTTCGCATATGGAGAGGTTTTCAGAGCAAGATTTTTGATCGCAAGAGAAACCCCTCGTTTTGTATCTATCCAACAGATCCATTCTTGGCGAATATAGGTGGAATTGGGCTTTAAGGAATGATTCCGAGTGTAGAACAGTTTTCTTGCTATCATAGATTGATGTTGCTCCTAAGCTCTCTAGGTTGCTTTACTACAACCGGGGCTACAGAGTAGATACATCGACTACGTGTCGTAAAGTAGGCCCCCAGGGTTAGATGTATTTCAGAAGCTGCTTTGGGAAATTCCCTTTCCGTGGGAACTACTGACAGTCCGCCATCTGAGCCGGATCAACAGGGTTCTCGAAGGTCGAGCGGGAGTAACCGACCATACGCGCACCTGCCAAATCTTTGGCCTCATCCAGTGAGATATACGATTCTAGTCCCTAGGGGCCAACTCTTGTTGGTAAGTTGGAATGGAACAAGGAAGTGGTATGCTCATCGGTGAGGTGGACACGCAGCTCTGGATGATGTACCCCGAGTACCAATTAGCGGAGAAATCATCCAAGTAACATGATTAGCGACGCAAATTTTCACCAACCGGACTGCCTACCATAGCTGGAGTCCAGCGTTTAAAATAACCTAGAACCAAGTACACGGCCAACAGGCGAGGAGGTAGATGTCCTAGCAACCGTAGTGTAATACTGTACTATACCTACAGCAAACGTTTCTGTTACGAGCTCCACCGTGGCTACAGTGTCACAGACACGTGAGGATTTTTGGCCTCTGCTCAACCTTCCCAGACAGTCCTCCTACAGGGACCCGAATACCTATAATACGACACAATATAATACTATCAGCGCCCGATCGAGTAATTTGTCCTTTGCGCCCTTGATGTCAGAGAAAGCTTCCTAGAGGGAATGCACCATGTTGTAGCCTCATAGCGCTCCCACGGCTCGGCATAAGATCTAAGCTAGCTACCGGTAGCCCACCTGCCGTATCTAAACACACCAAGTAACCCACACATATCCCTAAGTGACCACAAAGTACCA
>Ga0307507_10012686_pt1 | contig 10369 bp, 9 predicted proteins | sample 7_EM_MG_FD_207223 | JGI IMG/M metagenome (GOLD analysis project Ga0307507, IMG submission 207223) | Populus trichocarpa ectomycorrhiza microbial communities from riparian zone in the Pacific Northwest, United States - 7_EM | ecosystem: Host-associated > Plants > Roots > Unclassified | place... | reverse complement strand
GGATCCATTTTTTTTATAAAAAATGATGGATATAAGAATAAAAAAAAATCTTAAGTGTAGATATTTATATATTTTCTGTGGATCATTGATTTTATTTTATATTTCTTCTTGTGTATGTCTTTTTTTTAAAAAAAAACATAAAAAATAATAAAATATCACAATTACTTATATATATATCATGTAGTTTCACTGAATTGCTAGGAATAGATAAAGAATTTTTACTTTGGCTGAGAATGCATAAAGGCTGACTTGTTGGCCAAGGGCTCCACGAACAATCGTCGTTTTTTGATGGGCATGGTTACCTGTTACAAGGCAAGTTCATTATACCGCAAAGACAAATTAAAATGACATGGGAAGTGAAGGGAACAGAAGCCAACATTACTTGGAACTGATGGAGCTTGTCGGTTGCAATCACTCACTCAACAAGGGCTCGAATTTGATACCGTTTTCAGGCATGCTGCACATGAACTGAAATGAAAGCAAAAGACTGATAACCCCATAAAAGCAAGAGAACAGACAACCCAATGGCCCAATGAACTAAATAAAAGACGAAGAAACAAAGACTTCAAGCAATTTAACAAGCTATATAGATTGAACTTTGAAGTAAAATCAATTAGAAATACAAGGAGGCCTAGCCCTCGCTGTCCATTCATTTCTAGCCTTGTAATCTCTTTTTAAAAGACATTCTCAAACCACCAAGCAAAGCGGTCCAATTGTATGACCATATCATACAACAAATACAAGACATTATTTCACTCAAGTTACAAATCTGCGCCTCCAGCTCCTCAAAGATAGATCTCTGTGGGAATATGCATGGAAACTTAATAAAACGATGTGGGGGGTTTGCTCATTCTGTGCAAGTGCGGACTGGTGAGGAAACGGTATGCTTTCTTCAGATAGTATCAATTTCTCTGAGAAAACTGGACTTTTCTGCAGTAAAGAGATATGCTAGCATCTTCTTTTGCCTCAAGGGTATTAGACAGTGCTAACATCCACTCGACTTTTATGTAGCTGAAAGGCTGGAGTAATCCAGCTCCCACAACTGCATTGGATACCTGACCAATTGAAGTAACCCAAACGAGCTTCGCAATGAGCACAGGACAACTTTCCCTCCAATGCACCTTCCTCAACTGGATAACAAGGAAGAGCTATTATATTAAGTGGGTATCGTTTCCAGCAAGTATGCACAAATTATAATTCCAAAAACCCATGAACCAATTAAAAAGACATGCCCAGGGTAAGGCATAAACCAAGGATAAGGATCAATTGAGTTCTAGATGACGATGATGATCTGGAAAAGTCAAGTAGGATTTGGGAAAAACATGGATAATTGAAAAGCACTTATTTGGATCCTCTTTAGATAAAAACGGGATGCCAACAAATGCAATGCACCTATTTTTTATTATAACAGGTATAAATTACGCATAATTCTCATGATAAATATTTCAAGATGCTTTCAAAAGTATTGTGTTATTTCCCCTAGATCATTCTCTCCTGTAAGATACAAAATAGCACCTCTATTATTGAAATATCAAAAGTGTTGATTCATTATGCCCTTGGCACATGGAACCGAGTTGTTTGCGTGGTTCATAATTTTCCCCAACTTCTATCAGTTAATGGTTTCCATTAGAAATCTCTACGCACTGAATACAAGGATGCCCTTTTCCAAAAGAGTGCATCACAATAGCTGCATAGGCCAATACATCTTCAAGACATAGCCACGTGGCTTTCATAAATGGATAATACTAAACCCAGAAATTATCTCAACTGATGATGAGAAGTACTTCTACAGCTAAGCAACACAATATGAGCATGGAGGTTGACCATTTGGTGGAAAAAACAAGTCAAGGATTTGAGAAATCTCTAGCAACTAGTGAGCCATTATAGCTAACTCAAAGTAAACCAATGAAGTTGCAATTAGTTATGTGTTTTCTTCTTTATGAATAAACTTAAAAATGTCCAATGGCATTGGAATTTCTACAAAATGAGATTGCACATACCTCCTGTCATCCACTTCAGAGGCTCAACAAAAAGAGATGAACACTCAGACTCATCGGACTTGTTAAAGGGGTTGCCACTTTTCTGCTTGCCCCATGCAAAAGATGTCTCGCCCTCTCCTGGAACATGATCCACAACATTCTCCTGCAGTGCAACTACTCGACGGCATTTCTTGCAGCGGTATGCAGGAATAGCCTTTTTCCCTTCATTTGGAGATGCTTCTTCCTCAGAGGAAATTTGTGTAGGTACACCAGGATCTGCCCCAAATTTAGAACTGTCTATCTTCTCTCCACGGTTGTAAAACTCACCTGGAAGCATGGGGAAATTAATCCTTCACAAAAAAATTTTAAAACAATCACAGATTCAACATATCTAATCATTCTGTTTGTAACAGGAAAGAATATGTTTCCAACAGACATGAAAGATAGATCTATAATAATGTTGAAATTTAAGGATGAAAATTTAATTGGATAAGTAGGAAAAGCATCAAATGCTCAATGCATGACCCCTTATGCTATGCCAACTCTTATATGCAGATTCACATTTTGGGAGCAACCGCTTCATACAAATGCTCAAGGTTAAGGACGTACTAATGTCATGCCTCCAAAATTATGTTTATGCATAGCCCTATTTGATGACCTGCTTTATCATACAAAAAAATAATTTACAAGAACAGCAAGTGAGGATCAATATACTAAGAACATGTACCCAATACTTTCAGGCGAAACCGCTTGTATATGGGACTAGCATGATCAACCTTGAACCCCATTTCCTCAAACATTTTCAACTGCAATGGGGGAAAAAGAATTAAGATCTATGACGATCACATTAGAAACTAATGTCTCAGAGTCACCATTAATGCATCCCAACAATCATATAGGTTTTTGAGGACCCTTGCATACCTGTTCTAAAAAGCCATCATTGGGACAAACAGACTCACAGCTTCGCCTTAGGGATTCAAGAGCATCTGCAGGGACACATTGTGAAAAGATGAACAAGGAAAAGGATGAAATATTAAATAACTCAAAATTCAAAGAAACAACAACACGTATTTTTATGGTTGTCGGACAAAAGAGCCACCAGATTTTCAGAAAGTAAACAATGAAGGCCATCAGCATTAACCAATCAGCAGACCCAAAATACTCCGAATAAAAAGTGGATGTGTTCAAACCTTCAAGAGACAACTGTTCAGTTTTCATCAAGTACGCTGTAATGATAGCTGCACTGCAAAGAAAAAAAAACGAAAGAAGGGACCAAACCATTAGGGCTTGACAATTCAGGGCAGGTCTTCTGAGCAATTTCCCAACACTCATCAATTGGGTCAGAAGATAACCTAAAACACTTCTTTTCTATTTTGATCCACTTCAGGATGATAAACCAATCAACTGAAAAATATCAAAACAGACTTCATGACCGTTTAAAATTAACCGAGAAAAAAGTCACAAATTTGCACATCAAATTCCAAGCAAGTAGACATGCAAAAATAAGGTAATGTTATTTACCCCCAAACTATCCATTTCCATTCCGAACAAGTTTTCCAGATAATACCAACCATTGATGAAGCAGACTTCACCGATGGATCCAAAATACAGTTCATACTATATGCAAGAATCAGAGTAATGTTTTTCATCCCAAAATATCCATTTCCATCTCGAACAAGTTTCGTGAATAATACCCAACCATTGATGAAATGGACTCCTCTGGTGTGTCCCAAACACAGTTCATACTATTCCAGAAAATCATTCGGGAGAAGTAGCATTGCATTTCAATATTAACTTAATCCAAACTTAAGGGCAATATTAATTAATTTAAATAAAAAAAATACAGAAAATCATCATCATTATCATGAAAAATGACAACAATTTATCATATACCTTCTCGAAACGCCAGCAAAACAATGCACCAAAACAGCTCCTTCTTTTCTACTCTTCTCAATAAAATCCAAACAAACATCCAAATAATCCAACAAATCCTCACTCTCCATATCCCTAATCGGCACCGCCATTCTCACCAGTTTCAAATCCTTCCCTGCATACTCTAACCCATACAAAACCTTATTCGCCGCCAAACAACTCCTCCACTCATCCTCACCGTCACCCACGCACACTTTCTTTATCTCCTTCGCCGGGATTACCACACCGCTTCTCCATTCCGTAAAGAACGATATAGACACGGAACTTAAGACAGATAAAATATGCGTTATTTCCGAACTTCCGTTTTGCAGAACCTCAGCCGCGTCGCTTATGTTTCCGATGAAAAGATTCTCGCGTACAAGATACGGCATCACAAAAAAAAATCCAAGCTTATTTTCTCCTGCAAAAAACTAAGGAATTCTATGCAAAGGAGAAATAAATAAACAAAGAATTATGATAAAAATGATAACTTTTTGTATTAATTAGAAATTAGTAATCAGAGAGGATTTTGAGATGACCTGAGAAGGAATATTCCGGAGAAGGATTGAATCTTCTTTTTCGTGCTGATTTTTATCCTCGGCTACGGCTGCTGCGAGATTTGAGACTGTGGCAGGAATTTATAGGAGGTGGGTTAGCACGTGCGAATAACTGATTTGGTACGTGCGAGTGAATGTGGGGCTTTTCGACCTGGCAGGAGATGGAAGGGGTGGTCTTTTTTTCGTGTAAAGCATCCCGCCATGCACTTTCGGTTGAGGGGAAATGACGTGGAAATATCAGGACAGGTGGTGGAGATTGATTGGGGTTCGAGTCTTGTGTGTACCACGTCAGATATTTTCTTTTCTTTTCTTTTCTTTTTGGGGTCTTTGCTCTTATATTTATAAGACCTAACCCATGGTCGACATGATCCAAGAACAAGGAAGCTGATAGAGTGAATTGTATCGAGTTAATTTAAATTTTTTAGAAAATAAATAAATTTAAAAAAATATTATTTTTTAAAAAATATTAAAAGTTTTTATTAATTTCAATTTTTATCCAATTTTGAGTCATCACAGCAAGCCGTCAAATCAAATTGTTCTTGTAACTAAGCTTTTAGAAGCTGCTGAAGACTATTTTATGCAGATCAAGGGCTAGAAACCGAAGTAGAACAATCCTTTGGCTAGGAATAAGATGAGCTCGCACTAAACATTTCGATTACACATCTTAATGTATTTTTGAGTCTCGAGAAATCATAACACAATGTCATGCGTCATCTATATATACACAAAAATTAATGAAGTTTTTTTATTACTTCATTAATATTCATAATTATTATTTTGAGATTAAAATTTAAACTCAATTAGGAAATGAGGAAGTGAAGTTTCTAGCGAATGTAATGCCTGTGTTCAATCATTAAAAAAAATAAAAGAAAGAAAATAAAAGAAATAGAGAAAGGATTGCCTTGATTTTTTCACATTAACATGAGAAAACGACGTGTCTTTAGTAGTTGAGTGAGAGAAAAAGCTGTCCGTGTACAGGCAAAGCGACATGATCATGTGTCGTCATGTCGTACAAAGAAAGTTGCATCCCATTATATGAACCGTTAAAAGAGGACATCAAACAATCGAATCTATCATGACGACCGAATAACAACAAGCCACGTGCCAAATTATGCCACTCATGATTAAAGCCACCATTTAGACTTTCCATGGCTCCTGGGTCATCTCCAAAAGATGCGCCGAATGTAAATCCAAAAATAAAATAAAAAATATTAATTTAGCTTTTCAATACTTGTTTTAGATATATTTTTAAAAAATTTTAAATAAAATTTTAAAATACAATTTTTTTAGAAATATTATTCTTATATATCTGGTAAAAATATCAAAACCTTACAAAACACTATTCATCACAATAATTTTTTCATTATTTTTTCCTTTTATTTTTTTTAATTTATGATTTTTTTGTTTTTTTATAAGATTATTCTGATTTCATCATTTATTTTATGAGTTTTTTAGATTAATTTGAATTATTTTTTTATTTTTTAAAATTAATTTTTTTATTTTTATTCTTTAATATTATATTAATTGATATTCGCTCGAGTTTTTTTAAACTTGTTAAATCATTCATCATATTAGATTATTTAAATAATTTTGTATCATGTATATTAAAATATAATAAAATTTTTTAAATGACCTTTTATCATTGTAATGCACATGAAAAATAATAATAATTACACTATTTAAAAATATATATTATTAATTTGGCTCTTATAAAAAGAATCTCTCCCCGCAGATTCTCATAAGGTGACAATCTATGCATCATCATTGTCCAACTTGTCACCATTTCAATTCTCAATCTTGAGATAACATGGGATGATGTAGATGCGCTCATGATTGATGTGCACCATTGTGACATGACACACCATCATGGCCCTCCTCCATCTCCCTTCAATTATAGGCACAATTGATATAGGAATTTCAAAACCTAAGAGTCTAATCTCGGATTTAATTTTAGTTAAATCAAATAACTTGATCAATTTTGTCAAACACCATTATTAATCATGTCAAACTCAATTATATCAACAACTAAGAATAAACAAAACACTATTATTTTAATAAAAATAATTAGTTTAAGTTTGTATTAACCCAAATCCTGAATTTCTTTTTAAAACTACGGTTAAAATTTAAAAAGATAAACAGAAAAAAAAATATAATATATTATTCTTTTGATACAAAAAAATAAATATTTATTAGATGGATGGCCCGCGTTACATCATAGACGAGATTAAATTTTTTTCCTAACAAAAAAAAAATGTTCAAGTGACGTCAATGTTTTTAAATAAACAAGAAAAATATACTGAGTTCAATAAAATCAGTTAATTTAATAATATGATTAAAAAAAATTGACAATAAATAAAACAATTTTTTTTTGCAATAATTAACTATAAAAAATAGCTACCAATATTAGAAAGAAAAGTCTGTTGAAAACTCAACGTCGCTTCGTTATGGACTCTACCCCCATCATAAAAAAACAGCTCACTAAGAAAACAATTAAATAGTTTTTTTTTTATTTTTAAAAGCAGTTTAGTTATTTTATGATGCTTTAAAAAGATAAAAAGACCAAAGCCTGATTAATTTAATAATAACTAATAAACATAATAAAAAAACTAAATTACCCCAATAAACAATCAAATCATTTTGTTTAAGAAAAAACAAATGGATTATTCCGCTAGTACAATGAAACCCAGATACGTATCCTTCTTTTTCTAATTGCTACACAACAAAGAGGTGAACTTGTGAGCTGACACAACCAACAATGAACATTGCCTTCTTCCTCGCTCATATATGGCCTCATCTCTATCAAGATTACAGTAACTTCACAAATGGAGCTCATGGAAAGAAAATACGAGACTTTCCAAAATGTTGATGAACTCAAACCCAAAACCTTAAGATGAATGAGTAACCCGTGCAAGAACTTAGTAAAATATATTGATCTCCCATTTTAGTTATTTTCACATGGTCCAAGATTTGCGTATAAATCAAGAAGTATCTACCAGATGATACTCGGGACATGCCCGTTGCGAAACAGGGATGGGCTGTGAATTTAACAAGGGAAAGAAGGTCGAAGATAGGGGCTAGGGTTCCTCTTTTCTCTACAAAACTTATGCACAATAACAATCAACATATTACGAAACCGCATACAACCTTGTACTAAAACTCATATAGCTCACAATATACACTGGCAAATTAATAACCCTCTCACAACCAACATCACGCTGATTCTCCTCACCAAATCTACGAGATTCATCCATGATTAGCGATCCAGGCGTATACCATAATGTCATGTGAGAATGACCATATATGCAAGAATGGCATGCAAGGAGAAAACTCGAGGGCTGGATTGGTAACAGGAAGTGTAATGGTCACGAATGCTTTATCAACTTCCTTACTCTACTTCATCTATGGTATAAACAGGTAATTGCCATGACTTGGTATTCTTCTTTGGATCGTCGGTGAGGCTAAGATCATTATCAACTTCCTTGAATGTTTTAATGAAGGTTTTGGCACCCATCAGAATAAGCCTTTCAATCATAAATAATTGATAGTTGTTCTCAATCACGGGATCCAGGATTCCGCTGTAGTTAGATGAATATGCCAATTTGTATCTGCAAAATATGAGCCACCAAAGTTCAACGTCAACTTCACCATCATATAAAAATTACAACGAAATTCTATTTAGCATTTTTTTTTAAAGAAACAAAAGTCTCTTCCAATTGCTGAAATGGTGGCAGAGATTTTCTACAAGATCAAAGATATCTCTTAAAAGGCATGAAGAGAGAGGCGTCAATTACAGAGAAAAGTAAGTAATGACTACAAAAAAACTCACTGCAGCCATGCATCAGAACCATGTTCAACAATCAGATACAACCAACTTAATCAATGAGAAAATAGAAATGCCATACCAAGCATCCACACCAGTTGAGTTAATCATGCAAGATATTACTTCTGGATGATTTTTTTTCCATGATAAATTAGCAAGTTGCAATTAAGTAGTACTTGGAGAAACACAAAAATTAACAAAAGGATACAGAATCGTGAATTTATTTCTCCGTGCATCAATGCTCATCTCTAATTTATTTCTTTTTGAGAGTTTTCAGAACTGTACGTATAATCTGTCATGGCCAAATCATTTGTGCTACTTCACAGCTAAGAATTAGAGACTATAATTTTCATTTTTTTAAGTTTGAGAAGGTTTACCTGACAGCGAGAGGTGAAAAGAATCCTGGTGTCTTCTCATTTGAAGCAATAAAAAGAGTTCGTCCAGGTGGAACCCATTTTTCAATCCTGTGGAGTATAAACTCTGGACGTGTATCCCTGTCAAGATGAGGATGTAGGGTCCTATAAACACCAAACCTGTCCTTCCTGGTTTTTATTTTATCGCCTCGACGAACATGCATGGAATCATAATCACCAAGAAGTGCTATAACCTGTGCACATGAGATCAATTGCAGGTTAATCAAAACCTGTTTTAAAAGAAACACAAGCAGACAAATGGTGTAAAACAAGCAAAGAGAAATTAGCAATATCAATTATTACAGACCTTATCCGCAGCATCCCTTAAACTTTGTGATGCCATTGTAGGAAGAAAGGAATATGGCAACATTATAGCACCGCGGTTGTTTCGGTCCTTGCATTCCATGAACCTGAATGGCTATCATGATTAGGGCCTAGAAAGAAATATGCAAGATTCATGAATCTTGGAGACAAGTTATGTTATGACAAACAGCTACACTGAAAATAATAAGTGAAAACTTTTCTTTTTCTTTTTCCATAACTATAGCAGTCACGAATCTTTTCCTTTTCCTTTTTCATTTCCCCTCCAAATAGAGTAGTCCGCTTTCTATCCAACATTGGCTTATTAAAACGGTTCAAGTCACTAAACCACTTGAAGAAAAACCAATCTTTTCATCACAGCCAGGCATTTTAGTCTGTTTCAGAACTTAAGAAAAAATGTCAACAAATTTTGTGCTTCAAGAACTATATTCATATTAATTGTGAAATTTCAAAAGCAATGCAGGAGAACTATCATTATTTACTCTACTCTTAAACTATTATCCAAACAAAAATACCAATTTTTCTTCCCACAATCACCACTACCCAATTTTCAAACAGCTCCTTTTCTTTTGAGACATTCAAAGAGAAAAAAACATGAGAAAGCCAAAAGTATAGCTGCATTCAATACCATGAAAGAGGGCTTGCTGTTCGATTAATGAGCAAGAGGTTCGAGTAGTGACTATTCTCTTTGACATCAACCCGACTTATTCCTTCCACATGGGCCACTCCTCTAGCTCCCAACCTCATACTCGTCGATAGTACCCGAAACCAATCTTTTGAGTTGTCTAAGATTACAGGTACAGTTTCTGATATGAGATCCATATCATACAAAGTGTCCATGGCACAAGAGCTTTCAGCCCACCTGCCAAATAGAAGGAAGGAAGTTCAGACTTCAGATCATAGAACTTTTTTAAATGTATTCATTGATAAAAATGGAGGCAACCTGTTAATTCAATTAAATATTTCTTCTCATAAGAATTGAAAAGCAAGCATAATAAAGAAAAGGTTATTGCACCCCGTACAAGATGTTGGATTTAACACACTAGACGCAACAGTTTAGCTCTGGCAATAACAACAGTCCACATAATAGAAGTTCAATAAACTTGCCTTTCCTCTGGATTCAACTTGCCAGACTGATGAAGGATCCCCTTCTTATTGTGTATTGGATTGATACACATCCTTGAAGGCATCACAAAAGTTCTGCAACAAGATAATACGGCAATATAAGAAACATGAAAAAACAGACAATATCAACTCTGCAGCATCTAACCATACTAACCTTTACAGGTAAAAAATCCACAAAAAATATAGTTTCAATAAATCATAATTATTGGCTCATTTAATCACCACACACATTGAATCAATCCT
>Ga0307507_10012685_pt1 | contig 10369 bp, 5 predicted proteins | sample 7_EM_MG_FD_207223 | JGI IMG/M metagenome (GOLD analysis project Ga0307507, IMG submission 207223) | Populus trichocarpa ectomycorrhiza microbial communities from riparian zone in the Pacific Northwest, United States - 7_EM | ecosystem: Host-associated > Plants > Roots > Unclassified | place... | reverse complement strand
AAGCTTGCGTAGAGATTAAGCAATATCAAAAGCTTTAAATATCTGAGCACGGCTATCGAATTTAGTTAATCTAATTGGCTAGCACTTATCGATAAGCTACGGACCCAAATCGACGGGTTAAGGGATAGGTTGTACTTAGAGTAGTAAGGGACCAAATTGTAATAATAGACAAGTAGAAACACTTAAAAGTATATATTAATATAATTTATAAACCTAATGTGATAATAGGGCTTGATAAATATTAAGGTCTTGCAACGTGTTATGAAGAGGCTCCAGTTAACTTAAGCAGCCGTACCACCGCCTCATGCCCTCCTAAAGCTGCCCAGTGCAGCGCCGTCTTTCCATCATTATTCTTCGCACCGACGTCCGCGCCGCGGTCGAGCAGCAGCCGCACCACCGCCTCGTGCCCTCTTGAAGCTGCCGAACACAGCGCTGTCCCTCCATCAACCTCCGCGTTGACGTCTGCGCCGTGATCGAGCAGCAGCCGCACCACCGCCTCGTGCCCTTCTGAAGCTGCCAAGCGCAGCGCCGTCCATCCATAGTCCGTGTTGACGTCTGCGCCGTGGTCGAGCAGCAGCCGCACTACCGCCCCGTTGCCCCCCCAAGCCACCCAGTACAGCGCTGTCCTTCCACGATTATCTTTCGCGTTGACGTCCGCGCCACGGTCGAGCAGTAGCTGCACCACTGCCTTGCGCTCTTTTGAAGCTGGGCAGTACGAAACCGCCGAGCACAGCGCCGTTTCTCTATACCCATCCCCCGCGTTAATGTCCGCGCCGCGGTCGAGCAGCAGCCGCACAACCGCCTCGTGCCCTCCTGAAGCTGCCGAGTGCAGTGCAGTCTGTCCACCACCATTCCTCGCGTTGACGTCCGCGCCGCAGTCGAGCAGTAGCCGCACTACCGCCTCGTGCCCTTCTAAAGCTGCCAAGTGCAGCACCGTCATTCTATTATCATTCTCCGCGTTGATGTCCGCGCCGCAGTCGAGCAGCAGCAGCACTACTGCCTTGTGTCCTTCTGAAGCCGCCGCGTGCAGCGCCGTCCCTTTGTACCCATCCCCCGCGTTAACGTCCACGCCGCAGTCGAGCAGCAGCTGCACCACTGCCTTGTGCCCTTTTGAAGCCGCCGAGTGCACTGCCGTCCCTGTATACCTATCCCCCGCGTTAACGTCCACGCCGCAGTCGAGCAGCAGCTGCACCACTGCCTTGTGCCCTTCTGAAGCCGCCGAGTGCAGCGCCGTCCCTCTATACCAATCCTCCGCGTTAACGTCCGCACCGCGGTCGAGCAGCAGCCGCACAACGGCCTCGTGTCCTCCTGAAGCTGCCTTGTGCAACGCCACCCATCCATTGTTCTTCGCGTTGACGTCCGCACCGTGGTCGAGCAGCAGCCGCACTACCGCCTCATACCCTCCCGAAGCTGCTAAACCTAGTGGCCTCTGGCCATTTGCTTCCTTGTTTGCGAACTTGCGGAACCTAGGTATCCAAGTCTTCATACTCAGCAGCGCTTGAACCCATGGAGCAATTCCGAACTGACAAGCTATATGCAGCAACGGCAAAGCAGGTTCACTCCACATTCGTTCAATTTTCAGGTAGGTTTCCCACCAATTCTTCCGTAGACTGGACTCCTTTTGGAAGAAGGACTTCGAGGGGTCAAAGAGCTCCGCGGCGAGTGTAGAAGAGCACCTTGCGTGCTCTGGCCAGTGAAGCGCTGCGTACTTCAATAGCGGGGATTTCCGCGCCCAGGACTCATTATCAACGCCTAGAAGCGCATGTTGCGTAATGCTATGCTCAATGCAATCGATACAAGTCCGTGCTAGTTCTAGGTGCGCTTCCTCTGGTTTTATGCGATATTCTTCTAGGACTAGATTGCTATCGGTCTCCTCTCGCAGCAGATAGTCCCTAGTCGACTGATGGACAAGACTAACTTCGTGCCCCTGTACCTTGAGGAAAGGCCCGCACAAAGCAATATGGTCTCGAACGGCATGCTCCGCAGTAATTAGAGCAGAGGATTGGGTGCCGATAGCAGCTGCTAGCTCTTCCAGTGTTAGAGGACGAACGGCCATTGTAACCCAATGCAAGATTAGAGAACTAGTACGTCTGCGGTTGGGGTCAATCTGGAGCAACATTCGGCTGTACATTGCAGGCAGTCCGCTTGGAAGAGCCCGTAGGGCCTCTAGCACTTCGCTACATGTCCTCTTTTGGGAGAGCTCGTTCATTACAAAGCCAACCCATAAAAAGGTTCCTTCAGAACGCTCTAGAAGGGCTTTCTGAACAGTCGCGCGTAACTCCTTAAAGCCTTCTATTCGTAGTAGTTCTTGGACTCTAATAGAGATGAATCGTTCAATGTCGTTGGCGATCAGGCCGTCGTTTTCAGGATCGAGCTTAACTCGTGCACAGCTGTGTAGACTAGGGATATCTCGGCTGACGATCACCAGCTTGAATGCTTTATCAGTCGATTGTGGGGTCTCTGGAGAAAATAAATCGATAATCTTTGGTACTAGTAGTCTTACTGTATCTTGATCGCATTCGTCAAGACCGTCGAGCACGCAGAAGGCTGTACCAAGGTCGGGATCTTGGATAAGCTTTCTAAAAATAATCCAGAGGGTCTCGGGAGATGACAATGTCAGTTGGGCCTTTTCCTGAGTCTCGAAGTACGGTAAAACGTGCTTAGCCAACTTTCGACGCTTCGTCGTGATCTGGTGCACTAGTCCCCTAAGGACAGCGACTGCGGTGTTGCGTTTCTCGTCTTGATGGCTGCAGAAGTAGAACAGTAGCTCTGCGTCCTTTGCCTCCTTCGAGATTCTTTCTAGCTCTTCGGTAAGGAAGATGGAGAGCATTGTCTTCCCCTTGCCAGGGCCGCCGGATATCCAGAGGAGGTGCGTACCACCCTCCAGCCAGGATTGGTAGGTGGCATTGTCTAACCCATTCGCAGGTACTAGCGACCCTCTTCCCTTTTGTGCTTATGAGGTTCTCTCGGTCGGTTTCGTGGTCAGTGAGGAAGAGAGCGTTAAGACAGGCGTTAACTTCTTTCTCGAACGTTCCTATCGGAGCAGACCTGTTAGTAGCCGCCAATGCCGAGCGGGAGATGGATTAAGGGGTTTAATAGACTAATTTTGGCGATCTTTAGCACCTGCAAAGTGTATAGACCCGAGATTTATGCCCGTAAAGGACTGCGCGCCGTCCCTTGCGGAGATGCCGCTGATGTTGAGTTGGCGGGGTAGCGAACCGCTTGACATGGCTTCAAGCAGTCTGATCCTTGGTGAGGTGTGGAGCATCTAGCTGCAACGCTTCTTCAAAGCCGCAGTTTCCCCGCATCTCTTCAAGTCGGCAGAGGAGGCATCGCGTTCCCTCGCGCAGTGGGCAGAGTGCTAGATCTTGCCCCAGCTCCTTATGCGGTCGCGCCAAGGCTGGCGGTGGCGCAGTGCAAAGCCACCGCCAAAAGCCATCGTCACGGCAGCCCTTGCGCATCGCCAGCACATCAAACAATATATCTTCGCTTTGTCCATTCGTTTTGCAACTGATGAATTTCTCGTATAAACATAATACATCTAAAACAACTTTCAATCCTGAAGATCAGTCCAGCGATGGCCGATGGTCTCGGTGTTGCCAGCTCTACCGTGGGCATCGCCGCTGCAGCTACTTAAGGTGTCCAGTTTCTTTTGTAGAGCATCGATAATATCAAGAATGCCCCCGACACGACTAGGAATATTAAAGTTGACCTTCGGACAATAGAGCCCGCTCTTCGTCATCTGAATACGACATTGCAAGGCGGCGACTTGAAAATCTTCCTTAATACCGAGACTAAGTCTCCCGTGGATAATTGCGATAGAGCATGCAAGGCGTTCCAAGCATCACTAGATTACTGGATGAGGCACTCTACGGGAGACAAGACCTTCTGGATGGATAGATGGAGGGTGGGCCCGTTTGGGCAGGAAAAGATTAAGACCCTCAAGGGACAGCTTAACGACTGTAAGAACACGCTCAGTGTAGCGTTGTCAACCGCCAGTGTGTACGTGTGTCCTCCTATAGAAAGAAAATACGCCCTAATTATATCAGTGCAGCCGGCTAACAGGTAGTAATAGTCTTACGATAACCCGCCAAGAGTTTCTTCTGAAAGATATAAGGGATATAATGTTGCAGCAGAATGAAGTCAGCCTTCAGCGACAGATTGACCAAGCGGTCAGTAAAGGAATGGGTATAGTGGGCGCTCTGCAGCGGCTCTCGGATGGTGGCAGCATTCAGCAAAGTGAAGAATCGGAACAGAGCAGACAGGAGTTATTCTATGAGATGCAGCAGCAGAAGACCTCAAACGATACCCTTCGGAAGATGTGTGAGGAGGCACTTTCAAGAACCGTCTACGAGCGCACGGGGCAGAAGATTAAGGGGGTCAAAGCAACCAACAACAGCGCGGCCCCGACTGGGACTTTCATCAGCTCAGGAGAAGACCCAAAGATCGACCAAGATATTTCGGATGTTACCGCTGATAATTGGAGCCTTGCACCTGTTGGTTATTTCAAGGGCATGGACTTCAAGGATTTGTGGCCAAAGGGCCCCGCCCAGTGATCTTTTTGGATTGGATTGGAGTGGATTTTGATACCCAAATCTACTTCAAAGCCATTTTGCGCCTCTTAAATCCAGGAGCTCTATGGAGCTCTGACGTAAATATATACCATAAATAGTAAGTCTTGGACGATCTTGGTGTTGAGGTAAAAAAGTAATTGGGGGTTATATTCACCAAAATTGCACCCTAGACCAACTTTAATTAGCTGGATATACTTTATCTATTTTATCTACTCCGGCCTTATCGCCGTCAACTATAATTGCGGCATGTTTCTCCTATAATCTACCAACTGAACGGTAATATTTACGGCCTTTTAATCGTATCTTATAAACGGTAGGACGAGACACGCTAATAGCCTTCGTAATAGCTAACACCTTTACTAGCTTTAATTCTAACCCTAATTCGATATATAATCCCAGGTGCGAGCCTTCCGCCTATTTCAGGTAATAAGTATTAGATTAAATGCGTTATATCGCACCTCTCATAAATTTTAGTGGGCCGGCTGTTAGTGGACTTAAGCGAGTAAACGATCTTTTGCAGGCGACTGTAAAGGGGGTTGAAGCTGGTCATGCAAATGGCTGTGGGACTTAGACTTATTAGATATTGAAGAGGCTGCCCCTCTGCCTATACCCGCACTGCCGCTTACGCTCTACACTTTACCTATGCCCGCGTGCCTCCTGCAGGCCTTTAGGCTAGACTCTAGCCCACTGCTCCTGCCGCACTACTAGTGCCCGCGTGCCTTTAGGCAGCACTCTAGCCCGCCACTCCTACTACACCGCTTAGACAAATCCCTATAACGGCAGTTATAGTGCGTATAAAAGGGTTTAGAAAATCTATTCTAAATAGAATAAGTCTCTACTTTTTAATAAGAAGAAAAAAGAAGAGAGAGAGAGTTATAAAAGAGGATATCCCTTAGCACGGTAATTTGCGTCCTACCGGTATCGATAAGGACTAGCCAATTAGAGGAGATGAATTTAGTGCCTGTGCTTAGGAATTCGAAGCTTTTATGCACGGACCACTTCATCGTAGGACGCTACCGTGCTAAGGGATATTTATAAATAAAAGGACATTTAAAGTGTAAGAGTACGTATATTGGATCCCGCCACAGTCGCGATAGATTCGCGAGTACTGCTGTCTTTTTGGCCGATGTGGCGACGTGAAGGCCGGACACGTTACATAAAGCTACGCACTTTAGTAAGTAATAATATAGACTTTAGTATTATTTAAAAGGCCTCTAATTTAACTTTTTTCAAATCCTTCTCTATCTTTTCTTCTATTTACCCTCTCGCTATACTGCTTCTTTTTAATACTATCTATATTGCATCTACTAATAGATATAAACTAAAGGAGTAGTAAAGTATAAACGCCTATCCTAGGCTTACTTTTCATAGAGGTGCCCTGTAGAGTGGGCCTGAGATAACGTTACAACCAGTCGACCCAACCTCGTGAACGTCAAAGCGGTGAAGACGCCCGGTTGGACGATCAAGTTCTGGGCAATTGCTTATGTTCTCTACCCCGTCCTTTGGCAGGGATTGTGCAGGTACAACTGACGAAATCACATATCGGCCCCCAAAACACCAATTTCGCCCCCAAAGGCTTACGCGCCACTTTCGATGTTTTGATATTGACTGCAGCGTTCTCAAATAATGCTTTGCTGCTAGTGGATCTGCTGCTGATGAGTTGCTGATTTATCAGCCTCTGCGGGCGGCGGCATGGTGAAATTTTGGAATATATAAGTGTCCTAAATCCGCTCAGACACACCGCCCTTGCCAGAGCTATCAGACTGAAAAACCCGAAGTGCTTTGGCTGCAGTCCCAAACATATTTCCTGCAATTTGAAAGGTTACTCCTTGAACTACTAAATTACGCCTGCATTCCTGCAAAGAACCACTATGGCAGCCGCAGCTCCAAACGCCATTCCAGCTACAGTTCCCGGAGCCGCACCCGCCACCAAGAAAGTCGTTAGAAAGGTGATCGTTAAAAAGGCTGCAGATGGCTCCCTGATCAGAGTCCCAGTTGCCTCCTCTGCTGCAGCTAAGGTTCCAGTTCCAGCGCAGACACAAGTTATCGAGAAGGATGGGAAGAAAGTCGTCGTGAAGAAAGTCGTCAAGGCCGCTACTCCTACTCCCAAGACTTCAACTGCAACGGCGCCAGCGGACAAGACCGCGCAAGTTCCAAAAGCTGCTGCCGGTGAGGAGAAAAAGCCAGCTACGGGCGTGCCAGCAGAGGCTGCGCCGAAAGGCCAGTCTGCACCCAAGCCAGCACCCTCTAAAGAGCCTCCTGCACCCCCGGTACCGACTAAGAAGCCTTCGTCTGCAGATACTAGAGAAATCGGTGCTGCCGTTACACCAACTTCCAAGCAGCCTGCAGTGGTGGCTAGTGCGAAAGCAGATCCATCAAAGAAACCTGCCTCCGATACCACTGCGCCAAAAGCAACCTCCCGCTCTATCGAGCCTGCTCCTACTCCCGCTAAAGCAAACAAGTCCAGATTCTCAGCCGCTGGCTTTCTCAACAACATCGAAAACGCCCAGAAAGTCGTCAAAGGCACCAAGGACCTCCTGAACATGTTCATTAGCGATGATAAGGATGATAAGAAGGACAGTAAGAAGGACGATAAGAAGGGCGACAAGAAAAATTCTGAACCTGCGCCTGCGCCTGCGAAGGCTGGTGACGCTTCAAAGAAGAATGCAGAAAAGGATACCACCAAACCAGCGAAGGAAGCGCCAGCTCCAGTTGCTAAGACTGCCCCTGCCGCAATGTCGCCAGCTCAACCGGCACCAGCTCCTGCTCCTGTCCTAGCAGCGTCCGCGCCTGCCACAGTCACGCGTGGGTTTGTCGAACCGGACACATATGGTCCCCCTATGCCGGTGGAACATACCTATGGTGGCATGGTCTACAATGAGCAGGCGTCGGCCATACCAGCTGGACAACGGGGCATAGGAGCTGAAGCTGCCGCTGCGGGTGCGGTGGGAAGTGCTGCAGCTGGAGTTATGGCATATGGGATCTCTGAGGATTGGGTAACAGCAGCCACCGAGGAAGGGATAGACGAGCAGGTCGAGGTAGTAGAAGAGGAAGTTGAGGTTGAAGTGGACGAGGACGGAAATGTGATAGAATACGAGACTGAGATCGTTTATGGAGATGAGGATGGGGATGGCATTGTGGCAGCGGAATACGAAGATGGCATTGCGGTAGTAGAGGGAGAAAAGGAGACAGAGTACGTGTGTCAAACCGTTGACGAGGATGGTAATATCATGGAGACGGAAGAAGAGGAGATTGTGGAGTATGTAAATGAAGAGGAAGTGAACGAGGCAGGAAATGACCAAGCAGATGATGAAGAGACTGAGGAAGTGTATGAGGAGGTTGCCGTAAGTGAGGATGGTGACGGAAGTGCAGATGTCGTTTATGAGGTTGTGGAAAGCCAGACGGAAGCAGGGCACGATGAAAAAGAAGAGCATGAAGATGACAATCAGGACGGAGAGGACGAGCAAGAAGATGATGAAAATGAGGGGGAAGTTCAATCGCAAGCAGACAAAGATGACGGAGATCGAGATGATGACAATAACTACGATGATGACGATGACTCTGACTGAATAGGGGTTTTGGAATGCCTCTGACAGATAGATATATCATAACCGTCTTATGTTTGTCTGCTAGAATTGATGTTAGTGAAACAGCAGAAACGTTTCTCACTTAGGTGAATAAAGCAATATTTTATGCTCTTTCGTTCATCAATGGAGCGCATTTACTGGTGGTATATCAGGCATGCAGCTCCTCCATCCACTCCAAGCCCCAACGGCAAAGCTTATCCAAACTGCACTATTACTTATTTGTCCCAGCCTACATGCAACTCCAGCACACAATCCCTAACAACTAGATTACAGGAATGTCGAACGGCAATTTGCCCCCACAACTGGGCAATCAATATACCACCAAATTGAAGTGCATGATACGATCTGACCAACACCATTATTGTACCGGAATAACCATTGGTATGATTATCAGATCCGCTGGCTTACAATTCACCACCGTAGTGCTGTAAAGTTGACCTATCGTCCAGTTCGCATTCTGCCAATAATCAGTCTTACAATTCATCGTAGCGTTTCCGCTACCAACTCCAAGGAGGTTGAGCCTGTCACCAAAAATGTCAATGTTCTGTGGTAATCCTGATTCCAAAGCGCCTTAGGCGGAAAACAAAATGGGAAACCTACACGGAGAGGTGCTCATCACACTCATCATGCCCCCGACTCGGCTCGCTCCATGTCTGGTTGACTGCAAAAGTGCCAGCCGGGTTCGAAAACGTAAAATTGGCGCTTGCGCCCTTGGCCACGCCTTCACCCGTGCGTGCATCGCACATATAGACGATATTGCCGTAGAAGAAGTTGTACAGCCATTCGCTCGAGCCACTGCAGTGCGTTGTGTATGGCACCGCTGAATTTGTCAGATTGAACTCAATGTGGCCATCCGCGACGGCAAGATGCGCGGGCGTTGAGTAGATGATTTGGGAGGAGTATCTTATGTCTTTGAGGGTGAAGACTGGTTTCCCCTCGGAGGGGTAGGAGGTTGAGGATGTGGTAAAGAGAAAGATGGGGAGTAGAAGGGCGAGTAGCTTCATATTGTGAGCTGTGGATTGAAGTTGTGATTTTAAGCTAACAGTGTCGGAAGTGATGTGCTTGAGGTAAGGTTTCTGAACCTTTATATTGGAGAAGCTAGTGATGATTCTTTTAGACTTTAAATTGAATGACCTACCCTTGAATTTATCCTGGATTTGTCTTACTGCCTCTTCTTATTACATCAGCGATTGCCACCTGCAATAGGGTACAGTATTTCAACTGTGGGGTGATGACTTCCTTTTTTGGAAATTGTCGTAGCAAACGTGCAGAGACTAACGTGTTCCACTACCAGTTACCCGCCCACCCCAAAAACCTACTAAAAATTCGGAAAAACTGCACCTTAGTATCTCGACAACGGCTTAATAATAAATTCTGAAATTTTATAATTAGCCTTTTATGCCTACGTTAAGACCCTTAATAAAGTTCTAGCGTAATAAGCCTGGCCGGTGTATATACCTAGCATAGAACTTTTGGAGCTCTTGCTGCACCCGGCCTAAAAAGACCAAACCAACCAAAAGAACCCTGAAAAACACCCTGATAATCCCCTGAGATGCATGCATTATAGGGGAGGCACAGGTGGAACGACGGTGGTACGTAGTTGCGCGCGACCGCCAGACCTATACCTAACAATGGCCCCCCACAATAACAACAAGGACGGGCGAATACCACACTAGAAAGCAGAAATACCCCAATTAAGAAGGCATCTGATAAAATACAAAGCCTTTTAGACGCGTCTAGTATCCGGAACTGTAGGGGAGTATCTGTTAGCCATTACAAACTAATGCAGCTAGTAGAATAGCTCCAGTCTAGCGAACCTCAGGCGCCCCTCTAGTAAACCCTTGATTAAATCCTCCAACGGCTAAATAAAATTGAAGATAAATAAAACCCCCCCCTATAGGCGAACCGCACCTAGGCCGCCGTAGCTGCGCTCCTATAGCATAGGGAACCTACCCCCCTAAAGATAACAACCGGGCATACAATTACAATACGACCAAATATAGAAAAGGCAGAGGAACTTAGGGGACAATTAGAAACAGAAGTTCTTACGGAGATTTGCAAGGAGGTTTACAACGCCGTTGCAGTCCAACACCTTAGGAGTGGAGACATTAGAGTTACCCTAAAGGACCAATAGGCAAAGGAACGGGCCGTAAGGGTAGGGGACAGGCTAGGAGAGCGTATTGGCATAAAAGTGCTTTGTGAAGATTA
>Ga0307507_10012684_pt1 | contig 10371 bp, 3 predicted proteins | sample 7_EM_MG_FD_207223 | JGI IMG/M metagenome (GOLD analysis project Ga0307507, IMG submission 207223) | Populus trichocarpa ectomycorrhiza microbial communities from riparian zone in the Pacific Northwest, United States - 7_EM | ecosystem: Host-associated > Plants > Roots > Unclassified | place... | reverse complement strand
CCCGCCGAGCGCTCACTCGATCTGCGCAGCCGACCTGCGCGCTACTTCGACGGCGCGCCGCGCATCCCCGGCGGCATGCTGTGCATGCTCGACCGCATCACCGCGTTCGAACCCGAGGGTGGTCGCAAAGGCCTCGGCTGGATGCGCGGCGAAAAAGACGTCGACCCGTCGGAGTGGTTCTTCAAGGCCCACTTCTTCCAGGACCCCGTGCAACCCGGCTCGCTGGGCATCGAGGCCTTCTGCCAGCTGCTGCAGTTCTTCATGATCGAGCGCGGCATGATGGCCGGTATCCCCGGCCCACGCTTCGAGCCCGTGGCCATTGGCCGCACGGTGTCGTGGAAGTACCGCGGCCAGGTGGTGCCGAGAAACCGTGTCATCACCACGGAAATCGAGATCACCGACGTCGGCACCGACGAACGCGGCCGCTACGTACTCGCCGACGCCGCGCTCTGGGTCGACGGAAAGTGCATCTACAACGCCAAGAACTTCGGCATGCGCATCGTCGCATCGTCGGAGACGCCGGATGGCGAGGAGTTGCTCGACCCCAGCCTCGACACCTGGCTCGACGATCACCGGCCGACGTGGACCCTGCCCGCTCTCCCGCTCATGTCCATGGTCGATCGGATGGCGGCCCGCGCCCAGGGAAGGGACAGCTTCTCCGACGTGCGCGTTCACCGCTGGCTCGTTTTCCCTGGTGGTCCCGTGCGTCTCCGCACGGACGTGCGCGAGGAAGGCGAGCGCCTCGCCATCACCTTGAGCGCATGGCGCGAGTCGAAGAATGCGGCCCTCTCGCGCTTCGAGCCCGTGGCCACCGGCTACGCCTCCCGCGCGCCACAAGGGGAAACCCTTCCCGAGCCGTGGCCGCCGCTCGACGACGGCGAGCTCATTGCATCACCCTACGACGCGGGCTCGCTCTTTCACGGCCCCGCGTTCCAGATGCTTCGTTCGCTCCGGCTCGGCCCGAACGGTGCGTCGGCCGTACTCGATGCTGCGGCCGATGCCGTTCCGCCGGGCACCCTTCGCCAAGGGCTGCTCGACGGGGTGACCCACGCCATTCCGCACGACGCGTTCTCGCGATGGTCCGCGGACATTCCCGATGACCAAGTGGCGTATCCCCACGCCATTCCGCATTTGCGATTCTACGGCCCTCTGCCCTCCCAGGGAGACGTCCGCATCGAAGTCCGATTCGCCGGCTTCGACGGCGATCCGCGACGGCCCATGGTGGATGCGCAAATCATCGCCGCCGGCCGCGTGCTCGCCGAGCTACGGCTCGTGGAAATCCTGCTGCCCAAAGGCCCCATCGGCATGGCGTCGCCCGAGGCGCGTCGCGCCTTCTTGCGCGACCGAATCTACGTCCCCGGCGTGGGCCTCGCGCAGCACGAAGCCGCGGACACCCGCCTCGAGCTCGCCGCGGTCCAACAGAGCGATTGGCTCCCCGGCAACGTCGCGCGCATTTACGGCACCCGTGCCGATGTCCCGCTCCTCGAACAAGTCGCCATCAAAGAGCATGTCGCCCGCCGCGCCGAAGTCCACCCGGCGGACATTCGCGTGGCCGACGATCTCGCATCCGCCGCGGCTACGATCCGTCCGCTGCGCAGCTACCCCGTTCAACTCACGCGGGCCGCGGATCACGCGCTCGTGTCCCCCGCCGGCGAGCCCATTCTCGACATGGCGCCGATCACGCAGTTCTGGCGCAATCACTTCGCCTGCGGCGCGTGGCCCGTGGAAGACCTCTTCTACGGCCTGGTCGAGCACTTCGTCGGCGACGTCGTCATCACCGATCCGCCCGCCTTCGAGGCCCTCCGCGGCCGCAGCGTCCTCTATTTGGCCAACCATCAAGTGGGCATCGAGTCTCTGATGTTCTCGGTGCTCATCCCCGCGCTCACCGGGAGCATCACCATCACCTTGGCCAAGGCCGAACACCGGACGTCGTGGCTTGGCAGCCTCATTCGCCACTGCTTCACGTACCCGGGCGTGGACGACCCCAACATGATGACGTTCTTCAACCGCGAAGACCAATCGGAGCTCATCGCGGTCGTGCAAAAGCTCGCCTCGGAGATGCGCACGAACGGCAAGAGCGCCATGATCCACGTCGAGGGAACGCGCTCGCTCTCCTGCCGGCAGCCCGTCGTTCGAATGAGCTCGACGGTCCTGGACATGGCCCTCGCGGTCGGTTGCCCCATCGTTCCGTTGCGTTTCGCCGGCGGACTCCCGGTGAGCGATCTGGAGGAACGCGAAGAATTCCCCGTGGGCTACGGCCGTCAGGACATCTGGGTGGGCCGCCCCATCGAGCCGGAGCAAATCGTGCGCCTCCCGCTCAAAGAGCGAAAACAGGCCATCATCGACGCCATCAATGGCCTCGGTCCCGCGTGCTCCGACGAACAGCCGAGCGCGCCGAATCCCGAATTGACGTCTGCCGTACAATCATGGATTCGCGCCACGGGCGTCCTGGCGAGTGACGCCGTACTCTTTTCCGTTCTGAACGCCTCCCGCGCCCCCCGGTCCACGTTGACCCTGCGCCTGCTCGAAGGCGTGAAAACGGGAAGGCTCCCATTGGGCAACAGCCCGGAGGAACAGTGGCTCGGCGCGCTAGCACTTCGACTTTTCGGCCCGAGGGGGCCTTCGGTCGAATCGACGTAATCGTCTCTTAATTCCGCATTGAGAAGGAGGTCCACAGATGGTGAACGGCACCGCCGACGAGGTGCATGCTGCAGGGAGTCCAGGCGCATACACTCGCGAACAGGTCATGCTCACGCTTTCGTTCATATCCTATTTGGGTATTTTCGAAATTCTGGATGACTCGAAAACCTCGGCACAGATCCTCAATCAAATCAATAAAGCTCTCGCGAAGACGCCACCCGTTGCGGGCAATTGGCAGGTCATCTGGGGTCCTGCGCGCTACGACGGGTTTTTGACGATCTTCGACGAAAATCTCATGTTCGTGGTCCAAGCGGTCCACGATCCATCGCAATATGCCGTGGTGATCCGCGGGACGAATCCCGTTTCGGTCACCAATTGGTTGCTCCAGGACTTTGCCGTCATCCGGCAGATGGCCTGGCCGTACAACGCGCATCCGCCGGGGCTCAAACCGAAGATTTCGCAAGGCACCGCGCGCGGGCTGCAGGCACTGCAGAACATGCGACCCGTACAGGGCATCCCCGGCGCCGGCTCGACGCTGTACCAGTTTCTGGCCAACGAAGTCCGTCGCAACCCGAGTCCGCGTCTCACCGTCGCCGTCACGGGCCACAGCCTCGGCGGCGCGCTCGCTCCGGCGGTCGCCCTCTGGCTCTCCGACACGCAGCATGCCTCGGACGAGGTGGCCACTCCTCCGTGGGATCCCAATCTCAAGTCCCGCATCGAGGTGTATCCATTTGCCGGGCCCTCGCCCGGAAATCGCGATTTTGCGAAATATTACGATTTGAAGTTGGGCCCGACCACGCGGCGGGTGTGGAATGATTTGGACGTCGTCCCGCATGGCTGGACCGAGGTCGCGCTGAAGAAGTTGCCCGAGCTCTACAGCCCCGAGATCGCACCCGATTGGCTCATCAACCTCGTGCTATGGAGCACGACCTTGCTCGCGTCGCGCGGGGATTACTTGCAGATTCTCAGTGAGACGGCGCCCCTTGGCGGTGGCAAACAGTGCACGTTCCTCAAGGACTACCTCGGGCAGATGATTTACCAGCACACGGCCGCCTACACCGAGCTCATGAAATTGCAGAGTGAGCTGGATGCCAACGTGCATTTCCGATTCGACCCCGAGCTTCGCGATGCGGTCATGCAAGTTGCCAAAGCCTTTCACTCCAAACAAGCGGCGAGCAACGGCGACCCGAAGCGCGCGAATGCCATGCCGGTGACGGTGCGGAAGGGGGAGGACGACGATGCGCTGGACGGCCTGTCACCGGCCGATATCGAGGTCAAGGCGGCCGAGCCGCGCGTGACCCCCATACCCAAGTCTCTCCATCCCATTTCCGGAGGACTCAAGCGAGCGTACCGCGTGTCCGCCAGCATCGCCATCCAGTTGGTCCCGCACTACGTGGCGCTCCATAGCCTGGTGAAGCGACGCTCGCTCTTTCGAGATCGTACCCGCCGTCGTACATCGGATTCTGACTTAGGAGCCTGGAGGTGAGCGCCATGTTGAAAGTATCGACTTCGAGCCAAATCGAGGTAGCAGAAGTCCCGGTCTACGACGTGGTGCAGCCGGAGCCCGCCGGAGCCGACGTGATCGTGGCTGGCAGCGTGCGTGCTCCCATCAAGCTGGTGTGGGATCTTTTTCGGCCGTTCGGGCCGGAAATCATGCGCTGGTGGCCCATCTACGATTGGGTGAAACTCGAGCCCCCGGGCCACGACGTCGTCGGGGCCGTGCGCCATTTCAAGTCGAACGGCCGCACGTACCGCGAGCGTCTCATCCTGCGCGACGATTCGAGGTACACCGAGCAGTACGAATTCGTCGATAGCGACGTTCCCATTCCCATCGAGCGGGTCATCACCACCATCCAAATGCACGCGGTCAGCGATTTGGAGACGGAGGTGCGCTGGTCGTCCGAGACCAAGGTGAATCCGCTCTTTCTCCCGGTGGTCAAGTTCACCCAGCGACAGGCGTATTACGGGGCCATCGAGTCGTTGGCCCGCTATTTCAATCCGGCGGTGGAGCTCCTCGATCTGCGCATCGTCGGTGCGTCGCTTCATCCGATTTGGGGCCTGGTGCCGCCGAACGCGTACGTCGAGGCGCGCGTGGGCGCGTCGCAGTCGCGCCGCACGCGCGTTCGCCCGCTGAACACGCGTCCCCGGTGGAACGAAAACCTGCAGTTCAACGTCGGCGCGCTGGATCGGAACATCGAGATTTCGATCTGGAGCGCGAGCCTGGGGCGCGACACCTTGCTGGGCACGGCGAAGGTGGAAATCCCCTCGGCCATCGGCACCGATTGGACGCAACTCACCGTCATCCTCCACGGCGCGGCGGCCGGGGAGCTGGTCATCGGCGTGCGCCGACGGCCCGAGTTTCAGGTGCTCCGCGAGACCATGTCCTTGGCGAAAACCCTGGGCAGCCGCCTGGGGAAGTTCGTTCCGCCGCTGGGGCAGCTCGGGTTCGAGATTGGCATGTTGGATACGGCGTTCGCGAACGTCGAATCCGTGGCGCAGCGCTATTTGACCCAGACGGTGGGCACGGCGCTGCACCTTCGCAATGGCTCTTCCGCCACGGATCTGGCCGGGACCTTGCTCTTGGACATCGGGCGGGCGGCGGCCGCCGTGCAGAACACCATCGAAGGTCTGTCGAGTCAGGCGATGGCCCTGGCGCAGCAGGTCATCGAGAGCATCAAGCAGGGCGACCAAGCCGTCTACCAGTATGACCGGTACAAGCGCCTGGCGCAGATCCCCGACGTGCCGCTGGAGAACCTCCCGCGCATGGTCAAAGGCCTCCCGCTGCAGGAGCTTTTGACCCCGAACCAATTAGGCGCCATGCTCCAGCGGGGCCTGGAGTACGCGTATTCGGAATTCAACTTGGTCGAGCGTTTCAAGACGGCGCTCTTGCAGCGCAAGGATCCGTACGAGTCCTTCCTGCATGGCTGGGTGAAGAAGCAGGATCCCGTCGTCGACTATTGGAAGGACGACGCGGAGTTCTGTCGCCAGCTCATTCAGGGCCTCCACCCTCTGGTCATCCGCACCGTGCGAAGCTTGGCGGAGATCCCGCCGGGGCTCTCGAACCTCAGCGCGCAGGGGAAATCCCTGGAGGAACTCATCAAAGAGCGGCGCCTGTTCATTCTCGACTATGCGCTGCTCGCGGAGCTCAAACTGTATCGCAATATGGTGTTCTACGCGCCCATCGTCTTGGTGTATCGAGAAACGCTCGCCAATGGCGACTCGCGGCTCAATTTGGTGGGGATCCAATTGACCCGCAATCAAGGGCTCAACGTGGTGTACACGGCGTCCACGTCGCCGCCGAATCGCTATTTGTATGCGAAGATTCAAGTGGCGTGTGCGGACAACCAGTACCACCAGTTCATTTCGCACTTGGGTATCGCGCACTTGGCGATGGAGCCCTTCGTCATTTCGCACCACAATGTCTTCTATGCGCAGCCGCAGCACCCGATTGGGAAATTGCTGGAGCCGCACATGAGGCAAACCATCGGCATCAACTACATGGCGCGGCAGACCCTCGTCGCGCCCAAGGGAGCCTTCACCGACACCACGTTCGCGCCGGGCACCGCGCAGGCGTTGCAGCTCTTCTTGTCGGCGTGGGAAATGTACGACTTTACCGCGAACAGCTTCCCCGAGGACCTCGCGGCGCGGGGCTTCGACGAAGCGGGCACGGACGGCGTGCAGGATTACTATTACCGCGACGACGGCTTCAAGATTTGGCGCGCGCTGGAGACGTACATCGGCGAAATCGTGAATGCCGTCTACACGAACGACAACGCGGTGGCGGCCGACGCCGTAGTCCAGCGCTGGGCCCTCGAGACCAGCGCTCCAGATCGCGCGGACATTCCTGGTTTCCCCAGGGCCTTCACCTCCCGCGTGCAGCTCGTGCGCGCACTCACGACCATCATCTTCCAGGCGAGCGCATTCCATTCTGCGGTGAATTTCCCGCAGATCGATTACCTGTCGTACGTCCCGAATCGCCCTGATTCCACCTTGGCGAAAATGCCCGAGGGCGAGGACGACATCACGTTGGACTTCATCTACTTCCAGGCGCTGCCCAACTTTTTCACATCGAACTTCCAAGTTAGCTTTGCCATGTTGCTGACCACGCCGGCCATCGACACGCTCTGGAATTCGCCGGGGCTGACCAAGGAGTTTCCGGAGATCTACCGCCGCTTCAAGGAGAATCTGCAGAAGATCACCTCGGAGATCACCGAACGCAACCTCGCCCTCGAGGCGGCTGGGAAGCAGCCGTATCCCTACCTCGATCCGGTCCGCATCGCGGCCAGCGTGGCGATCTGAAGGGTGACATCATGAACCCTCCTTATGTAGCTTTGATTACTGGGGCGAGCACCGGCTTCGGCCGGTTGCTCGTCCAAACGCTCGCCCGGCGAGGGCACATCGTCTTTGCGTCGATGCGCGGAATCGCCGACAAGAACGCGGGGGCCGCCGCCGAGCTGGCGTCGCTCGCCTCGCGTGAGAAGATCGCCCTTCAGGCCATCGAGATGGACGTGACCGACGATACGTCGGTCCGCAAAGCCATCGATCGGGTCGTGGCCGATGCAGGGCGGTTGGACGTGGTGGTGAACAATGCGGGCGCCACGGCGTTTGGGCTCTTGGAGACGTTCGGCGTCGAGCAGGCGCGCAAGGTCTTCGAGTTGAACTTGTTTGGCCCGCTTCGGGTCAATCGCGCGGCGCTTCCCGTTCTGCGCGCCCGCAAATCGGGGCTGCTGGTTCAAGTGACCAGCGCAGGGGCACGCTACGTGCTGCCCTTCTTCGGGCCGTACACGGCCGCGAAATTCGCGGCCGAGGCCCTCGCCGAAACGTACCGCTACGAGCTGGCCTCGGAGGGGATCGATTCGGTCATCGTCGAACCGGGCGGGTATGGGACATCGCTGGCGAAAAACGCCATCGTGGCAGACGACACGGCGCGCGTGCAGACGTACACGCGTGGCAAAGAGCTGCTCGCCGCCGTCGTCAAAGGAATGACCGCGGCAGCGTCCACGGACAACCCGCAAGAGGTCGCCGACGCCATCGCGGCGCTCATCGAGACGCCGCACGGCAAGCGCCCGTTGCGAACCGTCGTGGGGCGTCTCGCCAAGTCGCTGCTGGAAGATCTCAACGCCGCAACGGATCGCATCCAAGCCGAGCGTCTACGCGCCCTCGGCATGGCCGAAATGCTGCAGCTCAAATAGAAGAAGAATCGAACAGGGAGACGGGGAGGCGGGGAGGGAACCTGCACGGGCAACGCGCAGCGCTTTTTTTGTTGTTTTTCAATGGGCTCATTTCGCTAGTTGAAAACCAAAAAACTCCCCACCTCCCCGCCTCCCCGTAAATTCTTATTTCGTACAATGGAGAGCGCGGCTGCGTTGCTGCGCCCGTTGGGCGGTGACCGACGACGGTTTCGCCCCGCCCCACTGCTGAAGCACGAAACGGTAGGCGTCGCAGGCGGCGGGAAGGTCGCCGGCTTTTTCCTTGGCCATGCCCAACCAGAGGTGGGCCTGCACGCGGCGCGTGCCGTGGCGGAGGCCCATGCAGGTTCCTGCGGCGCGTTCGAGGAGCGGCATGGCACGCGCGGTGTCGCCGGCGACGAGATGCATATGCCCTTCGTAGGCCTCGAGCACACCGATGAAACCGGGCTCGTTGTCCACCATGGGGACGGCACCCCCGCCGGCACGCGGATCGTGAAGCACCGCCTCCGCGGCTTGGGCGCGCGATTCCACCGTCGGCCCCCAGCGAAGGAGCCATCGCTTGAAATCGTCGGTTTTCACCGCGGTGGCGCGGTCCCACTCGTCCATCGCCTCCTGCCAGTCGGCCCGCGGCAGCAGGCCATGCTCGAGCGCCGTCGCAAAGAGGATGGGCTTCGTGTAGTCCGAGTGCATCAGCGCATCGCCGCGGATCCAGGCCTCGTGACGGCGCAAAAACCGTGAGGCCACGCCCCCGGCTTCGGGGCCGCGTCCGAGCTCGTTGAGCGCCTCCACCGAGGTGAGCGCCGCGAACAGGTGCGGCTCGAGCGTCCCTGCGTTGGCTGCGCGCTCCTCCCATTCGTCGGCGATGCGCAGCGCGGTTTCGAACTCTCCGGTCCACAGCGCGAGCTGGGCGCGATCGCCAAGCTCGGCCAGCTCGCGGGCCTCGGGGGGGAGGTGCTTCCATCGCATGCGGAGCGCTTCCTCGATGCCTTCGCGCGAAGCTCCGCTTCCGACGAGCGCATCGGCGAGCTCTTGGTACGCCCACGGTTGCTCCCCTTCCCAAGCGACCCATTGCCGCGCCTGCAACGTCGCCTCGGTGCACCGCCCGACGCGGCGCAGATCGACGCTGCGATCCTCCATGCAGTCGACGGCGCCCGGCGCCACCTCCAGGCATCGGTCGAGCGAGCGGATCTCTTCCTCGTGGCGCCCGAGCCGGCAAAGCACGTCGGATTGCAACTGCCAGCCGTCGGCGTACCCGGGATCGATCTCGGTCGCATGCCGCACGGTGGCCAGTGCATCCTCGAGCTGCCCCGGAAGCATAGGCACCGCCGCGCGCCGCAGGGTGACCAGCACACGCAACTCCGCGTCCTCGGGAAAGCGGCGGACGCCTTCGTCGAGGAGCCGCATCGCCTCGGTCTCCTGCGGCCGCTCGGGGGAAATCAGCGCCGTGAACGCGTCCAGCACGAGCCGATCGCGCTCGCTCAGCGCATCGCGCATGGCCACGGTGCGCCGCAATTGTTCGATCTGCCGCGCTCGCGGCCAGCGCTTTCGCGGGATGACCGTCAGCCGAAGCTGCGTCTCCGGGCACGCGGGATCGAGCTGCGCCGCCTTCTCGAACAGCGTCGTGGCCTGCGTCCAATTCGCCGCGCGAAGCGCGTTCAGTCCTTCCCGGTGCACGGCCACCGCCGCCGGTGCACACGACGGCGAGACGGGAAGCGCGACCACCGACGTGGGCTGCGCTGCTGCCGCCGGAGCGGGCGTGGAAGGCCGAGGAGGCCGCGTGCCCAGCGACAGCCCGAGCCCCGCCGCGGCGAGCCCGGTGGTCGCGAGAAGCACACGGCCCTTCCATCCGAGACGATGACGCGAGGTCGGCGGTCGCGATGCCGCCTCGAGCTCCGCGAGCAGCGCGTCCATCGTGGGAAAACGCTCCTCGCGCCGTTTGTGCAGCGCGCGTCCCACCACGCCCGCGAGCTCCGGTGGCAGCCGCCCCAGATCGGGCTCGCGTTCGAGCACCGCGGCCATCGTGGCCACGGGATCGGTGCCCGACCAGGGCAGACGCCCGGTCATGAGCTCGTACGCCGTCACCGCCCACGCGAATTGATCCGCGCGCCCATCGAGCGGTTCACCGCGAACCTGCTCCGGGGCCAGGTAGGCCGGGGTGCCCACGACGCATCCCGGCACCGCCGTCGCGAGGCCGAAGTCGACGAGCTTGACCGTCCCGAGCTCGGCGATCATCACGTTGTCCGGCTTGACGTCGCCGTGCACCACGCCCGCACGATGCGCCGCGCCGAGCGCCCGCGCGACCTCGTGCAACCAGCGTATCTTTTGCTCGGGCACCACCGACGCATCGCGCACGTACGCGCGCAAGTCCTTCCCGTCGATGCATTCGCTCGCTAAGAACGGGATGCCTTCGTGCTCGCCCACGTCGTAAATCGTCACGATGTTCGGATGGCTCAACGCCGCGGCCGCACGCCCTTCGCGCACCAGGCGCGCCGAGGTCGCGCGATCGGGCGACCCGCGCAGCACCTTGAGCGCGACCGGCCCT